>Ga0207796_1000332_pt1 | contig 19557 bp, 24 predicted proteins | sample Pon1CUnioCityCA_6_FD_187274 | JGI IMG/M metagenome (GOLD analysis project Ga0207796, IMG submission 187274) | Marine sediment microbial community from Union City, CA, USA - Pond 1C Sediment 1 (SPAdes) | ecosystem: Environmental > Aquatic > Marine > Intertidal zone > Salt pond sediment ...
AGGCGCCGGGGAGCGCCGCGAGCAGGAACAGCAGCCCGTACGTGACTGCGATGGCAATTCCCTCGGTGGCGCTCAGCCCGCTGAGCCCCCACAGCAACGCGGCGGCGGCCTCGCGCAGACCCCAGCCGGCGACGGTGACGGGTAGCATCATGGCCAGCAACACGGGCGCGATCAGCGGCAACAGGGTGCTCAGCGGCAGGGTGGACCCCAGCGACCGTGCCGCTGCGACGAAAACCACCAGGTTTGCCAGGACGAACAGCAAAGCGCTCGCAAGCTGCAGGGCCAGCGTTGTCCCGGGCAGAAAGGCGCTGCGGGCATCCCGGGCCAGTTCCGCGGCAGCCGATCCAAGCCACTGCAGTCGGTTCCGGAAGGTCCGGAGAAGGCCCACGCTCGCGAGCATCAGCACCAAGAGGGCCAGGACCCAGAGCGCACCTTCGGACCATGGCAGCGGCAATGCCGCCAGCGAGACCAGGGCCACGATCAGCATCACGGACTGCAACAGGATCCGTTCCAGCACCACGGCGTGCACCGCCGTCCGCGCACGCGCCGTGGAACGCGCATGCCGCCAGGCGCGTGAGACGTCGCCCAGAACGCCGCCCGGCAGCAATTGGTTCAGAAACACGCCGAGATAGTATTCGCGCAGCGCGAGCCGGTACGGCATGTGCAACCCCAGGCGCGCCGCGGTGAACCGCCAGCGCCACGCCAACAGCAGGATCTGCAGTACCGACAGCAGGAGCGCGGGTGCGGCCCAGCGCAGGTCCATCCGGGCGAGCCGGTTCAGGACTTCCCGGCCGTCGAACCATGACAGCAGGGCGAGCAGCAGAGCGAACGAAAGCCCGAACCGCAACAGGGCGCGTCGCCGCCCCGTCACCCGGCCGGTTCCGGAAGTGCGACCAGGTCCCGGTGTCCCACCCGGATCAGCGTGCGTCCCGACACCAGGTCGGACAGCCGGCGCGCCCCCCATTCCCGGTACGGGTCCGCCCGGGACGGGTTTTGCTCGCTGGCCGCCTGGACCCAGCCGGCAATCAGGTGTTCCGCCAACGGGGCGGACTCGCTGCCCAGTCTCCAAGGGCTCGCCGCGGTCCAGACCCGGTACCCACGGGCTTCGAGGAAGTGGGCCAGCCGTTCGGCGGCATGGGGACCCAATGCGCTGCCCAGTCCCTTGTCGCGTTCCTGGTGTGCGTTGACCGTGGCCAGAACTTCGGCATCCAGAGGGTCGGCCTCGGACCACTGCACGGTCCCGTCGTAACTCAGCACGATATGCACGGCGGCGCCGAGTTCTGCGCAGCCCGCGGCAAGGGACCGCAGCCAGGATTCGGAAACCAGGTCGATCAATGCCGAGGCGGTGACCACGTCGGCGCCGCCGGCTCCGGCCGCTTCCCGCCACTGGGCCAGATCCGTTCGGACGGGTATCCATGTCACGGTGTCGGCGGTCTCGGGAGGGCGGACCTGGGCCAGAAGGTCGGCGTCGTGATCGAGCAGGATCCAGTGCTGGGGCACACCCAGGCGGGGTGCGAGGAAACGCAGATTCGACCCCGTTCCGGCGCCCAGATCGAGAACGCGCAGGCGGGATTTTTCGGCGGCCCAGGCACGCAATCGCGCAAGCGGTTCCCGCGCGCGCGCCCGATGATCGGCCGCTTCGCGGAGGTCCAGCCAGTTGGCCTGAAAACGTTCGCTCATGGCGGACACAGCGCGTCCAGCGCGTCCTCGAAATGATCCGCCGCTGCGTCCCAGTCCGGAAGGGACTGCGCATGCTCCCAGGCTCCCTGCGACAATGACGCGCGCAAGGTCGGATCGTCGAGCATCCGTGCCAGGGCGGCGGTCAGCTCCGGCACCGCTCCAGGCCTCACGAGCACACCCGCGGAGGCGGGCACGGTATCGGGAACCGCGCCACCGGTCGTGGCGACGACGGGTAGCCCGTGCGCCATGGCTTCGGCGAAGGCCATGCCGTAGCCCTCGTACCACGACGGCAGCACGAACACGCTGCTGCACGCATACAGTCCGGCCAACGCGGCCGCATCGCATTCGCCGATGAGGCGGATCCGATCCTCGAGCCCGGACCCACGCACCTGCCGGCGTACCGCGTCCGCGAAGCCGGGGTCGCGTTCGAGACTCCCTGCGATCACGCAGTCCCAGTCCCGTTCGACCAGCGGTTCGAGTGCGCGCAGCAACAGGTCCTGACCCTTGCGCGGCACGACCGAGCCGACACACAGCAGGCGAGGGGGCTGGCCTGGAGCCGGTCCGTGGGCACGTGGAGCGGGCTCGGTACCGGGCACCACCTCGAGGATCCGAATGCCCGCGGGCAACCATGCCTGCAGACGGCGGACAGTGAATCGACTGCTCACGAGGATGCCCCGGCAGGCCGCCAGCGCCCGCTGCTCCAGTTGCCGGAGCCGCAAGCTGCGTTCAGGTTCGAGGCCGGTCTCGTCGCACAGGGGATGGTGCACCAGCGCCAGCAGCCGCAGCCGCTTCGCGTGGCGTGCCGCCGGATCGGGCAGGGCCCCCAGGGCGAGGCCGTCGATCAGGACCAGGGCCTGGTCGGGCAATCTCGCCAGGGCCCCGTCGAGAGACTGCTCGGCCCCGTCATCCGGGCCGGGAAAGCGTCCGGCGAGGCTGTGTACCTCGACCGTCCAGCCACGCTGCCGCAGTCCCGATACCATCCGCGCGTCATAGATGTAGCCCCCGGTCCGCTGTTCCAGCGCGCCGGGGACGACCAGGTGCAGAATCCGCGGACTCAAAGAGGACCTTCGAAGCTGGCCCAGGCGATGTGGGACTCGTGCAGGGTGACGCAAAGCGAATCGAGGCCCCCGGCGGAAGCACCGAGCTTGCCGCGTCGGATCGCCTCCGCCAGGCGCTGGTGGACTTCCCGGGCGAGGAATTCGGTCGTGGTGTTGCGCCCCTGAAAGTCGGCGTGCTCGTCGAGGTTCTGGTAATTCATTTCGGCCAGGATCGCGGCCAGCTGGGTGCTCGCCAGACCGATGTCCACCACCAGCCCGTCGCCGTCCAGTTCCGATCGGCGGAACGTGGCGTCCACGACATAGGTGGCACCGTGGAGACGCTGCGCGGGCCCGAAGACCTCGCCGGTAAAGCTGTGGGCGATCATGAAGTGGTCGCGTACGTTCAGGCTGTACATGGTGTGCTCCGAAGGAGGGTTGGCAATGAACGACGTGCCGGCGGGGTGCGAACGCGAGCACGTCCGGAGAATGTCAGTTCCGGGTCATGGGTAGCGGATGCGGTGGCACAGGGTATCGCCCGGGTCGGTCGACAACTGCGCCAGGACCTCGGGGAGTTGGTCGAATGGGCTTTCGCCGGTGATCAATCGATCCAGACGTTCGTCCCGGAGCAGATCGAGAGCCAGCGCGAGCCGCCTGCGAAAATCCCAACGCACGCTGCGATGCGGCGGGACGCGGCCGACCTGGCTGCTCTTGAGCAGCAGGCGGCGGCTGTGGAACGCTTCGCCGAGAGGCAGAGGGACGCGCCGGTTCCCGTACCAGCTGAGTTCTACGATGGTCGCTTCCCGGCCCGCCGCGTTGAGCGCCTGTTCGAGTCCCGCGGGATTCCCGCTGGCATGAATGACCAGGTCTGCCTCGGCTCCGGGGTCCGCCTGGAGCGCGAAGGGCAGGCCCCAGGTTCGCGCGATGTCGCCGCGAGCCGGATTCACGTCGATGAGCGTGACCTCGGCGCCCGGGATCTGGCGGCACAGCCATGCGGCCAGCAGTCCGAGCACGCCCGCGCCAATGACCAGGATGCGGTCTCCCACCGTAGGTGCGGCGTCCCAGAGGGCATTGATCGCAGTCTCCATGTTGGCGGCCAGAACCGCGCGCCCGGGTGGCAGGTCGGCGGGAAGCGGCAGGGCCGCGGATCCCGGAACGCGGTAACGGTCCTGGTGCGGAAACAGGCAGAATACCCGTTCGCCGATGCGGTCGGCGGGACCTTCCTCGATGACCCCAACCGAGATGTATCCGTATTTCACCGGACCGGGAAAATTCCCCGACTGGAACGGGGCGCGCATCGCCTCGTACTGGCTCTGCGGTACGCTCCCCGCGTACACGAGGCTCTCGGTGCCGCGGCTGATTCCGGAAAAGAGTGTCCGCACCTGGACCTCCCCCGGGGCCAGGGGCGCCAGGGCTTCCGATTGAATTCCGGCGCTTCCGGGTGATCGTACCCAGAACGCGCGGGCGGTGACGGGGTCGTCGTGCATGGGCATCTTGCGGCGGCTGCGATCGTCACATGGTAGTCAGCGCATCGCGCCTTCGCTACAAACCCATGGTGGTCCGCGGTGGTCGACGCGCCCGCAGTTCCGAAGTCATCTGAATGAGGATCCTCGCTGGATGAGCCCGAACATGCGTAAAAGCGGGTGGAACGCCTCCCTGCGGTCGGTCGGCGCCCAGGCCCTCGCGTGGCGCGCCGAGCTCGTTCTCGGTCTGCTCCTGCTGCTCGCGGGAGCCTGGCTGATGTACCGGGCAGGTGCGTTTCCGCTGTCCGGAATCCGGGATTCGCTGCTGGCGTTCGTGGCGCTGGCGTTGCTCGTGCTCTACACCTCCCCGAGCATGTTTCTGGTCAGCGGTCCCGGGTTGGCCAACCGTGTGACGTTTCTCCGGGCCACGCTGGTCCTGCCGCTGGCCGTGGCATCGGTGGCGCCAATGCCGCTGGAGACGTCCGGGGTTCTGGGTCTGATCGGCCTGGGGATCGTGGCACTGGCCCTCGATGCGGTGGATGGTGCCGTCGCCAGACGGCACGGATGCGCGACGCCGTTCGGCGCACGGTTCGATATGGAACTCGATGCGTTTCTGATCCTGGTCCTGGCGCTGCTGGTCTGGCGCACGGGACAGACGGGTGCCTGGGTCCTGCTCATCGGGTTGATGCGCTACGCCTTTGTCGCGGCGGCCTGGGTCTGGCGCTGGCTGGATGCGGCCCTGCCTCCGAGCCGCAGACGCCAGGCGCTCTGCGTGGTGCAGTCCGTGGTACTCCTGGTCGCACTCGCGCCCTTCGTTTCGCCCCAGATGGCCACCGTGCTTGGACTGGCGGCCTTGCTGCTCTTGATCTATTCCTTCACCGTCGATGTACTCTGGCTGTACCGGCATCGGCCCGCCATCGGAGACGAGAAGTGATGAACCGTCGTCGCATCATTCCCGTGCAGTCCGCGCTCCCTCTGCTTCTCGCGGTGCTCCTGGTCGCGCCCTCCCTGACCCACGCGGCGATGGAACGCTGGGAAATCGACGATTCCCATTTCGCAGTCGGGTTCATGGTGGATCACATCGGTTTCGCCCGCGTGCTGGGCATGTTCCTGCAGGCCGAGGGGCATTTCTTTTTCGACCCGGAGAGCCGGGAACTGGGGGCCGGGCAGTTCGTGATTCATACCGAAAGCGTGTTCACCAACCATGAAAAGCGGGACGAGCACCTGCGGGGCACCGATTTCCTGAACGTCGAGGAATTCCCGCGCATGGTCTTCCGTCCCATGCGGCTGGAGTGGGGCAGCGACCGGGACGGGCGCCTGCTGGGCGAACTGGAACTGCTGGGCGTCAGCCGCCCTGTTACCCTCGACTTCACGCTGAACAAGGTCGGTCGCTATCCGTTCCCCCTGGGCGGGCTTCTGGGCGGCGCCCCGGTGCTCGGCATGTCACTGCGCGGGACCATCCGCCGTAGCGACTGGGGTATGGACTACGGTCTCGACAGGGCCCTCGTGGGTGATGAGATCGAGCTGCTCCTCGAATTCGAAGCCCAACGCCGTTGAGCAGGATAGCGGCACGAATGCGCCGAGGAGGATCGAGATGATTGCGGGTACGTGGTGGCCGTTCGGCCGGGTACCGGAGATGGATGCGGAGGAACTCGCGAGAGCGCTGGACGACGACCGTATCCAGATCGTGGACGTCCGGACCCTCGTGGAATTCCGCCGCAGCCGCATCGAGGGTGCGCGGCATCTCCCCATCACGAGGCTGACGCCCGAAGGCGTCCGGCACCTGCATCTCGACCCGAATCGTCCGGTCGTTGCGATCTGTCTCACCGCCCATCGCAGCATCCCGGCGGTGCGAATACTGCGGAAGCTGGGGTATGACGCGCGGCAGCTGCGAGGGGGCATGCGGGCGTGGTGGCGCTCGTCGCGGCCCTGCGTCCGGGGTGATTGACAGACTATTCGGATTATTGGAATATAAGCACGTCCTTATTGATGTACCCGATCGATCCGTTCCCGATGGTTACGGAAGGATTGGAGAGGAAAGGGCACACTTCAAAAAAATCATTGGGAGAAATCTCATGCGCAAATCCCTGAAAGTTCTCGCTGCTGCCGCCCTGGTTGGCGCGTTCGCAATGCCCATGCAGTCCAGCGCATGGTGGGGTGGTCCGGGCTACGGCTACGGCCCGTACTACGGCCCCGGCTACGGGTATGGCCCGGGCTACGGTCGCGGCATCGGCGACTGGTTTGGCCTGGGTGACATGTTCGGCGACTTCGACTTCTCCATGCGCGGCAGCGGCCGTGGCCTGGGGCGCGGTTGGGGTCACGGTGACGGCTATGGCTACGGCTATCCCTACCATGGCTACGGCTACGGCCCGTACTACGGTCCGGCCTATGGTCCGTGGGCGGCTCCCGCTCCCGCCCAGCAGGCTGAAGAAGCCGAAGCAGCCGAGTAAGCACGACCTCGAGCACATTCGCTCGAAGAGCCCGGTCCCTGCGACCGGGCTTTTTCGTTTCCGCCCTGAAAAAGGAATGGCTGCAGGGGGCGCGTGCAGGTGATTTGTCTACGGGAGCGATGCTCAGTGATTGGCGTCGTATTCCGTGTATTTACGGGCACTCCCCCAGGATTGTTCAACAGGATACTTACGTTCGTTCTCGGCGATCTTCTTCTCGACGGCGTCCGCGATGCTGACCCCGAGCTTGTCCGAGAGACGCGCGAGATAGATCTGGATGTCGGCGATTTCCGCCGCGACTTCTTCCAGCGCTCTGGGTTCGAGACTTGCGCTCTCGCTCTCGGTCAGCCACTGGAAATGCTCGATCAGCTCCCCGGCTTCCCCGGCGAGGGCCATCACGAGGTTCTTGGGCGCATGGAACTGATCCCAGTTCCGGCGCTCCGCGAAGTCGCGCATGCGTTCCTTCAACGCGTCGAGCTCGGGCCATTCCATGCTGCGGATCCGAACCGGGGTACTGGATTTCAGGCCGCGGCCTGCATCCAGTCGCGATTGCGTGCCGTCCACATCTCCCGCGCGAGCGCCGTCGCTGCCTCAGGGGTCGGTGCGCGATTCATCAGATGCAACGCGATCGCCGCCGTTCCCACCACGGCGGCTTCGCCATATTCCTCCTCGGATTCACCGCGCCAGAAGCGCACGAGCCGGCCCACGTCGAGGTGGTCGTCCCGGGTATGGCGGCGGGCGAACATCGCCGGCCACTCCTCTTCCTCGAGTACGCCGTTGCGGACGCGCTGAACCAGGCAGGGGCTGTCGGGATTGCGCTCGATTTCGCCCCCTTCGCCCTTGATGACCGCCACGTTGGATTCACCCAGCAGCATGGCGGCTTCCTGGTGGACGGGCCGGTACCCGGGGTGAAAGATCCCCTGCATCACATAGGGCGCGTTGAACGGGTTCACGCTGCGCGCGACGGTATGCACCGGCGAGCGCAACCCCATCAGCGGCCGCAGCTCGATGATGTCGTAGAGTCGAGGGCACAGGTACTGGATGTCCAGGTAGGCGAAGTGATCGCTGGCCATGCGCTCGCAGGCTTCTTCGATGGACGTGCAGGGCTCGATGCCCAGGGCGTGCAGCACGTCGCGCGTGTAGATGCGGCCGTTGGTGTGTCCCGAGGCACCGTGCATGAACGTGGTGATGCCGTTCTGCGCCAGCATCAGGGTCGAGAGCAGGTACCAGGGCAGGACACGGCGCTTGCCTGCGTAGGAGGACCAATCGAGATCGACCTTGGGTGCATCGGCCGGGATGTGGATGGAGTTCCGAACGGCGCGGACGAAGCCCACCAGTTCCTCGCGCGTCTCTTCCTTCACGCGCATCAGCATCATGTACGCGCCCAGCTGAACGGGCTCGACCTCGTCGGCGAGCACCATGCTGAAGGAGTCGAAGGCCTCCTGTTCAGTAAACGGGCGGGTTCCGTTCTTGCCCTTGCCAAGAATCCGAACGTACTGGGCAAAGGGATGCTCTTCGTACTGGGTGGGTTCGATCATTGCAACTCTCCAGATATCTGCGGCACGGAGGGCGGGTTGCGCCCCGGATCGAGCGAAATCGTAGCGTCGGAATGATACCCGGAGGCACGAGGTCCGGAAAGAAAGCGCTTCTTTCAACCCCCTGCAAAATGCGTCAATTCGAGGGGGATCCCGGCTCGGGCGGCCACTGCGGACCGTGCAACTGGGTTCCCGAACTTCGGGAGGCGTGTCAGTCGCCGCCCTGGTGGTCGGGAGGGGGGTTCTTGCGCGACGCCTCGTCCGCTGCCGACTGTTGCATCAGTCGCTGAAGCACCGCACCGGCCACGAGCTTGATGCCAACCAAGAGCGCCACAAGCGCCAATCCGAACCAGATAAAGTTTTCAATCAGGAAGTTGGCCATATTTTTCGATAGAAAACATCAAATATCTGTCGTCAAAGTCTTTCCAGCGCGGGCTCCAGCCCGTTCGTGGTCGCGTGGAAGCCGGTGGTACCCCTTCGCATGCCGCCGGTTTCGCGGAGAAAGACGCGGGTCAACTCCACGCGCAAGTAACCGCGATCGGCGAGCTTCCCGACTTCCTTTTCCGTCAACTCGATCCAGCAGACGGGGCCGGAGCAGTAACCGTCTTCGCCCCGCACCGTTCTGCGCAGCCCCGGAATGTCGATGGTGGCCTGGATCATCTGGAAATCCGGGCCCATCCACGCGGTCGCCAGAAGCCAGTGGTCCGCTTCGCGCATGAGCGCCAGCTCGGTATCTTCCAGCGCCAGGGACACGTGGCAGCGACCGGCGTCGGGGACGAGTGCCGACGGTTCACAGGAATAGTCCCACTGTCCGGGAAGTCCGGACGAACAGCCGGGCAGGAGCAGAACGGCAAGGAGCAGAGAAGAAGAGAGGTACCGGGTCGCTCCGGCCAGGAACCGGGGTTCGAGCGTGGTCCGGTTGGATCGGTCAGGAGGGCGGCAGCAAAATCGCCTCACGGCAGCAGTGCCGGCGCCGGATTCCTTTTCCCGCGTGTCCGGGTCGCCGTCGCATCGGGGCCGTGCAGGGGACGCAGTTGGTGCGGACGTGCATCGACGATCACGCCGTCGTCGGCCAGCACCCGGACGCGGTAACTCGCGCTGGTTCGATACCGCATGGTCACCAGATCCATCGACGTCCGCAGCGCGAGAGGGCTGACGACTACACCGAGGGCACCATTCCACTCTGTGTAATAGCTCGCGTTCTGCATGATCACGAGTTCGCCAACCTTGAATGTCATCTGGGGTCACTCCCGTGGTCAGCGCACGGACAGCCTGAAGCGTCAGCAGGTCCGTTCGGATGCGCGCCGGACTGCCGAGCCGGAAATTGGCCGTCGTCCGCATGGTTCGATGCAGTATAGCGGATGCCCAAGACCCGGCGTCCAGCGGCCTCGATCCCGTTCAGGGCCCCACGCCCTGAAGTCCGTGGATGAATTCGACATCCTCGGGCCAGATTACCGTATAGGCGAAATGCAGGGTTTCGGCAGCGCCTGGGTCGAGTCCGAGATCCCACGCGATCACCCCCGGACGCCCGTCCGCGTCCCGTCGGGTGGGTGCGGTACCGTTCGGATTCAGCTCGACCTGGATGCGTTCGTCGCGCGGAACGGGAAGACGGTCCAGTATCGTCACGTTCATCGGACGCTCGTGGCGGTTCTCGATTTCGATGCGATACCCCCGTTCGAGGCGATGCTGACGCCGCAGGACACCCTCACGGCCGAGGCTGTCCCGATCGATCTCGCGTCGGATCTCGATGCGATCGTCGACCCCGAAGGCGAGGCCGAGCGGGGCTCCCGGGCCCAGTGTGCCCACCCGGGTCTGACCCGCCATCTGTCCATCCTGTATCAGGGTGACGACGCCCGGCAGAAGGGGCGCCTCTCCCTCGAAAGTGGTCTCGGCGAAGAGATAGACGTGGGGCGAGAGCACCGGAACGGCGCGCCCGGAGAGGCGGGCGTCGGATTCCTGCGAACCGAGCCGGAAGCGCTGCCGACGCTGGTCCGAGGGCAGGCTGACGCGGTCGGGAACCCGATAACGACTCGTGAAGCCGGTAGCTTCGAGGGTCGCCTCGGCCATGGGGGCCGGAGCGGCCGTCGCGGCCAATGCATCCGCCTCTTGCCGCATCATCGGCCGGGCAGGCGGGCCCACGTCGATGAACCATGGAGACAATTCGGGCAGGCGTCCTCCGAGTGTCGGCTGCGCGGTGGAGAGTAGCAGTTCCACGTTCCGCCAGTCCTCGCCGGTATTCTGGCGGACCTCCGCGTGCCGCACGAACTCCATTCGGCCGCTGACCGTATCGAGCCGGGCCTCGTAGACCGGTGTCCAGGAAGCGCCGGGAACCTGGTACTCCAGCGCGAGTGTGGCGGACCCCGCAGTGGGGGCCCGGTAGTGTACGGCCACTTCCATGGAATCGCGCTGGCCGGTGCGCAATGCGCTCAGTGCGTTTTCCAGTCGTTGGATCTCGGCATCGACGCCGCGCGCCCGTCGATCGATCTCGCTCATCTCCCGGAGCACCTCGGTGGCTCCCTCGCCGATCCGTTCCCATGCCCCGGGCCACGCCTCGGGGGATAGTCCGGATTCGGAACCTCCGCCCGTTTCGGTCAGGCGGCGGATGAACGCCAGCTTGATCGCTTCGGCTTCACGCCGGTCGGTGAGCGCCTGCCGTTCGTCCAGGGATTGCTGCAAGGCTTCGGACAATGCCCGCTCTTCGGGATGCGAGAGATCGCGTCCGTGGAGGATTCGGGTTTCCACATGATGCAGCGTCAATCCATCCGGCCCCTCCGCACGCACGCGAACGCTGGTCGGGTCCAGGCGGGCCGGCAGGTCTCCGATTCTCAGAACGCCGGCGCCGCCGGAAATCTCCGCCCTGTGCTCGCGAACCACCTGGGCGCGGTCTGGATAGACGGTGACCGTCCGAATGCCCTCAGCGGCGGACACGGCCGAAGTGAACGCCAACGTGCCCCACACCAAAAAGTGCGCGGCTGCAGACCAACCATTGAGGGTGCGTGTCATTGCGCAATATCCTGCATGCAGTCCGGTTTGCCGTGGAAGCTGTCCAACCCGCCGCCCGGCCTTCGTCACTCGTCCGTCAGAATGATATAGCCACCCGAGCGCTCGTCCCGTTCAAGCCGCATCAGTCCGATCCGTTGCGCCTCCTCGAGCAGCGCGCTGAAGGACCTGAAACCGTAGTAGCTTTCATTGAATCCGGGTTGGCGCCGCTTGATGGTCTGCTTGACCATCGAAGCCCAGACCGGTTCGTCGGCCGCGCGTTCGGCCTGTAGCGCCTCCGCCGTTTCCAGCACGAGCTCCATGGCCTCGTGGCGCTTCTCATCATCATCGTTCTCGCCCGCCCGCTGTGCGGTGTCATTCTTGCCCTGGGCTTTCGCCTGGGACTTTCGCGGCTTGTGCGTTTTTCGGGTCGCTTCGCGGACCAGGTCATCGTAGTAGATGAACTCGTCACAGGCGGCCATGAGCAGATCGGAGGTGGATTTCTTCACGCCCACGCCAATCACGAGCTTGTTGTTTTCGCGAAGTTTGGCCACCAGGGGTGAGAAGTCGGAATCGCCGCTGATCACCACGAAGGCATCGACGTGGCCTTTCGTGTAACAGAGATCGAGGGCATCCACGACCATGCGGATGTCGGCCGAGTTCTTGCCCGACTGACGAACATGGGGGATTTCGATCAGTTCGAACGCGGCCTCGTGCATGGGGGCCTTGAACTCCTTGTAGCGCTCCCAGTCGCAATAGGCCTTGCGCACCACGATATTGCCCTTGAGCAGGAGGCGTTCCAGCACGCGCTTGATGTCGAATTGCGGGTATTTGGCCTCCTTGACTCCGAGTGCGATGTTCTCGAAGTCACAGAACAGGGCCATGTTGCGGATCTCTCCTGGACTGGACATGCGTGGCTACCCCCCGATCCTCGATGGCTGTGCCCGCCATCAGGGTAGCGCATTCGCGTTGTGCCGACGTGCGTCTTGACCGGTGGTCCTCGTGAAGAGTACTGTCGCGCGAGATGAAGGGCCTCTAACGCCCCTTGCGCCGACGATTTTGCGGCACTGCGGGCGTATCCACCCCGAAGCTCCGGAGATCAGATGGAAGCCATCGTGAACAGCCCCCTGTTACCCCAGATCATCGTTCTGGCAGTCGTCGGATTCATCGCGTTCTATTCTTCCTGCTCATTTGGTCTGCGTGCCGGGTGGCTGGCCTACCATCCCTCGATTTGCGGCACTGTGGGTGCGTTGGGTGGAGTGGGGCTCGGTCTGGCTGCCGCCACGATCTAGGAGTCCGGATGGTTCCAGGGACGGAACCACCCGCCACCTGTCGCGTCCGGATCCGGGGTTCCGGGCGGATCGACCCCGGACGACCCCAGGTCCAGCGCCGTCCCTACGGCAGTTCGAGGCGCTCATCGATTTGTTGCTGCCGCTTCTTTGCGGTCGTATCGACGTAGCGGTTCAGGTCGACCTCGAATCCCGGGAGTTCCCCGGCGTGCCGGGGTATTGTCGGGACCCCTTCGTTCGGATCCGTAACCGGTTCTGGTGGAGGGGGCCTCCGTCCGGTCTGCTGTTGGATCAGAAGAGCGACGATGAACAGCGCCGCTAGCAAGAGAACGAGACGCATGGGATCCTCCTGATGGTTCCTGTCCAAAAAAGCGCCGTGCGCTGGTCTGCAGTCTTCAGGTGGCGAAGTATCCTGGGAAGCCGCTGGTACTCGGACCGGGCAGGCCCCGAAAGCGTCCAGGGACAATGAGCGGTCCGATGACTGAGCGCATATTGTGGGATGGTGGCAGCGTGTGGCGCCCAGACGTCACTGGACGCATGGAATGCCCGACCCGGACAGGATCCGCCGGGGATGGGATCGGGATTCGGTTCACGGCGGGGCAGGGGTGTAATCTTTGGATACTCAAGCATTTACAAAACATCTCTGTGAACTGACGCGCTTCGTCGAGGCGACCGACTCTCTCGAACAAAGCCTGAACACGCTGACGCGATTGGTATCCGAGGCGATGAATTGCCGGCACTGCTCGATCATGCTGGTCAAACGTCTGGGTGAGGAGGGGGCTCCCGTGCTTCGCGTTGAAGCCCACTTCGGCGATCTGCCCGATCAGGCCGTTCAGGTGCCACTCTCGCTGGATTCCGGAATCGCCGGACGTGTCGCCACGACCGGAGAACCCTTACTGATTCATGATCTGCACCAGTCGGAATTTGCGTCGGCTGCGCGGCGCGAGCCAACGGGCTCCGATGACGTCATTTCGGTACCCATCCTTCTCGAAGAAGCCGTTGTGGGTGTGATCAATATCGATACGCCCGTGGGGCGCGACCGCTTGGACGCAGAGGATCTGAACATGGCGATCGTGCTCGCGCTTGCTGTCGCGCAGTCCCTGCGCATTCAACGGCTGCAAGGTCTCCTCAACACCAGTTTCATGCAGTCGATTCTCGCGCGAACGCCCGAGGACGCGGAAAAATCCCACACCCGTCACGTCTACACCGATCCGGACCGTCTGGTTCGCGTGATCGCCCACACCTTGTTCAGGGAGATGAAGCGGGTCGGGTTTGCCGGAGACCATATCCTGGCACTCGCCACAGAACTCATCGCTCGAGTCAGTGACAGCCTTACGCGAACCCGGGAACGTACCTGACTCCGACGGAACGGCGCGTTGTATCTAGGATGCCCTCCCTGGATCGGGATGGCTTTCGAGACCTTCTACCCTCAATCGGTTCCTGGCGGTCAACGGCCTCGTGGCATGCCCTCTGCCTCGAGGAGTATCGGGCTGGGGTCCACCAGGGCGCTGTCGTAGGGATGCGTGGTTTGCCCCACCAGCGAACCGATGCGCTTCACATACTGGGTCGTTTCCGCAAAGGGGGGCAAACCTCGATAGCGTTCGACCGCGCCCTCTCCCGCGTTGTAGGCGGCTGCGACCAACTCCACGTTTCCCCGAAAGTAGGCGAGGAGCCACCGCAGGTAGGCCAGTCCGCCACGGATGTTCTGTTCCGGGTCGAATGCATTCTTGACGCTGAAACGCGCCGCGGTTTCCGGGATCAACTGCATGACGCCCATCGCGTTTTTCGGCGAGATGGCGCTCGGGTCGAGGGCCGATTCAGTAACCGCGACAGCCAGCCCAAGGGCCGGATTGATGCCGTAGCGCGGCGCAAGGTCGACGATGAGTTCGGCGATTTGCATGCGTTGCGGTGACAGCCGCGAAAGCCGCGCCTGGAGTCCCGTGTCTACGTCCATCAAAAGACTCGGCTGAACGAAAATGCAGGGTGGAAATCGCGCTTCCGCTCCCTCGAAGAACCGGGTCATCCGCTCCGCGTGTGCGTGGCCTCGTGCAGCAGCGGCATGAAAAAGGCTCGCCGCGTACGAATCTCCGCGAGGCGTCCCCCTGCCGTTCGCGTACATCCATCCGAGGGAGAAAATCGCTTCGGAGTGACCCAGCCGCGCGGCCTCGCAGTAGAGGTCGAGGGCTCGTCCAGGGTCTCGGGTTACCCCTTCACCATGCTCAAGTGCCCGCGCTCGTTGCGTCAGTGAGTCTGCGTAATCTGCGAAAATGGCTTCGACGGAACCCGTGTCAGCCGCGGAGTCCTTGGAAGAGGCCGATGCCCATGGGATTGCAGCCAGGGAGACGGCCATCAGGCACGCCCAGAAACCACGGACCCGAGAACGCCAGGCCATGGGCTCAAAGCCCCTGTCTGAGCATCTGAGACGGTTTGATACCCCGGCGGCTGGTGCCGTGGCGCATCAGCAACTCCGAAGCAGAACGCAGATTCGGGTTGAATCGAACCCAGATACCGTCCGGCCAGCGCTTCACCACCGTGCCGGTGTAATGCCTTGGTTTCCCGGCACGTGTGTTGCCGCCATCGGGAAAGATGACCTCCACTTCGGGATCATCGATCGCCCCGGCATATTCGAGAAGGATCCCTTCGCGGCACAACTTGCGTGTCTGAACCTTCACCGGGGACTCTTCCCCGATTTTCAGCCACACCACCATTCGGACCCAGATGCACTCGTCGTCTCGTTCTTGCATCCTCTTCCCCTCCAGGAGATACCAATTTTCTGCGCTTCCACGATGGCCGCACGTCTCGGGCGTGCTCTCGCTCTGATTCAAGAACGCCACGTACCGCGTACTGGTCCGTCCGTGCCTTTTGGCAGAGCCTGCAGGTCTTTCTGAGAGGATAGCATCGCACACCGCTGTTTCAGCAATGTTGGTGGGCCGACGCTGGATCCACGCTATGCGCTCCGGGAGCACGATCCTGGCGAAGTCGCGCTCGCGCGGCAGATCGACGGCATCCGCGAAACGGGCGGGGGCGGCGAAGCTGCAGCAGTTTCGACCAGAACCAAATGGTCGGGGAGGCGCTCGAGTGCTTGGATCACATTCATTCCTTGCCTCTCGGGGAGAGGGGCGATCGGATGACGTCGATCAGCGCCAGCCTGCGGGCGGCCGAGGAAGATCTTCGGGGCGATCCGTGGGCGTATGCAGCGCGTGTCCAACCTGTCGCCGCGCCGGACCACGTCGTGGAGCTGATGACCGGCGTATTTCGCGTGGTAAACGGGATGGTGGTGCATATTCGCCAAAACATGGGGAAAATGCCGGACGTCCCGCCGTAAAAGCGGCTGGAGCCCTTCGGTCCCAGTGGGTGAGTTCGAGCGCGGGTTCAGAAACCTCCGGATCCGGGTTCACAGACGGCTGGAAAACACTCGGGAGTGTTGATGAGCGCTCGCCAGACCCGTTCGCACCTCGTGTCGTGGCGGGATGTTTTTCTGCTCTTCGGTCGGGTTGGGTCCCGAGACAACGCGGTCCGCCTCGCCCGCATTTCCGGCTGGCTGATCATGTTTTCGGGTGTGGTGGTGCTTCTACTGGGTTTTCTCGTGCAGCACCAGCCCACCATGATCGAGGGGACGTTCGTGACCCTGCTGGCCCTCGTGGCGGGTTGGGCGCGCAGCCGGATCGCGGCCTCGGTGCTCGCTCTGTTGCTGCTGCTCGGGTGGTTGGGTGGCCTCGTCTCCGGTGCGTCGCCCGCGACGCTGGTGTTTCAGTTCGCCGTCCTGGCGATCAGTCTCCGGCTCGTGGAGGGGAGTTTCCGGTTCCGGCAATAGCGTATGGCCAGCGGATCGTCCGCTGCGCCGGGGGCTTGTCAACCGTTCAGAACGTGGACAGGCCGCTGGCTTCCATGAACCGGTATCGCCAGTAGCGGAGGCCCGAATGATCGGCAAACGCGGAATACGGAAGACTGTGGATCCGGTCCGGCTCGTTCTCCCACCGCTTGTCGAAGAACGCGGCGGCATCCGCGATCACAGGGACCTGAATGCCCGCACGAACCTGTACGTTGGTTTCCAGGTTCAGGTTGTCCAGGTTCCGGCGGGTGAAATTGGCCGAACCCGCCAGCAGTGTTCCGCCTCCCTCCCGGTCCAGGTGCACCAGCATCTTGCCGTGACACTGTTCGCCGGCGGTATTGCACCAGCGTACCGGCACACCGGCCTGCTGAAGTTCCATGGCCACCTGCCGGTTCGGGATGCCGTTCTTCTCCCTGCCGAAGGCATCCCGGTTGGGATCGAGCAGCACGCGCAGTTCGACGCCGCGCTGTTGCGCCCCGATGAGGGCCCGGACGACGCCGCGGTGCGCGAGGTAGAACATCAACAGGTCCAGGCGCTCGCCGCGCTGCGCGCTGTCGATCATCTCCAGCGCGGCGTCGCGGATACGCGCCTCGGTCAGGATGCGCAGCTCGACCCTTCCGCTGTCCCCGGGGTGTGCGGAAGCGGGATCGGGAACGGGGATCACGGGGCCGTCCGAGAAAGCCGTGACCGCCTGCTCCGTCTGCAGCAGGTCCAGCGCGGCGGGTCCGCGGAAGCGAATGGCGACGTTATGGTGCCGACTGCTGGCGTCGTGCGGGTTCCCCGAGGTCACCAGGCCCGTCCAGCCATCCGGTCCGTCCGTAACCAGGGTCTTGCGATGGTTGGCCTTGAAATTGAGCAGGGTGAGGTAGGTACGCAGGCTGACGGGCGCTTCTCCCACCGGGTTGGGCAGCCATCCGCTTTCCGTGCCGTTGTCGAACCACTGGCAGCAGATTCTCCAGGCCGCCGACCAGGCCGGGTTGGAGTCCCGCAGGGCGTTGAGGTTCGTCTCGACCACCTCGATCCCCGCCGCGCGGAGCTGATCGAAAAGGGGCTGCGTGATGCCCCCGTAAAGGGTGTTGAAGGGGTCGGTGATCAGCCACGCGTCGAGGTCGGGCTGCTGCACGCGGCGCTTCACCATGCCTTGCACCAATTCCCCGGAAAGAGGCCTGTGGCCATCGTCGGCCGAGCCGGCAAATTCATTGATCAGAAAGAAATCCGCGACGATCAGGGTCCGTGCCTCGCCAATCATCTCGAGTGCCGCATCGAAGATCATGCTCTTGTGATGTTGCCGGCCGCTTGCATCCAGCCAGGAGCTGTCCGCGAGGAATTCGACGTCGGTTGCCGGGCGGTAGGGCGAAGCCCAATCGAGTCCGTCGGGTAGCGGCTTGACGCTGTGATAAACGGCGACCGACAGATACATCCCGAGCAGGATGACCATCAGGAGCCATAGGGCCTGCCTGCGCCTCCGCTTCGGGGCGAAGATCGTGCTTGTTCGAATCATGATCCGGCATTATGGCGCAAATGCTGCTGCGCCATCTCACGCGCCCACCCGCGCAAAACCGTGTGAGATGACACACCCCTTAAGGTGCTCGGGGCCTGCAACCCACCGGAGGCGGCCATCAGGCGTGCTGGCATGGATTCTGCTCACGTGGCTTGGCTGGCCGGAGGGTCGCGCGGACGCAGAGACCTTGCTGGGTTTTCCTGAGTCGTGGTCGCGGTGTCCCCCATCGCTTGCTTCTCTGCATGGCAGGGGTGCGCCCCGCGCTTCCCGCCGGCCGGCGATCCTACCTTCGAAAGCATCCACAAAGGGAGAAACACACGAATGGACCGAAGAACGCTGCTTCGTTCTGCCCTCGTCGCCGGTCTGGCCGGCGGGATCTGGACCCCCGCCGCAGCAGGAAGGATCCAGTGCGAGGGCGACGGTACCCCGTTGCAGTTCATGCCGCGTACCCTTCCGGATGACGAACCGCTGATCGATGAACTGGAGAAATACCCCCGTTGCCCGTATTGCGGCATGGACCGCCGCAAGTGGCATCACAGCCGCCACCTCGTCCATTACGACGATGGCCGCGTGGACGGCACGTGTTCCATCCACTGCACCGCGATCGCGCTGGCGGTGAACATGGACCTGGGACCCCAGGCGATCTATGCGGCCGATTTCGGCAGCGACGCGGACATCAAGCCGCTGATCGACGTGAGCGAAGCGATCTACCTGATCGGGTCCGCGCTGCCGGGAACGATGTCGGCCCGCAGCAAGATGGCGTTCGCGGACGCCGCGGCAGCCGAGCTCGCCCAATCCGCGCACGGTGGCGCACTCGAGGACTTCGATGCCGCGCTGCTCACGGCGTACCAGGACATGGCCCAGAACACGGTGATGATTCGCAAGCGCCGGGCGGAGCGGCGCGCACGCATGCAGCCCTCCATGTGACGGTATCTCCCTGACAAACCCTTGGGGGGTCTGGAACTGAAGCGGGTTCGACTGCGTGGGATGCTGATCCATCCGACCGAGCCTGCGTAGAAGAGCCGGCCGTACACATCCCCCTTTGCGCGGAGGGATTCCAGGATCCGCACACCCAAGCGTCCCCTGAAGCGCGCGGAGGGCGGCGCCGCTCAGAACGCTGAAGGGCACTCCCAGGCCGCGCAAGAGTGGAAGCTTGAGCTGCGCACTTATACCAGTTCGAACTTTTTCAACCGGTAATTCAACGCGTCGCGGCTGATGCCCAACAGGCGTGCGGCATGCGTCTTGTTGTTGCCGGAGCGGGTGAGCGCCTGTGAAAGCAGGTCGCGCTCCAGTGCATCCAGCGCGATTCCGTCTGCGGGAAGGCAAAAGGACGCGTCACGGGCGGGTAAGGCATCTCGGATCTCGCGCGGCAGGTTGTTCACGCAGATCGCGCGCCCCGCCAGCAGGATGCTCAGCCGCTCACACAGGTTGCGCAATTCGCGCACATTGCCATCCCATCGGCAACGCGACAGGTGTTGCCGGGCATCCCGCTCCAAAGTGGCCGGGGGCAGCCCGTGCAGGGTTGCGAATTCTTGCAGAAAATGGGTCAGCAGCAGTTCGATATCCTCTTTCCGTTCGCGCAGCGGCGGCAGTTCCACGGGCACGACATTCAGCCGGTAGAACAGGTCCATGCGGAATGCCCCGGCAAGCGCCATCGCGTGCAGGTCACGATGGGTGGCTGCGAACACACGCACGCTGGCGCGGTGTGCGCGCGATTCACCCAGGGGCATCACTTCGCCGGATTCGAGGAACCGCAGCAGTTTGGGCTGCAGCGTCAGCGGCAATTCGCCGATCTCG
>Ga0207796_1000333_pt1 | contig 19534 bp, 19 predicted proteins | sample Pon1CUnioCityCA_6_FD_187274 | JGI IMG/M metagenome (GOLD analysis project Ga0207796, IMG submission 187274) | Marine sediment microbial community from Union City, CA, USA - Pond 1C Sediment 1 (SPAdes) | ecosystem: Environmental > Aquatic > Marine > Intertidal zone > Salt pond sediment ...
CACCTGCGAGGGTCTGCCCGTACCGGGGTCCACGAAGACCCAGTCGGTCTCCCCCCTTGCCAGCAGCTCACCGTCGGACCTGCGAACGAATTCGTACTTCCTGAGGGACCTGACCCGGCGGATGTTGGCGATCCAGGTGGACACATCGATGACGTCCCCGGCGAAGGCGGGTCTGAGGTACTCGATGGAATGGGACCTCACCACCCAGGAGCCCCCCTCTTCCTTCATGGCGGCGGTCCCGCCTGAAGCGAGGGAATGACGGATGGCGACGTCCTGCATCCACTGGACGTACACTACGTTGTTGACGTGGCCGTTCTCGTCTATTGCGTCCTCGCAGACCTCCAGAGAGGTCCTGAATATCCCGTCAGCTCCCAGTTGCTCCCTGTTCATTGTTGAATTTCCCTTGATTCTGCCTCAGTGGAACAGTACAGTGCAGCCGGCGGATACCCATCTGCCGGAGAATTGAGGCAGATGAAGCCTGAGGTCGAGAGAGATATCCACAGGGGACAGGGGAATCCCCGTTCCTATACCGGCGAACGGTCCTGCGGCCGTGCCACTGTAATCCCTGTGGTAACCCCCGATACTGGCGCTGTCCACTTCCATCCATGATCCCCGGTAGAACAGGATGTCCGAGCCGGCCTGAAGATAAATGTCATCAAGGTATTTTCTGATACCCAAGGATACTACGGCCATCCGGCAGTCCATCTCCGCTATCACGACGCTGTCAGGGAACGAACCGCCGAGCCGAAGTTCAGGCTCATATTCGACGTAGGATCCCGAGAGCTCAAGGGGAAAACCGGGAACAGGTTCGAAGAGAAAGGCTGCCCCTATCAGCACGTCGGGATCTGATGGAAGGAAAATATCCCTGAGGTCCTCCTGACAGGAGATATCCGGAGGCTCTTCAACCGAAGGGAAGAAGAGACGGGATGTCGGCCCAAGGCGGATGGAGAGCGGACCGGCAGAAAGAAAGGACATAAAGAACGTGACGAGGAGGAACGAAGACCTCATCTGTTTCCACCGAGCTGGAGTTCGACGCCGACACCTGCGGACACCCAGAATTCCGACATCCCGAGAGACTCTATCTTTCCGGTCACGCTGATGCTCTCACCTATGTATCTGCTGATACCTGCGAAAAGGCTGAAATCGGTCCGCCGGACCGACAGGACCGGGGGTCAATCGGCCGTCCACTCGCCGAAGAGGTCCCTCTCTGTCTCAAAGGTCCTGTAACCGGCCCCGGCCTCCAGGACCGAGAAGCCAATGTCCCGGGAGAGACCCACTGTCAGAGCATATGAGAAAGATCTGTAGTTGCTGAATACATCGCCATATATGCCGGTGTTCTCCGTCAGTTCGCCTCCGCTTGCGAAAAGGTATGAGAAGGAGGCCTGCAGGCGGTTATGCGGAGATATACCGATGGACAGCGCCGGCTCGATGTAAACTCCGGGGTCATAGAGATCGTTGTCACCGGAGGAGACCGGGCCTGACAAGCCTGAGTCCAGCTCGACCCTGAGGTCCAATGATATCGCAGGCAGCACTACCAGCAGCATAGTCAGGATAGACTTCATATAGCCTCCTTATCGACCTTTTACCCTAAATAGAATACACTATTCAACATTGTTCGGTCAATGGCCTAGGATCGATCGCGGTTCCGAGTGCTGATATTGGTCCTCGCGCCTTTTCGGGGTAGATTCAGGCATGCTGACGTAACGAGAGAACATCAAGGGATTTGGAGGAGGAGATGAGCCTCAGCAAGGATGAATGCAGGAACCTTCTTGAACGGGCGGAGATGTCGGGCAGGACCTTCCCCATGAAAGCCAGCTGGAGGCGGGCACAGGTGTTCGCGGGGGTGCTTACATGCATCCTCGTCATCACGATACCTATTGGCGTATGGATGATAATTCGCGCCAGGAAGGCTAAGGTGGGAATAACCGAGGAGGGGTTCGCGTTTACCTATCTGACTACCTTTGGCTACAGCTGGGACGAGATAGAGAGCTTCAACCTCGCCGGCATGAGCGGTATGGCCTTCGGCGGAGGACTTGTGGGTGCCGCGGCTGTGGTAGCGGTACAGAAGAAGACCCAGGGACTGAAGGGACCCCTTCAGTTCAAGGTGAAGGGCAAGCGTGGCATGAAGGCGATACCCGCCCACACAATAGAGAACTCGCTGGAGATGGCAAGGCAGATGGAACAGCTCTCCGGCCTTCAGATACTTCCCCGGGAGACCGGCGAGTAGGAACCCTGCGGGCGACGCATATCAGAGCCTGAAGAGCAGGCCTCCGCAGAAAGATAGAGAGGGGCTGGTGTTGCCCAATCCCCTGTCACCGGCCCCTTTTCCTATGTAGACGAAATCGCCGAAGATCTGAAAGCCGTTATCGAACTCGTAGGATAGTCCCACTCCGGTCCACGGGTAGAACTCCACTCCTTCCGGGTCTTCCGGTTTGTTCTGGAAGTGCTGGTCCCACATGGCTATCCCTGCAAAGCACCTGGGCCTCAGACCCGGGTTCGTGCTTCCCAGGATGACCCTTCCTCCAAGCGTCGTAGTGAAGAATGGGAGTGCACCCAGGTACGCCTCCAGCGACATGAAGCTGGCTACCTCCGCCTGATATGTAAGGGCTATCATCTGAGGGAATCCCCCAGAGATCCCGAGATTGTTCTCCACCTCTGCCCAAGCGATTGATGTCAGTAGCAGAACAGGAAACACCATGCGAATCAACGTGGAGCGAAAGATCATTGTCCCTCCTGGTACGAGCTGCTCTCGAACACACCCTCGGCAGCGATTTTGAACCCGCATTTCAAGGGAATATAGTACGATGATGTGAATATGTTTCATTTGCTGAATGCAGGAGGAGACGGAAATGGCTGACAGCGAGGATGGAAAAAGAAAGAACGGCAATGACAGCGATAAGGAAGAAAAACTTCGAATGCTGGGGCTGGAGCCATTCCAGACCAGCCACCGGATCGAGATAGCGGGAAAGGGAATACCCTACGATGCCAGAATAGGGGTCATACCCCTGAGGGACGACAAAGGCGAGACGAAGGCGGAGGTCTTCTTCACCGCATACGAGAAACAGGGGGAGAAGGACCCTTCCGCGAGACCTCTTACCTTCGTCTTCAACGGCGGCCCCGGTTCTTCCTCCATCTGGCTGCACATGGGAGCCCTGGGGCCCAGAAGGGTTGTGATGGAGCCGGAGGGATGGCTTCCTCGCCCTCCCTATATGCTGGAGGACAATGCGGGAAGCTGGCTCCCCTTCACAGACCTGGTCTTCATAGACCCTGTCGGTACGGGTTTCAGCAGGGCTGCCAAAGAGGAGAATTACAAGGACTACCTCAATTTCCAGGGGGATATCGATTCTGTGGGCCTCTTCATACGCCGGTACCTCTCCAGGTACGACAGATGGGCTTCACCCCTCTATCTGGCAGGCGAGAGCTACGGCACCACCAGGGCGGCGGGCCTGGCCTACCACCTGTTCGGTGAGGGGGTAGCCTTCAACGGGATCGTCCTCATCTCCACCGCCCTGGACCTCCGGCCCATAATGTTCGGTGATTCCGATGACATCTCCTTCCAGCTGTACATCCCTACCTATACCGCCACCGCGTGGTACCACCGGAGACTGGCGGACGACCTTCAGTCCCGAGAACTTCCCGAACTTCTCTCCGAGGTGGAGGATTGGGTCATCGACGTCTTCACACCGGCCCTGATGAAGGGCGACGACCTTGATGACGGGAGGCGAAGGGCAGTCGCGGAGCAGCTGGCCCGGTATACCGGCCTAACCGTGGAATACGTCATGGGGTCGAACCTGAGGGTCCACATCAGGCGTTTCTGCAAGGAGCTTCTCCGTGAGGAGAAACGCAGCGTGGGAAGGCTCGACTCCCGCTTCAGGGGCATAGAGGCCCTGGAAGTGACGGAACATCCGGAGAGGGACCCGTCCATGGCCGCCATCCTCCCTCCCTACACTTCGACGTTCAACGACTACATGAGGAGGGAGCTAAACCTGGATACCGACATGAGCTATTCCGTAATGATGGATGATGAGCTTCGCAAGAAGTGGGAGTGGGACAAGGGGAAGATGCCCACCACCGCCGAAAGGCTGAGGAAGGCCATGTCCTGCAACCCCTACATGAAAGTGCTGGTGGCACAGGGTTACTACGACCTGGCCACTCCCCACATGGCCACCGGCTACATGCTGTCCCACATGAACCTGGACGGCGACCTCAGGGACAATGTATCCATCAATTACTACAGGGCCGGTCACATGTTCTATCTCGACGGGGACTCCCTGAGGGAGTTCAGCGAGGATGCCGGGGATTTCGTGAGGATGACGAGCAAACCTACTCTATGATATCCCCTGCGTCTCTGGGTCTCAATATGAACTCCTCCAGAGAGGTATTGAACCAGACGATACCTGTTATCTGCTGGATAGAGTCCCCGACCGAAACGGACAGGGGGTAGTCGTACACCCTGCAGGACCTGGAACCCTGATCATAACCGATGACGATCTTGTGGGAAGCCAGCTTCTCCATCACCACCGCGTCATTGACCGAAACCAGTACTCCCTCGTAATCCTCGCACGCCAGATAGCTGCCGTTCACGTTCACCGGCGGAGGTTGCGGGTGCACTGAAGGAAGGTGCGTTACCTGGCCAAGATACATGCTCGTGTTATCCGTCGGGCCCCAGCCGTCGCTCCAGTATTCCGCACCACCCAGCAGGTTTTCGCTGCAGGAGCCGGAAACGACCACGTTGTCGCCTCTCTCCAGCGTCCAGCTGTGGTCGTCCGGGTCCCAAGTGACGAGCAATCCGTGTCTTGGACCGTTCAGTCTGTCCGTCAGGAACGCGCAGGTGAAGGTCAGAGGAATACCGTAACCCCAGCCGACCATCCCGGGGTAGTCGTCGGACGCCGCGCTGACCACGGCCGTGACGGTGATGGTCTGGCCTTCGAAGGGCGTTGCTGCGCCCGAACCCTGTACCTGGGCACAGTTGAGCCATAAGCCTGAATGTCCGGTGAAACCCTGGTATTCGACCTGCACATCGGACCCATACCTGGGCTCAAGGGTCCAGTCACTCCTGTCCTGCATCACTATGCCCGTTATTCCCAGGGTGTCCATGCTGCCCGGATAATAGGGGATGTCGCTCATGTTGCCTACAAGACAATCTCCAGAGCCGTCGTCGACTATGTATCCGGATGAGGAGGTCGTCTGTACCACGGCATCGGAAACATGAACTAGAACAGCTTCCCAGTACTCTGGGTCGCAGGAGGCCGCCAGGTCTGCGGTCGAAACATCACAGAAAGGCGGCAGAGTACCATCTTCGCTTATCAGCTCCACATGCATGGGGGGCTCTATCATGGTCATCTCGTTGCGCTCCTCTACCTCACCTATCACTAGGATGCTGTCACCCAGCTCGAAACTGATGGAAGGACTGTTGAGGACCAGTCCGCTCCAGGGTCCGCCGTCGGGATCCGAGATTATAGTGTAGTTGACGTCCAGTATCCCGGTACCACAGACCACCGTTCCCGTGACAGCCACCACCTCCCCCTCGAAGGGGGACACGGGATGCTGACCCTGGACCTGTGAGCATGTTCGGGTTTCCAGGCTGTCCAGAGGTCTCACAGCAATGACCTCGCTGAAACTGAAGTCACCCTGGTCATCAACGTTCTGAAGGCAGTAATAGACGGTGTCCACCCATGTTATGCCTGTGTCGACGTATGTAGTGTCGGTAATATCCGTATTCACGCAAAGAACATTGGCCCGGTCCGGGTGTTCGGGAATCGACTGGGATGAGCTCCTGTAGAGAACGTACTCTTGAAAGGACTCCGCTTCGCTGAAGGAAGTCCATTCCAGGACCACTGCCAGGGAATCAGAGACTTCAGCGGAGAGTTCCGAGGCATCCGGCGGAAAACCCGGATCTGCCGGATCTCTGCCGCATGCTGACAGGACCAGGAGGACGACAAGTACTCTCTTCATTTGAACCACTTCTCCCATAAACACTAGAGCAATACGAAAGTTGATGTCAAGAAGTGGTTAAGAACCGTTCATACAACCCTCTCCTCCAGGACCAGGCAGACCGTGCCATTGACTTGATTACGAGCCTCCGACAGTTTCTATAATGGGGGTTTTGCGCTCTCAAGGTACTCCTGCTCAGGGAGGTAGAACGATGTATCTTGTGATGGTGTCAATCATCGTATCATTGGCCTTCGGTTACGGACCCTGCACGGAAAACCATCCCGTCATGCCATCAGGCGATGGATATTCCACTCCATTCAGCGGTCCCCGGTCCCTTTCGGATTCTCTCAATGTGAACACCGTCGGCAGCTGGCCATTCGGCCCCGCATATGACGTTGTCTACGGTGCCAGCGGTGATACTGCCTTCTGCGCCGCAGGAGGAGGCGTGTACTCGCTGGACCTCTCCGTTGCCTCCAGCCCGGCAGTGCTCTCCGAATCGATGAGGGCGGCTGACCTGGTGCGGGCCATGTGCTTCGACCCCTCGACCGGCAGGCTATACCTGGCCGCCTCCGAGGCAGGTATCGAGATATGGGATGTCCAGGATCCCCAGAACCCGGTTTTCCTGGGCAGGTGCGACACCCCGGGGTCCGCCATAGGTGTCGATGTTCTCGGCGATTACGCTTACGTGGGGGACAATGAGGCAGGCCTGAGGGTCATAGATGTCTCCGATCCCGCTGTTCCAGTTGAGGTCGGCAGCCTGGATACCGGTGGCATCGCGAGGGGTCTGGTATGCGAGGGTAACTACGTATATCTGGCCGACGGTTCTGCAGGCCTGAGGGTGATAGACATCAGCGATTCCGGCCTTCCTGAGGAGACAGGTTCTCTCGATACACCCGGGACCGCCTACGCCCTGGAGGTATCCGGCGGTTTCGCTTACCTTGCTGATTACCAGAGCGGCCTGAGGGTGATAGATGTATCCGATCCAACGTCACCATTTGAGGCAGGCAGCATCGATACACCTGGTTACGCACAGGACGTCCGCGTGAGCGGCGGTTACGCGTTCATCTCGGATGGCTCCACAGGCCTTCGGGTAATAGATGTGTCACAACCATCGAGCCCTTCTTCCGCAGGTTCCCTGAATACTCCCGGATGGGCCCAGAACATCGACGTGTCAGGCGGGTACGCCGTTGTTGCCGATTACGACGCTCTTGAAGTAGTGGAGATTGATATCCCTACATCACCCTCTCCAGCGGGTGATTTCAATACCCCCGGGTATTCCAGGGGAGTCGACGTCCAGAACGGGTACGCCTACCTGGCCGGCCTCGAGGACGGCCTCAGGGTCGTGGATGTTTCCGACCCCGCCCAGCCCCTGGGGTCGGGCTCCTCCGGCGGATTCGCCGAAGCGAGGGGAGTGGCGGTGTCCGGTGATTACGCCTGCATAGCCGATTACGCCACAGGTTTGCATGTGGTGGACGTAAGTAACCCTTCGGACCCGTTCACTGTCGGAAGCTGCGCAACACCCGGCAGCGCCATGGATGTTTTTATCGAAGGGGACTTTGCCTACGTTGCAGACGGGGATTCTGGTCTTCGCATCATTGACTTTTCTGTGCCCTCAAGTCCCGTTGAGGTTGGAAGCTGCAACATGTCCACTTTCGACGCCAGGGGAGTCGCGGTGCAGGGCAATTACGCCTACCTGGCCCGCGGAAGCAACCTGGAGGTAATAAACGTGACGGACCCCTCGAATCCCGTTCAGGAAGGGCTGTGCGTCATGTCATCCCTGGCGGTGGACGTTGATGTGAGCGGAAACATAGCCTGTGTGGCGGGCGGCGTGGAATTCAGGGTGATAGATGTCTCATCCCCTTCAGAACCTGTTGTCATCGGTACCTGCCCTCTGCCCTCCTCCTCCTTCGATGTTGCTGTCTGCGAGGGTCTCGCCTATGTCGCCGGGGGTTACGGAGGCCTCAGGGTGGTGGACATATCGACTCCGGAGAGTCCCTTCGAAGCCGGCTACTACTACACGACGAACCTGATGGAGGGGGTGGCGGTATCCGGCGGCCATGCGTACACGGCCTCCTGGGAGTACGGTATGCAGGTCTACGACTATTCGCCTGACGGAATATATGGCCGGAACCCTCTGCTGGCGGTCTCACCCCTGTCCGTATACCCCAACCCCGCCCGCGGGACGGTTCTTGTAGACCTGGACCTTCCGGAGGGAATGCTCCCGCAGCTGGGGATCTATGACATGTCCGGAAGACTGGTGGACCGGCGGTGGCCGGAAGCACTCCCCGAAGGTGAATATGCGGTATCGGTAGAGGGCCTGCCTCCGGGTACCTACACCCTCAGGATCTTCATACCCGGATATGCCGGAACCGGAAGGTTCACCGTACTCGAATAGCCACCATCAGCGGAACCATAGCTCCCGGGAACTCTTTACGGACCTTGAAGGGCTGCATATACTGCCTCGGTGCGTGTATGCCGATCAGACGTGAAGATCGTCGTTATATCTGTTCAAAGTCGGTATGCCAATCCTCTGCCATCTATTGTCATGGGGGTCGATGATTTGAACTGTCGCACCGGCCGAGAGCCAACTGACGCAGAAGCAAGCCTGTTCAGCTACAGGATCGAGTTCAGCATACAGTGCCCCGCCTGCGACGGGCATGTACCCCTGGACGGGCCCCTTGAAAGGACGGTCTGCCCCTCCTGCCGGACGGAGATGGACATCCCGCGGGATTACTGGATAGATACACTGGAGAGCAGCTGCAGAAAGATGCAGGAAATGGAGATGGGCGGTGGAAGGGGCTCTATCCTGATGGGGACCTTCTGGGGGAAGCTGGATCTGGCCAGGTTCGATCCCTACTGCGACGAATGCAAGACGGAATTCCGGGAACCCTGGCATCTGGAGGCGGGACTTGCATACAGATGCGAGAAATGCGGAGCTGAATATCCCGTATCCGCTCCCCCTGGTTGGCTGAAGCGCGGGTCGCCCAGGATAAAGCTGCTCATAAATGCCCTCTGTGAAGTTCCCGATCCTACCGTAAACAAGACTCTGCTGGTTACCGTCTCATGCCCCTCATGCGCGGCAGTGCTGAAAGCGGATGGTGGCTCGAGGGTAGTGGAATGCTATCATTGCGGGGTGGATGTATACCTGCCGGACAGGGTATGGCACCGTTTCCATCCCGGCAGGAGGAAGAGAAGATGGTTCCTGATATGCGAGCATGCAAGTGAAGACACGAAAACCTGAGGACCTTATCAGGCCCGAGAAGCCCGGGGAAGTCCGGCTGGTCTACAGGTACAGCCCCAGGCGTTCACTGCTGATATCCGGAATATTCCTTGCCGTGGTGGTGTTTGCCGGACTTATCCTTTTCAGGAACATACCCATGCTTCGGTTCATGATGGGCCTTTTCGCCCTGGGCATACTCGTAAGCCTCAGAAGAGAATGCTCCGTAAGGATATGGACCGACTGGCCCTACGTCGTGTACGAGCACCATTCCATATTCAGGCACATCAGGGAGTACATCCCTCCATGGGAGATCTCCGGACTGACTAACGAGATAGTCTCCATGTGGAGGGGCAACATATCCGAGCGCCTGATACTGGAGGTGGGCGACAGGAAACTCGTTGTTTCACCCTACTATTCCGCCAATGACGAGAAGGAGATGGTCCTCAGGGAAGCCATCCGCAGCCTTCCTGATTCGAGGGAGCAGGCGGAGTACGAGCTGGAGCTCGAGCGCAGGGCCCTTCATCCGGAGGAGTTCGAGGAGGAGGAGCCTGAACCGGAGGAGGTATGGGGTTTTCTGGAGATGAGCATAGAGTGTCCCCGCTGTGACGGTCCGGTGATCATCAACGGGCCCTTCACCCAGCTCGTCTGCCCGCAGTGCAGTGCCGATATCGATATGTCCCCCTCCATCTGGGCAGACCTGCTGGAGGACGTGGCCTTGGAGACGGCGGAGGAATGCCGGGAGGGAACCGGAAGCAGGAGCACCATCTGGGGCACGTACAACACGGACCTCCTCTACGGCCGATATAGGCCCTACTGTCCGCAGTGCAAGCGGTTTTTTGACCTGCAGAACGATACTGCCAGCGATGACACGCTGATATGCCCGGACTGCGGAACGGAAGTGCCGATAATGGAACCTCCCGAATGGTTTTGCAATGTCTTTCCCGGTGCTTTCCTGCTGGCGGGAGCGGAAGAACCGTCATCAGAGCGCAACCTCGAAGGCGGCGCCCTAAAGGGCCCCGTGGTCTTCACCTGCTCGAAGTGCGGAGCCGCTGTGAGTCTCGACGGAAGCGAGAGGACTGAAAAATGCGAACACTGCGACGCTCCGATCCGCATACCCGACGACCTGTGGCTGCGCATGCACCCTGCAGCCAAAAAGAGAAGGTGGTTCGTCGGCTACCGCTGGCAGGCGGGCGACTCTAGCGAAGATTATTAGAAGGTTTCTTCAGGCTGGCAATGCAGGCTCCGCGGTCTCCGGAAAGCGAATATCAGATCCATCCAGCTTCACACTTCCCTGTCACTATACTGTCTGAGAGTTGTCATCCAGTACGTCCTGGAACTCAAGGAGCTCTACTGGAGCGCCATCCACGATTATGAATGCCACTCTGACACCTGCAGAAGGGGAATTGGGTTCGATGATGACCTCTTCTCCCTTCAGAGCCTCCGACAGGTCCTCAACTTCGAATGCCACGTGGGCCACATGCTGCACGATATCCGGCAGAGGGCATTCATCACCGTATCGCATCCATTGTACTCCGTATGGATTCGAGAGGTGGTCAGTGCAGAAGATGTCCAGAGCCTCGATGTAAGTCTCCCCCTCATGAGGTGTTCTGGTGGGTAACCCGGTATGGTGGTATTTCATTTCGATGCATTGCTCCAATCGATACGGTCATTCGAATAAGCGAAAGCTGACAGTGCCGTCACCAGTATACTCATTAATGGATGTATGACCTAGCAGAACCTGACGGATGCCGGGAAATATGACTTGAACTGCACTGAACGAAACAGAAGTTACAGAAGATGACTGCCCGGCCATGAGAGCCGGGCAGCAGTTGTAAGAACAAAGGTGTCAGAGCAGTGCAATGAGGGCATTGGAGGGTAGGTCCTGCAGTCCCTCCGACATCCCAAGGAATGTCCAGGTTGTGCTTGAGTACGCCTCCGGCGCCCCGTCCTCGCCCATGCAGATGCAGGAAACGCTGTGGAAATGCAGGTCTATCTTCGAACCATCGATGATAAGCCCTGCCGATTCAGGCGAGATGCCGCTGAGCCGCAGCTTCCTCTTCGACGCACCCTCGTACTCCATGAAGCTGTCGGCGAAGTAATCGGTGGCCGAGGCCTCCATGTCCACTCCGTCAATGCGGACCACGAGCTCGAGTGTTCCGCTCTCCTCATCGTATTCGCCTGCATGGAGCACTTCCGCCCCGCAAACAAGATCAACGAGAGTAGAGGCGCCGGCCGCTGACCCGAAGAGCAGGACCAGGGAGGCTGCTATTGTAAAGGCTTTCGGTTTCATCTCCATCTCCCTTCTGTTCGGAAATGCGCTGTCTGCCTTTCTGCAGCTGATACCTTCAGACCCCGCGCCGTATTCCCGCCGATCTCGTTCTCTGCTGAGATTTGAACTACTTTTCCCATATCCGAAAATGTTGTAAGTTAAAGCAGGAAAGGGGATTTTCGACCACCTCATCTTTCCGCCGCGCTGTAGCACGCTATCATGGGGAGGGTCATCATGAAGAAAGTGATAATGGCAGCGGTTCTCGCTGCCACCGTCTGCACCGCAGAGAGCCACGTAATGTTCGAGACCGATTTTTCCGAGCTTCCGGAAGGCTGGCTTAACGATGAATGGACCTTCGATCATCCGGGAGCCTACACCTACGGCTACACTCAGGACGACTACTGGAGCGCGCGAATGTACTCCTCAGGAAGCAGCCCCAGCATATACTTCGTCCCCGATGGAACGGATTCCGTCGTGGTCCATATAGAGCATGATCTGATACTGTACGGTGATCCAACCGCTTACGGAAGGGTATTTGTCAGCTCAACCACATTCGGTGATGCCACCATCTACGATTTCCAGCTGACTCCACCCTACACCTTCATGGAGGATATCGAACCTATTCACTGGGTGCTGGAGGACCCGCCGCAGGGTACCTGGCTGGGATTCGAGTTCAGAGGTGTCCTGTCGACATATTCCCAGCTGGCGAACAGCCTCAGCTGGACGGTAACCAGTCTTACGGTAACCGCCTGCGGAAGTGAGCTGTCACTTCCCAGTTGTACATGGGGCGAAATCAAGAGCATCCTCAGGTGAGAAGTCCCTGAAGAAGCAGCAGCCCTCTTCCCGCTTGCGTTGAACCCTATTCGCTCCTCGAGAGAGGTGCTATTCCCGTTCTGCCCTCCGGCATGAGTTCCACAGTGTTGTCCTCGCGCAGATGTATCCTGCCGACGGTTATCTCCCTTGCCTCCACCTGAGGAAAGTCATGGATGATGATGGCTATCTGGTCAGGGGTCAGATCTATGGTAACGGTCTCGTCCCTGGGGCAGTTGTGGACTATTATGGCTATCTGCTCATCGGTCAGTTCGATGACTATGGTGTCGGTCCTTTCTTCGGCCAGGGCACTGCCGGCCACAAGGACCAGCAAAGCGCAGGTCAGTACGGAAAGAGCTTTCATTCCCCTCGTCCTTTCTCCTTTTGTCAGATACAAGCGACATACGTCCTGTGGAAACGGGTTGGTTACAGGAAATTAATGACACAATAAACCAAGGTCAATATGTTTATATTCGTATTAAATAAGTAGTAATAACGAATTTCTGTACGCTCAAGGCGTATCAGGCTCACGATAACCACCGTATCATTGAAGAGCGGGTTTCTTCAGAAAGGGCGGGCCGGATGAGAAGAACACATGGTCTTTACCGTATCACCGGTCCTGCCGGGCACATGAATTGCGCGTGTAGAATTCGAGCCTTTCCTGGGAGATCTTGAGGATGTCAGGATCCAGTTCATCGATGTACCGATCCATAGTTCCGTTCCTGATATGCTGAAAGGCGCGGTTGTTAACTACACCATCGAGATTCACAACGATATGCCTCTCCTCGCTGAAGTACCCGAGATAACCCGCGTCAGTGGCTCCTATTACCAGTGGTTCATCGGACTCAGCCCCCAGGTTCATTGCATTTCCCATCAGATCCCCAGACTGCTGGGGGTAGTAGAATCCGTTGCCCAGGGTGTAGATGTTCATAAGGATCAGCAAAGCGATCCCAGCGATGACCCTTGAAGATCTCCATTCCAGCCCGCTTAGCAGTTTCACCAGCAGAAGTAGGAGCAGGAGAGGGAAAACGGCCATGTGCCACACGGCGGATGCTATCCTGACATATGTGTAGAAGACCAGCATCAGGATAGACGGAAGCCAGAGATATACCGGTATGTTCGTTCGCTTTCTATGCCTGTACAAGTACCAGACTGCCGCAGCCACCGCGACTAGCATGAGCACGTCGCAAACGATGGGTATTATGGTTTCAAAGCTGTCCGCATGATACATGAAGGGGGAGAAGAATATCACGGCAAGCTTGTGTATCATTCTGCCTGCGTTGATCATCCAGTACTCTATAGAGCTGACCGGATGCATCGTGTACCATCGCCAGTATGATATCGCCATGCCCGACGACTGGACCGGGCTGCCGAAACGAAGCCAGCACCAGAGCAGCCAGGGAAGAGTCAGGATGCCTGCGGACAGACCTGAGAGAAGAAGTTTCCTAAGAACCGCCATCGCTCTCTTTTTATAGATCAGGTAGCCGGCCCCCGAAAGTATGAAGAAGACCGAGTCCGTCCTGGACAGGAACAGCAGGCCTGATACCGCACCCAGCAGGATATACTTCCCGGTAGACGTGCTCGCCTCACGGTGGATCCTGCCTATCACCATGAAGAACAGAATTAGGCACATGAAGAAGAGCGGTGTTTCCAGTCCGCTCAGGTTGAGCAGGACGAGCCACGGAAGCATCAGATAGAGTATCATTCCGAGGTCTGCCGCCCGTTCGCCGGAACGCAGGTCAAGTAGGAACCTCCTGAGAAGCAGCGCCGTGATACCGTTGAGGAGCACCGAAAGAACCAGAACGAAGAGTATCATCAGGTTCCTGCCAGGGGAAAGAACGAGCCTCATCACAACAAGAATGGCCATCCAGAGGGGGTGGTATCCGTTGGTTGGTTCTCCCGGGCTGAAAACACTTCCATGTCCACCGGCGATGTTCTTTGATATCTGGAGATAGTACAGGGTATCGTCAGGCATCAATCTCTGAATGTCCGGGTATAGATTAAGGTAGAAGAACGCAACCACAGAGATCTGGAACAGAACTCCCAGACAGAGAAGAAGCCTGGTGTTCTTCCTGAGCGGTAGAAGCCCACCCTTATGAGTCATTCTGCATTCCCCCTTTATTGCAGAAGACACTTCACTGTGGAGCCGCCTGATTTCCTCCCGTCGATCAGTGCCGTCCCTATAGGTCAGCGACGTCGTCCATGAGCAGCAACCGTTATCAATACAGGTTGCGCAAATTTATAAAACAACAACAGAACCCGATCATCTATTATTACAAAATTAGTATACTTTTGCAGGCACAATCGGTCAATGAAGCGATTTTTTTATCCATGTGTTCATCGGCAGTGGTCAATGGACACCCAAAATCCCCGCAGTTAGAGGACACCCATTTTCCCGCACAACACATTAGCTTCCTCGTGCATCAGCAGCTGGATCGTGTAATGAAGCATCTCCATTATGGTTAGGCATTTAGGTGATTTTTATGCCTAAGATGCGTTGGTCTTAACTTATAGACAACCCTTCGTACACCACTCAGACGGACTCTACGCCGTATCAGCCTGAGTGTCTGTATAGTATACTCGAGGTTCAACTGATAGATAGTATCAAAAGGAGTATCATGGATCCCTCTGGCAGAGTTTTCGAGTATCAGCACACCGGGCGATACTTCGGAATGATAGCTGAAGATCTGAAGGACCTGGGAGCTGAAGAACTTGACGAACTTGGAGCAAAGATCACGAAGAAGGTCTACCGAGGCGTGTTCTTTCAGTGCGATCTGGTAACGCTTTACCGCATATGCTACAGAAGCCGCTTCTTCTCAAGGATAACGGCACCAGTTCTTACCTTTGACTGCCACAGTGATCGATACCTGTACAGCACCGCCAGGTCCATAGACTGGTCCCGATTTCTATCACCTGACAGGACCTTTGCGGTTTTCAGTACCGTGCAGGATTCCAGAATAAACCACTCCCACTACGCCGCCCTTAAGCTCAAGGATGCCGTGGCTGACTGGTTCATGGATAATCAAGGAATAAGACCCAGTGTTGAGACAATTAACCCAGACCTCTGGATTGGTCTCAGAATTTTCAGGAACAGGGCATACATAAGATTGGACGTCTCAGGGGGGCCCATGCACAGAAGGGGTTACAGACAAGCCTCCGTGGAGGCTCCCATGCAGGAAACCCTTGCAGCAGCAATAGTTCAGATGAGTGGATGGAACGGAGAGACGGGTCTGCACGATCCATTCTGCGGGTCGGGAACCCTCCTTACGGAGGCTCTGATGAAATACTGCCGAATACCTTCCGGATACCTGATGAGGAAATTCGGGTTTCAGAATCTCCCGGAGTTCGATGAAGAGGAGTGGAAAACTGTCAGGCACAGAGAGGATTCCCTCATAAAAGAGCTGCCTGAAGGGCTCATCTCTGGATCTGACATCTCAGGGAAGGCGATCGATGCGGCTTCAACGAATTGTCATCAGCTTCCCTTCGGTGAGAGGATACAGTTAAGGGCCTGTTCCTTCGAAGAGATAGATGACCTTAGTAATCAGACCATCATAACTAATCCCCCCTACGGCCTCAGACTGATGAAAGGGGGAAACGTGGATGATCTTGTCAGGCGCTTTGGGGATTTTCTGAAACAGCGATGCACAGGTTCCAAAGCATGGATCTACTTCGGGAAACGAAAGCTTATAAAGAGCGTAGGTTTGAAAACTACCGCAAAAATACCCCTTCGAAACGGAAAACTGGACGGCAGGCTCGCCCTTTATGAGATCTACTGATTAACAGTCCGCGAGATAGAGGATATGCCCAGCATTTATATATAGGTTGCTCTCTTATTCTTTACGTCTATCATCACCATGAAAGCTTAATGAACAGATCTTCTGGCGCATTGATCCCTTGAAGTGCCCAAAGTGCGGTGCAGACATGAAAGTGGTCTCCTTCATTGAACAGTCCTCCGTCATTATGCGGATTCTTAAGCACCTTGATCTCTGGGAAGACGGCTCATCCTGAAAGATGAGTAACGAGCTTCAGTAACTGCCGTATCTGATTCAGGCAATATTGACTATTGGACCATTGAAGTAAGAAGTCATTGATCAGATAGAATTAGCACCACCTATCCTATTGCTGTATAGCAGTATACGAGATATGCATGCCCTGTACACGCACGAATGCAGGTTTTATCGAACTTAGTATATGATTACATGACAATCTGATACAGCGAACAGTCTCTGAATTGTAACTTTGGCGGAGGGGGTGGGATTCACTTCGACTCGCCCGTGATCCTGGCGAATCACGCTCTCGCTCAGTGTAAACTCACTCCTGACCCATGGTCAGGCATCAGTCTTCGACTGAAGGTCCGAATCAACAACATCAGCACGAAAACAAAAGCCCCCATAAAGGGGGCATTCGCTTTCGTGGCGGGGCATTTTGATACATTATCGAACTATCACGATATTATCATCCAGTACTCAACATCATTCTATCCAGCATGTATAGGCAATTGACTAGCTGTATCACTTGAGTATATACAATGTAGATACGGAGGTAATATGAAAACAACAGTCAAAAGATGGGGAAACAGTTTGGCGATCAGAATCCCGAAAGCAGTTTCGGAGGAACTCAGTATTAATGAGAAAACCGAATTGGAAATGGTAACAAAAGATGGCATGCTTATCCTTGAGCCCAGTCACAGGTACAGGCTCAAGGATATGCTCAACGAGATCACTGATGAGAATCTTCACGGTGAAATCGATACCGGCACTAGAACAGGTATCGAGGAATGGTAGTTACAATTGAGGCACCAACAAGAGGTGATCTTATCTGGCTTGGCTTCGATCCACAGAAGGGACATGAGCAGAAAGGCAGAAGGCCAGCACTTGTACTGTCTCCCAGAGAATACAACGAAAAAGTCGGACTGGCGTTGATGTGTCCTATTACCAGCAAGAAGAAGGGTTACCCCTTTGAAGTTGGACTGCCAGATGATTGCCCAGTCTCAGGAGTGATCCTCTCGGATCAAGTGATAAGTCTGGACTGGAGATCAAGAGAAGCCGAAATTGCCGGAACCGTTCCCTCAGACACACTCTCAGAGGTTCTGCGGAAGCTGTACACACTACTTAACTAGCTCGATAGCCGATCGAAGTGGAATCCCAAGGTCTATATGGCGGGACGTCTGCATCCCAGTTTGAACTCAATCTTAGCACATCTGGGAATTTTTTGATCCCTCTTCGCATATCAATAGATTATGGAACACTTTTCTTACATTGAGCTGGACAAGGCTACACCGGTTAAATATTATAATGATACCAGATTACCAACAATGAAAGGAGCTACTTCACATCTTCGATAAGGACCCGGCAAGGGTCAGGGTGTCAGTTAAAGGGGGTGTGCCATGCAATATGGCAAAAGTTTCAGTGGGTTTTACCTTCCACCTCTGCTCCTGTCGATCTTCCTTGCTTCACTCGCCAGCATTCCAGGATCAGATCTGATCGTTTCGTTCGCCAGCGCGGATACCATACCCTCAGGAGATGTATCAGGTACATGGACCATGGCAGGATCGCCCTACTACATAAATGGCGACATCAACGTTCCTGCAGGCCAGCTTCTTACCATAGAACCAGGAGTAGTTCTTGATTTCCTGGGATACTACAAATTGACCGTTTATGGTCAACTGGAGGCGATCGAGTAGAGTCCTCTTGAGTGGTGTCCGAAGGGTTGCTTAGAAGAAGCGGCCAACGCATCTTAGGCAAGTTAACCCATAACTGTCTAAGCCTCAAGGAGGTAATGCGTTGGCCAAGGGGAATATCACACACTTGGACTGGCTTCGCAAGAAGCTGGAGGATACGGAAGACGATTTGCTGAAGGAGATGCTTCATTACACGATCCAGATGCTGATGCATGAGGAAGCTAATGTGTTGTGCGGAGCGGATTACTGGGAACGTTCATCTAATCGTACCAACAAGAGGAACGGTTACCGTCCTCCGAGACGGTTCGATACCCGACTGGGAAGTATTGACCTGCTGATCCCGAAGTTGCGTAAGGGAAGCTATTACCCAGGATGGCTGCTGGAACCCCGGAAGCGCCCGGAGAAGGCACTTGTCCAGGTGATCTGTGAAGCTTACGTGGAAGGAGTCAGCACCCGGAAGATGGACCGGCTTGTGCAGGCTATGGGAATCGCCGGGATCTCGAAGAGCAAGGTATCTGAGATGGCCAAGAGCCTTGATGAGATGGTCGAGAAGTTCAGGAAGCGACCGCTTCTGAACGGTCCCTACCGCTACCTGTGGCTGGATGCCACGGTCGTTAAGTGCCGTGAGTGCGGCAGCGTCGAGAACGTGGCCATAGTGACCGCCGTTGGCGTGAATGCCGATGGATTGAGGGAGATCCTCGGCGTGGAGGTCTTCACCGTCGAGGACGAGACGTCCTGGACGGAGTTCCTGCGAGATCTGGTTGAGAGAGGGTTAGCCGGGGTGAGACTGGTGACATCAGATGCCCATCCAGGACTTAAGAAGGCCATCGCCAAGATGCTTCCGGGAACGTCCTGGAACAGGTGTTACACCCAGTTCAGCAGAAACGTACTCTCAAGGCTTCCCAGGAAAGCTCAGGGCAGGGCCATAGCCCTTCTGAGGAGTGTAACCGCCCAGACCGGCTCCGAGGCTGCCTGGGAGCAGTACGACAGGGTTGCCGACCGACTCACGCAGGAGCATCCACAGCTCTCCGATCTGCTTGATGATGCCAGGGAGGAAGTGCTGGCATATACGTCCTTCCCTCTTGAGCACTGGCGTAAGATCAGGACGAACAACCCTCTTGAGAACCTGAACTCTCAGATCAAGAGAAGAACCAGAGTTGTTGGAATCTTCCCCAACAGAGCCTCGATCATCAGGCTCGTTGGAATGGTGCTTCTGGAACAGCATGAGGACTGGATGATCGGAAGGAGGTACATGAGCATTGAGTCGCTCAGATCGCTTGATGATGAGCGCTCTGAGCGGCAGGAAGAGCTAACAGAACTGGAGCCTGAGTGCGTTGGGCTTCATACACCACGTTGACGGACGGAGCCTCCTTCGACTCACACGTGATTCGAAAACGAATCACGCCCTCGCTCAGGATAAATTCACCAACCTGAACGAAGTTCAGGCCAGATCTTCGATCTGAAGGTTCAATCTGGTGATAACAATGAAAAAGGGGACACCAAATGGCGCCCCCTGTTTCATTGGTAGCGGGGACCCGTTTTGGAGCCGATTTGATACATGCGCCTGTTGTTACATCACGCTGGAAGTATGTGACTGCAAAGCAGGGAGCTAGGAAGATGA
>Ga0207796_1000334_pt1 | contig 19491 bp, 16 predicted proteins | sample Pon1CUnioCityCA_6_FD_187274 | JGI IMG/M metagenome (GOLD analysis project Ga0207796, IMG submission 187274) | Marine sediment microbial community from Union City, CA, USA - Pond 1C Sediment 1 (SPAdes) | ecosystem: Environmental > Aquatic > Marine > Intertidal zone > Salt pond sediment ...
GAAGGAGTGAGTTGCCATGCTGCTATGTATCGACGTGGGGAATACCAACATCACCCTGGGCCTGTACGACGGGGAAACCCTGGGACCCAGGTGGCGCCTGGCGACCGACCACGAGCGGATGCCCGACGAGTTCACCCTGCAGCTCCTTGGCCTGCTGTCCCATGCTGGCCTTGAGCGGGAGGAGGTCGCGGGGGTAGCCATCGCCTCGGTGGTGCCCCCATTGACCGGGCGCTGGGTGGAGGTCTGCCGCAGGGGGCTCGAGCTGGAGCCGCTGGTGGTTGACAGCTCCGTAGAAACCGGGGTGCGCATCCTCTACGAGGAGCCTGGTACCGTTGGTGCGGACCGCCTCGTCGATGCGGTGGCAGCCTACCGCCTGTATGGGGGACCGGCCTGCATTGTCGATTTCGGCACGGCCACCACCTTTGACGCCATCTCGCGTGGCGGCGAGTATCTGGGCGGCGCCATCGCTCCCGGCATCGGTATCGCCTCCCAGGCCCTATTCCAGCGCACGGCCATGCTTCCCCGCGTTCAGCTCGCCCGCCCGCCAGCGGCCATCGGCCGGAACACAACCCACGCCATGCAGTCCGGCCTCCTGTTCGGCTATGTGAGCCTGGTCGAGGGGATGGTAGCCCGCTTCCGCAAAGAGCTCGGCCCGGACACTCGCGTCATCGGCACCGGCGGCCTGGCGGAGATCATCGCCAGAGAGACCGACGTGCTCCAGATCCTAGCGCCATGGCTGACCCTCGACGGCCTGCGCATGGTCTACGAGATGAACCGGTAGCCGTTTGACCGGTAAGGGGGGAGTTATTATGCCTATTTCTCTACTAGATGGCAAGCGGGTCGTGCTCGGCGTTACCGGAAGTATCGCTGCCTACAAGGCCGCCGACCTGGCAAGCAAGCTGTCCCAGTCGGGGGCCATCGTAGAAACGGTCCTCACCGGCGATGCCACCCGCTTTGTGGCACCACTCACCTTCCAATCGGTGACCGGGCAGCCGGCCTATACTGACGCCGACCTGTGGGGCGCACGGGCGCACGTCCTGCACGTGGGTCTGGCCCAACAGGCCGACATGCTGGTCATCGCGCCACTTACCGCACAGACGCTGGCCAAGCTGGCTAACGGCCTGGCAGACAACCTGCTCAGCCTGACCACCCTGGCAGCGACCTGCCCGCTCGTGCTTGCACCGGCCATGGATGCCGGCATGTTCGCCCATCCTGCCACCCAGGCGAACCTGGCGCAGGTGGCAGAGCGCGGCGCCACCATCGTCGGGCCAGAGGAAGGGCACCTGGCCTCCGGGCTGGTGGCAAAGGGTCGCATGAGCGAGCCGCAGGAGATCGTGGGATGGGTGCGCTATGCCCTCGCCCGGGGCGGTCCGCTGGAGGGCCGCAAGGTGGTCGTCACCGCCGGAGGCACGCAGGAGCCACTCGATCCGGTCCGCTTCCTCACAAACCGCTCCTCCGGCAAGCAGGGATTGGCCCTTGCCCAGGCCGCGCTGGATGCGGGCGCCGACGTGACGCTCATCGCCGCGCCTGTCACGCTGCCCATCCCCGTCGGCGTGGAGCACGTCCCGGTGCGCACCGCGGCACAGATGGCCGAGGCCGTGCTGGCTGCATCCCGTGACGCTGATGCCCTGCTGATGGCAGCCGCCGTCGCCGACTTTAGGCCAGCCGCGGCAGCCAGCCAGAAGATCAAGAAGGAGGGCGGGGCGCCTGCCCTGGGTCTGCAGCCCACTACGGACATCCTGGCAGCCGTGGCAGCCCAGCGCCAGGAGACAAAGCATCCGCGGGTGGTCGTGGGCTTTGCCGCCGAGACCGAAGACCTGCTGGGCAATGCCAGGGCCAAGCTCAAGGCCAAGTCGCTGGATCTGATCGTCGCCAACGACGTAAGCGCGGCTGATTCTGGCTTTGCCGTGGACACCAACCGCGTAATCCTCCTCGATCCATGGGGCAGCTCGGAGCCGCTGCCCCTGATGAGCAAGACGGCGGTGGCTGAGCAGGTACTGGACAGGGTCACCAAACTGCTGCGCTAGCGGGTACAGGTTCGGCTAGGAGGCTGGGAAGCCAATGAAGCTGCAAAACGCGATCACGGACGTCGCCGGGATTCGGGTTGGTCATGCCCACGACAGGGCGGCGCTCACCGGCTGTACGATTGTGCTGTGTGAGGGGGGCGCAGTGGCAGGCGTCGATGTGCGTGGGGGCAGCCCTGGCAACCGCGAGACCGATCTGTTGCGGCCCATGCACCGGGTGGAGAGCATCCACGCCATCATGTTATCGGGGGGCTCGGCGTATGGCCTGGCTGCCGCTTCAGGCGCCATGAGCTTTCTCGAGGAGCGGGGCACCGGGTTTGACGCCCGGGTGGCCCGCGTGCCGATCGTCCCCTCGGCCATCCTCTTTGATTTAGAAATCGGCGACGCCAGCGTGCGACCCGATGCGGCGATGGGCTACCGCGCCTGCCAGAATGCCAGCGAGGACCGCCCGGCAGAGGGCAACGTGGGGGCGGGCTGTGGCGCCACCGTGGGCAAGATCCTGGGGATGGGCCAGGCCATGAAGTCGGGGATCGGCACCGCCAGCATAGAGATAGGGGCGGGCGTGGTCGTGGGGGCGCTTTTCGCGGTCAACACCTTTGGCGACGTGGTAGACCCGGACACCGGCGCTATCCTTGCCGGCGCACGGGCCGCCGAGCTGGGGCCACTGCGCATCGGCGCGCCGGGCTACTTTGCCGATACCCTCCAGGTTATGAGAACTGTGGTCGGCCGCACGACACTGGGCCTTGCCATGCGCCAGCACACGGTCATCGGCGTGGTTGCCACCAACGCGCGCCTCGACAAAACAGCGATCAACAAGGTGGCGCAGATGGCCCACGACGGCCTGGCTCGCGCAGTGCGCCCTGCTCACACCATGCTCGACGGCGACACCATCTTTGCCCTGGCCACCGGCAAGCGCAAGGCCGATACGAATATTGTGGGCGCATTTGCTGCCGAGGTAACGGCTCAAGCCATCGTGCGCGCGGTCCAGACTGCGCAGCCGGCAGCAGGATTGCCGGGCCTTGGGGGCGGTGTGCCGGGTCTTTCAGCGGTTTCATGCCAAGCAGCCACAGCTATGCGCTAGATTGGCCCCCTGACCAGTCAGAAACTGCCCAGATGTCCAATGCGCTCCACCGAAAGATCGGGTACACTATGGCCAGGCTGCGGCTTGTTCAGCAAGCACGGCCTGCTGAACTGAGAATCTGGCTCTGGCGGCAAATCGCCCGGGCCACTGGTGGATAGGTACGAGTCAAAGGAGCATGCATGAATAATGGATCGGCGGTCCAGGCGCGGGGGTTGCACAAGAGCTTTGGCGATGTGAACGCCGTGCGGGGCGTCAGCTTTGAGGTCAACGCTGGCGAGATATTCAGCCTCCTCGGCCCCAATGGTGCCGGCAAGAGCACGACCATTTCGATACTGGCCTGCCTGCTACAGCCCACCAAGGGCGACGCTTCGGTCATGGGCCACTCTGTCCTCAAAGAGTCGATGGGGGTCAAGGCCGCCATAGGCGTGGTGCCCCAGGAGATTGCCCTGTACGAGGACATTTCAGCGCGCGAGAACCTGAGCTTCTGGGGCAAGATGTACGGGCTGCGCGGCCCCAAGCTGGCCCAGCGGGTGGACGAGGTGCTGGAGGTGATCGGCCTGACCAGCCGGCAGAAGGGACGGGTCGACAAGTTCTCCGGCGGCATGAAACGACGGCTGAATATCGGCATTGCCCTCTTGCACAAGCCCCAGGTGATCATCATGGACGAGCCCACGGTGGGCATCGACCCCCAGAGCCGGCGAAATATCCTGGACAATGTGAAGGAGCTGAATCGCCAGGGCATGACCGTCCTGTACACCACCCACTATATGGAGGAGGCACAGGAGCTGTCAGACCGCATCGCCATCATGGACCAAGGCCAGATCATCGCCCGGGGCACACACGACCAGCTGGTCAAGATCGTCGGCGAGCTGGACCGGATCAACTTGACGCTCAGCGCCAGCTCTGAGCAGCTCCTCGCTGCCTGGCGGTCCACTGACGGGGTACACCAGGTCAGCGCGACTGCGCAGCCTGACGAGCCGGTCCTCGACGGCGCGGTAACGCTGCTGGTCGACGACAGCAACGTCGTGCTGCCACGGATCCTGGAAAAAGCCACCAACGCCGGGGTGCGCGTCACCTCCATTGATATCCAGGAGCCCAACCTGGAGGCCGTCTTCCTGCACCTGACCGGACGCGCCCTGCGCGATTAGGGCGTCGAGGCGAAGGAGATTGACAGCCGTGAGAGGTAGTGAATGAAAGCTGTAGATATTGCCCTGAAGGATCTCTGGCACTCGGTTCGCAACGCCATGTTCATTGTGTTTGGCCTGCTCCTGCCAATGTCCACCGGCGCGCTCTTTTACTTTGCCTTTGGAGGCCAGTCAGGCGGCGACGAGGGCTTTGCCCTGGCGCCCATCGAGGTACAGGTTGTCAACCTGGACGAGGGGCAGATGGGCTTTTCCGCAGGCGAGCTGCTGTCAGGTGTACTTCGGGATGCCATCCCGGATCTGATCCACGCGCGCGAGGCGTCCGACGCGACCGCTGCCCGCGCCGCTGTCGACAGACAGCAAGCTGCCGTGGCCGTGATCGTGCCCGCCGGTTTCACGGCAGCCATCATGGAACTCGAGGGCCGGGCTGCCGTGGAGCTCTACGAGGATCCGACCCTGACGCTGGGTCCGGGCATCGTCAGAGGCGTCCTGAGCCAATTGGTGGACGGCTTTGCCGGGACCAAGATCGCAGCCTCCACTGCCCACGACCAGCTCGCGGCCAGTGGGCTGTCCCCAGATGCGACAACCATGCAGGCGGTCGCCATGGAGTACGCCGACTGGACGCAGACCGTAAGCGAGGGCCAGCAGTCGGGGACCAACCCTCTGTTCGAGATCCAAGCCCCCCCGGCACAGGAGCAGGAGGGCAACGAGGGTGTGACCGGCATCCTGGCGCTGATCATGGCCGGGATGATGGTCTTTTACGTCTTTTTTACAGGGGCGGCGTCAGCCCAATCGATACTCCTGGAGGAGGAGGCTGGAACCCTGCCGCGGCTGTTCACCACGCCCACGCGCCAGTCGACCATCCTGGGCGGCAAGTTCATCAGCACCTTCATGCTCCTGGCGATGCAGGTGGTGGTGCTCGTCATCATCTCCGGGCTCCTCTTTGGCGTGGACTGGGGCGACCCCTTGCCGGTGGCTGCCGTTACCGTGGCCCTGGTGGTCCTGGCCTCGAGCTTTGGCATCTTTATCACTTCGTTCCTGCGGGATACCCGCCAGGGGGGCATCATTTACGGCGGGGTTATGACCGTCATGGGCATGCTGGGCATGATCACCGTATTCACCGGCACCGTCCCCACAGCCTCGAACGCCACAAACACCGTGTCGCTGATCGTGCCCCAGGGATGGGCCGTGCGCGCCTGGCGCCTGCTGCTGGACGGCGCGGGGTTCGGTGAAGTACTGCCCACAGTAGCCGTCATGATGGCGGCGGGGATTGTCTTTTTCGTCGTAGGCGTCCTGAAATTCCGCAACAGGTACGCCTGACGGGGCCCGGCAGGTAGGAGAATCGCTATGCGCATACTCGACATCGCTCTCAAGGATATTCGCCAGTTGATCTTTGACTGGCGGACAGCCCTTTTCCTGCTGCTCATGCCCATTGGATTCACCCTGCTCTTTGCCTACGTCTTTAGTGGGGGGGGCGGCGACGATCCGCGCCTGCCGGTGGGGTATATCGACCAGGACGGAGGCAGTATCCTGAGCACCCGCCTGCTCTCCCTACTTGAATCGTCCGAGTCGATCCGTCCCGTGGTCCTCGACGATGGGGACATCGAGGAGGCGGAGGCACAGGTTGCGGACGAAGAGCTGGCAGCGGCGATCGTCGTGCCGGCTGGCTTTGGCGCGCAGGCACCGTCTGATAATGGGAACGGAACCATCAAGCCGATCGTGATCGTCGACCCAAGCTCGAACGCAGGGCAGGCGGCCCAGAGCGGGCTACAGGTTGCCCAAATGCGGCTGTTGGGCGCCATCGAGACGGCGAATCTGACGAACGAGGCATACAGGGCAGGAGGCGGGACCGCGAACGGGGAATTCTGGACCGAGAGCCTGGACCGCGCCATCGAGGGATGGGACGACCCGCCGCTGACGGTAACGTCGAACCCGTCCGGTGCCATGGCAGACGAAGAGGAAGAGGAGTCGGGCACAAGCAATGACTATGCGCATTCGTCCGCCGGGATCATGGTCCAATTTGCCATGGCGGGCTTGATCGGCGCTGCCGAGCTCATCGTCGTGGAGCGCAAGAGCGGGACCATGCGCCGCCTGTTGACCACGCCCGTCGCCCGGATGGAGATCATCCTGGGGCATTTTCTGGCCATGTTCCTCATGATCCTGGCCCAGCTCGCCGTCCTGATCCTCTTTGGCCAACTGTTGCTGGGCGTCGAGTACCTTCGGGAGCCGCTGGGCTCGCTGCTCATGCTGCTGATCACCGCCTTCTGGGCCGCCAGCCTCGGTTTGCTCATCGGCATCTTTGCCCGGACGGAGGAGCAGATCGTGATCTACACGATTGGCATCATGCTGGTCTTATCGGGTCTGGGTGGCGCCTGGATGCCCCTGGAGTTCACCAGCAGGGCCTTCCAGACAGTCGGTCATCTGATGCCCACTGCCTGGGCCATCGACGGCTTTGAGAATATCGTGGTCCGCGGGCTGGGCTTCAGCTCCGTTCTTCTGCCGGCAGCCGTCCTGCTTGGCTTCGCTGTCGCCTTTTTTGGCGTCGCCATCTGGCGATTCCGGTTCGAGTAGCCCCATGAGGGTGCCGCAGGACGCGCGCCCCCGTTCTATCCCTTGATGGAGTTTGTGTGAGAGGTTATCCGGTGAGGAGGAGAGACCTATGAAACAGCCTGCCAATCGCCTGTTGCTCTGGGCGCCGCGCGTGCTCGCTATTCTGTTCGCTGCCTTTATCAGCATCTTTGCCCTCGACGTCTTTGGCGCGGGCTACACATTCTGGGAGACGATCGTAGCCCTGGCGATGCACATGGTGCCAACTGCCGTTGTTCTCCTCGCCCTGGCCATCGGCTGGCGCTGGCAGTGGGCCGGCGGCATACTGTTCCTCGTCCTGGGCCTGATCTACATCCTGGTCTTTCGCGAAGGGGACTTGATTGCCTACCTGCTGATCTCCGGCCCGGCCTTTCTGGTCGGCGTCCTCTTCCTGTCCAGTGCATGGGTCCAGAAGAGAGCCTGAAGGAACTCTGAGGAGACCTACCTCACCAGGAGCCGGTCTGTGCACCAACTCCCAGCATACGCAATCGACCGGGTCGGGCCCTTGTTCGAGGCCATGCACTACAACCTCGCCGTCCAGGCCATCCTGGCAGGCAGCGTACCGGCAGAGATTTATGTCGACAACGTGGACCATCCGCGGGTTGCCCTGACCTGCCACGGTGGGCGCGTTTTCCTAGCCGGCTCGCCCGGCGAAGATGCCTTCAGCCAGCGCCTGCCCCATCTCCTGACTGAACTGGCACCCGCCAGCGACGTCTTTGTGCTCTACTACGAGCCCGCGGGCGCCTGGGAGGAAACCCTGGACCACTTGCTGTCGGATCTAGACCCGATCCGCTCCGGGCGGGAGTACTATGCACTAGACCTACCAGCGAGCAGCGAGGGCGCTGCACAGCCAGCCCTGCCCGACGGATTCAGTCTGCGTTATGTCGATGAGGAGCTATTGGCAGACGAGACACTGGGCAACCGGGACGACCTGGTCGAAGAGCTGTGCTCGGAGCGGGACTCGGTGCCCGATTTCCTCGAAAAGAGCTTTGGCTACTGCCTGCTCCACGGCAACGACGTGGCGGGCTGGTGCCTATCCGAGTACAACACCGGGAGCCGCTGCGAGGTAGGTATCGCCACCTTTGAGCCCCACCGCCGGCAGGGACTGGCGACCGCGACGGGCTCCGCGCTGCTGGGCCACGCCGCCTCGCGTGGTATCACCCAGGTGGGCTGGCACTGCTACGCCAGCAACGTCGCCTCTGCGGCAACGGCGAGCAAGCTGGGCTTTCGCAGGCGCGTCGAGTATCCTGTGCGCCTGGCCTACTTTGATGCCACCCTCAACCACGCCGTCCATGGCAACATCGCCTTTCAGCAAGGGGAGTACGACCAGGCCGTCACCCGCTACAAAGAGGCGATGGCGAAGGGCGCCGCGCCGGTGTGGGTCTACTGGAACGCAGCCTGCGCCTCGGCGCAGCTGGGAAGTCGTTCAGCTGCCCTCGACTATCTGGACCAGGCCATCGACCGCGGCTTTGACGACCTGGAGCGCCTGCTCTCGTCGAAACACCTGACCGGCCTGCACGACACCGAGGGCTGGCAGGACCTCACGCGGCGCCTGCAAGCGTAACCAGCCCAGGAGCACCATCCCGCCTCACCGAGTTGACAGCCCCTGCCCCCCATGATAGAATCATCGCCTGTACTGAACGAACGTTCAGTAAAAGCCCGATCAGGGGGACCGATGGAAGACAGGAACTCGCTGGCGACACGCAAGTGCATCCTGGAGGCTGCGCAGCGGCTCTTTGCCGCTCACGGCTATCACGGCGCGTCTATCCGCGACATCGTCCGGGCCTGCGGCGTCTCGAATGCAGCCCTGTACTACCATTTTGGCAGCAAGCAAACCCTCTACGCCGAGGTGCTGCGATCGTATATCGCAGCGGTCGTCGAACACCTGCACGGGGCGGATCCTGGCGAGGGAAGCTGCCGCACCCGCCTTTCGCAGGTTGCGATCGCATACGCAAGGGTCATCCTGCACTCTGAGAACTTGCTGCAGACGCTGCTGCGCGATGCGGCTCACTTTGACCCGGAGGATATCGCCCGGCTACTTCCCGATTTGAGCGACCAGATACCGGAGGCGATTGCGACTATCGTCGAGGACGGGATCGCAGCCGGAGAGGTCCGCCAGGTGCCCAGCGTGCACACCGGGATGCTGATGATGGGCATGGTCAACGCCCTGGCGGTTCGCCGTCTCTATACCAAGGCTGGGACGACCCTCCAGCAGGATGTGGACCTTGCGATCGAGACCCTCTTTGACGGCATCGGCACACAATAACGACTCGCGGCAGGCTGGCTGCCGTACCAAACTACTGCGCAAAACAATCGGAGGCGAAACCCTATGCTTCAAACGCTCATCGAACGTCTGACCCGCGCATCGCTGCGCTTTAAATGGGTCACTATCGTCTTGGCCATTGTGGCCCTCGTGGCGGGCGTCATCGCTCTGGTCCAACTGAACCAGGAGCTGATACCCAGCATCGAGTTCCCCACAACGATCATCGTCGGCTTTAACTCGGGCATGGAGCCGGAGGATATGCGCGATGAGGTCACCATCCCTATCGAGGATGCCGTCAAGGACATTGAGGGGGTGGTGAACGTCGAATCCACGACCTCTAGCGGCGTGTCTGTCGTCCAGGTGCAGAGCGAGTTTGGCCTGGACATGGAGGACTTTCGGGGCGAGATCCGCGCAGCCTACGAGGCGTTGAGCTATCCGGAGGGCATGGAAACGCCCGAACTGCTCACATTCGGCATGGACGATCTGCCGGCAGTCTATGGCAGCATATCGTCCGACGAACTCTCGCTGTCTGAACTCAAGGTACTGGTCGAGTCCGACATCCTGCCTGTGATCGACGAGATCCCGGGCGTGGCGGCCGTCCAGATCAGCGGCGGGCAGGAACTGCCCACCGAACAGGTAGCAGCCGTTGAGCCGGCCCCGACTGAGGAGCCAACGGCCACGCCTACGATGGAACCCTCTCCCACACCAACCGCAGAGCCGACAGCCACGCCCACCGAGGTGCCACCTACGCCAACCGCCGAAGAAGCTGCAGTGACAGAGGGAGAGGAACCCGAGCCCGAGCCTGTCGACCTGCCCGAGTCGTGGGTGCAGGCTGCCGCGGCTCAGGGCATGACCCTCACCACTACCGCCGATCTGACGGCACAGATGGTGACCGTCATCGCCGGCATGGCGCCCCAGATGCTGGACGAGCTCACGCCCGAGATGCTGCTCGCCATGCCGCTCGACGCGCTGGCGGCGCTGCCCGAGGAGTACGTCCAATCCCTCGACGCCGAACTGCAGGCGCAACTGGCTGAGCGAGCCGCTGCTGCCCTGCCGCCGGAAGAAGAGGCAGCTGCCCCGGAGGGACCGGTGCCGTTGCCCGAGTCTTGGACAGAGGGCGCCGCTGGCTGGGGCGTCAAACTGGAGACGACAGACGATCTCACCCCCCTCATCATGAGGAACATCCTCTCCAGGACTCCCGAAGCACTGGCAGAGCTCACACCCGAGATGCTGCTGGCCATGCCCCAGGACGTGCTGGAGGTTCTGCCGCAGGAGTATATCGAATCGCTGGATCCCGAGCTCCAGGCGCGGCTGGCTGGGGAGGAGGCCGAAACGCCAACCCCCGCGCCGACAGAGGACGTGGCGACGCTGCCCACCATGTGGCAGGCCGCCGGAGAATCCCAGGGCATCACCCTGGTGATGCCCGAGGATGTGACACCCGAGATCATCCAGGGCATCGCGGGCATGGCCCCCCAGCTTCTCGACCTGCTCACAGAGGACAACCTGCGCCGCTTCTCGCCAGAGGTGCTGGGCTGGCTGCCCGCAGATTATGTCGACAGCCTGGACCCGGAGCTGCGCGCCGAGCTGGATGAGCTCGCTGCACCAGTCGGCGGCCTGGGCGCGCTGGCGGCTGAAGCTGAGGCCGGTGCGGAGGCGCTTGCCGAAGGTGCGCCAGAACTGAGCGGCGCCTGGCGCGCGGAGCCTGAGGGAGGTGCGGCAGCTGGCATGCCCACCTTTGAGACTGCCGCAGACCTGATGAACAGCGGTTTCACCGACAGCGCGGCCGAGTTGCTCAATATGCTGGTGTCCAGCCTGCCACAGCAAGCGCCCCAGCTCCTGGCCGATCTCACTCCGGACGTCGTCGCCTGGCTAATCGAGAACGAAGAAGGCTTTCTGGAGACGCTGAGCCCGGCTGTGCTGCGGCTCCTGTCGCCGGAGGTCCTGGCCTCCCTGCCCGCGGGCTTTTACGAGTCATTGGAGCCGGACCTGCGCGCCGAGCTGGAAGCCATCGCTGCCGGGACTGCCGAGGCCTTTGTCCCCACCGACACCATCGCCTGCGTGAACGGCAATCCGAGCCTGAGGCTGACGATCTTCAAGGATGGCGAGGCCAACACCGTCTCTGTCACCCACGCCATCTATGACGAGATGGAGGCGCTCGAAGAGGAGTATCCCGGCCTGCGCTTTGACGTCACCTTTGAGCAGGCGTCGTTCATCGAAGAGTCGATCAGCGGCGTGACCCGCGAGGGCGCACTGGGCGCCATCTTTGCCGTGATCGTCATCCTGCTCTTCCTGAGCGGCATAGTGCAGGGGCGCTACCGGCTGGCCTGGCGGAGCACGCTGGTCACCGGGGCGAGCATCCCCCTTTCTGTGTTCATGGCCTTTGCCCTGCTCTACTGGCTGCCGCCCGTCGCCAACCTGGCTCTTGAGCCTCTGGCGGGCGCTACGAGGGACATTCCTGTGCTGGGTGCCATCGTCACCCTGATCCACCGCATGTTCCCGGTCGAGTATACGCTCAACATCATGACACTGTCGGGCATGACCGTGGCCATCGGCCGCGTCGTGGATGACTCTATTGTCGTGCTCGAGAATATCTACCGCCACATCCAGCGCGGCAGAGATCGCAAGCAGGCCGTGCTGCAGGGGACGAGAGATGTATCGATCGCCATCCTGGCCTCCACAGTCACCACGGTCATCGTCTTTATGCCCATAGGCCTGGTGGGCGGCATCATCGGCGAGTTCTTCCTGCCCTTTGGCATCACCGTGGCCTATGCACTGGGCGCCAGCTTCCTGATCGCCGTCACCATCGTGCCGGTGCTGGCCTACCTCTTTATCCGCAAGGAACACCTGCCCGAGGAAAAGGAGACGACCTTGCAGCGCTGGTACACGCCAGCCCTGCAGTGGGCGCTAAAGCACCGCGCCATCGTCCTGGCAATTTCCGCCATCCTGTTCGTGGGCAGCATGTTCCTGCTCTCCGGGCAGCCACAGGCCCTGCTGCCGGACATGGGCGAGCCGCAGATCACCGTCAGCGTGGACCTACCCAATGGCACCACCATGTTAGAGACGGTCGACCTGGTGGCCGAATATGAGACAGCCGTGGCCGGCATCGATGGCCTGGGCACCAGGCAGTGTGAGATCGGCGGCGTCGGCGGCATGATGGGCATGGCCTCCCAGCTCTTTGGCGGCGGAGGCGTGGATCAGAGCGTGGCGGGGATCGACATAGGCGTCGAGGACGCGGACCGGGTGGATGAGCTAACCGGTCTGGCGCGCGAGAAGGCCGAGGAGGTATTCGGTGCCGAGTACGCTACCGTCTCTGGCGGCGGGCTGATGTCGGGCGCCTTTGCTGGCTTTTCCGTGGTCGTGACGGGCAATCCCGCCGAACTGGCTGCCATCGATGCCGATGTCATTGCCGCCCTGGAGCAACTGGAGGGCCTGGCCAATGTGTCGAGCAACGCGGCTGACGAGACGGTCATCCTGCGGGTCGACGGCCAGCCTGCGCTGCGCTATACGGGCGAGGTCGAGACGGCCGACTCGATGGGCCTGGCAGCGATCGCCAAGGCCGAGGTCGAGGAAGTGGTACCCGCTGGCATCACCGTCAGCGAAGGCTTCGAGTCAGAGATGCAGACGCGCAGCTTTTCCCAGGCACTCCAGGCCCTGCTGATCTCGGTTATCGTGGTGTACGCCGTGCTGATCATCACCTTCCGCTCATTCGTACACCCCTTCACCATCCTGTTCAGCCTGCCCCTGGCCCTGATCGGTGCCGCGCTGCTCCTGTGGATCACGAACCGGGTCGTCGGTCTGCCGGTACTTGTGGGCATGATGATGCTGGTCGGCATCGTGGTGACCAATGCCATCGTGCTCATCGACCGCGTGCAGAACAACCGCAAGCTACGCGGCATGGATGTTCATAGCGCCCTGGTGGAGGGCGGGCGGACGCGACTGCGCCCCATCCTGATGACGGCCGTCGCTACCATCCTGGCGCTTACCCCGCTGGCCATCGGACTCACCGAGGGGGCGCTGATCGCCGCCGAGCTTGCCACGGTCGTCATCGGCGGGCTCTTTTCCTCGACGCTGCTGACGCTTCTGGTCGTACCGGTTATGTACAGTCTGCTTGACCGGCTGACCCGCACCGGGCGCCAGCAGGCAGCGGAAGCCGCATCCCCAGCGGAGGAATAGACCGGATCTGAACGCCAGCAGGGCAGTCCATTTGGTACCATGGACTGCCCTGCTGGCCCTCGAGCCTGCGTGACGTGCTGCAGGGAGAACCTCCCAGCCTACCGCTGGAAGAATCTATACGCGACCAGGGCGACGGCGAAGGCCAGCAGCAGCCAGATGGCGACGATGACCACCGCCGCTGCCCTGTTGACCGGCTTGCCCTGCGCCATCACCGACTCGGACTGCTCCCGGCACTCCTCGAGTACGTCGGGCGGAATCATCTTGACTGCCAGGTAGATGCCCAGGGGAATCAGGATCAGGTCATCGAGGTAGCCCAAAACCGGGATCGGATCGGGGATCAGATCGATGGGACTGAAGGCATAGGCGACCACGAGCGCGCTGAATAGCCGGGCAACCCACGGCGTCCTGGGATCGCGATAGGCAAGGTAGAGCGCGTACGTCTCCCTCTTTAGCTTCCTAGCCTGGCTTTTCCAGTTTTCCAGCATGCCATGAGCCTCCTATCTCGGGCATGGTGATTGACCTGCAGACTTGTTTAGGCAGTCTGCCGGCTGTGAGTCTAGCATACAGCAGGTCCCCTGTCCAGCAGATGAAGCGCCTGCAACATAGCCGTATCGAAATCCCACGCAGCGGGTTCGGTCCATGCTTTTGCTCCCGTAGTTGACAGCCTCTCGATTCGCACCTATACTATACCCGTCCGAACCATCCGGTTTTCGCGCGCGGGTCTCACCCGCCACCAGATTCAGCCTACTGACAAGGAGGTCAACATGCGTGCTACTTCTCGATGGAGCAGGGTGGTGCTGGCGCTGCTGTGCGCCTTTGGTCTCATGCTTGGATCCGTCCAGGCAAAGGAAGCTGTCTACCAGACCGGCTTTGACGAATGGCTCGCGGTAGAGCGGGACTTTGCCGGCTGGCACGGAAGCGGCGCCCGCATGTCTCAAGCGGGCGAGTTGGTGCTCAATCCATCTGGCGCCGTGCTGGAGACAGACCCCTACGCTGCCGGGGACTACTACGAGGGCAACTACTACACCGGCGGCACCTTCTGGGTCGGCGAGGCCACTGGCCCTGCCACCCCCACCGATTTCGACTTCGATGAGTTGATCGCCTCGTGGAACGCAGTGACACCCATCGGCACCTGGATCGAGGTGCTGGTGCGCGCCGAGCTGAACGGGCAGTGGACCCAATGGTACAACCTGGGCATCTGGGCCAGCGGCCTGGAGACGATCCAGCGCCACTCTGTGCCAGATCAGCGCGATGATCTCGCGCGCATCGCGGTGGATACGCTCAAGATCAGCGACGAGCAGGCCTTTGCCGGCGCCTACCAGCTCAAGGTGCGCCTGTTCAGCGTCGACGGGGTGGCAACACCGAGCGTTCGCTACCTCTCCGCGGCCTACTCTACCGAGCCGCGCAAGAACAGCGTGCCCTCGACGGGCAACCCAGAGTATTGGAACACGCTGCTGGACGTCCCCGAATGCTCGCAAATGGTCTACGAGGGTGGCAATGTGTGGTGCAGCCCCACCTCCACCGCCATGATCGTTTCCTACTGGGACAACTACACCGGCCCATGCGCGGACGCCGTGCTCGCAGCCGTAGACGGTGCCTATGATTGGGTCTATAGCGGTACCGGCAACTGGCCCTTTAACACGGCCTATGCCGCCACGCACGGGCTGCAGGGCAGTGTGCGGCGATTTGGCAGCATGGACGAGATCGAGTACTGGGTGTACCACGGTGTGCCGGTGGCGATCAGCTTCTCCTGGGGCAAGGGACAGCTCGAGGATGCCGCGGTGAACAGCAGCAGCGGGCACCTATCGGTGGTGGTCGGCTTTGATGGCGAGGGCAATCCCATCGTAAATGACCCGGCGGCTGACCCGGAAGATGGTGAGGTCGTGCAGCGCACCTACGAGCGAGAGGAACTCGAGCCCGTGTGGCTGGAGAACTCGGGCGGGACGGTGTACCTGATTAAGCCCTAGCCCAGCCGGGGCCAACGAAGAGAGCAGGTGCGTGGAGCTCTTCCACGCACCTGTTCATGCGTTGCCTCTATTCGCTCCGGATCAACTCTCTAGCGGTGAAGGTTCTACCGCTGGCTCCGGAGCCGGTTGCTCGCTGCCCATTGGCGTGGTGGCCCGGATAAAGCCGGCGAACATCAACACCGTCCCCAGCAACTCGCCCAGGTACAGCGCGTTGGGCAGGCCAAAGCGGCTAAAGGTGCCGCCAAAGGCGGGCAGCGTCGCGCCGACTGCGATCAGAATATTGCCGATAGTCCGGTGCAGCAGGATGCGCTTTCGCCAGAAGATCCAGGAGGAGTAGAGCGCGCCGCCCACCAGCGTCACCGTGCCATACAGATTGAAAAACGGCGTCAACCCCCGCACGCCACCGGTGACAATCGCGTGCCCGCTCAGCTCGGCGCCGGTGTGCACGCTCTCGGTCATCAGCGTCGGGTCGAGCTGCGCCGTGAACACGCGGACGGCAGCATAGATCGAGGCCAGGCCCAGGATGATCATCAGGGCGTTGGCCCATTTGCGCCTGGCTAGCAGGTAGACAGTACCCTGGCCGAGCCACGCAGCCACCAGGATTGCCCCGCAAAGGTACCACAGCCGGAAGATCAGCGTGTTCCAGCCAAAGGCTCCGTAGTAGGCCTCGCAAAAGCCCCCGATAGCATAGAAGACCATGCCGATGCCCCACAGCAGCAGATGCGCGGCCCTGCGCCCCGCGCGACTGTGCCTTGTAAAGCGCAAGAAGACCAAGACCGCAAAGACGGTGCTGATGACCGCTGAGGCCGACGGCAACAAGACGTTAAGCGAAACCATAAACACTCCCCCTTTTTCTGTCGATAATTGGAGAACTGGGCGCTACCCGGTGGGGTACAGGCCCAGAACGACCACCAGAATGATGACCAATAGCACCACGATAGCCACGGCGATCACTGCCAGGGCGATCGGCACCGCTCTCTCGTAGGCAGCCGGATACTGCCGCTTGGGCTTGCGTCTATCTTTGGCTTGCCCCCTGTCTTCCCCCATTTTACCCACCTCCCGCAGCACTACACCTGCCGGAATGCCCTCTCCGCCGCCTCGACGGTGGCGGCGATCACGCTCTCACTGTGAGCCGTGCTGGTGAATCCGGCCTCGAACTGCGACGGTGCCAGATAGACGCCCGCCTCCAGCATGGCCTGGAAGAACCGGCCAAAGGCTGCCGTGTCGCTCTTTTTGGCGGTGGCATAGTCGCTGACCGGCTCTTCAGCAAAGTAGGTGCAGAACATCGTGCCCACCTGGGTCTGGTACACTGGCACACCTGCCGCTGCCGCAGCCTGGCCGATGCCCTCGCACAGCCGCTCCGTCTGCGCCACGATCCCCTCAAAGACGCCAGGCTTGCGCAGCTCGCGCAGGGTCACCAAGCCGGCGGTCATGGCCAGAGGATTGCCCGACAGCGTGCCGGCCTGGTACATCGGTCCTGCCGGCGCGACAGTCTCCATAATCTCACGCTTGCCTGCGTAGGCGCCCACCGGAAGCCCCCCGCCGATCACCTTCCCCAGGGTCGTCAGATCGGGGTCAATGCCATACAGCTCCTGCGCGCCGCCCAGCGACACACGGAATCCGGTCATGACCTCGTCAAAGATCAGCAGCGCCCCCTGCGCCTCGGTCAACTCGCGCAGCCCCGCCAGGAACCCGCTCTCTGGGGGGATGACGCCCATGTTTCCGGCTACCGGTTCCAGGATGACAGCCGCAATCTCACCCCGGAACTGCTCGAACAGCCCCTCCACTGCACCCAGGTTGTTGAAAGGGGCCGTCACGGTGTCCTGCGCCGCGCCAGGCGGCACACCGGGGCTATCGGGCAATCCCAAAGTCGCGACACCAGATCCGGCCTGCACCAGTAGCATATCGCCATGTCCGTGATAGCAGCCCTCGAGCTTTACGATCTTGTGGCGGCCGGTGTAGGCACGCGCCAGGCGCAGGGCACTCATTGTGGCCTCGGTGCCCGAGTTGACAAAGCGCACCATGTCCACGCTGGGCACCATCTCGATGACCAGCTCGGCCAACTCGGTCTCCAGAGCCGTAGGCGCGCCGTAGCTCGTGCCCTTCCTGGCAGCCGCGGACACAGCTTCCACGACAGCCGGGTGGGCATGCCCAAGGATCAGCGGCCCCCATGACAGCACATAGTCTGTGTAACGGTTGCCATCCTCATCCCACAGGTAAGCGCCTTCCCCGCGGGCGATAAAGGGCGGCTCTCCGCCAACGGCGCGAAAGGCCCGCACCGGGCTATTTACCCCACCGGGGATAACCTTCCGGGCAGCAGCCAGCAATTCTACCGATCTATTCAAGTTCATCTCTCCCCCTTGCCATAAGACGTGTGTCCCGGCGGGCATTTCCGCCGTTACACGTTGAAGTATCTGACTCGCTCCTTCTTGAACTCGCGCGTACTGTACAGCACCTCATATTGATCGAGCTCGGCTGCCCGGGCGATCTGCGCCACAACCTCTTCGACCTGGTCCCTGGCCCTCCCATGGATCATGGTAAAGAGGTTGTAGGGCCAGCTTGGCGGGTACGCCGGGCGCTCGTAGCAGTGGCTAACCTGGGCATATCCGGCTGCGAGTTGCCCCACAGCCTCTATGCGATCTTCGGGCACAACCCAGCATGCCATACCGTTGGCCGCATAGCCAACCCGGCGATGGCGCAGGACCGCGCTGAAGCGACGCATGATCCCCGCTGCCTGAAGCTCGCGCGCCTTCTCCAGCACCTCATCCTCGCTCAGGCCCAGATGCCCGCCTGTCTCAGCAAAGGGTCGGGAGACGAGGGGCAGATCCTGCTGCAATGCCCGCACATAGGGGATATCCGACGTAGAAAACCCGCGAGACTGCGGCGCAGCCCGGCCCGGATCGCCCAGCTCCTCGCGATCGCTCTCACTGCCCACCCTGAAGTGCGTCCTGATCTTGAACACGCGCAGAGCTGGCAGGTTGAGCCAGTCGTCCACGCCTGTCTGCCGGGCCAGCTGCCTGATTTCATCCTCCACCTCGCCTCCCGGCGGGACAGCAAGGGTGAACCACAGGTTATAGTGGTGGGGCCGGGCATAGTTGTGGCTTACGCCCGGATTGGCACTGACCTGCGCCGCCACGTCCTCCAGCGCTCCATCCCTCACGTGGAAGGCGACCAATGTGCTCTGGTAGCCCAGCCGGCGCGTGTCAAAGATGGCGCCGATCTGGCGGATAATGCCTGCATCCTTCAGCCGGCGCACCCGTGACAGCACCTCGGCCTCGGTGACGTCCAGCTCCTCGCCCAGGGCTGCAAAGGGGCGCGCGACCAGCGGAACCCCGGCCTGCATCCGCTCCAGCAGGGCTTGGTCCAGGGAATCCAGCTCGCTCACGGTTATGACCTGGCCTGGGCCATCTTGCGCGGCTGGTAAATGCAGTATGGCTCCTCCGCAAGATAGTCGCCGGTGAGGCTGTACGCCCGCGCCCGGCAGCCGCCGCACACTCGCAGGAACTCGCAAGCGCCGCACTTGCCACCATAGCCATCCAGGTTCCGCAGCGAGCGGAACAGCGCCGAGTCCTGGTAGATTTCCCGGAAGGGCTGATGGCGGATGTTGCCGGCGACGACGGGAAAGTAGCCGCAGGGTGTGATGTCGCCGCGATAGGAGATGAAGCAATACCCGTCGCCAGCCAGGCAGCCCCTGGTCGTGCGGTCCAGATGCCCGGGGTGGCCTCGCGCCGGAGCCTGCCCGCGGCTATTTCCACCCGGGTGTGATCGACCGGAGTTGCCCGGACGCACCAGGTTGGGCTGAGCGCCCTCGCTCTTGCGGTTCTGCGCTACGATACGCTGGAAATGCGGTCCGCAGGTCACCCTGATGGGAATCGGAGAATTCCTGGTCATGGTATAGATCTCATTGAGGATCGCCTCGTACTCCCCGGGTGAGACCTCGTCGTCGATCTTGCCGCGGCCCGTCGGCACCAGCATAAAGACGTGCCAGGCTTCCGCCCCGATGCGCACCGCCAGATCGCGCACGGCCTGCAGGTCGTCGCGCGTCTGGCGCATGACGGTCGTGTTGAGCTGGAAGCCCAGTCCCGCATCTCGGCAGCGGGCCAGACCCTCCATGGCCAATTCGAAAGCGCCGGACACGCCGCGGATTGCATCGTGTCGCGCCGCCGTGGAGCCATCGATGCTGACCGAGATGCGTTGGACGCCAGCCTGGATGAGATTGCTCACTGCATCCGCGCTCAAGAGCGTGCCATTGGGC
>Ga0207796_1000335_pt1 | contig 19412 bp, 18 predicted proteins | sample Pon1CUnioCityCA_6_FD_187274 | JGI IMG/M metagenome (GOLD analysis project Ga0207796, IMG submission 187274) | Marine sediment microbial community from Union City, CA, USA - Pond 1C Sediment 1 (SPAdes) | ecosystem: Environmental > Aquatic > Marine > Intertidal zone > Salt pond sediment ...
CAGAGGGCCCTCCTCAAGCCGCACCAGCGCGACTGTGTACGGGGCGAATTCCTCGAAGCCTCGCGGTGGATGGTAGACCGTGCTGTACGAGTAGACCTCCCCGCGACCGCTGAATGCGACATCCTTCTGCTCCACGGTTTCGCACTCCGGGCAGACATCCCGGGGTGGGAAGATTCTCGCTCCGCACTTCTGGCAGATCTCTCCAACCAATCGATACCGCTGCTGCTGCAGTCTCCAGTTCTTAGGAATGCTATTCATGACAACTCCTCTTTCTAGAATGCTGATAGATCACACCTCAACCAACGATCTACCGACGTCTAGTCGTCCATTCTCTCCAGTATGTGCGTGATGACCGTTGCGCCGCTACCCCCGATGTTCTGGGCCATGCCCAGCCGGGCGTTCGGCACCTGATTCTCAGCGGCCAACCCCCGTAGTTGCTGAACCACTTCCACAACCTGATAGACACCGGTGGCGCCCACGGGGTGTCCGCGCGCTTTCAGTCCTCCCATAGTAGTGATCGGTATTTTTCCATCGATACCGATTTCACCGTCGAGGGCCAACGCCAGCCCTTTTCCACTTGAGGCGAAGCCGGCTGCCTCCAGGCTCAGCGTGGCCATGATGCTGAACGCGTCGTGCAATTCGAAGAGGTCGATATCCTTCGGGCCAACGCCGGCTTGTGCGTATGCGCGTCTTGCCGAAAGGTTCGCTCCTTCGAGGATCAGAGGGTCTCGGCGATCGTGGACCGCCACCGTGTCTGTTCCCACAGCCGACCCCACAATGCGTACCGGAGCCGTCGAGCGGTCTCGTGCCTCGTCGGCGGGTGCCAGAACCACCCCGGCGGCGCCGTCGCAGATCGGGGAGCTGTCCAACAGGTTGATCGGATCTGAGATCATTCGCGCACTGGCGAACTTCTCAGCGCTCACCGGGAATGGAAGCATCGCGTGCGGGTTATGAACGGCGTTGCGGTGTGCGTTGACGGCGAAGGGAGCAAACGCCTGATGGCTGTACCCGTACTCGTGCATGTAACGTCGCATCAACAGGGCGTTGATTGTCACGAATGAGGCCCCTTGAGCGGCCTCATAGTCAGCGTCCGCGGCCATAGCCAGGGCTGCCGTGGTATCAGGGCCTACGGTATCCGTCATCTTCTCAACGCCAACGACGATCACGATGTCCGCCAGGCCACCGGCGACGGCGATGTAGCCCATCCGCAAGGCTGCCGCACCCGACCCGCAAGCGGCTTCAATCTTAAAGGCCTCGATCCCTCTCAGGCCAGCAAAATCAGCCACGAGTGCGCCCAGGTGTTCCTGTCCCTCCAGTTCGCCGGACAGCATATTGCCGACGTAGAGGGCGTCGGCGTTCATCACGCCGGCGTCAGCCATGGCTGCTTGGACAGCGCCCAGCGCCAGATGTCGCAGGCTCACGCCCCAGTGCTCTCCTACTTCGGTCTGTCCAGCTCCGATGATGGCAACGTCTCTCATGAGTATTAGCTCTAGGTCGTCAATCGCCCTGGGTGTTCCAGGGTGCTGTCTTTGCCGCGTCAGTCATAACCCCTGAAATGGACTGTCTTGACGGATGCGATGTCCCGATCACTTGACCAGCTTCTTGCTGTAGCGTGCGTACGTCGCGTAGTCCACTGGAATACGGCGTGCGATGTAGTCCTGTGTCTTGGGCGCCTGTCCCTGCCGATCCACAATCGCGTCCGTGACCCGAAGAGAGAGTGCGTCTGAGCCGGCTCCCGATCCATAGCTCGCCAGTAACACGCGCTCACCGGGTTCTGCTACATCCAGTACGGCGGTCAAGCCCAGAGGCGAGGAGCCCGCGTAGGCGTTCCCTATCTCGTTGACCAAGAGCCCATCCTTGATCTGGTCGCTGGCGAAGCCGAGATGCTTGCCTATCTTTGTCGGAAATTTCACGTTCGGCTGATGGAACACGGCGTAATCGTAATCTCCGGCCTTTGTGCCCATGGCCTCCATCAAACCTTTGACGGCGCCCATGATGTGAGTGAAGTAGGCGGGCTGACCGGTGAATCGGCCGCCGTGGGATGGATAGCGCTGATAGGCGCGCCGCCAGAAGTCGGGGATGTCTGTGGCGTACGAAAGCGAGCCTTCCACGATGGCCAGGGCTTCTCCTGCCGGCCCCATCAGAAACGCCGCGCTGCCAGCAGCCGCTGTGTACTCCAGTGCATCGGCCGGTCGCGCTTGAGCGGTGTCCGAACCAATGGCCAGGGCGTAAGGGGCCATGCCAGAACCGACGAAACCGATCGCTGCCTGAATTGCCTCGGTTCCCGCCTTGCAGGCGAACTCCCAATCGCCAGCCTGCGTGTACGGTGTCACGCCGAGGGCCTCAGCGACGATCGTCGATGTCGGCTTCACCGCGTAGGGATGGGACTCGCTGCCGACCCACACGGCCCGGATCTTTGCAGGATCGACGCCGCCAGCGCGTGCCAGCGCGTTGCGGGCGGCCTCCAGCGACATTGTGACCACATCCTCGTCCGGTCCTGGCACTGATTTCTCTTTAATAGGAGTGCCACCCTTACCATCCATCCATACGCGTGCGATCTCGCTGGCCGGCAATCGATAGCGGGGCACATAGGCACCATAGCCGATGATGCCAACGTCCCGGTCTGGCTTAAGCGTCGCTACCGTCATGTCCTTCCGCATATCGAAGTCTAGTTCTCCGTCTCCTCTTGACAAGCTACCCGTGATCCCTCGCGTATCTGTGCTCTTGCTGGACGCCAACGAGCGATCCTTGTCCACGGTTCAGCATAAGCGCCAGATGAATCACAACGGGCTCTGGGGTGATGGCTCACCGCTCCCCTGCATCTTTGCGCAGCTTGGTCAAGATACTCTGAGCGCGATCTGGGCGAACGGTGCCCTCGGTGACCATAAGGTCTACCACCTGTTCTATCTCGCTCTCCCTGGCACCAGCGGCGAGGGCGACCTGTCGGGCGTGAAGTTGCATGTGTCCTCTCTGGATACCCTCGGTGGCCAGGGCCCGTAGCGCGGCCAGGTTCTGGGCCAGGCCGACCGCGGCGATGATCTCTGCCAGCTCCTGCGCTGTCTCCACCTGCAGGATCTTGAGGGCTGTTTGTGCAGTGGGATGCACCCGCGTGGCGCCGCCCACTGTGCCGACCGTCAGGGGCATCTCCAGTGTGCCTACGAGATCGCCGTCGCTGTCTCTTTCCCAGCTACTAAGGCTGGTGTATCGACCATCGCGCGCTGCATAGGCGTGTGCTCCCGCCTCGACGGCTCGCCAATCGTTACCGGTCGCCACCACCACGGCGTCCACGCCGTTCATTATCCCTTTGTTGTGTGTGGCGGCTCGATACGGGTCAGCCGCGGCAAAAGCTGAGGCCTCGATGATGCCCTGTACCACCTCCCGCCCGGAGAATGACTTGAATCCCAACGCGTCCGCCGGTACTGTGCACCGAGCTCTTGCTAGGCGGCGGTCGGCCAGGTTGGAGAGGATTCGCAATAGGACGCGGCCGCCAGAGATCCTTTCGATGTGCGGGGTGAGCGCTTCACAGGCGGTGTTGACCGCGTTGGCGCCCATCGCATCGCGGCAATCGACGATCAGATGGACGATGACCATCGCTCCAACCGGTGACGACTCGATAAGTCGTACCTCCAGGTCTCGTGCTCCGCCGCCCAATTCCACGAGGACTGGGTCGGTCTCGTTGGCCCGCGCCATCAACTCGTCACGCGCGGCCAGAATGTCAAGGCGCGCCGCATGGGGATTTGCGATATCCAGGACCTGGATTTGACCGATCATCTGTGGTGGTGTGGTCGTTGCCAGGAAGCCGCCTCCTGCGCGAGCTAGCTTTGCGGCAAAAGACGCGCCGGCCACGACCGATGGCTCCTCGATAGCCATCGGTACCAGCACGTCGTGGTCGTTTATCAGAAAGTTGACCGCAATGCCAAGGGGCAGGGCGTGGATGCCAACCACGTTCTCAATCATCTCGGCGGCTCGTTTGGGATCGAGTCCCATCGCGCTCCGCAGTGCAGAGGTCTCTTCCTCGCTGAGGTTTGCCCAGCGGGAGACGGTCTCCGCTCGCTCAGGAAGTGATTTCCTATAGAATCCTGCCAGTCTTGAAGATCGGCTCATGACTGTTTGTGTCGTGTTTCCTTTGCCGTCACACATCAAGACCGCCGGATGCTTGTCATCCTGGCGGTCAATCGAGTGCCATTATACCACGGGCACCCTCCCAAAAGCTATCAGGTTGCCATCTATACCTTCCCAAAAGCTGTCGGAGGTCCTGTGGAGCTATAAGCCTGGCTTTGCTGGAGACAGGTGCCAAAGGCAGACTTGGGCTGCACGTCCGCCCCAGGAGATGGTGTCCACAAGCACTTTTTCAGGGAATCCAAGCCAGGTGTTTGTTGTTCTCTGTGGTTCTCTGTGTCAAGAGACGCGCGTTCGTGACGTCTTCTACGCCTGACCCGGATTCTCGGGTTGCTTTGGGCGCCGGTCTCTCGGTTCTCTTCGCCGATCATTGGGGCGATTGGGCAGTGCCCCCACGGCTGTCTATCATACGACGGCCTCACGTGAGGTAGGCGTCCAGGCCGATATCTGCGTCAAACCTGCGTCAATCGCTGTTCCAATGACCGGACGGTCAAGGAGGGCCGGAAGGGGGTGGTATAACTCCAGCACATGCCTGGCGAGACGGCGTGGTCCTAATCGTCGACGCCCGACAGGGACCATATGATGATCTCCGGGGGCGAAAGGAAACGCGCTCGCGGGGCACCAAAGCCTTCCACGCCCAGGCCGCGACTCACATAGAGCGTGGTTCCCTGCTGTTCGTAGCGGCCCATCTCGTACCGTTTCCAGAACGCAGAACTCGTCAGCAGCGCACCGAAGAGCGGAAGGCGCAGCTGCCCGCCGTGCGTGTGTCCGCAGAGGTACAGATCAACGCCAAGATCGACTGCCTCCGGCATCAGGTCAGGGGAGTGGTAGAGGAGCAACGTGAACAGATCGGCAGGCACGTCGCTCAGAAGGCGGCGCAGACGAGGTGCATCGCGCGCTCGATCGCGGGTGCAGCGCAGCCCGGCGAGGCAGACAGCGTGACCATTGATGTCCAGGTCTGTCTTCTTGTCCATCAGCCACGTGATCTCTATCCCATCGAAGATATCTGGCACCACGCCCGCCACATCCACCGGGGGGCTGCCCGTTATGGCATAGACAGGAGCATTAGAGCGCTCGCACAGCTCCGTGAGCAGGTCTCGAACGTCAGCCTGCGAATCTGGGTTGCGGACGCTCGAAAGGTTCAGGTAGTCGCCCGTCAAGACGACCAAATCCGCGTCAGAATCGCTGACCAGCTCGATGAGCTTGCGCTCTCGATCTGTGATCCGTTCGACGTGCAAATCACTGATGTGGACGAGGCGCAGAGGTTGGTAGCCTTGGAGCTTTGGAGAGCGCAGTTCGGCCCGGGTGACCTCGATGCGGAATGGCTCGACCCACGTTGCGTAGACAGAGGCAACGGCGATCAAGACCTGGATTCCAAGTACCACTGCGAACACGGCTAGGGTTCCCCCAAACAATCCTCCCAGGAAGGTGATCGCGGTGCGCAGGATGGTCAGGGCCAGAAGCGGCGGCGTGACTGGCCCAAATGAGCGCCCCAGCCGGGGCAGGAGCGCCAGGCCTCCACCGTCTACCAGCAGTAACGACAGAGACCCAATTGCCGCGGCGACGCGAAGATCAGCCCATGGCCAGCAAGAAATGGCAGCCAGCGCCAGCCAGGCTGGTGTGAGCAGCAGGGGCGGAATTCGGCCCAGCAAGTCGGTCGCCACGAGGGCCACGTGCAGCGCAGGTGGGCGGTAGTCGGGGGGATCGAGGATATCGCTCATGGTGGTGGGTTAGTGCGGAATCGAGGGGGGCATGGATGTCAGGCTTCCGATACCAGGCGCGTTATGCGCCCTGGTGGTCCCTGAAGCCCGGGCGCTCCCGATTATTCACGGGATGGCATCCAGGACATCTCGGAGCACATCCGGGACGTTGGTGATGATCCCGTCCACTCCCCATCGGATGAGGCGGCGCATGTCGGCTGGATCGTCGACCGTCCAGGTGTGAAGACGAAGTCCCCGCGCATGCGCCCAGGAAACGAGCGTTGCATCGACGCCCGCATACTCGGGATGGAGGGCCCAGCTCGGCCGTCCAAGGGCTAGGCCGGCAGTCCGAAGGACTCGCGACCCCGGATGCGCGGAGAGCAAGGCTGTGCGGAGGTGTGGGCTGATCCGCTGGATCCGTCGCAGGGCCAGCGGGTTGAACGAGGACACCAGCACCCCCTGCTCCAGGGTGTGCTTCTGGATCAAGTCGGCGACGGCCTCCTCCAGGCCGGAACCGAAAAAACCCTCCTGTTTCAGTTCAATGTTGAGCAGCAGCTGCTCCCCCAGTATCTCGAAGACCTGGGCCAGTGTAGGGATACGCGCGCCAGCGAAGGTGACGTCGAAAGAGGCCCCCGCATCGAGCCGCCTCAGTTCCCTCAGCGGCAGGTCCGCTACCCGCCCGTTGCCGTCGGTCGTTCCGTCCACTGTTGTGTCGTGGATCACCACCGGCACACCGTCGGAAGAAAGGCGGACGTCAAACTCGATGCCATCGGCCCCGATCTCCAGCGCCTTCTGGAAGGCAGCCATCGTGTTCTCTGGGGCAATCTTGCTCGCGCCGCGGTGCGCAATGTTGAGAGGGCGGTCAAGGTTGGGCAACATGGCTTGTTCTGGCCTCCAGTGTGTTGGTTCCATTTCTCGTCAGGCAGTAAGATCTGTGATGATCAGGATATGTCCGAAGGCCATACAGCTATGTCTTCCCCAGGCATTCGCTGATTACTCACCGTCACCGGCTCGGTGGCGTGCCGCGATTTAGCTTCTTGTGATTGAGGAATCCGCGCCGTCGATACTGATTCTGTCGGGAGCCGGTTGAGCCCCTGGCGTCGAGGATGACGGTCAGTAACCGCTATCATTCCTCAGCATCCGCGGCGATCCATTTCTCAAAAAGATCGCGGTGGCGATCACCGGTGACCTCCTCTACCGTGTCCAGGAACGATTCGGTGGTTGCGATCCGGTATCGATGTCGGCTGTAGTATGTCTGGAGCGTCTCAAAGAAAAGGTCGTCCCCCACTCTTTCCCGAAGCTCGTGGAAATAGAGCGCTCCCTTGTCGTACACGATGTCGAAGTACAGGTTCGAGGGATACGCATCCGCCGGAAGCCCGGCTGCCATATCCCTTCCGGCACTTCGCAAAGCCTGATGAGTCTGGACGAAGACGGCGTTCAGGATGCCGTCTGCCCGCTGTCTGCCGTAAACGGCCTCATAGTACAGCATCGTGCTGTACTGCGTTAGGGCCTCGTCCAGCCATGGTTCGTTGACTTGATCATTTCCCACGACCACCATCCACCACTGGTGGGCCACCTCGTGGGCTGTCAGCCATTCAACCGTTGACACGCCAGGGTACAGCCCATCCTCCACGACAACCAGACCGGAGTACTCCATCCCTCCGAGGTAGTTGGGTGTCTCAACGACATCCAGTTCTGTGTAGGGATAGGGGCCGAAGAAATCGGTGAATGCCTCCAGGGCATCGACCGCTACCTCCAGAGCCTTGGCGCCACCCGCGGCGTGCCATTCGTAGAAGTAGCTGTTGACCACCACACCGCGCGTCTCTCGGCCAACGCGTTCGAAATTCTCCCCCAGGATCACCGTGAAATCGCGCATAGGCGCTGCCTTGCACCTCCAGGTCCGGTCCAGGGGCGTGCCGCAGGCCCCCGTCGCCACCAGCGTGAATGCTGACGGTGCGGTTACCTCGACGTTGTAGATGGCGACATCCGAGAAGACATCGTCCCCGTGCACGGGGGCCATGTCGGCATTCCACCCGTTTTCGTTGTAGACCGGTATCAAGGGGTACACAGTCGGCAGGGCCATGACGCCCCGAATGTAGGAGAATAGGCCGTGCCCGGTGATGTTGGAGGTCGGAACGTCAACAGAGAAGTCCATGCTGAGATTGATGATGCGACCCGGTTCAAGCGGCGGCTCCAACGGCAGACGCAGCGCCGTCCCATCGCGCCAGGACTGGTAGGGGATCGACTGCGCACTGACCAGGAGGTGGGTGACCGTCATCGTTCCTCCGTAGCCCGGGGCATTTGGCAGGAGGCGGAGGACAATGGTGTCCAATGCTTCGGTTTCAGCGTTGGTGTAGGTGATGTGCTGGCGACCCGTGATCCGCGCCTGCTCAGGTGCCACCGTCAGTTGGATGTCATACCTGGGAGCAGCCTGACAGATCTGAACGTCGGCGGCGAACGCCTGCCGGAGACATGTTGCCGGCAGCGGGGGCGGCGTGGGGGTGGGCGAAGGTGTACTCGTGGGCGTTGGCGTTGGAGTCGGGCGGCTGGTGGGGACGGCGGTGGACGTGGGTAAGCCCGTCGGCCCGATTTCGACGGGGGTCGCTAGCGTGGGGTCCGGAGTGGAGGCGGTAGATGCTGCCGCATCTGCCGTCGATGCTTCAGCTGTTGCCACATCACTCGACGCCGCTCCCGGTACTGAGGAAGTGGGAGGGGCAACACATGCGCTGAGCGAGATCATTGCCAGGAGCAGGCACCATGTTGCCAGGATCGGGTAGAAGACGTAACTACGCTGCCCAGCAGACCCGAGGGTGCAGCGTGAGCCGCTGGGGGGAACCCTCGCCGTCCGGCGTGGCCCGTGGGTGCCAATCCTCATCCTGTCAACCAGTCAACGGTGGCCTTCGTGACGGTGGACACATGTCCAGCGAACAGGTGACCAGCACCGGGCACCAGATGAAGCGTCTTCGGCGGTTCAAGGCGCTCCACATACTGGCGAAGCTCCTCAGCGGGTGCCCATTGGTCATCCTCACCGGCGATGAAGAGCTTGGGGCGTCGATCTTCGTCGAGGAACGAGTCGTTGTAGTGATGCTTCACCAAGGCAATCCCTACCAGACGACCCACCCGCCGGTCGCGAGCGGCATGGCGGAGCGCCACGCCAGCACCGAATGAATATCCGATCACTACCAGCTCGCGTCGGTCGACTTCCGGCTGGGCAAAGAGGGCGTCCACAGCTCCCTTGACGTCGTCCATCTCACCCTTCCCTTCGTCGAAGTGCCCCTCGCTGTCTCCAGCGCCGCGGAAATTGAAGCGGAGAGCGGCCCAACCGGCGTCCGCCAGACCAAGGCACAGACTGACGATGATCTCGTTGCCCATGTTGCCACCCATCATGGTGTGCGGATGGCAGACGATGGCCCCCGGGAAGGGTCCCCCGCCTCGTTCCGGGATATGTAGGACCCCCTTCAACGTCGGTCCATCTTTGGCAGATGGGAAGGACATCCAACGCGTGCCAAGGCTCGTGGGCGAGGCGTCGGCTGAATGGTTATCTCGAGTCATTCGTGTGCTAACCGCCTCCCACAGGAGGGAAGAGGCCGACCACGTTTCCGTCGCTCAGCACAAACCCCTCCTTTCGGACGATGCCGTCGACGAAGATGATCTTGACCTGCTTTCGGGGCAGGTCCATCGCCTCCAGGAGGTCGTCCACCGTGGAATCCCCCGGCAGCTCGACGGGCATGGCTTCCCCGATCCCCAGGTCCGGGAACTGACGACGAAGCGTCGCGAACAACTTCACCTGTACGGTAATCCTCGCTTGTTCCATTAGGTCTTGATGCGCTCAGCGTCTTGCCCACCCTGCCGTCGGTCTCAGAGTACGGCCAACTATTATACCAGGCTCAGGTCGGGCGGCCAACGCGCGCCTTCTGATGTGTGTCGATAAGTCTGCTGCTCGCGTCCTGGTCCGCCGTAATTTGCCGGCTCGGGCTCCGGATTGGCAATGGGCACGCGCCGTGGTACGATGCTCATCCTATGACGAGTACGAATAGACACGCTCACGTATACCTATCGCCGCACCTGGATGACGCCGTCCTGTCGTGCGGTGGCTCCATCTGGGAGCAAGTGCAAGCAGGTGAGTCCATCAAGGTGGTGACGATCTTCGCCGGCCCTCCCGACCCGGATGTGCCCCTTTCTCCCTTTGCCCAGTCGCTGCACGCGCGGTGGCGGATGTCGGTGGACGCCGTGAAGACGCGTCAGGAGGAGGATCGGGAAGCCCTGGCACGGCTGGGGGCCCGACCCTGCCATTGGGCCCATCGGGACGCCATATACCGAAGGACCCCGGACGGTGGCTATGCCTATACCAGTGAGGATGCACTGTGGGGATCTGTCCATCCCTCGGAAGCCGAACTAGTCCATGAGCTGGGGGACCGCATCGGGGAGCTAGCCCTCGTGCCCCGGGGGACGCTGTACGTGCCGCTGGCAGTGGGCGCGCATATCGATCACCGCATTGTGCGGTGGGCGGCAGAGGGAGGTGGAAGAGCTTTGCTCTATTACGAAGACTTCCCCTATGCGGAAGATCCAGAGCGTGTAGACGCTGCCTTGGGCGAGGGCCGATGGCGACCAGCGGTTGTGCCTCTCTCCGACGAGGCTCTGGAGGCTAAGATCGCTGCTGTTGCCTGTTACCGCTCCCAAATGAGTAGTTTCTGGGGCAGCAGGGAAGAGATGGCAGCGTCGGTGCGGGCTTTCGCCGAACGCATAGGGGGAGCGGGAGCAGCGGAGCGGTATTGGCGGGTCACTGCGTCTTAGCTGCGGCCTGTGTAACGAAAGCCGCTTTGTCGATGATGAACCGCGTGTGTGTGGCTTCGCCGATCCGCTCGATCTCGTCCCAGGCCTCGATCCGGAACTCCAACCGGCGGCTGTCAACCCTTAGCAGCTCGGCGCGGGCGCGGACGCGCATCCCCACCGGCGTCGGGGCCAGATGACGGAGGTCCATCCTCCCGCCGACCGAGGTCTCACCCGAAGCCAGGTGGCCATCCAACGCCTCAACCGCTGCGTTCTCCATCAGCGCCACCAGGGACGGGGTCCCGAAAACCGGGACTAGCCCGCTGCCCCAATGCTCGGCGGTGTCCTCGGGCGTCACCGTGTTCTTCGCTTGCCCTATGAGCCCTGGCTTAAGGCTTGTCATCATGCACCTCACAAGTTCGGTCGGATAATCCTGAACAGGCAATAGATGTCGAATGCTGCAAGAGCAGCGAAAACCAGGCTCCAGATCCACGGACGCAGCGCTCTGGGCGCTACTTTCGTCAGCGTATCGAGCCCCAGTGCAGCTGCAGCGGCCAGGGGGATGAGGGCCGGAAACAGGTAGCGCCCCTGATGTTGCACAAAGGTCAGGTTGTACCAGCAGAACGCGGAGAAGGTGAGGGTGGCAGAGAGGGTAAGTAGGAGGCAGCGGGAGACGGTCAATGGGTCGACGCTGCGAGGCGAGCGATACCTTCGCACCAGGCGCATAAGGAAGCCAGCCGCGAGAAGGATCGACAGCAGGACCAGTGCGCGATAGATCCGTGGCGGAAGCGGTACGGCCATCCATCCGAACTGGCCCCAGAAGCTCTGAAAGGTTGTTCGCACCAGGCGTGTAAGGAGACCGCCCCAGCCGTGCGCTGCCAACCACTCCGAAGACCGGGGCTGGGCCTCCACGATGGCCTTGTGCTGTGCCAACCCCAATGGGTCGTTCCAGCCGTAGGTTAGTCCGTTGCGGACGAACCAGGGCGCGGCGATGAGCAGAGCAGGGAGAAAGATCCAGGCGAGCTGACGAGTCGCCCATGCCGCTGGCCTTTGCTCTCTCCACCATCGAATGAAGACCGCACCGACGGTGACGCCGACGACCACGTAGGCCGTGGTCTTGGTGAGAAGCGCGATGCCCACGAGGATACCTACAAGCCAGGGCCGGGTCTCCGACGCACCGAGGTACACGGCAAGCGCCCACAGTGTGCCTCCGACGACGAGCTCGGCCAGTGCGTCGTTGTTCACCGCGGCAGTCACGGCAATGTGCTGCGGGATGAAGGCAATGAATGCAGCTCCCATCAAGCCGACTGCTGGTTGCCCGGGGAAGGCTGTCCGCAGTGTGCCGAACGCAACCACCAGTATCCCGGCACCGAAGACCAGAGAGAGCAGCCGTAGCGGCAGCAGCGCTCCACCTGCAAGCAGATAGACTGGCGTCGCCAGCAGGTAGTAGAGAGGTGGCTGATGATCTTCGTACTCCAACGGATCGACGGGCAGGTTGGGGGGGAACTTCTGTGATGTGAGCCGTCTCAGATAGTCCTGATCGTAGTCACCGGGTTCCAGGACTGGAAAGCCCGATCCCTCAGCCAGGGAGCGGACATAGTTGTAATGGGCTGGCTCATCGGGCACTTGCCAGGCCGGGGTCAGAACCGCATAGAGTGTACCAATCGCAACGTATACGAGAATGAGTATTGCCAGAATGAGGATAGGCAGATGACGTCTGACGCGCATAGGTCCGATGCTACGACAGGGCCGCAGTGGGCCCGAGACGTGGGCTTTCATCCATCTGGGTCCTGGTCGTCGTAGGTTGGCACATAGACCGGGGTGCCGGGCGCTACGCCCTCAATTCGCACCAATGTCCCCACCGGCGCCCAGTTATACAGTTTCTCCGCGTCGCCGACGTCAAGGATAATACACCCGTAGGAGGCGGGCCAGCCCAGCACGCTGGCCCACAACCGCTGCCCGTTCGCGCGGATCGGCAATTCGTGGATGCCATTGGCGAAGTCAGGCCCTTCGTAGTATATGGCCATGAAGTAGGGCATCTCCAGGCTCCATCGCTGGGCGTAGGCCTCGGGCTCCTTGAAGAGCACCTGAAACTGCCCGGCGATCGTCGGCGTGCTCGTCATGCCGCTGGAGCAGCTGAGGTCGTAGACCAACGCCTCCTCCTCGTAGGCCCGCAGCCGCTGCATGGGCAGATCAATCTCGATGCGTTTGCCCGGCACCAGCGGTTCGGGGAAGAGGACGTCAATGGATGGAATGGTCAGCTCCATTCCGATGAGCAGTTCGCCGGGCTCGACATCGGGGTTGGCGTCCTCCAGGCGCCAAAGGGGGAAGCCGTGACTATATGCAATGTCGAACAGTGTGTCGCCGGGCTCAACCACGTATGTGTGGTCGGGGTGCTGGATTGCGCACCGGGCTTCGTGCTCCCCCTCTCTCAGCGCGACCAGGATTCGTCTCAGAGTCTCTTCCGAATCGAGAATCCGCTCGGCCCCCAATTGCCCCGCAACCCCCAGGAGCCAGGTCTCGACTGCATCTTCCTCCACTTCCAGCACCACCTGGTCGTCTGTCTTTCGGGCCGACAGCCAAGTTGTCAATTGCCCTTCTGGCACCTCGAACTGGGCTTGATAATGGGTCAAGGGGTCGTCCGCGGAGAGCACAAATGGTCGCGACAGCAGCGCTTGGGCATGCTCGCATCCAGGTTGTGGCTCTGGTAGGTCCGGCGGCAGAACAACCGTCTCTAGTTCCACCTTTGCTGCACCCTTCGACAGCGCCGTAGTCACGCTGTCCATCGTCGCTTCCACGTCGAGCGCCCGGCCTGATTTCCCTGGTACACATCTGACCCCGTCCGCATCGATGTGGAGGGCTGCGTCAGTCGGGGCCACGTGGAGCTGGGAGGCGATCGTGTTCAGTGAGTCCCTCACGCGGCTCGGGTCTGCCGGGTTAGTACGTGGTTCCACGGTCCGTCCCACAAACCTGATGCGCAGGGCCAACCAGCCTTGCTTGTACCATGGATCAGTTCGGGCGACTTGGTAGGCTGACTCAGCGGTGCGATCCCAGTTGTAACGATGCCCCAGATCCACACACTCAAGCTCCCACGTGTGGCCGTCTACCTGGAGTAAGAGAGTCTTCCCGGGGGCCGGGGGCAGGCTATTGCTAAGAACAGCTCGCGCTTCCTCGACGCTGAGCCCGCCCAGCTCCGCACCGTGGACACGAACGCCGGGATAGATGCGCCCGCTGTAGAACACGGGATAGGCAACGAGCACACTCGCCAGCAGTGTGCTCGTTGCCAGCGCCACTCCCAAGCCAAAGAGTATCTTGCGGGAGGTTCTTAGCTCCGTCTCGGACTTTGTCCCTGACATCGGCGATGACAAGTATAACCTGCTATGCCATGCATGCAAGTGGCCCGCCCGAGCGATGACTCGAGGTCAGGATGCGTTGACAAATGCCTCCAGCGGTGCTATCATACAAATCGGCTTACGGCCCCTCGCTGAGGCCTGCCTCAACGTGATGGGCGCTCGGGACGATCTTCCTGGAAGTCACCATGCTCGACACGATACCTGGCACAAGTGGTTGGGGGCCTGTCCATTGGATATTGGCCAGCATCATTCTCCTAACACTGCCCTGCTACTGCATCGGACTGTCGATGCTGGTCTTGAGACCAGAACCGAGGACAGCCACGCCTACGGCGACGGCAACGTCAACTGCGACAGAGGTTCCCTCGCCCAGCCCCACCTCGGACACACGAGAACCGACAGAAACCCTCCCCCCAACCCCAACGCAATGGTACCCGCCAACGCGGACACCCACCACTGAGGCCACGTCGACGCCCACGGCCACAACTGTGCCAACCGAGACGCCAACGCCATCTGCATTGCCGACGGCCACCGCCTCGCCCACGTTGACCCCCTCTGCGACGCCGACCGAAACGCCGACTGACACGCCCACTGCGGCGCCAACGGATACGCCGACGAGCGAATCGACGAACACGCCGTCGGGTCCGGCGACGGATACGCCGACGAGCACACCGACCGAGACGGCCTTGCCGACTGAGGAACCTGGGGACACTCCCACACCCACGAGTACCGCGACGGTCACACCAACGCCAACGGCGACCGTTGCCGTCACCAATACACCTCAGCCCGCCACAACGACCGGCGGGTAGGTCGATCGTGGTAGGCTACGGCTGAAGTGCTGAATGAGACGGCGCCGGGTTTCCTGGCGCCTTGGAGAGCAGGCTAGAGGAGAATCACTGTGGAAGTAATCTCTTGGTTGAAGCAGCTTTCCGAAGCCGAAGGCATGTCTGGCTTCGAAGGCCCGGTCCGCGATTTGGTGCGAGAGACGTGGAGGCCCTTCGTTGATGAGATGCACGAAGGCAAGCTGGGAAGCTTGATCGCTCTCAAGAAGGGCACGGGGCCGGAGCCGCGGCCCAAGTTGATGTTGGCGGCTCACATGGACGAAGTCGGGTTGATGGTCTCTGGTCACGAGAAGGGGTTTCTTCGCGTGGCCCCGATCGGGGGGACCGATCGCCGGGTGTTGCTCGGCCTTGAAGTGATGGTACACGGGCGCCGCGATCTACCTGGCGTAATCGCGACCCGACCTCCCCATGTTCTGTCGAAGGAGGAGCGAAAGGAGACCGTTACCTGGGACAGGATTTTCGTGGACGTGGGCTTGCGAGAGGAAGAGGTCTTGGATCTCGTGTCCATTGGTGATCTGATCTCGCTTCGCCGTGAGCTCTCAGAGCTCAAGAACCGGCGGGTGGCGGGTAAGGCTATGGACGATCGGGCCTGCGTGGCTGCCATCACGCTGGCCCTGGAGCGATTGAGTCTTGTTCGTCATGCGTGGGATGTCTTTGCGGTGGCCACCGTTCAGGAGGAAACCGGGCTGAAGGGGGCGCTTGCCTCTGCCTACGGCGTGGCCCCGGATCTGGCCGTCGCCCTGGACGTCACGTTTGGCGAACAGCCCGGTGTAGAAAAAACCGGTACCGTGCCCTTGGGGGGAGGGCCGTCGATCGCTCTCGGGCCCAATTTCCACCCGAAGCTAGTAGCGCGGTTGAAGAAGGTGGCGAAAGAACTGGAGATCCCCTACAAGATGGACCCGATCCCGGGGCGGAGCGGCACCGATGCTTGGGCTATTCAGGTAACCCGAGAGGGAGTGCCAACGGCCCTTGTATCCATACCTGTGCGCTACATGCATCAGCCGGTGGAGACCCTGGCGGCCGAGGATGTGGAGCGGGCCGGGCGTCTGCTGGCGGCGTTTGTTGCCGAGTTGGAGACAGATTTCCTGGACGATATTGCCTGGGAAGTGGGTGCATAGCCATGATACTCAAGGAGCTCTCTGAAGCGTATGGCGTGTCCGGGAACGAAGACGATGTCCGATCTATCGTGGTTGACGCTGTCCAAGACCACGTGGATGACATTCAGATTGATGCCCTGGGCAATGTGCTGACAGTCAAGCACGGCACCGGCGAGGATCCGATGCGAGTGATGCTGGCGGCGCACATGGATGAAGTGGGCCTGATGGTTGTCGATCACGACGATAAGGGGTTATTGAAGGTGCAGGCAGTGGGTGGCATCGATGCCCGCCTCTTGCCTGGTACGCTCGTTGCGGTAGGCCGGGACCGGATTTCCGGTGTGATCGGCATCAAGCCTATCCACATGGTGGAATCGGACGAGATGAAGAAAGTGTCGAAGATTGAGGATCTGATGATCGACATCGGGGCCAAGAAAAAGGACGAGGCTGAGGAGGCGGCTCCCCTCGGCACGTATGCAACTTTCGCTACCCGGTATCGCGAGCTCGGCCCGACGGTCACCGGCAAAGCGTTCGATGATCGGGCTGGCTGTGCGGTGTTGGTGGAGTTGCTGCGTGGGGAGCGATTCAGCTTCGATCTCCACGGAGTATTCACCGTGCAGGAGGAGGTTGGTCTCCGCGGGGCCCAGGTGGCCGCATACGCTGTCCATCCAGACTGTGCTTTTGTGCTTGAGGGTACCATTGCCGATGACACTCCCAAGGAGAAGAAGGACGTCAGCCCGACGACGGAGGTGGGCAAGGGGCCGGCCATCACGGTGATGGATCGATCATTTATCGCCGACCGCCGCCTCGTGCAGCTCTTGACGGGTACGGCAACAGAGCTTGGCATCCCCTGTCAGATCAAGCAGCCCGGGCGCGGGGGTACTGATGCCGGGGCCATCCACCTGAGCCGTGAGGGTGTGCCGTCTGTAGCGGTCTCAGTGCCGGCGCGGTACATCCACAGCCCGGCGGCGCTTCTCAGCCTGCAGGATTTTGACGACACCGTGCGCCTCATGCGGGAGAGCTTGTCGCGTCTGGCCTGGGAGACCTTGAGGTGACCAGAGGGTGTTCAGGATTGGCGTCTGTTCTCTCGATAAGCACGTTACGTTCGTGGTTTCGCGGCATAGTAGATAATGGATGGACATTGCAGGTGCTCTGCACCTGATTTGGGAGAAAGAGAGGAAGGAATGATTAACCTGATTCGCAAGTTGGTGGAGAGCTACGGGCCGTCAGGCTCTGAGGAGCAGATTCGAGACGTAATTCAGAGTGAGATCGAGCCTCTCGTCGATGACGTTCGGTCAGATGCCATGGGGAGCCTGATCGCCCACAAAGAGGGCGATGGTGACGGGCAGCGTGTTCTCCTCGATGCCCACATGGACGAGATCGGCGTCATGGTGACCTACATAGACGAGCATGGGTACGCTCGCTTCACCAGCATTGGTGGCGTGAGCCCTCTCACTTGCATCGGATCGCGGGTTGCATTTGAGGACGGTCGCATCGGAGTGATAGGCGTCGAACAGAAGCGGGATAACGCCGACAAGGTCCCCAAGCTTGAGCAGCTCTTTCTCGACGTCGGCGCCACAAGCCGTGACGACTGCCCCGTCCAGATCGGCGACCCGGCGGTCTTTGTACGCCCCTTCGTGAAGCAGGGATCACGATTGCTGTCGAAGGCCATGGACGACCGCATCGGCTGCGCAGTGCTGATTGAGCTGCTCCGCCGACTGGAACAGACGCCCCACGATCTCCACGTCGTTTTCGCGGTGCAGGAGGAGGTCGGCTTGCGCGGGGCGCGCACCTCGGCCTACGGCATTGACCCGGACATGGCGATTGCCGTCGACGTGACGACCACTGGGGATACGCCGGAATCGAAGCCCATGGCGGTGAAGCTGGGTGAAGGCCCGGCCGTGAAGGTTCGGGATCGAGGGATGATCGCTCATCCCAGAGTCCGACAGCTGATGGTCGACGCGGCTGAGGCCGCGGGTATTCCCTACCAGCTCGAGGTCCTGGAGCACGGCACGACCGACGCCGCGGCGGTGCAGCTCGTCCGCTCCGGCGTCCCGGCAGGGTGTCTCTCTGTGCCCTGTCGCTATGTGCACTCGCCATCGGAGATGGTAGACGAAGGCGACGTGGAGAACAGCGTACGGTTGCTCCTTGAAGTACTCCAGAAGCCGTCTTGATGACCTCGTGACTTAGCCTGACGGGAGCGGAGGGTATGAAGCAAGGGGTGGTGAAGAACCTGGCCGTCGTTATCCTCTGCTCCGTTCTTAGCCTGATCACGGGCGGGATGCTCGGCCGCTGGTCACGGCACGGCCGAGCGCCCTCGGCCCCCATCATTGTCTCGACGCCTCTGCCTACGCCCACGCTTCTTCCATCACCCACGCCGGCGCCCATCCGCGTGTATATCAGTGGTGCAGTTGAGAGCCCGGCCGTTTGTCAGCTGCCCGCTGGCAGTATTGTTCAGGATGCCATCGACGCCGCTGGAGGTCCGACCTTCGACGCGGATCTGGCGTGCATCAATCTGGCGCTGGAGCTCCAGGATCAGCAGCACGTGCACGTCCCGCGGGAGGGAGAGACGGACCCGCCGCCCGTCGTGTCTGGAGGCGCGTCGCGGAGCGGAGGGGGGTTGGTGACCAAGGTGAACATCAACACGGCGACCTCGAGCGAGTTGGAGACGCTACCTGGCGTCGGGGAGGTGACGGCGCAGCGGATTGTGGCTCATCGCGAGGCCAACGGGCCGTTTGAGAGAGTTGAGGATATTCAGAATGTCTCAGGGATTGGGGCGAAGACGTTTGAGGGGCTGCAGGACGCGATCACAGTAGATCCTAAGTGACGATTGGGGTCTACGGGGACCAGTCTGGGAACCGTTCCGAATGAGGGGTCTCTGTCAATTGTACTAGATCAGATCCGTCGACATCGATCAGGAAGAGATCCCAGCTTAAATCTCCCATGGCTCCAGAGAATAGGAGTCGGTCGTCGCCGACCCACGCCGGGGTTGAGTTGTCCCCTACGCGCTCTGTGACAGTCTGCAGGTTGCTCCCATCGCTATCCATGACGTAGATGTCCAGAGTGCCATCTTTCTTTGATGCGAAGGCAATGCGCTTGCCACTGTCCGACCACGTTGGATAGGAGCAACTCCACGACTTGTCGAGCAGCTCAGTGACGTCGCCGCCGGTTTCACTCATGACGTAGAGGGTGGTTTGTTCCCCCTCCCCGCGATCAGACACGAAGGCAATCCTGTTCCCGTCCGGCGACCAGGCTGGATCCCGGTCGTTACTTGGATGGTTGGTAAGGTTGGTCAGTGACGTGCCATCGACATTGACCTTGTAGATCTCGAAGTTGCCATCCCGATTGGATTGGAACAGCAGCTGTGTCCCATCGGGTGACCACGCGGGACGCCAGTTGAGTCGGGGCTGATCGTCCATCAATGGTCGTCTATCAGCGCCGTCGGCGTCCATGATGTAGACCTGCAGGCCGTTGGAGTCAGATTCCTGCGCCGCAAAGGCGATCTTCTTCCCATCAGGCGACCAGGCAGGTTCTACA
>Ga0207796_1000336_pt1 | contig 19408 bp, 14 predicted proteins | sample Pon1CUnioCityCA_6_FD_187274 | JGI IMG/M metagenome (GOLD analysis project Ga0207796, IMG submission 187274) | Marine sediment microbial community from Union City, CA, USA - Pond 1C Sediment 1 (SPAdes) | ecosystem: Environmental > Aquatic > Marine > Intertidal zone > Salt pond sediment ...
CTCTCATACTGTCCTCCGATCCGACCCGTGTTCGCGGGTGGTGGCTGTCCGCAGCCCCGGGGATGGCTCTACCGGGTACCGGGGACAAACCTCTCGGCGACGGATGAACGCTCGCCGCTCCCCCCGAACATGATGATGCAGGCCGAGGGGTGACAGGCCCACCCAGCCGTAGCGCGCTGGATCAATTGGACTGGCCCGGAGCTGGACACCGGGCCGCTGCACGCGCTTGGCTTATCAAGTCTTGTAATCTTACCATAACCCCCCCTCCTTTGAAAAACTCTTTGCTTGACGTCGATTGAGACCTATGGTAGTATCGGGGCGCTTCGAGAAGTCGCCCGAACACCAAAAGGAGATGGCCCATGAAGAAGAACCGCTCGATATTCCTAGGTATCGTAAGCTTCTCGGTCGTCGTCATCGTCGCAACCGGCTGTTTCCGCCCGGCGGCCCCCGATGTGACCCCGACCTCGTCTGGGGATGCAGAGGCAGCCACACCTGGAGGATCAGACATAGAAGCCACGGCTATCGCAAACTCGACGCGTGCCGCCCAGACGCTGGAGGCACAGACGGCAGAGGCGGAAGCGCCAGCAGAGGAGGAAGAAGAGCCGACTGAGGCCACCTTGGCGCCAGCGGCGACAGCCACCCTGACGGGCGGCACGAGCACGGAGGAACCAGCGGCAGCGACGCCCGCAGGGGCGACGGCAGTTCCAACGGTCGCTCCGACGACAGTGCTCGAGACGCCGGTTCCAACGACGGCGCCTGCAACAACGGCGGCCCCCTCCGAAGCCACGACATACGTGGTGCAGCCCGGGGATACGCTGTATAGCATCGCCGTCGCCTACGGGACGACGGTGAGCGCAATCACCCAGGCCAGCGGCATCGCGAATGCGAGCCAGATATACGTGGGACAGACGTTGACGATTCCCGCGGGCGGTGAGCCGATCAGTGAGCCCTCGCAACCCGCCGCAGGCGGAACAACCTACGTCGTCCAATCGGGAGATCGACTGTTCCGCATTGCCCTGCGCTACAACATGAGCTGGACGCAGTTGGCGCAGTACAACGGCATCACCGACCCAAACAGCATCTACCCCGGACAAGTGCTCCAGATTCCGCCACAGTAGCCGTGGAAGCTGAACGGCCGATGCAACTATCGCATCGTGCCCTGCTCAATACACGGACGGCGCTTTGTGGCCACATATGAACGTGAGTGAATTGCGGCGGATTCCAAGCGTCGATCGCCTGCTCGGCCTCGAGGCCGTGCAAGAGCTGATCGACGCTTTTGGTCGTGAACAGTCTGTGGACGCATTGCGCGAGGTTCTGGAGGCGCTTCGTGACGAGGTGCTAGCCGGCGGGGACATCCCTGCCCCCACTGCGCTGGCGGCGCGGGCGACCGCCCGCCTGGAGGAGCAGCTATCCCCCACCCTCCGGCCCGTCATCAATGCCACGGGCGTGATCATCCACACCAACCTGGGGCGAGCCCCCCTTTCGAAAGCGACGCGCGAGGCAATGGACGCGGTGAGCGGGGGATACTCCACGCTGGAGTACGACCTGGACAGGGGACAGCGCGGGCACCGGACAGTGCACGCTGAGCGGCTGCTTTGCCGACTGACTGGCGCGGAGTCCGCTCTGGTGGTCAACAACAACGCGGGGGCAGTGCTCCTGGCCCTGAGGGGTCTGGCCCGAGGTCGGGGCGTGATCATCTCGCGCGGGCAGCTGGTGGAGATCGGAGGCGGATTCCGGGTACCGGACGTGATGGCAGAGAGCGGCGCAAGGCTCATCGAGGTCGGCACGACCAATCGCACCCATCTCTACGACTATCAGAACGCGCAGCGGGACCATGACGACGTGGCCCTGGTCCTGCGTGCCCACCACTCTAACTTCCGCGTGGTGGGATTCACGTCGGAGCCAACCCTGGGCGATCTCACCGAGTGGGCCGCGGAGCAGGGGCTCCCGGTCATGGATGACCTGGGAAGTGGCGCCCTGCTCGAGACCGCTCAGTTCGGCCTGGCTCACGAGCCGATGGTGCAGGAGAGTGTGGATGCAGGTGCTGCTGTCGTCTGCTTCAGCGGAGACAAGCTGCTGGGCGGCCCCCAGGCAGGAATCATCGTGGGAAAGGCAGCGTTCGTGGATCCCTTGAAGCGCCACCCGCTGACCCGCGGGCTGCGGCCGGACAAGCTCTGCCTGGTCGGCCTTCAGGAGACGCTGCTGCATTATCTGCGGGAAGAGGCTGTGGAGAAGATCCCGATATGGCGCATGATGGCCACGCCGCTGGACGAAATCGTGCAGCGAGCGGAAACCTGGCGGCTGACCCTTCAGGAGGCCGGCATCGGATCGGAGCTCATGGACGGATACTCGACCGTGGGAGGCGGAAGTCTGCCCGGCGAAACGCTACCCACCGGGCTACTGGCCCTGCAGACGGAGCATCCGGGACGGCTGGGCAGTGCGCTTCGGGAGGGCGACCCACCCGTCATCGGCCGGATTGATAAGGGCCAGCTGGTCGTGGATCCCCGCACCGTTCGGGCGGAGGAAGAACAAGCCCTGCTGGCGCGCCTGATCGCTGTAGCACGTCAGGTCTCCGAAGGCTAGGTTTGGGCCCGGGCACCCGGGGCAGAGCCGGCTCAGGCCTCGTCGCTGTCTCGCTTGCTGAGATAGTGAATGTCCCGCCCGGCATCGACGTAGCCCACCCTCTGGAATAGGGCCAGTGAGGCAGGGTTGTCGTTCTCGACAAGCGCGGCGATGACGCTTATCCCCTGTTCTCCCAGCACCTCCTCGGCCGCCGTGATCAGCTGCGCCCCGTAGCCCCGGCGACGATGATGAGGATGGACCACAAGACGGTTGATCCATCCCTTTCGGCTGTCGTGGGTCGCGACGACAGCGCCAATTAGGGCACCCTGTTTCTCCAGCCCGATGATGGTCTGTACGCCAGTGGACAGCTGCCGGGCCAACGCTTCGCGGCTATCCCGCCCATGGGGCTTCAGCGAGTGCAGCCCTGCGTCCCTCCACAGGGCCAGCAGGTGGTCATAGTCATCGATTCCCAGGACGCGAATCGTCGCCTCAGTCAAGACTGCCTCCGCCACCAGAACGCCCGCCTATCAGGTTGCTCACTTCGCAACGCGGAACAACCATAGTATAATCCTCGATGTCTTTCACGGAAAGTCCTGGATCCGTGGGTATCGCGGGCCCGGCGGGTCCGCTTCGAACCGCGAACAGCCAGGAGCCGCGCCTTCGAGATAGCGACTATGACCGATCTTCAGATTGCCATGCTTAGCGTCCACACCTGCCCCCTGGCCACACTGGGGGGCAAGGAAACAGGCGGCATGAATGTGTACGTGCGAGACCTCTCACGAGAGCTGGCACGGCGTGGGCACCAGGTCGACGTCTACACGCGCTCTCAAGACCCGGACATTCCCCGGGTCAGCCATAAGCTTGGTGGCGGGGGACGGGTCATTCACATCCCCGCCGGACCGGAGCGACCGTACGACAAGCACAGGGTGTACGATCACCTGCCCGAGTTCGTAGATGGCGCGCTCAACCAGGCCGAGGCCGATGGTGTTGCCTATGACGTCCTGCACAGCCACTACTGGCTATCGGGCGCCGCGGCAAAGGCGCTCCGCAGGCAGTGGGACACGCCGATCGTGCACATGGCGCACACGCTGGGCGAGATGAAGAACCTCGTGGCCGAGAAACGCCCCAAGGAACGAGAGACCAGCCGTCGCGTGGCGGTGGAGAGGGATATCGCCCACTTCGCCAATGCGCTGATCGCCGCCACGCCAGCTGAGGAGAACCAGTTGGCGGAGCTATATAGTGCTGACCGAGGCAAGATTCACGTCATCTCACCGGGCGTGGACATCGATCGCTTCCACCCTATCCCAGCAGCGCATGCGAAATCACACATCGGCATATGCCCGGACCGTCCAATGATCCTGTTTGTGGGCCGCATCGAGCCATTGAAGGGTATCGACACTCTCCTGGAGGCGATCGCCCTGGTGGTCAATCGTCGACCAGAGCTGCGCCGGTCGAGGGAGTCAGGGGAGGGGCTGTGCGTCCCCATCATCGGCGGCGAGGCCGATCGCATCCACGAGCACGAGGAGATGCTGCGCCTGGCGGAACTGCGGAAGACACTGGGTATCGACGATGTGGTGACGTTCCTCGGCTCGAAAAATCAAGATACCCTCCAGTACTACTACTCAGCGGCCGAGATGGTCGTCATGCCGTCAGACTACGAGAGCTTTGGCATGGTCGCGCTGGAGGCCATGGCCTGCGGCACGCCCGTGATCGCCTCGGACGTCGGCGGGCTCGCCTTTCTGGTGAAGGATGGCCGAACGGGCTACCGGGTGCCGGCAGGCGACGTGGAGGCGCTAGCAGAGCGGATCACCCACGTGTTGACGGACGAGCTAAGCCGACGGCGGATCGGTCAGCGCGCCTCGTGCTGGGCCGAATCGTATGCCTGGTCCAACATCGCAGAGCGGATCGAAGATGTGTACCTGCAGGTGACGGCCGAGTCACAGGCTCCGCGCTCATCGTGAAGGATTGGTTGAGCGGCAGATAGCCAGGCCTCGTCGTGCTGAGAGACCCGCGAGGACGTCCCTGGCAGGCGCGCCCGCGCTACTCGGGCAAGGTGCCCGGTGTGGGTGGGACGCGGTCGAAGAAGTCGACGCTGCAGTCGTCGGTATCCTCGCGCGGCGGGCGGCGCTCCAGGGAGTGTCCGGGAGCGCTGACACCGGGATGGGGCACGACCCCGGGATACTCGCCCTCCCCGTAGGTCACCACGTCGACGGGGGCCTGGTCCGCGTCCAGAAGCAACACCTCGTCCCCAGCGTTGCCCAGGGCGAGGCCGAACCCATCCCAGGAACCCGCCGGCACCAGGTTCGGCACCGATGGATCGTCGCGATGGCGATCGATCAAGAACTCGTAGTCGGGCTTGAAGGTGACGTCCTCAGCTTGATGGGCGAGAACGATCACACCCTCAGCGACTAGCGTCGCTCCAGGCGGGAAGCGGTACAGTCCGCTGCCATACTCACCGTTAGGCCCCACATCTCCCACGTACCAGCCCGATAGGTCGACGTTGCTCGTGGTCGGATTGTAGATCTCCACCCATTCACGACCCGTGTCGAGACCGTCCGGATCAAACATGACCTCGCTGATCACGATGTGTCGCTGTGGGGGCTGGTGGTTCCAGTCGTATTCGAAGACATCATGCAGGTGGTCAAAGAGCGCTGGAGACCGCACCTGCAGTGCCATCTCCCGATTGACTTTGCTGGACGTCTCGCTCCCGTTGATGCTTCCCACGTGGATGATCTTGCCCTCCGTCCCCAGGTCCACCAGCACCATCTTGTTGTGGATGCCGTACTGAGTGGGATCCCCCAGGTGGGCACTCAGATTGAGCCCCTCAAGTTGGGCGATTTCGTTGACATAGGCGGCTGCCTCGATGTTTGCGATGAGCGAGATCTCGTCGAGTTCGAAGCTGCCGCCATTGAGGAGGATGCGGACGCGAGCGCCACGTCGGGCCGCATCGATGTAGGCCTGCAGCCGGGCGTTGAGGGAGCCGGCGGCATCATCGCCCCACATCATATGCTCGTAGAGCTGCTCGACCGAGACATCATCTCCAGGGCCCGCCCTGCCGACCAGGCCGAGCAGCGCGTCGCTGCGACGCAGGGCATTCTCCGGCGCCGTGACGAGCTCAAACTCAGTGCCGGTGGCTGTGATCCAGTTGGGAAACTGGACCGTGTACGTCACCCAGTCGCCGCCACAGTCGGGCGTGAATCCTGCGGGCGGCAACCCGTAGTCCAGCTTGTTCTCCGGTCCCCACATATCGACGTCGATGTGAGTGTCCGGATCGCAATCAGCCTCAAAGATCTCAATTGCGCGCGCCACCACCTGGGGCGCATCAGTGACGAGGACAACGCCCCGGGATCCGCCAGTCCCGTTGCTCTTGTCATCACCGGGCAAGCTGGTGTGGACAAGGTTCTGAGAGCCCAGGAGTAGCCGCCTGCCATCGATGATTACGACCTTGGTGTGGACAAATCGGTAGCGGGGATAGATATGGTGGGCATCCGCCTGCACCATGAAGTAGCAGGTGCCGTGACCCGTGGCATGTAGCTGCTGGCAGGCCCAGAGTTCCTGATTTTCCACACCGCCGACGGGACCGCCCTCAAGGAGCACTGTGACAGTGACCCCCTGTTGTGCACGCGCCACGAGCGCCGCGACCAAGCCACAGTGCTCCAGCGTGTACGCCTCAATCTGGATCGACTCCCTCGCCGAGTGGATGGTGTCCACCACCAACTGATAGGCATTGTCGGGCGCGACGCCGGCTGTCACTGTGCCGCTGGTGGCGACGGCAGGGTGGTAGAACCGCTCCAGGTCCCAGCCGGGGTAGCGGACGCGCGGCGTATTCGCGGGCGCCTCACTGCCTTGAGCCCAGTCGATCGCCGTGTCAGTGTCCTCCGCCGGCCACCCCGTCTCCTCATCGGGCCGTCGGTAGAGAATCTGGCCCTCCTCACGGAAGCTAGCACCACGGTAGGGCTGTACCGCCAGGCCCTCCCAGCCATCGACTTCGGTGAAGCCCCCCTTGAAGACGACCACGTCTCGGATCGTGCTGTCGTTGTCGCGGAGCGCCACTTCGTCGCCGGTGTTGCTGAGGGGAGGCCAGCTGGCGAGCACCTGCCGTTCAGCAAGCTCAAACCCGAAGGACCTGGCAAACGGGATCATGCTCCGCCCCAGCCAGAGCCTTTCCCGAGGGCCAATCTCCAAGGCCGGGAGGTCAGCGCAGGTCCAGTCCAGCGTGCCAAGCTTGCACAGCTGCCAACCCTGGAGATTAACGCTCTGGTAGCCTCCGTTGAAGAGAAGTACGGCCTCGTCCTGGTCACTGATCTGCAGGCCATCGTAGAGCAATCCCTCGATGATAACGCCGTAGGGAGGCGGTACGTAGTTGCGGGCCGCCTGCGGCAAGAAGACCACCTGCGCGGCCGATACGGTAGTCGTGCAGCAAGCAGAGTTGTCGGAGGTCATCGTCTCGCTGGCGGTTGTGGAAGCGGTGACGACGTTCGCTAGAGTGGCTGGCTGCGCAACGGTGGCACTGACCCGGCCCACCACCGTGATGCAGAACGTGGCGCCCGGGGGCACATCTCCCACATCCCACACCAGATCGCGGCTGTGGGCCGAAAAGGTGAAAGGGCTGGTCTGAGTGGGAGAGGTCACGGACGGCGGAAGCGTGTCCGTGAGGAGACTGTGGAATGCTGTCACGGTCCCGGTGTTGCTGAGGGTGATGCGATAGGTGATGGGATCATTGACTCCCACTGAAGAGGGTCCGTGCTTTGTTATGCTGAGGTTTGCTGCCGGCACAGGCGGTGGCTGGTAGCACGCGTTCCGGGCCTTCGGAGTGCCGTTGATCGGCCCGTTGTCCGCGTCCAACCCGTTGCGCGTGACGCCGTCGTTGGTACACCAGTTGCTGGCTTCATCCGGTGCGGTCGGGTCGATGCGCTCCATCGTGCGCTTAGCCGTGTTGTCACCAGCCGGCCAGGCTCCACCCCCCAGGTTGGCAGTATCGACGGCGGCACCCTGGCCATCGTAGAGTGCAAGCGTGTCCCCGTCGGGACTGTTCTCCAGAGCCCCGATGTAGATTTGATCAGCGGGTATGCTACTGACCGAGGTGTCGTCTGTCCGCTCCAGCAGGAAATAGCTGTGGGACGATATGATGCCGGATAGCTGAATATCCGGCGCACCGTCAGCCGCCGTGATGGACCAACCTGCAAGATCGACGGCTTCTCCAGAACAATTGTACAGCTCAATCCACTCGTCGGCCCAACTGGCCTGGGTGCCCATCCAGGCTACCTCATTGATAACGACGGCCCGCGCTGTGGAGCTATGAGCGCGGGAGCGGCTTCGCGACGAAGACGTTCCAACGACGACACCAGCGTAGGCCCGCAGGCCGCTCACCACTGCTAGGACCATCAGGAAACCCACAATGGAGGTCATTCCCAACCGCTGTGTATGGCGCATCGTTGTCCCCTCATTGGTGGCTTCTCCCCTATGTCATCTCGGCACCCTCGGCCTCCGCGAGGATCTCTTGCTCTCGAAGGCCCTCAAGATCATTTCGTACTTGGTGGCGCCGGTCCCGGTGGTAGATCGCTCCCAGCAAGACGACGGGAATCAGCACCGCGGAGCCCAGAAAGAACCACCCGGGCACCAGACGCGCTTCCGCCGAGAAACGATCCAGGTTGAACAGGATGATCATCACGGCGGTCCAGACGGTAAGGAAATTGGGCAAGGCATCGCCGGAGTGCAGCAGACCCAGACCACGGGTGCGCCGGCGTGTGAAGGGAAAGAGCAGATTGCTCCCCATATGGCCGAGCTGATCCTCCAGGATGTGTCCCAACATGCCCAGTCCAACCACCAGGCCGGCCCATAGAGATGTGTCACTGACGGGCCCGGTGAAACGCTCAATGAGGGCGGCCAGTCCGACCGTTCCCAATCCCAGTGCTGCGGCCAGGGTCAGACTGTGGGACCAGCGGCGGTGCCAGTCGAGGAACTGAACGTGGAGACAATCGCCCTGCCGCTCGAACGTGAAGGATGGTCCGCTGAAGATGTCGATCGTGATCTCATCCTGGTACGCATGGTCCAGTGGGGCTACAAAATGAACACAGGCCCCGGGGATCTCTGGAGCCTTCGTGCCCGGCATCGGGTTCTGACCGGTGTCCACAACGGCACCGATCTTCACAGCCACCGCTCCGGCGTGGGCATCGAACCGGACAGTGTACTGACGCCAGCGGTCTGGTCCAAGCCGGATGGTGTGGAGTAGCACACTCTGCGGCTCCCCGCTCCCGTACGCCTGGTCGATGGCCCGGGCCAGGCGTCCGGCAATGCGAAGGGCGTCGGGTTGGGGACCGGGATCGACCTCGAGGCTGTATCGCTCAAAGTATCTGAGGAATTTGAAGTCCAGGGTATCCGGCAGGATGCCAGCCACACCGCCGAGGACGGGAAGAATCGAGCCACCCGCGGCTCGCTGGACAACCTCTGGGAAGAAGGTGACGATGGCGACGCCAGTGATAAAGTGGGCAATGCCCTTCATCTCAGACAAATCCCAGCCAACGCGCGATGTGAGAGCCGGAACCGACCATGTTGAGCGCCAGGGGTAGCAATAGCACGCCCATGCAGTTAACCTGCCGCGATCCCCACAGCACCGGGATGAGCCCGATCCCCGTGGCGACAAAACAGATCAGCAGCCCACCCCATCCCGTCACCCCCAGCACGATGATGAGCAGAACGATTAGCGTGCCGAGACTGATCCAGTGGTAATCCACGGCGCTAACGAGTCGGATTGCCACTCGCGCCGTGAGCAGGAGGGCAAAGAACGAGAGAAAACCGCTGAAGGTCAGCGCTGCGATGGCAAGGTAGTAGGTCTGCGGGTTGTACAGGTTAAAGGACTGGCCCGAGCTCCAGCGGCTGCTCAGCATCCACGCCATGCCGCCCCGCGTCAGGTGAAGGCGAGGCACGAAGAGGAGAAGCAGTCCACCGCAGTAGTATAGGACCTTCGAGGCGCCCTGTGAGATCAGGAAGAGGCGGTCGTCCCGCTGGGCGGTGGCGTGACCGGCGAGAAGCCCTCCGATACCGCCGGTCACCACTGGGAAGAAGGCGGCAAACCCACCGCCCATCACACCCGCGAGCGTCCCCCGGACAATAAGCCCCGGCTGGAGATCTAACGTGCGACAGATGTACTGCTCTGGCAGCTTGACCCGGGATAGCAAGTTCTGGAGAATCCACGGGAGGGCGAAGAGACCGACGAAAGCGGGCAGCAGGTTCTGATGAGCAACGCTGATGGGGACAAGAGTGCGGTAGAGTAGAATGAAGCCCAGCACCCCGGAAAGCAGAAAGGCAACCAGGCCGGCTGTCAGGCTTTTCCAGCCATCCCACCAGCGGAGCCATCCCGCGGGCGCTCGACCGGAGCCCTTGGGCCACTCCGAGAGAAGGAGGTAGGCGATGACGGCCCAGAGCACCCAGTGCAAGTGGGGTCGGAGGATGGTGTGGATGGCAGAGAGAAGCGTCGGCGCCACAGGGGTCAGCAACGCCAACGCACCAACGGCGCCCAGACCGCCGATCCCGCTCAGCACCGCAGCCTCGTAGCCACGTCTCTGGAGCAGATACGTCTGTCCCGGACGGACCATGAAGACGGATGACTCATCGGGCGCCGAGAGGAAGATGCTGGGCACGGTGCTCAGCAAGGAATAGCCCGTGATCATCCCAACCAGGAAGGGTGCCAGGTACTCGGCCGGCATGTCGTAATCCAGTGCCGCTGTCCCCAGGAAGAAAAGTCCGGCGACATTGTAGACGTGGAGCGCTGGCACCAACGAGAGCACGCTGGCGAACAGGACGCCGACCGCAGCCATCAGCAGTGAGGTGACCATGTTCCCACCGTCCACAGCTCCTATTCGCGGCTGGTCACGGGATCTCCAGCACAGTCACGTCGTTGGGCAGCGCAGGGACGATCTCGACGTTGCTGCGATAGACCTGCACGGTACCCACGACGCGCAAGCGGCTGCCCGGCGTGCCCAGGCCAACGTTGTCCGCGATGCGATCGAGCACGTTGCGCCAGACGAAGACGGGGATCTCGCCCGGGTCCGCGGTCTCTCCCGCCCTGAGAAAAACCTTCACCGCGGTGGGCAGCCCTTCAGTGCGCACGACCTCTCCCTCAATCATCATTCGCTTACCGGCATCATCACTGCTGATGGACGCAATCTCGCGCCGGGGGGCTTGTACGATGGCGGGTTCCATCAGCTTGACATCGCCACCGAACCGCGGTTCAATCTGGAGCTCACCCTCATACTGATTGACCTCGCCGCTTACCCGCACCCGAGCACCGACGTTGAGCTCGGCCCTATCCCAGCAATCGTCGTAGCCGTCGTGCCACATCAGGAGGACAATCTGACCTTGACCGTCGTCGAGCGTGAACTTGAAACCGTGTGAGAAGCTGATCGCATCGACGATCGTGCCCGCCACTGTGACCGCTTCGCCGGCGCGATCGGCCGTAATTGAGGCGATCGATGTCAAGTCGACGGCCTGCGTCGGTGACGCAAAGGGCGTGGGCGTCGATGTCTCTGTGGGTTCGCGCGTCTCTGTTGGCGCCGGGCGGGGCGGCGGTGTATCTGTGGGCGCGTGTGTCGGCAATGGCGTCCAGGTCGCTGTTGGTCGTGGTGTCAGGGTTGGCGTAGGCGCATCCGTCGGCGTGCGGGTGGCTGCCGGCAGTGACGTAGCAGGACTGACCATCGGAGTCGCAGGTTCCCTCGCGCAGCCGGTCGCGAGTATCGTCAGGCAGAGCAGGAGTGCGGCGCCCAGCCGCTCGCTAGCCATAGCTCCCTCCTGCAGAACCCGGATCCACCTGTTCACAATGCGCCTCCAGCCGCCGACCAGGCCAACCGTCCCGAGGGATCGCGCCCGGTCCCTACCCTTAAAGGTCATCGTTGGCCGTCCCATGATCTGCCAAGAGACAAAGACACACTCGGACACTGCGTCCTGCCTCCTGACGTATGCGCTCTATTCGAGCAGCCTGACGCCGCCTGCCCGAGGGACGATCTCCAGATCCCCTCGATACTGATTGATCTCGCCAGCGATCTCCACTCTCGCCCCGTCGATCAGCTCGGACTTAGCAGCAATACTATCGTAGACATCGTCCCACAGCAGCAGGACGATGGTTCCGGTCTGATCACTGAGGCGATACTTGACCCCGGCGGAGAAGAGCTCAGGCGGGCCAAGGGTCCCTCGAAGCACCACCGACCGGCCGACGTCGTCCGCCGTCAACAAGTCAATGGGCATCGCAGACATGCCCGCATTCGGCGCAGCGAGGACGTGCACGTCCGCTGCCAGCTCTGGTATGACCTCGAGATGCCCCCGATACTCGGATAGCTCGCCCTCCACGGCAATCTCGGCGCCTGGGGCCAGATCGTTGCGTGTGTCCATCCCGTGGTTGAGCTGGTCGAAAATGTCTTGCCAGAGAAGCACAGTAACCGTACCGCTCCCGTCGTCGAGTGATAGCTTGACCCCCGCTGAGAATTGATCGGCGCGCGTCACGGCACCCTGGACCGAGACGCACTTTCCGACGTCCGCTCGGGCCAGCTCGCCCGCGAACCGCTGGAGCGCAATGGGCACGTCTTCATCCAGCGGCACGATGTCCCCGGCGGAGGCGGGAACGAGCTGGGGCGTGCCCTCATACTCCGAGACGGCTGCAGCAACCTCGACGGACTGGCCGACCTTCACCGTGGGCGTGACGCCGCTAAGCGCAATCAGGTCGGCAGTCAGAGCCACGTCGATGGTACCCGTACCATCGCGCAAGGTGATGAGCGTAAGCCCTGGATACGGCTCTGTCACCTGGCGCACCTGTCCATGAATCACCACGCGTCGATGAGACTGCTCCGGCCTGATGGCAGCGATGAGAGAGGGTTCCGGTGGAGCCCGTGTATGAGTCACCTCTCCTGGCGTGTTGATGGTCAGAGAGCGGAAATCCTCGCGGATGCGCAGCGTACCCGCCACGGTGACGGCATCTCCCAGCCCGGGAATGCGTCCCTCGTCAATCAGGGTCTGAGTCTCTGCACGATAGGAGACAACGTGGAGTTCGCCAGTGTCGTCGGAGATCCAGAAGCTCAAGTACCCTGTGTGAGGATCGAAGGAAGGGCCACGCGTGCACTGCCCCTCAACACGGACGTAGGCCAGGTTCATTCCCGCACCCAGTGGGCCGATAGCAACGGTAGGCACCTGGGCCTTGATGGCGACGAGCCAGAGGAACGCCAGCCCCACCGTGGCGGCGAGCGCGGCAGCCACCTTGACGATACGGACTGGGATCCGATCGGTAAAGCCAGCCCCGCAGTAAGGGCAGGCCTCGTAGGGCCCCACGTATCGACCGCAGCTGGGGCAATGGCTCATGGAGTGGCCCCTGCAAGATCTTGCTTGCCGTCGGCGTTACCTGACGTCCAGTCGGTGGGGCCAAGTTCAAGTCAGTCGGCCCTTTCGGAGAGGATATCGAGGCGCAGGACGCACAGCCAGTGCCGCAGTCTACGTCAGAATGGAAAGTATGACAAGCCACGGGTGGTAACTTGTCATGATGGGAGCGAGTGCGCCACGAGCCGAGCGGCGGAGTCCGCCGTGGAATGCGTTGGTAAACCCATCCGATTGACTCCAAGGGAGTCGATGATAGAATAGCAGCGCCGTGGAAGAGGCAGGAAATGGTCGTCCGTCGCTGAGCTGTTCCCATGCAGGCAGAAGCCATCACCGTTCACTGAGTGGATGGAGCAGCCCTATTCATAGCAACTACGGAGAAAATTACCTGCGGATTATGCCGCGACCGAAGGAGGGCTTCGATGAAAGTATTGATCGCAGCTGATATGGAGGGCGTTTCCGGGGTGGTCGATTGGGACCACGTGAACCCGGAGCACAAGGAGTACGCACGCTTCCGGAAAGTGATGACAGCAGAGGTAAACGCCGCGGTGCGCGGCGCGTGCGATGCCGGAGCCGATGCCGTTATCGTCGCTGATGGGCACGCCGATGGACGGAATCTCCTGATCGAGAAGCTGGACCCACGAGCCCGCTTGCACTCGGGATCCCCATCGCCCCTGCAGATGGTGGCAGGCGTGGATAGCGGTGTGGACGGCGTTCTGTTCATCGGGTACCACGCGAGGGCCGGCACCGAGCATGCGATCCTTGATCACACATGGTCGAGCCAGCGGGTGGCGAACCTATGGCTGAATGGCGACCTGATCGGGGAGACCGGTCTGAACGCCTCCCTCTGCGGGCACTTCGACGTGCCGGTGCTGATGGTCGCAGGGGACAGGGCTGTGTGCGAAGAGGCCCGGGATCTGCTCGGCGAGATTGAGACAGCGGCGGTAAAAGTGGGGACGGGGCGATCGGCAGCCACTTGCTTGCCGCCAGAGGTCGCCGAGAAGCAGATCTATGAAGCCGCGCTGCGCGCGGTGTCGCGGCTCAAGCGCGGAGAGGCCCCGGAGCCGCTCAGGGTTACGCCGCCCATCAGGTTGACAATCGAGTTCCCGAACTCGGCCATGGCTGAAGGCGCCGCGATCCTCCCAGGCATGGCGCGTGAAGAGAGGAAACTCACCTACCAGGCGGATGATGTGGTCACGGCGTTCCGGGCGATGCGGAGCGCCCTGGCGCTGGCTGGATGACGTGCACCTGCGCACGAGACGTAAGCGAGAGACAGGTGGCTGGTCGGTCGTCCATTCCGATTGACACGCGCGTGGACCGACTGTAGAATCGAGCATTCGAAAACACGATTGCTACCCTTCCAGTTGACGTCGCCTCGTGGGCATACACGGGGTTTGGCATGGCCCGGGCAGGTCTCCATAAGGCGAGCGTGATCAAGCAAGCCATCGGTTCGAATATCCCACAGAATCATACGCCTACCCAACCCCCGGGATTCGGGACAAGAGCGACGATGGTCCGGGCCTGACATCGCGATACCCAGTCCCTGTTTCCAGTCGCTGCAATGCGAAGGATTTCCAGCGAGATAGACCAACGGCTCAGGCCAAGGAGGTGCCGCATGGGGAGACTGTTTCAGAAGCTGAACAACGCGGATGCGGCGGACCAGCGCAGCGCCAGGTGGCGTGTGGTATCGCTCGCCCTCGTCCTGCCGCTGGTCAGCCTCGCCCTGACGATGGCAGGGATTGGCGCACTGAAGGGCGACTTTCCCACGGTGAGCGCTTTGGACACGGCTACGCGTCAAGCCACCGCAATGCCGGGGGAGTTCGTCGTTGCCGTCTACATGGACGGTTCGTGGCGTGAGATTGGGCGACTGCCGTACAACTACGTGATCCAGGAGAGGACCCTGGCCCTCGATGGGCTACAGATGACGGGCCGAATCGACGTGAGGGTGGAACACACAGGGACCACTTTGGCGCACATTGATGCCGTGAGGGTGGACGACCAGGGGCCGCTGGCAGTTGCGGGAGCAGCTGAAGACGAAGATCTGGCCATGCGGAAGCTGGGCACGCGCGATTTCGACCTGGTCGATGCAGGGGGGCGAACGCTATTCATCACGTTTAACGTTCCCAAGGCGGCAGAGACGCTCTCCCTAGCCGCCCGCATCCAGCCTCATAGCGTTCCGAAGACACCCTTCCAATTCCCTTTGGACAACGTCTATCAGACCATCGGCCCAGGATCGGCTTTCTACACCTACACCTGGGACAGCGAGCGGGGCGGACTGGCCGTCGATGGAAGCCTGGCCGGGGAGGCGTTAGGTAACCCCTTCTTCAGCGCCTTCTGCGAACCCGGGACGGGGCACCCCGCGGGGTTCACGCATGGATGGGTGCGGAACGACACCGAGCACCTCTACGTGGCGCTGGACTTCACGCCGGACAACACAATGGATGGGGACGATGACTACGCCAAAGTCTACGTGAAGACGCCGACGGGTGTGGAGGCCTTCAAGGTCTCGGTGGCGGAGACGAGGTGGGGACTCCCGGGCTTCACCTACACAGAACAAGTGGACTACCAGCACAAGGTGTACGAGTTCGCCATCCCGGTCTCGGCCTTCGAGGACGCTCTGGATGGCGATACGCCTTTGGCGCTTGCGTTCGGTGCTTACGGCACGGTGAGCCCGGTGCCCGAGCCGTATCCGGGCCCGACGGATCCAAGCTTTGCTGGCGATGGCGTAGTCACCAAATCAATCGGCAGCATTGACAGGGGACACGACCTCGTCATCCAGTCTTCGGGCAAGATCGTAGTGGGCGGCAGCTGTGGCGATTTCTGGCACCGTGATTTCTGCATGGCGCGGTTTGACGAGGATGGCAACCTCGACCCCGGCTTCGGATCGGGCGGAGTCGTCACGACGGCCGTTGGCACGAACGCCACCGGTGAGGCACTGGCGCTGGCGCCGGATGGGCAGGGCATCATCCTTGCGGGCACCAGTGAGCATGCCGGCGATTCAGTTTTCACTCTGGCGCGGTACGACGCCGACGGGGTGCTGGACGGAGGCTTCGGCATCGGCGGCGTGACAACCAGGTCTATCGGAAGTGGGGATGCCGCTTGTCATGGCCTCGCGGTACAGAACGACGGAAAGCTGGTGGCAGTAGGGATGAGTGAGAGCGGAGGTGATGGCGTCCTGACGTTGGCGCGCTTCGGGGCCGCGGGTGCCCCTGATTTCCCCTTCGGCAACGGTGGGGTCGTGACCACCCCTATCGGCAGCCACGAGGCCGCTGCCTACGACGTGACGATTCAACCGGATGGAAAGATCCTGGTCGTAGGATACAGCGTCATCAGCCGGGGGCCCACCTTCGCGATGGCGCGCTATCGCCCCGGAGGCGCACCAGACCCAGACTTCGGCGTTAGCGGCATCGTGACGACCGTGCTGGCCAGCGACCGGAGTGAAGCCCGGGCGGTAGCGTGGCGGGATGACAGCATCCTGGTCGCCGGGTACGGGCACAGCGGCATCACGGACGACTTCATCGTGGCACGGTACGATGCAGCGGATGGTACCCTGGACACCGAATTCGGCGTCGGCGGAGTCGTGGTCACAGACTTCGGCTCCGAGGACTACGCCTACGACATGGCTGTCGGGAAAGATGGCAGCTTCGTGCTGGCGGGGGAGAACTACGGGTATCGGGTCGCCGTGGCACGGTACCTGGCCGACGGAGAACTGGACGCGACTTTTGGCCTGAAGGGCGGCAGGGTGAACACAACGATCGCTCCCGCGGGGGGCGATTCCGGGTCGGCAGTGGCCATTCAGGAGGATGGCCGGATCGTTGTGGTCGGGTCGGCAGACGACGGTCGCGCCGGCAAGGATTTCGCCGTCCTGCGGTACGCACGAGATCTATCTCTGGAGAAGACTGTCGTTACGTCGGAGGTGCGGTCGGGCCGGATGATGCACTATCGGCTAGCCTTCCACAACAGTGGGGCAGCCGCTGGAAATGTCCAAATCGTCGATCATCTTCCCGCTGCTGTGACGGTGGTCGGGATAGCCAGCAGCGGTGTGCCGATCACGATGGTCCAGGCCGGACCGCCAACCTTTCGGTGGGCCTTGGGGAAACTGGGCTACGGTGAGGGCGGCGTGATCACGATCACGGGGCGCGCTCCCCTCGTTCACACGGCAGCGACCTTCACGAACACGGCGTGGATTCAGACCCCGGACTGGGACAGCCTGCAGGAGAACAACTCAGATGTAGCTGAGGCAACGGTGGTCCCGATGCACGTGTACCTGCCGGTGGTGATGAAACAGTAGCTCATCTCGAAAGACGGTTTCGGGATGGTAGTGGGAGTAGTGCGTGGTGACCAGGTCGGACACCTTCAATTTCGTCCAATGTGAAAACTGTGGCGCCGCGATGGTGCCGCTGCCAGGCCGCAGCTACTTCTACTGCGAGTACTGCGGCTCGTTCTGTTTTCCGGAGCCATCGGAAGATGGCGTGATCGTGCTGGGGAAGAGCAGCAACGTCGATTGTCCGATCTGTTCTACAGCCCTGTCGACAGCTTCCGTGACTGAAGTGCGGGTACTTCACTGCCCCACGTGTCGCGGTGTGCTGACGACACAGGAAGCCTTCTCAGTCGTTGTCAAGTTGCTCCGGGCACAGGCTTCCGGTGAGCCCAATGCAGTACGGCCTGTGAACCGTGAGGAGCTTCAGCGGGAGATCGCGTGTCCTGGCTGCGGGATGACAATGGACACCCATCCCTACTACGGACCAGGAAACGTGGTCATCGATAATTGCCCGCGATGCGCTCTGGTTTGGCTGGATTCCGGCGAACTGGCCGCCATTCGAGACGCTCCAGGGCGCGATCGCAGCCGAGGACACGACCCGGCCTACAGCTTCATCGACGACCTGTTGGGGCGTGAGAGACCATAGACGTTACCAGCAGACAGGCCCACCGGCCCTGAACGCATGTGGGCCGGTTAGGGCGCAATGGCTTCGCTGCAAATCACCAGAGTCAGAAAGGCGTCCACGGTGGGATTCTGGAGCAGCATTCGATCTCTCCTCTTTGAGGGCCACAGGAAGGATAAAGACGTCTACACAACGACCGTGTGCTGCTCCCGCTGTGGCGAGGAAATCCCGGTGCGAATCGACCTCAGCCGCGAGCTGACACCGTCGTACGGCGAGGAAGAAGGTAGCTACTACGTTCGCAAAGGCGTCGTGGGCAGCGGCGAGACCCGCTGCTTCCAAACCATTGAGTTGCACCTCACCTTCGATGCTCAGAGGAGAATCCTCTCGCGAGAGATATCGGGCGGCACGTTCGTCGAGGGGGACGATTCCCTGGACCCACCAGATTAGGGCAACGGGCGTCGTTGCAGGACGCTGCCCTGGCCTCCCGCGCCACACCAGGCCGCGCTCGGCACGCGAGCGGTCTAGACTTCCTCCACGATGGCGCTGAACTCGTCAAAGGGGATGGCAGTCAGCGTCTCCGTTGTGCCCGCGCCGAAGGCCTGGGCCAGCAGCGCTACCCTGGTAGCCGTGTTCGCGTCGGGCGCCTCGAACACGTGCAGGAAATCATAGGGACCCAGGAGGGCGTAGCTGGTTAGACTCTTTACCTCCGGGTACCGCTCTACCAGCTTCCGCTGGAACTCCCGCACCCGCTCACTCAAGGACCTGACCTCGCCGGATGTTCGCGGCGTCACCTTTGAGAGCAATACAAATGTTGTCATACACCTGACCTCCTCCCTTCTGACACATAGCACGTGCCGTCGGTTCAGTGACGCCTGGCTCCCCATCGCGACCCGGGCGCAAGGTCAGCGCTAAGGGGTCGTGCGATGCCGGGCCCTTGATTTCCAAGCTTGATCTCGGTCCAACCGAGCAAGGCAAGTATTGTCAACCTCCTGGGCGTCGTCCGTGATCGCGGCTCTATCCTAACTGACCAGGATGTCTGCGAGACTGGCAAAGGCGCGGGCAATCGGCATCAGGAGTAGCTGCGCCAACATGATCCCCATCAGCCGCGCCGCGACCTGCCAGACGGTGAGAGCCGTCACGTCTGAAGACGGGCGCTCGCCCTGCAACGCCTGGTCCACCGCGTGAGCCGTGACCGGATCGACGAAGAGCACCATCAAGACCATGCCGACGCCAGTGAGATAGGACGGGAGCGAGAGAGCCGTCCGGGCCCCCCAAGGCGCCAGTGCGCTGGCGATCTGTGCCGCCGGCCCGCCGACGGCATACAGCGCGGTCACCACAACGGTGAGGATGATCCAACGTCGCGGGACACGGTGTCGACTGGCCCACAGCAGTGCCCCTGCCCTCGGCGTGCGCAACTCATCCCGCGCCTGAGGAATTGTCTCGACGCGCAATCCCCGCAGCAGCACGCGCGGCAGGGAACCACGAAGCTCATAGGAGCGGACACCTCGCGCCAAGAGGCGCGCCAGGGAGGGGATCAAACCCGCCCCCAGAACCACCCCGGCGGCTGCTCCCAACAGCACGAGGCGCAGTACGGTCGTCAACTCAGC
>Ga0207796_1000337_pt1 | contig 19375 bp, 17 predicted proteins | sample Pon1CUnioCityCA_6_FD_187274 | JGI IMG/M metagenome (GOLD analysis project Ga0207796, IMG submission 187274) | Marine sediment microbial community from Union City, CA, USA - Pond 1C Sediment 1 (SPAdes) | ecosystem: Environmental > Aquatic > Marine > Intertidal zone > Salt pond sediment ...
ACGACCCTGAAGCAGATGCAAAAATGATCGTCAAATCTCGATCACTTTCAAGCGTTTTGTGCTCCCCGATGACCTGGCCCAAATGACCCTCGCACCGCGAAGATCCTCAGCCGAGAAGCAGGCGGAGCGCTCGATGGCAAAGGTGGTCGTCGCCCGGCTCAGTCCTTTCCCACCAGAACGATCCGAACATCCATTACATTGGTGCGGGTGGGGCCTGTGATCAATAGGTCACCCAACTCCTGAAAGAAGGGGTAGGCATCGTTTCGCTTTAAGTGATCCAAGGGATCGAGGCCTTTTTTGCTCGCCCGCGCCAAGGTTGTGTCATCGGCGATGGCGCCGGCTGCATCGGTTGGGCCATCCGTCCCATCTGTCCCACCGCTCAAAATGACAATGCGTTTTTCCCGCTCAAGGGCGACGGCGGATGCCAGCACAAACTCCTGATTGCGTCCGCCTTTTCCCTTGCCCTGGAGCGTGACCGTGGTCTCTCCTCCGGAGAGAATGCACGCCGGCGGTGAAATCGGATGGCCTGATAAAACTACTTCTTTTGCGATGGCAATGTGCACTTTGGCCACATCCCGCGTTTCTCCCTCGACCATTGCGGAAAGGATCAGGGGTCGATATCCCTGTCGCTCCGCTTCTTCACTCGCAGCCGTGAGTGCCTGGAGATTGGTGCCCACAAGTTCCCATGCGTCTTTTTCAAAATCGGGGTCCCCCGGTTTAGGGGTTTCAGCCACCCTTCCGTGTGTGCCGCCTTCGATGTGCCGTCTTACGGAATGGGGAACCTGATCCCAAATGCCATAGCCCTTGAGAACCTGCGCTGCTTGTTGAAAGGTGCTGGAGTCGGGGACGGTAGGCCCTGATCCAATGACATCCAGATTGTCTCCCACCACATCGGAAAGGATGAGGCTTATCAGGGTGGCGGGATGGGCCAGGCGTGCCAACGCCCCCCCTTTGGCTCTGGAGAGATGTTTTCTGACGGTATTGATTTCGTGAATGGTTGCTCCGCACGCCAAAAGAAGCCGCGTAACCTCTTGCTTCGCCTCAAGGCTGACACCCGCCACAGGCGCCACCAGCAATGCTGATGCGCCCCCGGAAATCAAACAAATGATCAGGTCACTTTTTCGAGCGCCGGTTATGAGTGAAAGGACATCTTCGGTACCGGCAATGCCACGTCTGTCAGGTACGGGATGCCCGGCCTCATGAATTTGAATGTGCTCAAGAGGCAGCCCGTGGCCTTCCTTCACGACAATGACACCGTCTGTAATTCTTTTTCCCAGGATGGCTTCCACGGCCTTGGCCATGGGGGCGTCCGCTTTGCCGGCACCCACCACGAGGATTCTGTCATAGTGGTTAAGATGCAGTATTTTATCCCCAATCTCAACGGTGTCTCCGTTCCTTTTTACATGGCGAAAGACGGCTTCCTCCGGATCCACCGCCCGAAGCGCTGCGTCAAAAATCAAAGTGGCCTGTTCCCGCATTTGCTTTATATCCGCTTCATGGGGACTCATTTTGTAATGCTCCTTTTGCAACAACTCAACAATCTAAAGAATTGAATCCACAGATCTCAGCGCCTTGTTTTTGAACCCCTAAACCGGCACCTCCTTCGATTTTGATCTCACGAGGGATTCGCGAAGAGAGGTCCTTGTTGTTGCTGCGGGGGAAGACATGCAGCGCCCGTTTTTCAATCACGATCGAAAGTTTTTACTACCATGTTTGGGCGGTGAGCCGCAAACAAAACTGCAAAAGTAAAATCGGTTCGTCCGTTCTTTGATATGCCCAGCGGAAAATGGGTGCCCCGGATACGGACATATCGAAGGGGATTTACTCAATCTCTTGGCTGAGTTTGCGATACAATCCCCGAAATTGATGGTACGTGAGCCCTAAAATGCGTGCCGCTCTTCGCTGGTTGTGCCTTGCCTGTTTAAGTGCCCGTCTCAGCAAATAGACCTTCAATTCTTGGACGGCTTCATTAAAAGGCTTGCCCGCAAGGTCCTCAATGGACATTGGATCATTCGCCGTATATGCCCCTTCTTTTTCCGGCAGAGAATGCTCAGGGGAAAAAGCCCTAAACGGGTTGAAAACAATGTCGGTGATCAAGGAGGAATCCGACCGGTAAACCGCGCGTTCAACCACGTTTTTCAATTCACGCACATTCCCGGGCCAGGAATAGGATTCAAGCGAAGCGACGGCTGCATCGCTGAATTGGGGTATCTGCTCTCGACCCAGTTCAAACGCCATTCGAACTGCAAAATGGTTCGCCAGCAGGAGAATATCCTCCGTCCGCTGCCGAAGCGTTGGTAGAACAAGAACCTCAAAAGAGAGTCGATCGAGCAAATCCTGCTTAAAGCGACCTTCTGATGAGAGACGCACCAGATTCGCATTGGTCGCGGCAATGATTCGCACATCCACCTCGATACGATCAGAGCTTCCGACCCGCTCAAAGGTCCCATACTCCACAACACGCAATATCTTTTCTTGTACTTCGATAGGAACGGTGCCGATCTCATCCAGGAGCAGCGTTCCTCCTTCCGCCGCCTCAAATCTTCCGGTCCGCCGCGTTTCAGCTCCGGTGAAAGCCCCCTTTTCATAACCGAACAATTCGGATTCGATCAACGATGGGGTGAGGGCGGCACAATTGAGCGCAATCAGAGGACCTTGCCACCGTTTTGAAAGGAAGTGAAGCCTGGCGGCTGCCAGCTCCTTTCCGGTGCCGCGCTCACCCAACAAAAGAACGGGTCGGTCAATGGGTGCAACGCGGGACAGATGCTCTTGAAACTCCAAGAAAACCTCGGACTGTCCGAGGGCATCGGCGGCTCCCGGGGAGGATCTAAATTCGGTGGGATATTTGAGAGACGGTGATTGATTTTTCATGGTTGGTAATGTAAGTTAATAGTTAAAATTGCTAATGTTAGGTTAAAAATACCACATAGGCATAAGCAGGGTCAAGCCTGAAAAGGCCTGAATTTTCTGGGTCTTTTGGGAGTCCATGCCGATTGGCACAATTTCTGCCTACCGATTTGAAAAAATTCAGAGAAACGGAGGACAGATCATGGGAATTTTTACACGATTTCGAGATATCATCAGTTCCAACATCAGTGCCATGTTGGATCGGGCGGAGGACCCGGAAAAACTCATCAAATTAATGATCCGGGAAATGGAGGACACGCTGGTTGAAATCAAAGCCTCCTGTGCCGGGGTGATTGCGAACAGCAAAAAGGCCCAACGTGCACTGGATGAAATTCGATCCCGCGAGCGACTCTGGAAAGAACGGGCGGAACTCGCAGTCATGAAGGGTCGAGACGATCTGGCACGGGAAGCGCTTGTGGAGAAACGTCGGTATGGCGAGCGGGCGGAATCACTCGAAAAAGAACGGATTGAATTGAAAGCCCTAACGGAGCAGTATCATCAAGACATTCAGCAACTCGAGGATAAGCTCGGATCCGCACGCGAAAAACAACGTATCCTCGCACAACGTCACATCCACGCAAATAAGAAAAAGCGAGCCCAACAGGAAATCCGTCGCCTGGACAGCTCCGAAGCCGTAATTAAGTTCGAAGAGCTGGAAAACCGCATTGAGCGGATGGAGGCGGAAGCTGATCTCGTAAATTTCGGAAAAAAGCCGACGATCGAAGTGGAATTCAACACGCTTTCGGTTGATGAGGACATCGAAAAGGAACTTCAAAAAATGAAATCTTTCCACGAAAAGAAAGATGAGAAACAATCATCAGAACGGACTCCTGCGACCCAATGATGTGCCGGCGGAGCGTACTTTCTTATATCAAAGCGCCGGGCCGATAGGAAACCAGGAATAAGGAGTGAATTCAATCATGCATGCAGCTTTGGTTTTAGCAATCATTTTTGGGGGTTCGGTTCTGGCGCTGGCCATTATCGGCAGTACGGTTCTGATGGCGATTAAGATCATAAAGGGCGGGTTTTCGCGCAAGGACCAGAAGTTTCAGGCAGAGGAAACCAAAACAATACAAGAGATCTACCAAGGCCTTTCGCGGATGGAAGACCGCGTGGAGGCCTTGGAGACAATTATTCTAGATCGTGACAGAAAGGGTCGGCAATTATGAAACGATTCGAAAATATTTTGCATGGTGGGCTGTATCGCTCCCGCCATGGTATGCTTCTGGGCGTATGTCGCGGCATCGCTGAATACTTTGATTTATCCGTATTTTGGGTGCGAACGCTCACGGTCATCGTTTTTCTTTTCAGCGGGTTCTGGCCCATTATGGGCCTCTACTTCCTTGCGGCGTTGTTGATGAAGCCGGAGCCGGTAGTGCGCATCGAAACGGATGACCAGCAGGAGTTTTACGACAGCTATGTTTCTTCGCGTAAAGGGGCCGTCGACCGGGTAAAGCGGAGATATGATCACCTGGAACGTCGGATTCAGCGGATGGAAGATGCCGTCACAACACGTGAATTTGATTGGGAACACAGATTAAACTCCAACGGCTAGTGCCGGGGGTCAAAAGCACCGTTTTCAAGAATGATGGTCTCGAAAAAATTCTTTTTAGGTCAAAGGAGGAATCAGCTATGCCGGGAAAGACCGAGAAAAACTTGGCCTATGCGTTTGCCGGTGAATCTAAAGCCTATGCGCGGAACAGCGCCTTCGCTCAAAAGGCGGATCAGGAGAGCTATCCTCAGATCGCACGACTTTTTAGGGCGGTGGCAGAGGCGGAATCTGTCCATGCCACAAGATATTTGACGTTGATGCGTGGAAGAATCGGTTCCACAGAGGAGAACCTCGAAGCGGCCTTTCAAAATGAAATCAGGGCCAATGTCGATGAATACCCCAGGCTTATAAAGGATGCCAACGCGGAGGGAATGGAGGCTGCGGAGAAGGCCTTTTCCCAGGCCCGGGATGTGGAAAGCATGCATGCAGACCTTTACAAAAAGGCCATGAATGACATGCTGTCCGACCGTCAGACCGAGTATTACGTGTGCCAGGTTTGCGGTTATGTCGCTGAAGATGCGCCGCCTGAGAATTGTCCTGTGTGTGGCGCCGGAACGGATGCGTTCAAAAACGTGGTTTAGTGGGGACCATTGGGGCCTGAGCGACTCCAAGCACGGCAGAATGCTTGCGCATCCAGCGAAATTGTCTTTGAACCTGTCAACACGCAGAAAGGCCGGCTTTCCTCTATTTCTTTCTCCCATTTCTTATGCGTTTCACCGCATGGATGATCGACTCCGCCGCCGCCTCTATCTGTTCAGGGGTGTTGTGTCTTCCGAGGCTGAACCGGAGCGCTCCCATGCCGATTTTGGGCGGAACTTTCATGGCGGAAAGGACGTGAGAAAGCTTCACGGACCGGTCATGGCATGCGGCGCCCGTGGAGGCCATAATGTCCGGGAGTCCGTCGAGTATCCGCGCCCCCTCGATGCCGGGGATGCTCACATTAAGGGTATTCGGAAGCCGCTCTTGAGGATGACCGTTTAAGACGATATCATCCAAATTTTGAAACAGGAGGGTCTGCAAGCGATTCCGGAGTGTTTCCATGTTTTGAGAGTCGCTTTTCAACCTTTTTCCTGCAATTCTGCACGCGGCGCCAAGCCCTGCGCTGAGGATCGTATTTTCTGTTCCGGGTCGCGTTCCGCGCTCCTGTGCGGCACCGTGAATCAGGGGAGTAAGGCGCTGCCCGTTTCGAATAAACAATGCGCCGATGCCCTTCGGGCCATAGAGCTTGTGTGCGGCAACCGTCAGAAAATCCACGCCCAATGAATTTACATCCACGCCTATCTTTCCAACCCCTTGGGCGGCGTCCGTGTGAAAAGGAACCCCGTGAGCCTTTGCGATTCTTGAAATCTCAGGGATGGGTTGGAGGGTCCCTGTCTCATTGTTGGCCAGCATGATTGAAATCAGTGTGGTTTTGGGTGAGATCACTTTTTGGATGCTTTCCGGGTCCACACGACACCCATGATCCACGGGAACAACTGTCACTTTAACCCCCAGCTCCATCAGAAATAGCGCAGGATTTAATACGGCGGGATGCTCCACCGCCGAGGTGATAATATGAAAGTTTTCCGGCCGCTTGAAATCAATGAGACCCTTCAAAACCATGTTGTTTGATTCACTGCCGCCTGAGGTGAAGACAACTTCCCGTGCCTGACATCCCAGTAGGTCCGCCACCGCTCCTCGTGCCGTTTCGAGACCCGCTTTGGCCCTTTGGCCAAGTAGGTAGCCGCTGGACGGATTACCGAATTCTTCCCTTAGGTAGGGCATCATCGCGTTTACGACCTCCGGATCCACCGGGGTGGTTGCGTTATGATCCAAATATATGAAAGGTCTTCTCTGTCCCGGCATGGAAGTATCCTCCATTGAATCTGAGATTCTCCTAAAAAGAACTTGAGGCGTTTCTTGACGGACACAGTTCTTGGGATTCGCCCCCGTTTTACAATCCCCGGCGTCCCTTTGCGAGAGAGCTCATGGACGGTCAGCGCTCTTGCGGGGGTTTCAAAAAAATGATCCTTGTGGACCTTTTGAATTTATTAGAACAAATCTTGATAATTGACAATAAATTAGATTAATGGTAAGCTATGTAGTCTATTTTTCAATGGAAACAAGGGATCTCGGGGAAAGCAAGCCGACGGAAAGACCATTAATTTCGTGTGAAGAGGAGAAAGCTGATGGCAGGAGGAACGGAAAAGAAATTCATTCTGTGGTTCAATGAAATCGGTATCGAGGATGTTCCTTTGGTTGGGGGTAAGAGCGCGTCTCTTGGAGAAATGTACCAAAAGCTGCACAGTCAGGGGATTAAAGTCCCCAACGGTTTTGCCATTACAGCCTATGCCTATCGCTACTTTCTCAAATATGCAGGGATCGAAGATGAGATTAAGAAAATACTGAAGGACCTGGACACCGCCGTTCTCGATAACTTAATGAGGAAGGGTAGAAAAGTAAGAGAAGTCATCGTCCATTCGGAATTTCCACCGGATCTAACACAAGCGATCTATTCTGCGTATGACAAGTTGGCAGATCAGTTTAAAGGGCAGGGTCTTATCGACTTGGATGTGGCCATCCGTTCATCGGCTACGGCCGAAGACCTGCCGGATGCGTCATTTGCCGGCCAACAAGACACTTTTTTGAATGTTCGGGGCAGATTAAACGTACTGGATGCGTGCAGAAAGTGCTTTGCGAGTCTCTTCACAAACCGGGCCATATCCTATCGGCATGACAAGGGTTTCGGACAGTTCGATGTTGCCCTTTCAATCGCGGTTCAAAAAATGGTACGTAGCGATTCAGCCTATTCCGGGGTAATGTTTTCCATTGATACGGAGAGCGGTTTCCGAGATGCGGTCTATATCACGGCCGCCTACGGCCTGGGGGAAAATGTGGTGCAAGGGGTGGTCAATCCCGATGAATACTATGTATTTAAGCCCACACTGAAAAAGGGTAAACGGGCCATCATCAGCCGCAAGGCGGGTGACAGAGACATCAAGATGGTCTATTCCATGGAGGACGATGCCACCGTGAGAAACATCCCGACAACCCTGGCGGAACGACATCGTTACGTGCTGGAGGAGGATGAAATTCTCAAGCTCGCAGAGTGGGCGTGTATTATCGAAGCGCACTACAGCAAAGAAGCCGGGTTCTTTAAACCCATGGACATCGAATGGGCCAAGGACGGTGACGGCGTCAACGTGGGCACCGGAGAACTCTATGTGGTTCAGGCGAGACCGGAAACCATTCATTCGCAAAAAGACTCAAGAAACTATGAAAACTATCGTCTTCTGGAAAACGGAGAAATTCTGGCACGGGGAACCGCAGTCGGACAAAAAGTGGGCCGGGGCGTTGCCAACATGATACAGTCAACACTCGAAATGGATAAGTTCAAAAAGGGACAAGTCCTGGTCACCAGCATGACCGATCCGGATTGGGAGCCGGTGATGAAAGTTGCGGCAGCCATCGTCACCAACAAAGGGGGACGAACCTGTCATGCAGCGATTATTTCCAGAGAACTCGGCATACCCTGCGTTATTGGTACAGGAAATGGTGATGAAGTCATCAAAACGGGTCAGGAAGTTACCGTCTCCTGCTGCGAAGGGGAGACGGGAAAAGTCTATAAAGGGCTCTTGGAATATGAAGTGGAGACACTCAATCTCGATGAAGTGCCTCGTACCCGAACCAAGATCATGATGAATGTGGGGATACCGGAAAAAGCTTTTTCCCAGGGAATGATCCCAAATGATGGTGTGGGCTTAGCCAGAGAGGAATTCATTATCAATTCCCACATCGGAATCCATCCGCTTGCCCTGCTTGAGTATGAGCAGTTAAGAGAAAAGGCCAGCACGGATCAGAGAGTCGCCGGGGTCGTCTACAGAATCGATGAGATTACATCCGTCTATGAGAACAAGACGCAGTTTTTCATTGATAAACTGGCCGAGGGCATCAGTCGAATTGCAGCAGGATTTTACCCCAATGACGTCATTGTCCGCCTGTCCGATTTCAAAACCAATGAATATGAGAACCTGTTGGGGGGGTATTTGTATGAACCCAGTGAACACAACCCCATGATCGGGTGGCGGGGAGCTTCGCGCTATTATGATGAAAGATATAAGCCCGCCTTCGAGCTTGAGTGCCTTGCCTTACGTAAAGCTCGCAGTGAGGTAGGATTAAAGAATATCAAGGTGATGGTGCCTTTTTGCAGGACCCCTGAGGAGGGTAAGAAGGTGATCGAACTCATGAGAGAATTCGGCCTGGCAAAAGGGGAGGATGGGCTGGAGGTTTATGTCATGTGCGAAATCCCCAGCAACGTGATTTGTGCCGATCAATTTGCGGAGATATTCGACGGGTTTTCCATAGGATCCAACGATCTCACACAACTCGCCCTTGGCCTTGACCGTGACTCTTCATTGGTATCGCATATCTATGATGAGCGGCATGACGCGGTAAAGCGGCTGGTGTCACAAGTAATCGATGTTGCGAAGAAAAAGGGCAGGAAAATCGGCATTTGTGGGCAAGCGCCCAGTGATTTTCCGGATTTTGCGGAATTTTTGGTCGAATGCGGGATTGATTCCATGAGTCTCATCCCGGATACGGCCATCAAGACCCGGCTGGTTGTGGCGAAAAAAGAAAAAGAATTGGGGATATCCGTCCCCGAGGCTTAAAGTCTTCGTCTCGAGGCGGGATGATCACGGGCGAATCTCCTTTACATCCGGCGCATTGTGGCTGTGGGTTTTTCAAATACTCCGGATGAATCAGGGCGGAAATAAACGGGGCGGTCTACCGTAGGAAACCCTTACGGTTCATATTTTTTTAAGACAATCGAGGCATTGATACCTCCAAAACCAAAGGAGTTTGAAAGGGCTATCTTTAAATTTTCTTTGATGGCATGATTGGGAACGTAGTCCAAATCGCATTCAGGATCGCTTTCCTCCAAATTGATTGTGGGGGGTATAATTCCTTTCTCCAGGGTCTTTGCCGCGAAAATTGCTTCTACCGCACCTGCACCTGCCCACATATGACCGATCATTGATTTGTTCGCACTGAGCTTTATTTTCTTGGCCCGGCTGCCAAAAAGCTTTTTGACCGCAATGGTTTCAGTTAAGTCATTCGCCGGCGTGGACGTGCCGTGCGCATTGATGTAATGAATATCCTCAGGCTTTATTCCGGCATCTTCGATGCTCAAGGCCATGCAATGCCGGGCGCTTTCGCCGCTGGGCAACGGCGCAACCGGATGGTAGGCATCACAACTGGAACCATAGCCCAAGATTTCTGCATATATCTTGGCTTCGCGTGCCTTGGCATGTTCGAGTTCCTCCAGAAGAAGTATGCCGGCACCTTCGCTGGTGACAAAACCTTCCCGGTTTTTCTCAAACGGACGGCTAGCCCGGTGAGGTTCATCATTCCAGCGAGCGTTCGATAATGCACCCAGGTTGTCCAGGCTGGCCATGAGCGTGGGACAAATTCCGGCGTCGCCACCCCCGACAATCATGACGTCCGCTTCGTCATGCTGAATCAATCTGAATCCCAATCCCACGGCATTGGTGCCGGCGGCGCAGGCCTCCATGAGAAAATGATGCGGCCCTCTCGCCTGACACAACGCCGCCATGGCACCTGCGGCAGTGTTGGCAGAGAGATTGATGACCAGGTTGGGTGACACCCTTTTGATTTGCCCCTTGATAATAAGCTCATGGTTTTTCTCGAATGTCTTGCAGGCGCCGATTGCTGTGGCGGCAATAACGCCCACCCGATATTCCCGGCCGGGTTCCACTTTAAATCGGGCGTCCTCGAGGGCGAATTTGGTTGCCGCCAACATAAATTGGTGCAAGCGGTCGGTGCGGCGAACATTCTTGGCTTCCATGAAATCCGCTGCCTCAAAATCCGTGACTTCACCCGCAACTTGACATTTCAGAGGGGAAGGGTCGAACTGGGTGATTTTTTTTATCCCAGACTCACCCGCACACAGTTTTTTCCAACTTTCTTCGACACCCACCGCCAGCGGCGTGATGGCGCCCATCCCGGCAATCACTACTCTTCGCTTCACAGTTTCCTCCCGCATGGGGACGCTTTTTCTAGGCCATCAGTCTCTATCGTCGTTTCGAATGGATTGAATAATCAGACCACGTCCTCAGGCCGCCTAATTTGGAACAAAGCCGTCCGTGTGTCAAGATGAATTCGGATCGATGCAATCGGAATGGGAAAGGTTTTTGAGAGATGATGGCGGGTATATTCCAAGGTCTGCCCTCAACCTGCAGGGAATTAGACTTCCCCGTAAGGGTCTATGGGTAAATATTTGAGGAAGGACTGCAGAACAAATCGGAATCTCTATTCTTTTTGATCGTATGGGTGTATATATGACGGCGTTAATCTCGAAGTTATGGATTTGGAGGTCTTTTCTTTGACTCCGGTGGGATTGCTTGAGAAATTGGACACATTGAAGATCGGTTATCGATCGAGTTTCGGGATCGTCAATGAAAAACGATCGACTTTGGTCATGATCCATGGCGCCGGTGGACGATCCCAGGTTTGGCAGGCTCAAGTTCACCCGTTGAAAGATTGCCTGAATACGCTTGCCTTGGATCTGCCGGGCCATGGAGAAACCGGCGGTCATCATAAACGCAGTATGACTGAATACGCGCACTGGGTGAGCGAGATTCTTGTCACCCTGTTTCCCGGTCCTGTTTTCCTGATGGGGCATTCGATGGGTGGGGCCATCGTGCAGGAAACAGCTCTCTTAAACCCGCACCTGCTCAAAGGCATCATCCTCGTTTCCACAGGGCCTAAGCTGCAAGTGGCTCCAGAATTCTTGGAGGGTCTGTCGACCCATTTCGAAGAAACCATCGATCGCATCATCGGCTATGCGTACGCGCCCGGGGCAGACCCCATGCTGGTCAAGGAAGGGGCGGAATTGATGAAAGCGGCGGGTCCAAGGGTGCTTCATGATGATTTTGAGGCCTGTGATCGTTTTGATCGGAGCAAGGAAGTTGGAAATATCGAACTGCCATGCCTCATTGTCTGCGGAAACAAGGATGTGTTATCGCCGCCCGCATTGTCTGAGCGCCTGCATCAATCGATAAAGGGAAGTACGCTGAAAGCATTGCCAAACGCCGGACACATGGTGATGATAGAAAGCTACAGGGCCTTCAACGACTGCGTCCGACAGTTCATATGGTAGAAAAAGATCCCAACGGCCCCTAGGCCAAAGGTTTAAACATCGGAACGGAACCGGATTTTTTTATCACGGCTGTTCGATAAGTTTTTTCATCTTCTTCAATACTTCGTTTCGACTCACATAAGACTCAATTCTCATCGCTTTTTCCTCAAGGCCGGCTCTGTTAATGAAGATGATCGTGGGGACCCCGCTGACTTGATACCGCTCAAGAAGTTCATTCTGAAGCGAATGCCGCTGCGTCAGGTCGACTCGAACCGCGGTCAGATCCCGGCTCATTTTGACGATCTCAGGGTCACTGAAGACTTTCTTGTCCATGGAGACGCATGGCCCGCACCAATCTGCATAGAACTCCAGGATCAGCGGATTTTTCTTCCGGGCGGCCTCGGTGACGCGGGTCGGGGTGTACGGGATCCAATCAATCCCCGTGCGGCTGCCGGAGGCATCCCAGAGGAACAGGATGGAACCGCCGATAAGCATGGTGCCAAGCGACCTGCTCAAGTAGAGGAAAAATCGATTGCTTCGGCTGATGGGTTCCAACCACCCCAGATGCAATCCTGCAGCCACACATACGGCCGAAAAAATGGCCGCCTCCCCCAGGGCGGTCGACACAAGGGGTTTCAAGAAATAGCCCGCCATTCCCACAAGCACCCACCCCAAGGCCTTGCGGATCCATATCATCCACTTTCCCGATACGGGAAGTTTTGCAAGTGTACTCGAAAAAAGGGCCAGCACGGCAAGGGGGAGCCCCAGGCCTAAACTCAGCACAAAGAAATAGAGGAACCCCAGAAACGGGTCTCCTTTCCGCCCCACGAAGGTCAGAAGTCCCAGAATAAACGGTCCCACACAGGGTGCTGCCAAAACGCCGAGGGTAAGGCCCATGAAGCAGGTACCCAAATAGCCGCTCACGTTTTTGGAGGCCATGCGCATGAGCCCCGGAGGCAGACGCAATTCCCAGAAGCCGAAAAAACTCAAAGCAAGCGAGATGAGAATCCCCGCCAACACAAGGAGCACAATTGGTTTTTGAAGGGCCGAGCCCAGCATACTTCCGGACATGCTCGCGGCGACGCCCAGGATCGAATTGGTAACAGCGAGCCCAGCGATGTACAGAGCCCCATGGACAAAGATCCGCTTTCGATTTTCTTCTTTTCTGCCTCCGAAATAAGAGATCGTGATGGGAATGAGGGGATAAATGCAAGGCGTGAGGTTCAGGGCGAGGCCTCCCAGAAAAACGCCTGCAAGGGCGAACCAGAGGGCGCCGTCAAGGTTCCATCTCGATGTTTTTGCGGCAGGTTCGGAAATTTTTTCGGCGGAATCGAAGATCTCTTGGTTTTGACGTTCGGAAGATGCGTCCTTTGGGACTACAAAGACAGGTATGTGAACCGGCGCATGTTCAGGGGGCAGACATGCGTTGGTCGAACACGCTTGATAAATCAACCGCCCTTCCAGGGTATGCCCGCCGCTCGGGGCTTTTTCACCGACTGCCAGGTTGGCGCGAACGCGGATTTCACCTGAAAAAACCTCAAGCGGTTGGTTTGTGTACGGGAATACTTTTTTCTCGGGTTCCGGAAATTGAATTTTCAGAATTTTGAGGTCCGGCGAATCCGAAAATGAAAGTTCGGTTGCGATGATCCCGCTTTCCGCGGTTCTCGCTCCGTGGATGTATAAGGGGCTGGAGATGCGGATACGAAAAAGAATCGGATAGGAATGTCCTGCCGGGTACCGGTCCCGGGAGTGGATTGCCTCTACTGTCACAACGGCGCCCGACACCGCCATGGGATGAAGAAAAACGGTCGAGAGGAAAATCAGGAAAGTCCATCCAAAGCGGGCAAACCCAAATCTCTTCTTCCAACACATTTCGATTCTAGCGAGCAACGCCGCCACCCTGCGTATTCTGAGGCGCTCTCATGGAGTTGTCCAACAATCGCATCCCATCCCTGCAAAAACCCGGCATTGAAGAAAACAGCTTCGAATTTAGGGTTTTCTTCCAGGCGGCCTGCTATATCGTCCGGGTGTCCTTTAACTTGGTTTTTATCGGCTCGCCTTCTTCCTCCCGACCCAGTTCCCGAAGTCTCTGCCTGAGCTTTTCCATCTCACGCATGAGACGCGGCAGGACGTCCCTCTCAATTTTTTCACGTGCGTTCCGCCCGGTCTCTTTCATGACCTCTGATAGGCGATCCAATTCCTCTTTGAGATTCTTGAATGCTTCGCTCTCCGGAATTGCACGCAGTTCCTCTGAAAACTGTTCAAGCTGCTTTTTGAGTCCCTGAAGGCCTTTTGAAAACTCATCCCACATGGGTTCGAAATCCTCCGAATGGGTTTCAGAACCTTTGACATGTGAGCCATCCGCCAGAAAAGCCCCCCCTTTGGGTTCCTGAACGATTTCAACGGCCTTTTTCCCGTCGTCTTCGGGATCCGAAACAACAAAAAATTTTGAGTTTTCCGTGGCGGCATTTTTGAATGCCTCCTGAATGGCCACCTCAACCACATAGTCCCCTTCCCGGGAATACACCACGCGCGTTACCTGACCCACGGGATTCTTTTCAAAAACCACCCGGTCGCCTTTCTTGAGGCCGTTGATCCGATCGAAATGAATACTCAGGCCGAGGAGACCCGCTTTGCACCCGAAAAACACAAACACGCACATAAAAGGAACCAACATTTTTTTTGTCATGTGGCCTCCGATGTTTCTTCGATGTCCGACCCGATCCGTTCGCTTCCTACCCGTTGAGAAAGCGATGCGGGCGGAAAATCCAACTTACTGAATAGTTTCTTTTCAACCTGTCTGCAAATCTCGAAATTGGTTCTGATTGCGTTGACGCGTGTTTCCTGATTTTGCGCGTAGGTTTCAATCAGGTATTTCAGCCGTTCTTCCAAGGATACGACCGCATCGTGATTCACACGTTTGTCCGCATAAAAGACGATTTCCTTTTCCGAGTAGTTGCCGTTAACCGTAAAACCGTTAAGCCGAACATGCTCACCGACAATATCGCCGATTCTCGAAAACCCGTTTTTTCGGCAGATTTCTCTTCCCAACTCCGCGTGGTCCACTCCTGAATTCAGTGAGGCGGTTTTGCCGATGTCGTGAAGCAGTGATGCGGCGGTGGTCAATTCAACGGAGATATCAAATCCCGCGTCCCGAAGCCCCCTTGCAATCAAATGGGCGACTCTTGCGACCATCACAGAGTGCGCTTTTATGTTCGCAAGCATGTGGTATGCATCCATGAGCTGAAAGCAGGTTTTCGTAGATGGAATCAGTTTGTCCATAAAATCCTTCTAAAAACTCGAAGCAACCGATCAACACAGCGGTTTAAAAATGCTCGTAAACGGTCCCCTGATGCACAAATGATCGCGCCGGCTTAATACGAATCCTTTGATTTTACAGTCATTTATTGAGATGTCACACGCCTGTCAATTGGTATCGCAAAGTGCGCGCTAGGTAATAGGGAACGTAACAGGTACGGGCATGACGTTCAAGTGAAAAGGAAAAACACTCGCCGGCAAGCGATGAGAATGGGGAGTTGACAAAAGGGAGGGTTTCCGTTACTTTCATCGCCTGAAATTTCTCTTGAAATGGTGCGGTTCCGTGCCATGCCGAAGATAAAATACGGGCTTGAAATTTTAATTTTTTGGCCCTCGCTGCCGTTCCATGGAATGCGGGAAGCATTTGCAGCCTTCTCAAAGAGATCCCAACGGCCCCCTTTTCCAATATTGGGGATTTTCAAAGCGCTAAATTCATACGTTTAAAGGAGCTCAGCCATTCCCGATTTCTCACAGAACAGCGTTCAGATAACGACGTTTCACGTTTTTCAGCAGGATAGAAAGCACTTGAAATCCCAACTCAGGCTTCATTCCAAATGGAAGAAAACGGTGCTGATTATCCCCCTGCTCGCCAGTGAATATACCGAACCGGCCAATCTTCCCGTATTCCGAAACATACTCAATCAATTGAAAGGGGTTACCTACCTGTCGAGCATTATTTTCGGGCTGGACAAGGCCACTGAGGAAGAGGCGGTTGCCTTGAAGGGTTTGATAAAAACTTCGGGAATAAGGAATTATTTGATCCAGTGGAACGACGGTCCCGGCTTTAGCGGCATTTACAGGCAGTTGAACGAGGCGGGTTTCAATATTCATGAGCCTGGAAAAGGCAAAAACATGTTCCTGAGTTTTGGGATTGCCATCGCATTGGGGGGACACTCCATCGGTCTTATTGATGCGGATATTCGGACCTTCAAGCGAACCCAGCTGGATCGGCTTCTTTATCCGGTTGTCGCACTGAATTACGATTTCTCCAAGGCCTACTATGCACGCATCATGGACAGAGAGATTTTCGGTCGGGTGAAGAGACTGCTACTGGATCCGCTCTTGTTCGCTCTCAAGCGGAAATTTACGGAAAGCAGAGATGAGAAGATGCTGCGCTTGATTGAATTCCTTTTGGGCTTCAAATATCAGCTTTCCGGAGAAGTGGCGTTTCATGTAGACCTTTTGAAGCGGATGCGGTTTGCTACGAATTGGGGCGTTGAGATCTTCACGCTCATCGAGGTTTACCGGAAGGCTTCATCCACCGCGCAGGTGATGTTTTCCCGAGAACCCTTCGACCATAAACATCAGGAGGTGTCGGCTGAGGACCGGACCAAGGGACTCAACAGAATGGGGATCGACATTGTTACCACCCTGATGAACGCGCTGATTGTCGAGGAAGGCCTCGAAATTTCCGACACTTTTTTTAGGGATTTGGCGGTCACTTACCAGGCCGTGGCTGAAGAGCAAATTCGGAAGTACTCCGATGACGCGAGCTTCAGTAACTTGAAATACAATCGGGACTATGAAGAGTACCTGGTAAAAAGCGTTTTTCGAAATTCGATTCTCAAGGCAGGCGAGGTCCTTACTGCTCCCTACCGGATGACTGAGAAATTTTTGAGACTCATCAATTCGCATTCAGAGTTTAAGCGGTTTCTGGAAGATGGGCTTGCTGAAGCGGTCCTGGAGGTTGAACGGAAAACTGAGCAAAGCTTGTTTGAAGTGCCCCAGACGGTTTCATGGGAACGTGTGTCAAATAAATTACCTCGGATCTTCTACGATTTGATTGAAGTGGTGGAGAATGAGAAAAGACGGTTTTCCTGACACGGAGAACGCCTTCTATGGAAAGGGGTGTCGCACACGGCGCTTCGGGCTCCTCATATTTGGTTGTTTTGACGGACTTAGACGGGACCCTGCTGGATTCCAATACCTACGGGTGGGAAGAAGCGCGACCGGCCCTTGACCTTTGTCGGAAACTTGGAATCCCCCTTGTCCTGGTATCGAGCAAAACCCGCGCCGAAATGGAACCGCTTCATCGCAGGTTGTTGCTATCCGCCCCCTTCATCTCGGAAAACGGCGGCGGCATTTTTTTCCCGAGCGAAAACTTTAAGACACGGCCCCCACAGGCATTTTTTGATAAAGGCCTATGGAAATGGTCACTGGGGATCCCCTATGAATCCCTGATTCACGGCTTTCGAGAGATTCGGGACGAGCTGGGGGGGGACCTCAGGGGCTTCTCCGACATGAGCATCGAAGAGATTTCCTATCACACCGGCCTAACGAAGGATAACGCACGCCTGGCCGCCATGCGGGAGTATGATGAACCATTTATGGCCTCCGATGTCCATGCATTCGACAGGACGGCACTCCAGAAAGCCGCAGCCAAGAGAGGACTGTCAGTCGCAATGGGAGGACGCTTTTTTCATCTTCAAGGGAAAAATGACAAAGGGCAGGCCATGGATCGGGTCATTTCGTGGTACAGGCAGAGTCGGCGACGCGTCACCACGGTCGCGCTCGGGGACAGCCCAAACGATTTCCCCATGCTTGAGCGTGCCGATTTTCCCGTGCTCATTCGTTCAGATCAGGAGTTTCCGGAAATAAAGAAAGCGATTCCCCGGCTGAGGGTCAGCCTCGAGATAGGCCCAACGGGGTGGAACACTGTCGTCCTCGAGTTTCTGAAAAACAAGAAGGAGCAATGCGATGTCTGATAATCCGGCGATTGAGATTAACCCCGAAAACATAAAAAAAGCCGACATGGTGGTGTGTATACCGTCCTATAATGAGGCCGATTCCATCAGCTACCCTACGATACAGGCCGATAAGGGTCTGCTGAAATATTTCAGCGATAAGTCCTCCGTGATTATCAATTGCGACAACGACTCCCCGGACGACACAAAGGGCGCGTTCCTCAAGACGGCTACCGAAACGCCGAAAATCTATGTGTCCACGCCTGCCGGTGTGAGAGGCAAGGGAAACAATTTTCGAAATCTTTTCCGGAAAATTGTCGAGCTGGGTCCGCAGGCGGTCGTGGTGGTGGATGCGGATCTGAAGAGCATCACCCCCCAATGGATAAAGCACCTGGGTGAGCCGATATGGGAAGGGTTTTCTTATGTGGCGCCCCTCTATGTGAGACACAAATATGATGGTACCATCACCAACGGCATCGCATATCCCATGACGAGATCCCTGTACGGCAGCCGGGTTCGGCAACCCATTGGCGGTGATTTCGGTTTCAGCGGGGAACTGGGTGAGATATACCTGAAAAATGAGGCGTGGGACGAGGCGGTGGCCAATTTTGGTATTGATGTTTGGATGACCACCCTCGCCATTAATCAACGGATTCAAATCTGCCAGTCCTTCATGGGAAGACCCAAGATACATCGAACCAAAGATCCGGGAGCGCATTTGGGTCCGATGTTTAGACAGGTGGTGGGTACTATTTTTTCCATGATGAATCATTTTGAATCATACTGGACCAAAGTGAAATATAGCAGGCCCACGGCCATTTATGGGTTTGGTCTTGGAGAGGTGGAAATGCCTCCCAAGGTGGAGGTGAATTCCCGAAATCTACTTCAAAAGTTTCATGGGGGTTTTGAAGATTATCAACAGGTATGGGAAAGGATTTTAACCGAGGATGTTTTCAAGAAGCTTCTAGAGATCCGGAGCATGAAGGAAAGGGAATTCAATTTTCCCACAGATCTGTGGGCGAGAGTCCTTTTTGATACGGCCGTCGGCTATCGATACGCCTCCATGGATCCGGATGTATTATTGGATTCTCTCATTCCCCTCTATTTTGGTAGAACGCTCTCTTTTGTGAAAAAAACCAAAAAGATGTCCATCAGGCAGGCGGAAGAGGCAATCGAAGATGATTGCATGACCTTTGAAATGACAAAACCCTATCTGATTCAGCGGTGGATGGAGAAGAAGTCCTCAGACCAAGAATAGTCCCGCAACAATCCACAAAAGTCAGATTTCGCCCCAAACCGGTGGGCAGGACTGTGCGGTCTTCTGAAAGAGATCCCAACGGTCCCTGTTGTTTTGCTCACGAGTTCTTTCAAAAATCTAAATTGATACCAAAAATCCAAATTGATACCGGGAGAGCGTTGCTATGCCCAAACGTGAAGACATTAAGAAAGTGATGATTATCGGTTCAGGGCCTATCGTCATTGGTCAAGCCTGCGAATTCGATTATTCAGGGACCCAGGCTTGCAAAGCATTGCGGAAGCTCGGATATGAGATTGTGCTGGTCAATTCGAACCCGGCTACGATCATGACCGATCCCGAGACGGCGGACGTCACCTACATTGAACCCCTGAATTTACAGACGATGGCGGAGATTATCGAGAAGGAACGGCCTGATGCCATCCTTCCGAATCTGGGGGGGCAATCCGGTCTCAACCTATCGTCGGAGTTGGCTCGAACCGGCGTGCTCGAAAAGTTTGGCGTAAAAGTGATTGGGGTAC
>Ga0207796_1000338_pt1 | contig 19349 bp, 15 predicted proteins | sample Pon1CUnioCityCA_6_FD_187274 | JGI IMG/M metagenome (GOLD analysis project Ga0207796, IMG submission 187274) | Marine sediment microbial community from Union City, CA, USA - Pond 1C Sediment 1 (SPAdes) | ecosystem: Environmental > Aquatic > Marine > Intertidal zone > Salt pond sediment ...
TAACCTACTTCAGCGATGATAAAGAAGATCATCCCTTTGTAAATGTCCCCTTCTTGCACAAAAAAGAGCAGGGCGGTGAAAACCCAGGTGATAATGGAAAAGATCAGCAGGAACCGTTTCTTGGAAGCGGAAAAATCAGCGATTGCCCCCAGGAATGGGGATATGATCGCAACCGTGAGCATGGCAATCCCCACTGAGATGCCCCAATACCTGGAACCTTCAGCGCCGCCAACCACTGTTCCTTTGAAATAGGCAGAATATACTGCTAAAAGGATGACTGCCGCGTAGGCTGAATTACCAAAGTCATAAAGGTACCAGGCCAGGTGCTCGCGGTTGCTGGTTTTTAATTTTTTGAAGAATGACATGAAAACTCCTTGAATGTGAATGATAAAGGGGACTTATTTGGTACGGTTTTCTCTGCGTAATAGCAGCTTGCGGATCCGGGTGTGTTTTTCTCTGGTGAGCGGGTAAAACCAGGCAATAATGATCGAACTCAGGAGAAGGACTGCGCCGAAGGGACCGGTCAATAGGCGAATAACAAGCACAGTGGTGTCACTTTGCTGGAAAACTTCCGCTCCTGGCGGGGGTGTTTGGTAACCAAACCATCCTAAAGCCTGGAGCACTAAAAATATGGTCACCGCGCCAGTAAGTTTTCTAGAAAAATTCTTAGCTCCGTAATAAACGCCTTCGTTCCTTTTTTTCGTGCGCAGTTCCTCCCATTCGATGACATCCGGGAAGATGGCATCTGGAAGGACGTGGGCAGTCGAGATGCTGATACCAGCCAGAATTGTCAAGGTGATAATCAAGGCCGTCTGGCCGGGCTGAACAGCGATAAGGAGAAGTTGAACAACCATCCAGAAACCCATACCGTATAAATATGCTAGCCTTTTACTGGTCTTTTTAGAGATCCAATTCCAGAATGGAAGGGCAGCGATGGCAGTGATGAACATCAAGCCCAGGATCACGGAATCCTGCGAGATATTAGCGCCAAAAAGGGACATCTCTGCGGTTAAATTCCCTTGTGCTATCCAGTAGGTTAAGAAATATGGAAGGATGAGAGAAACCATATCCACGGTCATCCAATTTAGCATATACAAACCGGTGGCAAAGCGGAAAGGGATATTGTCCCAGGCGGTGACAGCGACATCTTTGATAGATGGGGAAACGGTGGCTGGTGTGGGATGAGCTTCGCGGACAAAGAAGAACATGACCAGGAAGGGGAGAGCTCCCAGGCCGCCGAAAAGGCCGGAAATAAGTAGATAGCTCTGACTGAGGGAAAGACCCTGGGCTAGGGCCCAGTTCTTGATCATCGGGGCTGCAACTGCCACCCCCAGCGAGGCGATCAGATTGAAAAGCATCCGATATGTGGTCAATTCTGTGCGCTCATCATAATCCGGTGTCATCTCTGGGGTGAGTGTAAAAAAGGGCACAGCGACCAGGGTTTGCAAAGTGTCGCTGATGATGTAAGCCAATGTCATATGGCCGGCAAGCACTATCTGGTTATCCCAGGGAGGGGCCCACCACATCAGTAAAAAGGCCAAACCGAATGGAATTGAGAAGATCAGCAGGAACGGCCTCCTGCGTCCCCAGCGCGAAGAGACCCTGTCGCTGATGATTCCAACCAGGGGATCGTTGACTGAATCCCAGATGACACCGATCAGGGCAGCAAAGGAAGCCAGGCGGGCTTCCAAACCAACCACATCGGTCAAAAAGATGGCGTAAAAAATTTGACGGAGCGTTCCCCAGCTGGCGATGCCAAGGTCACCAGAGCCATAGATGATTTTTGTGTAAAAAGGCAGGGGTTTATGATCTGAAAGGTTATTGTCCACGGATCCTGCTTTAGTAAGCCGATTATTTCAATAAAACCGAATTTTGGTCCAGGGGTTACAGGTTGAGCTCATAGATGCGGTGAGTTTTTACCCAATCCATAACAAACAAGCTGGATTCACCAAGGCTGGCGAGGTTATCCTCCCGTGTTTGAACAGTCTCGATGAATTCAAAATCAAATTCCTGGAAAGTTTTTTCCATTTCCGAGTAAATGACAGCCGTTGGACCCAGCCCCTGGTATTCCGGCAGGATGCCAATGCCATTGGCGTCCATGTGCTTGGTGGTTCTGAATTCCCGAAGGATGTGAAACCAGCCAAAGGGCCACATGCGTCCATTCGTCTTTTGCAGACCGCGGCAAATATTTGGATAGCAAAATAAGAATCCAATGATCTGATCATTTTTATAGACCAGCTTGATCAAGCGCGGATCTGCGAGAGAGAGCAGACGCTTGGCGATGACAACAATTTCCTCTTCGGTGACTGGGCTGAAACCTTCCGATCCTTCGAAAGCACTGTTGTACACGTGGCGGATTTCCAGGGCCACATCTAATAGCTCCTGTTTGGAATCAAATTTCCTCACCCAAAATCCGCTCCTCTCTTTGACTTTTTCAGCGATTCTGCGCACTTTTTCTGGCAGGCCAATGTCGAGATCAACATACCCGGAAAAATAGTCGAATTTCTTTACAAAACCGAAATTCTTAATCAGACGGTCATAATAGGGGTAATTATATGGAATACCTACCGCGGGTACATGGTCAAATCCTTTGACCAGGAGACCGATGCCATCGCCCTGTAGCAATCCTTTTGGGCCATAGACTTGCCTGTGCCCTTTTTTCACAGCCCATGTGCACACCTTGTTAAATAAGGCGTCAGAGACAGCGCTGTCATCTACGCAATCGAAAAAATAAAAGAAAGCTGTGTTTGAATCATGCGACTGATTTGCGCGCGTGTTGGATATGGCCGCAATTCTACCTAAGGTTTTGCCATTTTTTTCTGCAATGAAGAAATCAGCGTCCGAATGTTGGTAAAAAGGATGTTTTTCTTTGCGCAGGATCGCGTCTGTCTCAGCCCGCATTTGCGGAACCCAATAGGCATTGTCTCGATATAAGTCAAAGGGAAACTGAATGAACTTTTTCCGATCACGCCTGGATCTGGTAACCAGCTTTCTGACATTCATAGGGCACTCCCTGGAAATAATATGAGGATTATACCTTGAACTGATCTATTCTGACTGGGAGCTGCAGCCTTAATCCCGGAAGAATCCTACAGCTAACGAGCCCGGTCCGGCATGGGTGATAATTGCTGGTGGGAGATAGCTGATCAAAGGTGGTTTAATGCCTAAATGAGCTACGAAGAAATCACTTAAATCCTGGGCGAGATCTGGAGACCCAGCGTGCATGATGGACAGAAAACCCTCCTTGCCAGCAGGATATTCTTCCAGTGCTAATCCCTTGAGGTGTTCCAGGGCTCTTTTAAATGTCCTTTCCTTGGCGTGCTGTTCAACTTTGCCATCCTTGAGGGTGAGAATTGGTTTGATCTGGAGCGCGTTCCCTAAAAGAGCAGAGGCGCCTCCTATGCGGCCCCCCTGGGCCAGGTAATCTAAAGTGGCCACCAGGAAGTAGAGCCGGCAGCGGGATGATAAATGCATGACTTTCTGGCAGATTGTATCCGCTGCATCACCCGCAGATGCCCAGAGAGCTGCTTGGTGCACGACGCTTCCCAGCGGGCTGGCGACCAGTCGGGTGTCAAGGATACGGATATCGTGGTCTGGAAAATCCAGGCTGGCAGTTTCCGCGGAGCGAACAGTGCCGCTCAGATCTCTTGAAGGGTGGATGCAGATGAATGTATTCGCTGAAGCTGGGTGTTTTTGGAATATTTCCCGAAAGCATTCTGGGGATGGGGCAGATGATTTAGGCAGGGAATCGGCAGCATGCAAAAGTGATAAAAATGTATCGGTATCAATATCCACTCCTTCGGTATAAGAATCCTCCCCGAAATGGATCATTTGAGGGACGAGCGGGATCTGGAATTCCTGCTGAATGGCAGGGGGCAAACAAGAAGTGGTATCAGCGACGATCTTGATCATAGCGCGCTCCTGAAATTGCGTATAGGCATAATACTTAAGATAAATTCTCACCTGAGTATAACGCAATCAGGATGCCTGGGGAAAAATAATCATCACCAACTTGGTCCAGCTGAATTCGAGCAGGAGGTAATCCGGAAAATTATGGTAAACTCAAAAAGGGGAAAGATATAGATGGGACTGCTGCAGATTGAATGCGATTGCTCAGGAGAATAAGCATGAAATACCATATCTTGGTGATTGACGACAATGCAAAAACCCTAGATGTGTTAAAGCTAGCCCTTGAGAGGGCAGGATTCAGGGTAACTACAGCGGATTCCTGGGAAACAGTGGAGGATAAAGTAGAAATCAGTTACCGCGTTAAGGACCCCTTTGATCTAATCGTGCTGGATTTGATGATACCCGAACGATCTGGATTTGAGATATTACGGTCTTTGCAAGTAGTTTTAGTGCCAATGCCGCCAGTAGTGGTATTAAGCGCTATCACAGACGTCAAGAAGAAAGTGGAGGCACGGGACCTGGGTGTGGCTAAATACTTAACCAAACCGACCACCCCTGAAAGATTGGTAAAAACCATCAAGGATGTACTGCTTTAGGTAGCAGGTTGAGGGGAAAATAAGGCCATGCAATTATAACGTTAAGTAGACCAAAAAACCCAATCCCATTGCAGCGCAATAAATCACAAACAGGTACAGTGATTGTTTTGAGAGATAAGCAATCAACCACCGGATAGCCAGATAGCCAACGATGGCAGCTGATATAAAACCTGCAAGATAAACCGGGAGGTTTGAGATCAGGTCTGGTGAGCGGACTAAATCATAGCCGGCCAACACGCCAGCGGCAGACATCACTGGTACAGCCATTAAAAATGAATACCGGGCAGAAGATTCCCGGTTAAAACCCCGCAGCAAACCACCCGTGATCGTGGAACCAGACCTGGATATTCCCGGAAAAAGCGCAAAAACCTGAAATATGCCAATCAGTAATGAATCCAGCCAGGATACGGAAGCAATGCTGCGGGTCCTTTTTCCTGTTGCTTCGCCAAGCAGCAAGAAAGCACTGGTCCCTAGCAGGAAAAAAGCAGCAGATCTGGGGTTGCTGAAAGCCGCTTCCAGCGTGTCCTTAAATAGGAGCGCTGCAACACCTGCTGGTATTGTACTCAACAGTAGATACCAGCCTAATCTTGCTTCTGGCTCCTGGAAGGGATGCCCGGCGATCAAATTCCTGAAAAATGCTGCAAATATGGTCAAGAGATCTTGCCAATAATAGACAATCACTGCAGTCAGCGTTGCTACCTGGACCAGCACATCAAAAATGAAAGCTTCTCGTTGGGGGATCTCCCATCCGAAGAGCGCTGGAGCAAGAACCAGATGCCCTGAGCTGGATATCGGCAAGAACTCCGAAGCACCCTGGATGATACCCAGCACTATAGACTGAAAATAAGTCAAGCTAAATCTCCCTTGTCCTCATATTTTGATAAGAATTCTTGTCTGAAATCCTGGAACTTCCCGGTCAGGATTTTTTCCCGGATGGTGGTAGTTAAATCCACCAGGGAATGTAAATTATGTATTGATAGCAGTGTTGGGGCTAAGAGTTCGTTGGCTTTCACTAAGTGACGTATATAAGCGCGGGAGAAATGCTGGCAGGTATAACAGGTGCAATCTTCCACCAGGGGACGCTGGTCAGCGCTGAAAACCTGGTTTGAAATATTCAATCTGCCATACCAAGTGAGTGCGGTTTTGTGGCGAGCCAGGCGAGTGGGGTGAACACAATCAAATAGGTCAATGCCCCTGGCAACGCTTTCCACAATATCATAAGGTGTACCGACACCCATTAAGTACCGCGGCTTGTCCGCTGGTAAATGGCCAGGGAGGATATCCAGGATCTCCAGCATTTCCGTCTTCTTTTCGCCTACCGAGAGACCGCCGATGGCATTGCCAGGAAAATCAAGGCTGCTGATGAACTGAGCGGATTCGATCCTCAGGTCTTGGAATATACCTCCCTGCACAATGCCGAAAAGGGCTTGCTTTGGGGATTTATGGGCTTCCAGGCACCTTTCAGCCCATTGATGAGTCCTCTCCATGGCAATTTGGTTGTAGCTGCGGTCATATGGATCAGGGCACTCATCGAAACACATGATGATATCTGCGCCAAGGTTTTCTTGAATCTGGATGGATTTCTCTGGGGTAAAAAAATGCGCTGAGCCATCAATGTGGCTTTGGAATCTAACCCCATCTGATGTGATTTCGTTGATCTCTCCCAGGGAAAAGACCTGGAACCCACCAGAATCAGTCAGGATCGGTTTTTCCCAGCTCATGAATCTATGCAGTCCGCCCAGATCGGCGATGGTGCTGTCACCCGGTCGGAGGTAGAGATGATAGGTGTTGGCAAGCAGCATCTGGGCTGGCAGGTCAAGCAATTGCTGGGGCGTTAAACCTTTTACTGCACCCTGGGTGCCTACTGGGGCAAAGACAGGCGTCTGGATAGAGCCATGCGGCGTGGTGAATGAACCGGCGCGTGCTTGGCCATCTGTGGCTTCAAGTTTGAAATAAAAATCATTGGACATAGCGAGATTATAATCCAAACAAGGAAATGTATATTTTATATTTGAAATCAAGGATGGAAAACTCCCCATGTTATAATGGTCAGCGCTTTTTAGGAAAGGTTATAGAAAAGAACCTGCCAGCATATGCTTCCAGACCATAGAATTCGACAGCGAGATTATCTGCTTGAAATTGCACGCAGTTTGACCCAGGAATTGAACCTGGACAAACTGCTTCAACGCATTCTGGAGCTGGCAGCTGAGATGTTGGCCGGAAAAGCCGGTCTCATCGCTCTCCGCGAACAAGGTGGTGGCTGGCAAATAGGCGCATCTCATGGCATCCAGCCCACATTTTTAAAATACCTTGAACCAGTGTTAGCCGAAATTCAAGAAAATGATGACCAGGCTGGCAGGGAACTGCCGCAAGTCAATCGGATACTGCAGCTGCTTACCAAGCGCGCAAGCATGAATTTATTAACCGGCGTGGGTTTACCTTTGATCTCTGAGAAGAAAGTCATCGGTCTCATCTTCATTTTTCGAGGATACGAGGGAAACTTCTCCGCTAATGATCGGGCTATATTACAAAGCTTTGCAGATCAAGCAGCTATTGCAGTGATCAACGCCCAGCTATATACCCAGGTTACCATGGAAAAGAGTAGGCTGGATGCTCTGCTGGATTCTGCAGCAGATGGCATCATTATCATGGGAGCCGATCACACCATTGAGAAATGCAACCAGGCTTTTGCTCGCATATTGCGTAAAGATGTGTCAAAAATCGAATCTCAACCCCATGATGCGATTATTCAATGGGAATCCTTGCAGCAAGGGACCTCATTAGAAGACGCTGAGTTGAGTGGATGGCCGCTTACTGCGAATGCCAACCTTTATGTCGAGGGAAATCTGAAAAGGCCGGATGGTGACCTGGTTCCGGTTGGGGTCACATATGCGCCGCTGTTATCTGGGGAGGGTAAATTAATCAATATCATCGCCTCAGTGCGCGATATCACTCATTTCCGGGAAGCGGAGGAAATAAAAAGTGTCTTTGTCTCAGTGGTCAGCCATGAGTTGAAGACACCAGTGGCCTTGATCAAAGGATATGTTGGCACACTGCGAAGAAAAGATGTTTCATGGGAAAGCGAGATTGTCCAGGATAGCCTAAAAGTCATTGAAGACGAAGCAGATCGGTTGACCGAGCTGATCGAAAATTTACTGGACGCCTCCAGATTGCAGGCTGGAGGGTTCAACCTGAATTTGGCTGAAATCAAAATTGATGATTTAGCCCGGGAAGTAGCTGACCGGGTGCAAACTCAAACTGATCAGCATAAGATCCTGATCCAATTCCCCGATGAATTTCCTGCAATTGTTGGGGATCAAAATCGGCTGGAACAGGTCTTCTATAATTTGCTGGAAAATGCTGTAAAATATTCGCCCCAGGGAGGCGAAATCAGGATTAGCGGACAGATCCGGGCTAAGCAGATCATCATTTGCATCCAGGATCAAGGTAGCGGTATATCAAGAGAAGATATCCCGCATATTTTTGACAGGTTTTACCGGGCTGAGGAAGCGGCTAAAAGCACACAAGGGGCTGGCTTGGGCTTGTATTTGAGCAGGGCGATCGTTGAAGCCCATCAGGGCAGGATCTGGGTAGAGCCCAGATCTGATAAAGGAACTAGAGTTTGTTTTTCAATTTCACGGGAATCAGAAAGCAAAGACATTAAATCAAATTAGATAATTGAATATCAGGAGCATATATGGCAAAGATCCAAACAACCTGCCCAAATTGCAGCCAACCCCTTGTGGCAGACATTCACCAGCTAGTAGATATCAATCAGGATCCACGATTAAAAGAGCTGCTGCTCACTGGGGGCCTGAATATCGCTCAATGCCCAGCTTGCGGTTTCCAGGGGCAGCTACCAGTACCGCTTGTTTATCACGATCATGAAAAAGAACTGCTCTTGACATTCACGCCTCCAGACCCAAATAAGACGATGGAGGAGAAAGAGAGTGCCCTGGCGCCATTATTGAAGCAAGTCACTGATAACCTGGCACCGGAGGACAGGAAAGGCTACCTTTTCCAGCCCCAGGCAATGCTAACCATGAACAACCTGGTTAAGAACGTCCTGCTCGCGGATGGGATCACAGAAGAGATGATGCAAAAGCAGCAAGAACAAATGCGTTTGCTGGAGAAGTTTCTTACCGTTGACGGTGACCAATTAGTCAAGGAAGTCAAAGAGAATCAGGAAAACATCGATCGTGATTTCTTTAGGTTATTTGCGGAAATAGCTCAGCGCGTTGTAGCCAGTAGGGATGAGGATTCGATTTCCAGGATACAAAATATCCAGGATGTTTTGATGTCGGAAACTGAAATTGGCCAATCGATTAAATCCGAAGCAGAGGAGTATCAAGCAGCCACCCAATCCTTAGAAGGCCTGGGTCAAAATTTGACCAGAGCATCTTTGCTGGAGTTGATTCTTGACGCACCAACCATGGAAAGGGTTAAGGCATATGCAAGCTTGGTGCGGCCTGCCATGGATTATGAGTTCTTTACCTTGTTTACAGAAAAGATTGAAGATGCTGATGCAGCAGAGCGCAAAGAGATGGTTGAGAGAAGGAACCTGCTGCTTAAGGTTACCCAGGAAATTGACAAGGAACTCGATGAGCGTGTTGCCAGCGCAAGACAGCTGATCGATAAGATCCTGGAGAGTGAATCTGTTGAAGAAGCACTGATCCAGCACATTAACGCAGTTGACCAATTATTCATTCAGGTGTTATCAACGGAATTAAAAGCAGCCCAGGAGAGCGATGACAAGGGGCGAGAAGAAAAAATAAACGAGTTGCTTCAAGTTGTGCAAAAGTTAACCTCACCTCCCGAGTTGGAAGTGATAGAAACCTTGCTGAGTGTTTCCGAGGACGAGGAAAAGTTCAATAGCGTCCTGAAAGAACTGGATGACCAACTAATGCAGCGAGTGATTGATTATTTGACTTCGATCATCAGTAATTATGATGAACAGATTGCATCCGGCGAGTTGGGAAGCCCAGAAGAGATGAAAGCCAACCAGGCGAAGCTGAAAGAAGTATTCAATTCGCTGTTGAGAAAGTCTATGGAACAAAAGATGACGGCTGGATGAAGGGGGAAATTGTCAGTTGATTCCTAGCTGGCAATGCCTTCCTTGAAAGGAGGATTGTCAAACCGGTAACCCTGTCCCCTGACAGTCAGTATATAATCGAAATCGGGATCAATCTCGGCAATCCTTTCCCGTAAGCGCCTGATAAGAGCATCCAGCGCCTGGTCAGAAACACCGATAGACTCCCGTGTTCCCCAAACGGAAGTGATGACTTCCGATCGAGTGATCACCCTGCCGTGGGATTCAGATAACAATAAAAGCAGTCGAAATTGCAGCACTGAGAGAGGGGGACGCAATTCTCGATTCAGGATCCACACCCGGCGGGAGGATTTTTCAAGCCGGATGCGCCTGAAATATGAGATCACTGAAGATTCAAAGTCCGCGGGGGAGAGCGGTACGGTAGCATCCTGACCGAAGAAAATGAATTCCTGTGCCAGAGCAATTTGAATAACGTCACCTTCTTCCAGGGTTACTGTTTCGGTGACAGGTTTGCCGTTGTGGAAAGTTCCGTTCTTGCTGCCGAGGTCTTCTAAGGATGGACCCTGGTCGGTCATAAATACCCGGGCGTGCTCGCGGGAAACTTGCTGATTGGAAATAGAGATGTCACAGGATCCAGTGCGGCCAATGATGATCTCGTCCGCTAAGGACCAGCGGTAGCCATTGAGCGGTCCCCCCTGACCAACAAGCACAGGTTGAGTAGTCAATTCGTCAAGCATAATAATAAAAAGAAGATAGTGGTTTGATTGGATTATAATGCATGAAGAGGTGAGTAATCTGAAAACTGGGAATATGAATACCATTCTTAAGAAAGACGATGTGATCAAAGATCGCTACCGGATAAAAGAAATCATTGGCCAGGGGGGCATGGGTTGTGTATATCTGGCAGACGACTTGAGACTGACCGGGCGGCAATGTGCTCTGAAAGCGGTTTTTTATGATAAGGATCTTCCAGAAGACGTATTCATGCAAACTCGTGAGCAATTCAAGCGGGAAGCAACCATCCTGGCCAGGCTGGACCATCCTAATCTGCCTAAAGTTTCAGATTTCTTTTCTGATGAAGAAAGGGATTACCTGGTTATGGATTTTGTTCCTGGTGAGGATTTACGGACTTTGATGCTGGAAGAAAAGAAGCGTGGCAAATTCCTAGAGGAAAGGAAAGTGCTCAACTGGGCGAGCCAGATTGCTGAGGCATTGATCTATTTGCACAGCCAGGATCCACCGATTTTGCACCGTGATATTAAACCCAGTAATATCAAATTGACCCCCAACGGGGTGATAAAGCTGGTCGATTTTGGACTGGTCAAAATTCTGGTGTATGGTGAAAAAACTGTTACAGTGGTGCAAGGGCACGGCTCAGCTTATTACACGCCTCTGGAACAATATGGGGGGGATACCGGACACACCGATCCCCGGAGTGACATCTATTCCTTTGGCGCGACTCTATACCACTTGCTCACTAATAACGCTCCATCAGAGGCAAGAGAACGCTTCCTGGAGATGGACAAGGATGTTCCGCTGCGGAATATTAACAAGAACATCAGCCCCAGGACTGAACAAGCGATCCTGTATGCCATGCAGATTCACCCGGACCAAAGGTTCCAGACAGTCGACGAGCTCAAAGAAGCTTTGTTAGGGGATTGGGAACCCAGACTTAAACCCAACCGGGCTATGCCAGTGCCCGCTCTTTCAGAAATTTTAAAATCAACGAGGGAAAAAGTGCTGGTTGGTACAGCGTTGCTGTTGCTGATAACAAGTCTGATGATCACTGTGCTGTTCTAACTAAGGATCCAGGAATCTCTGGTAGATGTAAGCTAACAGCCACCCCGTAAGTGAAATCAAGCCAACAATCACGAATAACCCGATCCGCGTCAGCCCTCCAGGGAAGATCAGGCTGCGTCCTGGAAGGTCCAGGATGAGGTAGATGTAGGCTGCTAATCCCGCAATCAGACTGGAGAGGAACCAACGGATACCCCACACCACAAGACCGTAATTGGATCCTGCCTGGTAGGCAATGATGGATATGGTCAAAATAATAATGATGGAGATAACCCAATCCAAATAGATTGTTGAAGCATCAACGAAGCGGGTCATTTGCTGCTCTGGGTCATCCCCTTCATTTGTGAAAGCGGGCGTGGGGGTTAACACTTCAAGGGTTGGCGTTGCTGGCGCTTCTGAGGTGGGGGAAAGATCAGTATCTCCCCGGACACTGATCGATAGGGTTTGCGAACGTGCAGAAGAACTCACGGCATGGATTGAAAGCACATCGCTAGTTTCGATGAAAAATGAAGTGTTCGCAGAGCCAGCCGTGGTGGTTACCTGGGGCAGGGAGGAAGACAGGCCTTGGCTGGTGATGATGAAAGTAACCGGAGTGCCATCAGGAACAGGATTGCCGTTATGGTCCAGGATGACCCCTGTGAATAAGTCTACCTGGTCCTCGACTTCATAGACTGCTGGAGTCGGGGTGATATCAATCGATTCCTCCTGGAGATGCTCATCAGGTATTTGACCAATGTATATTGGGAATTCAATCTCTGGATCAGGGGACGTGGCCGTGATCAGGTCGTAATTGATCCCTGGCACTGATACCGGAAGGCTGCCATGAAAAGTAGGAAATTCATTGAATAAGATTCGGGCTGCAACGTCAAGAGATGAAGGTAGACGGTTATAAAGGGCGAAGAAAGCCGAAACCTTGGAGATATTGGTAGCATCCAGGTAATATGGTGCGCCAAAGGCGAAGACAATGACTTTTTTGTCTCTGATCAGGTCCTGCCTTTCAGAAAGCAGCCTGGTGAGCGCATATGAATATGGCCTATCGGGGTCAAGATCCAGGGATGCAATGACAATCCAGTTGGTATTATGAAGATCAGTTACCATTTGCTCCGAACTGGAAGGATAATCTAGCAGCGTGGTCAAATCACGGAATGAGTATGAGGTGATATTCGCTCTGGTAAGCTGCCGACCTGAGAGAGGGCCGTAGAGACGTATTATCGCATTTTCGAGGGAATCAATAGCCAGGGTGGGTTCCGGCGGGCAGCTGCTGCAGAGTGTGGTGGCATCTGTGTCGGTCAGGATGACCAATCTGTCACCCGTAGTGGGTGGGGGTTGGAGAATGGAGCCCAGGTCAGAAATATCAGGGTTGACCAGGGTGGCGCTTTGTCTGGCGACCAGTTCATCTACTTTCCCATTTCCGATAGACGACAGGCCATTTTCTGGTGTGAGTACATTGGAGAGGTTGAATGAGAAATAGATCTCGTTCTTCAAGGTCAAGATGCGCAAGACAGAATTATCAACCCGGTTCGCAAAATCCTGGTCTTCAATATATTTTTGGGCAAAAAGCTCAATGGTGTCTATGATTTCATGATTGGGAATTGGCTTGTTGACATCGCCATAATTTCCCAGATATAAGATGTCATTGCCGGCAATGAAGGCGTCGACAGCAACCCTGTTGATATTGTATGATTGACCGGAAGGATCAAATAAGTTTTGCAGGGCCTGGCTGCCTAGATTATCGCTGACAATGATACCGCCAGAATCACGCCATGTTCCCAGGGGTGTTAAGCTCATCAACAGATCAAAAGCTTGGGGATCAAGGCTGATAGGACGCGTCGTAGAGCGGATGTTTCCTTGAAGGCCCTGATATCGGATGTGGGAGTTCAGTAAAGCGTCCGCAGAAGAATCCAGGTCCGGTGCATTTCCGGTGATGGCGAAGAAAGGGGCCAGGTCTATTTGTTTTAACTGTTCAAGCGACTTTCTAACGGTAGCTACCTCTTCCTCGGGAAGCCGATCGGATCCTCCCAGGCCTGGAAAATATTTGGCAACAACTGCAATATTGTCCTGGCTGCCAAGGTGAACGCCTTTGATATACGATTGACCAAATTTAGCAACCCAATATGGATCGCCGCCAAATGAGCGAACGCCCAAATCGCTCAAGCCAGGGGATGGGTCTGACATCACGTCCATGTTCGGTCCCAGCAGGAGGTTGATTCCCAGTTTTGATAGCTCATCGCCAACCTGGGTGCCCACTTGTTGGGCCAATGATGGGTCCCAGGTTGCTCCAAGGGACATTTGGCTTGGAATGGGGCTGAGACCTTCAAGTATTTCTGTGTAACTTGAAAGGTTGCCTTCCTGTGAAATGCCTACGAATAAAGGGATGTATTGGGAATATGCGCTATAAACCTTTTCTTCTGCGCTATCTTCTCCCTGGACAGATGAGCTGTGTTCAATAATTTGAAGGTCCTGGATCAATTTCCAGCAATCTTCTGGTATCTGTTCAGAACTTGAAAAATTATCATTATCGCGCTCAAGGATCACCCCGCCAATGTGGTAATTAGCGATGAATTCATGAATTGGCGTTGCCATTGAGGTGTCTGTGCCATTGAAAGTTAATAAAAATAATTGACCAACACGCTCTTCAGGCGTTAATTGTTCTAACTGCAGGGCAGCAAGCTCAGCAGGCGAGAGGGAAGCATTGCCAGCTCGGGTAGCGGGCTCGACGGGCTGGATAGCAAGCGAAGCAGCAAAAAGGATTAGCAGCAATCCGCGCCAGATCAGGTTTCTATTTTGGAAGGAAAAATGGTGCCTGGGGGTTAACAAGTTTAGCCTTTATCGTAACACTAAGCGGTCAGGTATCCTTTTTGGGTCAATAGCCTGTATGCAAATCCCGGGTCATCAGTGAAAAAACCATCGATTCCCATCTCCAACGCGGTGAGGATATCCTGGGTGTGATTGAGCGTATATGAAAATACCAGTTTCCCCGCTTGCTTGAAGCGAGCAACCAGCTGTGGAGAAAGGGATTTGTATGACAGGTGGATGGTGCGAATATTTATTAAAAAAGCGAGCAGATGACTGTAAAATTTAGCGCTGAAAGAAGAAGGCAGCAAAAGGCCAAGGGGGATAGATGCATCTGCTCTAGCAAAATTTCTCAAAGCGATAACGTTGAAGGAAGAGATCAGCACCCGGTCTTGGGCATTGAAATCAGCAATCACGGCTGCTGTTCTTGCCGGAAGGTCATCCAGGGGGGCGTGTAAATTCTTTAACTCAATGTTGATTAGGATCTCCGGGGGCATTAAATCCAATACCTCAGCAAGCGAAGGAACCTTCTCGTTCTGGTACGCTGGACTGAATGATATTCCAGCGTTGTACTGCTTGATCTCGTGGAGTGAATGCGACCTGATCCTGCCTGATCCATCTGTGGTTCTGTTTAGCTTTGTGTCATGAAAAACGACGACCTCCTGATCTCTGGTCAGTTGGACGTCAAGTTCAATGGCTTTGGCGCCGTGGTCGATGGCCAGATGAAAGGCCGCCAGGGTATTTTCAGGCGCATGCGAACTGGCCCCTCTGTGCGCAAAAATGATCGGAGAGGCGAGAGAAAGTAACATTAACCACACCAGTGGAAATTTACAGGTCTACAAAGAAAGCATCTGCGGCCTGATCGATCAATTCCCGGGTCATCTCTGGTTTGCAGCCGAGGAATTTGGAAATGTCCAGGATTTGATTGCAGATCTCTCTAGGATGAGAACCCCTTAAATTACGTCCTGGCTTGATATACCAGTTCTTGATCAAGTAAGCCAGGTTTTCTTCAGCGAAGGGGATGTTTTTGGATTTTGCAACCGATTTAAAGATTGAGCGGTACTCCTCAAATGAGGGGTCGCCAACTCTGATTTTATGACGGAGGCGCCTGAGGAAGGCTTCATCAACCAGGTCCTTCGGAGGCAGATTGGTTGAAAAAACAATCAACTCGTTAAATGGGACCTCGACTTTGCGCCCTGTGTGCAGAGTCAAAAAGTCGATCTGGTTTTCGAGGGGGATGATCCAGCGATTGAGCAGGTCAGTGGGGCGCACTTGCTGCCGGCCAAAGTCGTCAACCAGGAGTAAGCCCCCCGCTGCCTTTAACTGGAATGGTGCTTCATAAAATTTCGTAACGGGATTGAAGACCAGGTCAAGGTCAGTAAGAGTCAACTCGCCGCCAACCACGATGAATGGTCTCTTAATCCGAATCCAGCGAGGGTCACGCCGCATACCGGTCTTTAATGATCCGGTGCCAGTTTCAGTCACGTCCCGCTCGGGGATGATCTCATGATTGACCGAGTCATATAACTTGACAACTTGACCTTCAATGAAAATGGAGTAAGGGATGTAAATGCTTTCTCGTAAAATCATGGAACCTATTGCGCGAGCAATGCTGGTTTTACCATTACCGGGAGGGCCATAAATGAAGACCGATGTGCCAGAATTTATGGCAGGGCCAACGCGGTTGATGATATCCTCAGATAGGATCAGCTCAGATAAATAGGAACGCAAAGCTCTGGGTGAGACATTGAGTTTACCCAGGCTTTGGCGGCGGATGGCATGGTTGTAGTCCTCTAGGGGTACCGGGGCAGCATCTGCGTACTGGCTGCGTTCCAGGGCTTCCCGGGCGCGATTGATGCCGGCCTGGGTGATTCCATACTGGTATGAACCTTCACCAAGACCCATTGTCGAGGCTTTGACCTCGATGAATTTCTCCCTCTTTAAAGAATCGACGATCTTGTCAACGATCGAAGTGTAAGGGAGAGAGATTTTCTCTGCCAGCTCGTAGCCAGTTAAATAACCCTGGAAGTAAAGGATTTTGAGGGCAAGATCCTGAAGCCAAAGCCTGGTTAGTCCTGTATCGCTGATCTGGGTGATCGGAGGAGGTCCAAAAGGGGTGGTTCCTGTGTGCTGGAATTCTGCTTCACGAATTTCGGGCTGAATCCTGGGAGAATTCATGTATAATCTCCATCAAGTGAGTTAGGGTGTAAAAAATTATAATCAATATATCTTAATCCATCAAATTATAGCATGCCTTTTTAGTAAGGAACAACTGGAAGCCTATGAAATTATCTGTGATCATGCCTATTTACAATGAGATCCATACCCTGGAGGAAATCATCAGCAGAGTGCAGAATACGGGCCTGGCTGAGGAGATCGTCCTGGTTGATGACGGGTCAAGCGATGGAACCCGGGATTTGGTCAAGGGTTATCAGGGAAAACAGGGATTCACGGTTATCCTCCATGAACGGAACCAGGGAAAAGGAGCTGCAGTAAAAAGTGGATTTGCGGCTGCTACCGGAGACGTTTTTTTGATCCAGGACGCGGATCTGGAATACGATCCGCGGGAATATCCCAAGCTGTTGGAACCCATTGAAGAGGGGAAAGCAGATGTTGTGTACGGTTCCAGGTTTTTAGGCGCTTCAAGGAGAGTCGCCATGTTCTGGCACATGGTGGCTAATAAATTATTAACCCTGTTTACAAACATACTATACGACACGATTCTTTCCGATATGGAAACCGGATATAAGGTATTTCGAAGAGAAGTGGTTCAGGATATGGAAATTCATGCAAAGCGATTCGAATTTGAGCCTGAATTCACTGCAAAGATTTTAAAAAGAAAATACCGCATTTTCGAGGTGCCAATTACATTCAACCCCCGTGATTATTCCGAGGGTAAGAAGATCGGGCTTAGGGACGCGTTCGAAGCAATCTGGGCTTTGATCAAGTACCGCTTTGTCGATTAATCTGAAGGCTTAATATCGACCACTTGAAGCTGGAAATCCTTTCTTCCCCGGAACTCATTTTCTGTGAAATGGAAGGCTAGATCGATCCGCCCCTGGAGAGATTTTTTGGCTGGTCCAAGTCCAAAGGCAATGGCAGGAATTGCACTCTTCCCGCCATCAACTACAAACTTGAGATGATCCCCATGTTTTCCCACACGGGAAATTTGCCTGGCTTTGACCTGGCGAAGGACAAAAACGGGTGTTGGATTCCCTGCTCCTGTGGGCTCCAATTTTTCTAGCTCTTGGTATAAGGACCGGTTCAAATCCCTCATGGTAACGATGGCATCTATTTCCAGTTGAGGTTTAATTTCCAGGCTCGAGAGTTTATTTTCAGCAAGCTGGGTCATCCTTTCTTGAAAATCAGGCAGATCTTCATTTTTGATGGTAAACCCAGCTGCTAGTTTATGCCCACCGTGGCGCGTAAATAATTCTTCCATGGAATCCAAGGCATCCACCATATCAAATTCAGGAATACTGCGGCAGGATGCTGTCGTGGTGCTCTCACTAACTGTGCCAACAATGGCTGGCAAATGATATTTACGGGTCAGATATCCTGCGGCAATGCCTGCTACGCCGAAGTGGTGATGGGGGTCGAAAGATATCAATATCGGTGGCAGCAGATCCGGCGAAGGTAATTGGTCTTCAATATCTGCCTGCAATGCCCGGCTGAGTTGTTTTCTGCGGTCGTTGTCAATCTCCAGCATTTGGGCAAGTTCGCCGCTGATCGCTGGGTCTGTTGAGAGCAGAAGCTCCAAAGGAGCCAAGTAATTTTCTTCAGCCAATCTCCCGGAGGAATTCAATCTGGGAGCAAGCTGAAAACTTATATCAGTGGCTGAGATCTTTCTGGCAAGTAATCCGGCTGCTCCAATCAGAGAAAGAAGGGATTGTCTGCGATGCTGATTAATATGACTCAAACCTTGTTTAACCAGATAACGATTCTCTCCCGACAGAGGAACGATGTCAGCTACAGTACCGAGTGCGACCAGGTCCAGATAATCTGTTGGGTCGATAATGGGGAAATGATCAGCTAACCTGGTCACTAACTTGAATGCAACCCCAACGCCTGCCAGGTTTTTATTGGGATAGGGATCACCTGGCAATTTGGGATTGATAATTGCGTCTGCTTCTGGCAGATCTTGGGGAGGTTGATGGTGATCGGTCAGGATGACGGACATTCCAAGGGTTTTTGCATATGCGGTTTCAGCAATGGAGCTGATCCCGTTGTCAACCGTGATCAGTAGTTTGACTCCCTGATCATGAAGATGCTCGATCGCAGTATTATTCAAGCCATATCCATCATCCAGGCGATTCGGGATATAGGGTATAACACGAGTTGCGAGCTTCGATAAAGCCTGGGTGAGAAGCGCAGTCGCTGTGATCCCGTCTGCATCATAATCCCCGTATACAGCGATGGTCTGACTCTTGTCAATGGCATACTTGATCAGGCTGCTGGCAAGGTCCAGGTGGCCCAGCGCTAAATTTTCAGGGAAGCAAGGGTGCTGGGGAAGTAAAAAAGAGATCGCATCCTGGGAGGTGTTGCAACCTCTGCGATAGAGTATGGAGCGAAAAGGCACTGAAAAGGAATCCAGATCGCTGTGGATTGCTTCTGGAACAGGGTCTGGAAATATCCAATCAAAGCATACCTTGGTCATCTGAAAAACCCCCTCATTACAAGAGCGGCATGAATTAGTCCGTTGGTTCTGGAGCGATTTCTCTCGAAAGGGCAAGCGCGCCCATCAAGCCGCTGTCATCACCAAGCCCAGCTGGGAGGATTTGCAATCCGTCCAGGTAGACTTCTGAGATCACAGAATCCTCAACTGATTTCCTGATGGGATCGAAGAGAATCTCACCAGCCCGTGAAACCCCGCCGCCGATGATCACGGTTCTGATATTGAAAATGTGTAAAAAATCAGCGATAGCTATGCCGATATATTTCCCCGCACGTTCGTAAGCAGCTATCGCCAATTCATTCCCATCTTCTGCTGCGTCTGAAACTAATTTTGCGTCAAGTTCTCCTTCGGGAAAATGCACTTTCAAAGATTCGTCTTCGAGTTTGGATTTTACCCAACGCACGATAGATGGGCCCGATGCAATAGCTTCCAGGTGGCCAGTTTGCCCACAGGAACACATTGGTCCCTGATGAATGACCGTTGTGTGGCCAAGTTCAGCCGCAAAACCCGAAGCGCCTATATATAACTC
>Ga0207796_1000339_pt1 | contig 19323 bp, 14 predicted proteins | sample Pon1CUnioCityCA_6_FD_187274 | JGI IMG/M metagenome (GOLD analysis project Ga0207796, IMG submission 187274) | Marine sediment microbial community from Union City, CA, USA - Pond 1C Sediment 1 (SPAdes) | ecosystem: Environmental > Aquatic > Marine > Intertidal zone > Salt pond sediment ...
CGATCTGCTCCTGCCGCAGCCTGCGCCGCAGCTCGGTCATCTGGGCCACCGTCAGGCCGCTGTAGCTGGTGGTGATGGCGATGGTCGCCCGCGCCAGCTTATCCGCCAGCTCGGTAGTGGCTATGCGGGTCCTGACGAAGATGATGACCCCGTCGTAATCCTCCGTCTCTAGGATACGGGTCAGCGCATCGAGTTTGTGGACGCCCGCCATCATCCAGACGCGCTGGCGAATGGACTCGCTGCTAGCGGTCCTGACCTCGATGGTGATTTCCTCCGATTCACTCAGGTGCCGCTGGGCGATGCGGCGGATGGCATCGGGCATGGTCGCCGAGAAGAGGGCGACCTGGCGCTGCGCCGGCGTCTGCTCCAGGATCCACTCGATGTCGTCGATGAAGCCCATGCGCAGCATTTCGTCGGCCTCGTCCAGCACCACCAGGCGCAGGGCGTCCAGCGCCAGCGTGCCGCGCTTCATGTGGTCGACGATCCGGCCCGGGGTGCCGACCACGATCTGCGGACCCGCGCGCAACCGCCGCAGCTGCACGCCCATCGGCTGCCCGCCGTAGACGGGCAGGATATCGATGGAGGGCATCCCCTTTGCGAAACCGGCGAGCGCCTCGGCAACCTGGTTGGCCAGTTCGCGGGTCGGCGTGATCACCAGCGCCTGCACAGCGTTCTTTGCGGTGTCGATCCGGTCGATCAGCGGCAGACCGAACGCGCCGGTCTTGCCGGTCCCGGTCTGGGCTTCACCGAGCACGTCGCGCCCGGCCAGCATGGCCGGGATGCACGCGGACTGCACCGGGGTCGGCTGGGCGAAGCCGAGTCGCTCGACGGTCAGCGCCAACGGCTCGGACAGGCCGAGCTCGGGAAAAGAGGGGGAATGCGGCATTTCAGGGTACTCGGGAGGGCCGGACCGTTGAGCCGGCATGGGGCGACGCGCGCCAAACGCATCAGTATACATCAATACGGCGATCTAGCGCCGTCGCGGCCCCGTCCCGCGTTCGGGAACGGGGCCGCCGGAAGCCGCCGGGGCGGCCGGGTCAGCCCAGGTGATACCCCGTCAGCCGCTCGACTTCGTTCTTCGAGCCGAGAAGGACCGGTACGCGCTGGTGGACGCCCTCGGGCTTCAGGTCCAGGATCCGTTCCCGGCCCGTGGTGCTGGCGCCGCCCGCCTGCTCGACGATCAGGCTCATCGGGTTGGCTTCGTACATCAGGCGCAGCTTGCCGCCCTGTCCCTTGGCCTTCAGTTTTTCGTCCACCGGGTACATGAAGACGCCGCCGCGCGTCAGGATGCGGTGCACTTCGGCCACCATCGACGCGATCCAGCGCATGTTGAAGTCCCGTCCGCGGGGTCCGTCCTGGCCCGCGAGGCATTCGTCGACGTAGCGCTTGACGGGCGCCTCCCAGAAACGGCTGTTGGAGGCATTGATCGCGAATTCGCTGGTATCTTCGGGGATCTGCACGTTTTCGTGCGTCAACAGGAACTCGCCGAAGTCCTTGTCGAGGGTGAACATCTGCACGCCGCGGCCGCGCGTCGCGAAGACCATCATCGTCGACGGGCCGTACAGGCAGTAGCCGGCCGCGCACTGTTCGGCACCGGGCTTGAGGAAGTCCTCGGTGGTCGGGTGGGTCACGCCCTCGGGCGCCTTGATGATCGAGAAGATCGTCCCGACCGAGACGTTGACGTCGATGTTCGACGACCCGTCCAGGGGGTCGAACAGCACCAGGTAGTGGCCACGCGGGGCGTCCGCGGGGAGCTGGTAGATCTCGTCCATTTCCTCCGAGGCGAGGCCGGCGACGTGACCGTTGTGGGCCAGCGCCTCGATGAACACCTCGTTGGTGATCACGTCGAGCTTTTTCTGGGTTTCGCCCTGAACGTTTTCGGAGCCCGCCGAACCGAGAACCCCGATCAGGTCGCCCTTGTTCACCAGGTCGGAGATTTTCTTGCAGGCCACCGCGATGTCGTTCAGCAGACCGGTGAATTCGCCGGTCGCCCCCTCGATCTGGCGCTGGGTCTCGATGATGTAGTTGGTCAGGGTGGTGCCGATATGCATGATGGTCTTCCTGGTGAAGCGGATGAATGGTGAGCCATTTCGGTGCGACCGGTGCACGGCCCGCGTGCAGGCCCGCGCCGACGACCGTCACGCACGGCGGGGACACGCCGGGTTCGCCCCCGGTTTGCATGGCGCCGCGATGCGCCACAAACTCTGCAGCGGCCGTTCAGGGCGCCCGTGTCCCGCGCCGGATGCCTTTCGGTAACGTGGCCCGGCTGAAAGCCCGCATATATTAGCAAAAGCTGTGCATTCTTCCTGCTGGTATCTTTACTGCATGTCGAGCCGTGCACAGACGCAACGTCGTCCGAAGGGAGGATTTGATGCCAAAGAATGCGCTCTACGCGCAGTCGGGAGGAGTGACTGCCGTGATCAACGCCAGCGCCTGGGGCGTGATCGAGGCGGTGCGTGCCCATCCGTCGCACTTCGGCACCTGCTACGCCGCCCGGGACGGAATTCTCGGGGTCCTCAACGAGGAGATCATCGACCTGGACCAGGAGGATCCCCTCACCCTGGCGGCGCTGCGGCATACGCCCGGAGGAGCCTTCGGGTCCTGCCGCTTCGATCTCGGCGATCCGGAACAGGACCGGCGACAGTACGAGCGCCTGGTCGAGGTCTTTCGGGCGCATGACATCGGCTACTTCTTCTACAACGGCGGCGGCGGTTCGATGGACACCGCGCTGAAGGTCGCTCGCATCGGCGACCTCCTCGGGTATCCGATCACGGCGGTCGGCGTGCCCAAGACCATCGACAACGACCTCGACGCGACCGACACGAGTCCGGGGTTCGGTTCGGCGGCGAAGTTCATCGCCACCGTCGTGCGCGAAGCGAGCCTCGACGTGGAATCGATGCACACGAGCTCGACCAAGGTCTTCATCCTCGAGGTGATGGGACGCCACGCCGGGTGGCTCGCCGCAGCCGCGGCACTGGCCCAGGAATACGACGGCCGCCCACCGATGCTGATCCTGTTCGCGGAAATCCCCTTCGACGAAGCGGATTTCCTGCAGAACCTCCGGTTGACGGTCGAGCGCCACGGCTACTGTGTCGTCGTCGTTTCGGAGGGATTGAAATACCCGGACGGCAAGCTGTTCGCGGTGGCGCAGAGCCACGATGTCTACGCCTACACGCAGCTGGGCGGTGCCGCGCCCCGGCTCGCGGAGATGATCAAGAAGGAAACCGGTCACAAGCTGCACTGGTCGGTGGTCGACTACATCCAGCGCGCTGCGCGTCACCTGGCGTCGAGGGTGGACGTCGAGCAGGCCTACGCGGTGGGCAAGGCCGCGGTCGAAGGCGTGGTGGCCGGGCACCGGAGCTTCATGCCGGTGATCCGGCGGGAATCCAGCGTGCCCTATCGCTGGTCGATCGGGCGCGTGCCGCTCGAGCGCGTGGCCAACATCGAACGCGGGATGCCCCGCGACTTCATCTCGCCGGACGGCTACGGGATCACCCAGGCCTGCCGCGACTACCTGCGGCCGCTGATCGAGGGTGAGGACTATCCGCCGTTCGAGAACGGGCTGCCCTGCTATCCGCGGATCCGCGGCGTGCTGTTGCCGAGGCGCTGCAGCGCATTCCGGATCGACGAGAACGGCTAGCCTCGTCGGATGTTTCCCTCTTCGTGCACCCGGCCCGCTGCCGCCTTGTCCATCCGGCGGCCAGCGGGTCGGGGTTCAGACTGAAGAAGGGGCCTTTTTGCGCTAAGCTAGCGCGTCATTTTCGATGCCAGCCCGATGAATATCACCGCGATCTACCCCGGTACCTTCGATCCGATCACGCACGGCCACACGGATATCGTGCGTCGGGCGTCGCGCCTGTTCCAGCGCGTCGTCGTGGCGGTGGCCGAGAGCCCGGCAAAGGAGCCGGCTTTCGCGCTGGCGGAACGGGTGGACCTCGCGCAACAGGCACTCGCCGACCTGCCCAACGTCGACGTACGCGGGTTCGACGTGCTGCTGGCGACGTTCGCCCGCGAGCAGGGTGCGGGCGTGATCCTCCGCGGTCTGCGCGCCGTCTCCGACTTCGAGCACGAGTTCCAGCTGGCCGCGATGAATCGCCAGCTGAATCCCGCGGTCGAGACGATGTTCCTGACGCCCGCCGAAGAGTACGGCTATGTGTCCTCCAGTCTGGTGCGGGAAATCGCCCGCCTCGGAGGAGACGTTTCAAACTTCGTCAGTCCGGCCGTTCTTCACGCGCTGGCCAAACGCTATCTCGATGCCTGAAGTCCGCGCGGGCAGCCTGCGAGAAACCGATCCGGAGTTGCGCCCATGGCCCTGATGATTACCGACGAGTGCATCAATTGCGACGTCTGCGAACCCGAATGCCCGAACAGCGCGATCTCGCCCGGCGACGAGATTTACGTGATCGACCCCAAGCTCTGCACCGAATGCGTCGGTCACTACGACGAGCCCCAGTGCCAGCAGGTCTGCCCGGTGGACTGCATCCCGCTGGATCCGGAACACCCCGAGACGCGCGAGGAGCTGATGGCCAAGTACGAGAGGCTGACCGCAGGCTGACCCGCCTGCCCGCGAACATGCCGCATTCCCTGCTCCCTGGCGCGCGCGCGCTGATCACGGCGCTCCTGTTGTCGTGCCTGAGCGGCGGGGCCGCGGCCCGCGATGCGCCCGGAAGCCATGCCCTGGCAACGGCGCATCCGCTGGCGACGGCAGCGGGCGAAGCCGTGCTGGCGGCCGGCGGCAATGCCTTCGACGCCGCGGTCGCGGTCACCGCCGCCCTGGGTGTGGCCGAGCCGCATGGCTCGGGTCTCGGAGGCGGGGGATTCTTTCTCCTGCACGAAGCGGCCACGGGCGAGACCGTGATGGTCGACGCCCGTGAGACCGCGCCGGCCCGCGCGCACCGCGACCTCTTTCTCGACGCGGACGGCGAAGTGATCCCGGGACGCTCGCTCGACGGGGTTCTCGCCGCCGCGATCCCGGGCCTGCCGGCGGGGCTGGTGCACCTGGCCGAGCAGTACGGCCGGCTGCCGCTGGCCGAAAGCCTGGCCCCGGCCATCCGCCTGGCCGAGGACGGCGTGCCGGTCGATCCGACGTTCCTGCAGATGGCGGCCTTTCGGCTGCAGGCGCTCCGGGACGGTGCCGATGCGGCACGGATCTTTCTGGACGACGGCGCGCTTCCCGCCGAGGGCGCGCTGTTGCGGCAGCCGGATCTTGCGGACACCCTGCGCCACATCGCGGAGCAGGGCAGCGACGGCTTCTACCGCGGCCCGGTCGCGCAACGACTGGTCGATGCGGTGGCTCTGAGGGGCGGGATCTGGACGCTCGACGATCTCGATGCCTACGCCGTGGTTGAACGTGCCCCGGTCGTGCTCGAGCACCAGGGGGCGCGCATCACCACCGCGGCGCCCCCGTCGTCGGGCGGAATCGCGATCGGGCAGATTCTCAGCATGCTGGCGGCGGGAGAGCCGCCGGCGAGTGAAGCCGACCGCGTGCACCTGATGGTCGAGGCCATGCGGCGGGCCTACCGCGACCGGGCCGCTTACCTGGGAGACCCGGATCACGTGTCGATCCCGGTCAGCGGCCTGCTGTCATCGGACTACGCGCTGGAGTTGCGCTCGAGCATCGATCCGGCCCACGCGACCCCGAGCGCGGACCTGCCGCTGCGCAGCGACACCGCGCCCGCGGACCTGCGCTTTCTTGCGCGCGAGAGTACCCAGACCAGTCATTTCTCGATCCTCGACGCCCAGGGAAACCGGGTCGCCGGAACGATCACCCTGAACTATCCCTTCGGCTCGGGATTCGTCGCCCCCGGGACCGGCGTGCTGCTGAACAACGAAATGGACGACTTCTCGGCCCGTCCCGGGGTCCCGAACGCCTATGGCCTGATCGGCTTCGAGGCCAACGCCATCGCGCCGCATCGTCGCCCGCTGTCGAGCATGAGCCCGACGTTCGTCGAGACCCGGGATCGCGTGGCGGTGCTGGGAACGCCGGGCGGGAGCCGGATCATCACCATGGTGCTGCAGGGCATCCTGTCGGTGCTGGAAGGACAGGACGCCGAGGACGTGGTTCGGCGTCCCCGCTTTCACCACCAGTACCTGCCGGATCGAATCGAGTTCGAGACCGGCGCATTGTCGTTCCCGGTGCAGCGGGACCTGGCCCAGCGGGGGCACCCGCTGCGCCCGCAGCTGCGTCCGTTCGGAAACATGCAGGTCGTGATCTGGGACCGGGCCGAAGGCGTGCTGCAGGCGGCATCCGATCCGCGCGGGACCGGCGCGGCGACCGTGATCGGCGCGCCATGAAAAAGGCGGCCCGCGAGGGCCGCCCGGATCTTCCGACGCGACGTTCCCGACTCAGAAATCGCCGGTGCGGCCGGCCTCGACGATCTCGTAGATCACGTCGCGCACGCGGATGGCCAGGGGCTCCAGTTCGGGGGTCAGTTCGACCGCGTGCAGCATCATGTCCATGTTCATGGTGGTGATCCAGCCATCGCCGTTCTCGTCTTCGACGACCGCGATGCGGCAGGGCAGGAAGCCGGAGAAGATGATGTCGAATTTCACCATCTCGTTCGCGATCAGCGCGTCGCAGAAGGCCAGGATGCGCATGTACGGCACGTCTTCCTCACCCATCGCCTTGACCTGTTCGGACAGGGGGAGGTCCGCGACCATCATGAAGTTCAGGAGGTTCGCGCGCAGCTGCATCGAGTCCACCGCGTCCTGAACCGAGACGCCGTCTTCGATCTTCCATTTCTGGATACTGTGCTGAACCATCTGCTGCATCATTTCCTTGTCCATTTCCATCGCGGACGTCTGTGCAGTGGCCATCAGGCCCAGGGCGAGCAGGAGCGACACGAGCATTTTCTTCATTGGGTCTTTCCTCCAGGAGGGGTTGTTCGTTGGGGCGCGGGTCAGTCTATCAGACGCGCAAGCGCGGGGGACTTATTCCCCCGGCCGGGACCTCAGAGGTCCAGCAGCAGTCGTGCCGGGTCTTCGAGGGACTCCTTGACCGTGACCAGGAAGCGCACGGCATCGGCGCCGTCGATGAGACGGTGGTCGTAGGACAGCGCCAGGTACATCATCGGGCGGATCACGACCTCGCCGCCACGCGCCACGGGCCGGTCCTGGATCGCGTGCATGCCCAGGATCGCGCTCTGCGGCGGGTTCAGGATCGGCGTCGACAGCAGGGAACCGAACACCCCGCCGTTGGTGATGGTGAAGGTACCGCCGCGCAGGTCGTCGAGATCCAGACGGTTGTCGCGTGCGCGCTCCGCGAAGCTGCGGATGGTCTGTTCGATCTCGGCCAGGGAGCGCTGCCCGGCGTCGCGCAGCACCGGCACCACCAGCCCGCGCGGCGAGGACACGGCAATCCCGATGTCGCTGTAGTGGTGGTAGACGATCTCGTGACCGTCGAGCGCCGCGTTCACCATGGGAAAACGCCGCAGCGCCTGGGCACAGGCGCTGACGAAGAAACCCATGAAGCCGAGCCGCACGCCGTGGCGCTTCTCGAACGCATCCCTGTGGCGCGCCCGAAGCGCCATCACTTCCGACAGGTCGACTTCGTTGAAGGTGGTGAGCATCGCGGTGGTCTGCTTCGCCTCGAGGAGCCGCTCGGCGATCCGCGCGCGCAGACGGGTCATCGGTACGCGCTCCTCTTCGCGCGCTCCGGCCGGGGCGAGGTCGCGGACGTCGGGCGCCGGTTTCCGCTCGGCGGGTGCCGGGACGGGTTCGGGCGCCTTTTCGGCATTCGCGCGCGCCGCGAGGAAGCGCTCGACGTCCTGCTTGGTCAGGCGTCCGTCCTGGCCGGTGCCTTCGATGTCCTCGGCCCGCAGGCCGTGTTCCCCGAGCAGCCGGCGTACCGCCGGGCTGGGCGTGGGAGGCGCCTCCGCAGCCCGTTCCGGTGCGGGTGCCGGCGCTGGCGCCTCCGCCTTCGCGGGGCGCTCCGGGATTTCGTCGTCGGCGTCGTCCTGACCCTCGGTCTCGGACGCCGCGGTCAGGTAGCCGAGCACCGTGTCCGCCTCGACCACCGCGCCTTCCTCGACGCTAAATTCGACGAGTTTCCCGTCGAAGGGCGCCGGAACCTCCAGGACGACCTTGTCGGTCTCCAGTTCGACCAGCAGCTCGTCCCGCCGGACGCTGTCCCCGGGCTTTCCGTGCAACGCCACGACCGTGGCATCGGCCACCGATTCGGGCAGTTCAGGGACGCGGAGGGCGGTGCGTGGGTCTGGCATGGGGCTTCCTTGGCGCTTGCGTTTACTCGGTGGGGCGGGGGGTGTCCCGCGCGGTGATCGGGCCGAAACTGCGTCGCAGGAGTTCCTGCAACTGGGCCTTGTGTACCTCGGGATAGCCGACCGCGGGGGCCGCGGCGGGCGCGCGGGCAACCGCGTGGAGGCGATGCCCGCGGACCTCGAGCAGCGCATTCAGCCGCGGTTCCACGAAACCGAGATAGCCCTGGTTCTCGGGTTCGTCCTGCACCCAGACGAATTCGCTGGCCTGGTCGTATCGGCCCAGAAGGGCGGTCAGCGCCGTCTCGGGGAACGGGTAGCACTGCTCGAGGCGCAGGATCGCGGTGTCGTCCGGCCCCGATTCGCGCCGGGCTTCCAGCAGATCGTAGTAAATGCGCCCGGCGGTCAGCACGACCCGGCGGATCGACCCCGGCTCCGGACGGTCGACATCGTCGATCACCAGCTGGAACCGCCCGTCGGCCAGTTCCTCGAGGTCGCTGACCGCGAGCTTGTGCCGCAGCAGGCTCTTCGGCGTCATCACGACCAGCGGCTTGCGGTAGGGCCGCAGCATCTGGCGGCGCAGGAGATGGAACATCTGCGCCGGGGTGGTGGGGACGCAGACCTGCATGTTTTCCTGGGCACACAGCTGCAGGAAGCGTTCGGGGCGTGCCGAGGAGTGTTCCGGCCCCTGCCCTTCGTAGCCGTGCGGCAACAGCAGCACCAGGCCGCAGAGGCGCCCCCACTTCTGCTCGCCGGAACTGATGAACTGGTCGATCACCACCTGCGCGCCGTTCACGAAATCGCCGAACTGCGCTTCCCAGAGCACCAGCGCGTTCGGGGACGCGGTCGCGTACCCGTACTCGAACGCGAGGACGGCCTCCTCCGAGAGCAGCGAGTCGATGACCAGGAAACGCGGGTTCTCGGGATCGAGCCGGCGCAGCGGCACACAGGACTCGCCCGTGTCGTAGTTGTGCAGCACCGCATGGCGATGGAAAAACGTTCCCCGGCCCGAGTCCTGTCCGGAAAGGCGGATCCGGAACCCGTCCTCGATCAGGGTGGCGTAGGCCAGCGTCTCCGCCGTGCCCCAGTCCAGCGCCTGTTCGCCCGCGGCCATGGCCAGGCGCGCGTCGAGGATGCGGCGAACGCGCGGGTGCACGGTGAAGGCCTCGGGAAGCTGATTCAGGCGCGACAGCAGCGCGGCGAGGTGGTCCCGGGGGGCGCCCGTGGCAATGTCCTGATCCCACGCCTGGTTCACGAACGGTCCCCAGTCCGTCGGTTCGTGCGCCTCGGCTTCGCTCGACGCGATGCGTCCGGGCACCAGCGATTCACCGGCGTCCAGCGACGCGCGGTAACGCTCCTGCAGCCGCTCGGCCGTGTCCGGTTCGATCACGCCCGCGTCCTGCAGCCGACGCGCATAGAGTTCGCGCGTGGTCGGCAGTTCGCGGATGATCCGGTACATCATCGGCTGGGTCGCAGCCGGCTCGTCGGCTTCGTTGTGCCCCTGGCGCCGGTAGCACACCAGGTCGATCACCACGTCCTTGGCGAAGCGCATGCGGTAGTCGAGCGCCATCTGGGTCACGAAGACCACCGCTTCGGGGTCGTCCCCGTTCACGTGCAGGATCGGCGCGTTCACCATCTTCGCCACGTCGGTGGCGTAATGCGACGAGCGGGCGTCCTTGAGCGTGCTGGTGGTGAAGCCGATCTGGTTGTTCACCACCACGTGCACGGTCCCCTTCGTGGAGAACCCGCGGGTCTGCGACATGTTCAGGGTTTCCATCACCACGCCCTGCCCGGCGAAGGCCGCGTCGCCGTGAATCACCACGGGCATCACGTGCTGGCCCGCCTTGTCGCGCAGGCGCACCTGGCGCGCGCGCACGGACCCCTCGACCACCGGCGTGACGATTTCCAGGTGGGACGGGTTGAAGGCCAGCGCCAGGTGCACCGGTCCGCCGGAGGTCTGGATGTCGGTGGAGTACCCGAGGTGGTACTTCACGTCGCCGGTCCCCCGGTTGCGGGTCGAGCGCCCCTCGAACTCGTCGGCGAGTTCCCGGGGCGACTTGCCGAAGATGTTGACCAGCACGTTCAGGCGACCCCGGTGGGCCATGCCGACCACGATCTCGCGGAGTCCCCGCGCGCCGCCGCGGTGCACCAGGGCATTGAGCAGCGGGATCAGGCTTTCGGCGCCCTCCAGCGAGAACCGCTTCTGCCCGACGTAGCGATGGTGCAGATAGCGTTCCAGGCCCTCGGCGGCGGTCAGCCTCTCGAGGATCGCCTCGCGGGTGTCGGGGTCGAAGGCGAAGTCGCCGCGCGCCGATTCCAGCCGCTGCTGCAGCCAGCGCTTCTCCGCGGTCGAGGTGAGATGCATGTATTCCACGCCGATGCTGGCGCAGTAGGTTTCTTTCAGGATCGACTCGATCTCGTCCAGCCGCGCCGGGTTGGGCGCGTGCAGCGACCCGGGGTCGAAGGCCTGGTCCGGTGCAACGTCATCGAGGCCGTGGTAGGCACGCGTCAGTTCCGGGGGTGGCTCCGGGGCCGCGCGGTCCAGCGGGTCGAGCCGCGCGGCGAAATGTCCGAGGAAGCGGTGGGCGTTGATGTACTGCAGCACCCGCACCTGCAACCGTTCCAGTTCGAGGTCGTGCTCGTTGACGCAACCGCGATCCGCGGCGTCCGTGCGCGGCGGCGGGGTGCGCTCGATCGCCTCGAAGTAGTCCGCCCAGGCGGCGGGTACCGATTCCGGGTCATTCCGGTAACGCTCGAACAGTGCTTCGGCAAACGCCATGCTGTCCGGGTGGAGGTCCATGCGGCGCAGCATCGCGAGGGTCCGCTGCCGGGAGGGAGGTTCGTTCATGACCTTTTCGGGCTCTCCGGGGCCGGGTCGGGGAAGGCACCCCATCGTTGTTCAGCTTAGCGCGAAATGCCCGGAAATTCCGGGAAATCGGCCAAATCGGGACATGTTTCCACATCCCTTTGATACCATTCCCCGATGGATGTTTCCCGCCTTCTGGATACCCTCAACCCCGCGCAGCGCGAGGCGGTGGCCGCGCCTCCGGGGCCCGCGCTGGTGCTGGCGGGCGCCGGTAGCGGCAAGACGCGGGTGCTGGTGCACCGCATCGCCTGGCTGATCGAGGTCGAGGGACTCGCCCCGTGGAACCTGCTTGCGGTGACCTTCACCAACAAGGCCGCGAACGAGATGCGCGGACGTATCGAGACCCTGCTGGGGGTCCCGGTCAGCGGCCTCTGGGTGGGGACGTTCCATGGTCTGGCGCACCGGTTGCTGCGCCAGCACTGGCAGGAGGCCGGCCTCCCCCAGAGCTTCCAGATCCTGGACAGCGACGACCAGCTTCGGCTGATCCGCCGGATCCTGCGCGGGCTGGAGATGGACGAGGCACGCTGGCCGCCGCGGCAGGCGCAGTGGTTCATCAACGCGCGCAAGGACGAAGGCCGGCGCCCCGAGCATCTGCCGGACACCGGTGACCCGATCTCGCGCCAGTGGGTCCGCGTGTACACGGCCTACGAGCAGGCCTGCGCGCGGGCCGGGGTCGTCGATTTCGCCGAGCTGCTGCTGCGCTCGCTGGAACTGCTGCGCGACAACGCGGCCCTGCTCGGCCATTACCGTTCCCGGTTCCGCCACCTGCTGGTCGACGAGTTCCAGGACACCAACGACATCCAGTACGGATGGCTGCGTCTGCTCGCGGGATCGGACGCCCCGGTATTCGCGGTGGGCGACGACGACCAGTCCATCTACGGCTGGCGCGGCGCGCGGATCGAGAACCTGCAGCACTTCCAGAAGGACTTTCCGGACACGCAGCTGATCCGGCTGGAGCAGAACTACCGTTCCAGCGCCAACATCCTCAACGCCGCCAACGCATTGATCCGGCACAATCGCGGTCGCCTGGGCAAGGAGCTCTGGACCGAGGGCCGGGACGGCGCGCCGGTGCGCGTGTTCGCCGCGATCAACGAACAGGACGAGGCCCGTTTCGTCGCCGAGACGATCGCGCGCCACGTGGACCAGGGCGGCCTGTACCGGGAATGCGCGGTTCTGTACCGCTCCAACGCCCAGTCCCGGGTGCTGGAGGAGACCTTCATCGCGCGCCGCATGCCGTACCGGGTGTACGGGGGCCTGCGCTTCTTCGAGCGCCAGGAGATCAAGGACGCGCTGGCGTACCTGCGCCTGGTCGAGAACGGCGACGACGACACGGCGTTCCTGCGCGTGGTGAATCAGCCGCCGCGCGGAATCGGGGAAAAGACGCTGGACGAACTGCGGGCGCTGGCGCAGCAGCAGGCGCTGAGTCTCCAGCAGGCTGCGCTCGTCGCGGTGGCGGACGATCGGCTGGCGGGCCGTGCCCGGAACGCGGTGGCGGGTTTCCTGAAGATCCTGGACCGCCTGCGCGAGGATGCCGCCTCGCGGAGCCTGCCCGACCAGGTGGCGCGTGCCATCGAGTGCGCGGGCCTGAAGGACCATTTCCTGAGCGAGAAGGGCGAGCGCGGACAGGCGCGGGTCGAGAACCTGGACGAACTGATCGGCGCGGCCCGGGCCTTCGAACATGAGGTTCCGGCGGTCGGTGACGATGCCCCGGGCGGGCTGACGGAGTTCCTCGCCCATGCGGCACTCGAGGCCGGGGAGGGGGCTGCGGACCCGCACCAGGACGCGGTGCAGCTGATGACGCTGCATTCGGCCAAGGGGCTGGAATTCCCGCTGGTCTTCCTGACCGGGCTCGAGGAAGGGCTGTTCCCCAACGCGCGGTCGCTGGAAGAGCCCGGCCGCCTGGAGGAGGAACGCCGGCTCGCCTACGTGGGCATGACCCGAGCCGAGCGCGAGCTGTATCTCACGTATGCCGAGACCCGGCGGCTGTATGGCCGCGAGTCGCACAATATCCCGTCACGGTTCGTCAATGAACTGCCGCCGGAGCGGGTCGAGCATCTGCGGCCCCCGGCACGCATCCAGCCGGCACGTCGGTTTTCCGGCGCATTCGCGGTTCCGGGAGCGCAGCGCGCGCCCGAGGCCGCGCAACAGGCCGGGCTCGCGGTGGGATCGCGGGTACGCCACGGCAAGTTCGGCGAGGGCGTGATCACGGATTTCGAGGGTGCCGGCGCCTCGGCCCGGGTGCAGGTGAACTTCGCCGACGTGGGACCGAAGTGGCTGGTGCTCGGCTTTGCGCCACTGGAGCCGCTCCGCTGAAGCCTGCGCGGCCGCCCCGGTCGGGCGGCTACGCGCGGAGTCGGCCTCCGTCAGGCCCGGGCGACCCGAAGCCCGGATGCCGCCGTCAGTCGGCGCCGCGCACCGGGAGGGTCGCGTCGGGCGCCGGGTGGAACATGCGCTGCACCAGCCAGACTGCCACCGCCGCACCGATGCCGACCAGGTCGGTCACAAGCCCACCCTCGATCATGAACAGCGCCGCCGCGGCCAGTACCGCGCGCATGAACCATGCGCTTCGCATCCCCATGAACCAACCCTGCACTGCGGCCGACAGCAGGAACACGCCAAAGATCGCGGTCACGCCCGCGCGCATGATCTCGAAGGCGCTACCGTCCAACAGCAGGGCGCTGTTGTAGAAGAACATGAAGGGTACGATGAAGGCCGCGATCCCGATCTTGAACGACGTAAACGACGTCTCCATCGCGTTCGCGCCCGAGATGCCCGCCGCCGCGTAGGAGGCCAGCGCCACCGGCGGCGTGATCGCGGACACCACCGCGAAATAGAACACGAAGAAGTGCGCGGTCAGCGGCGGGATGCCGATCTCGATCAATCCGGGCGCCACCACGGACGCCGCCACCGCATAGGCCGCCGTGGTGGGCATGCCCATGCCAAGCAGGATCGCGATGCACATGGCGAAGAACAGCGCCAGGAGCTGGCTGACGCCGGCCACGTCCAAAAGCACGGCAGAGAAGCGCGCACCAACGCCTGTCAGGCTGATGACACCAACAATGATGCCGGCCGCGGCGCACACCGCGATGATCTGGATCGCCATCGTGCCCGCCGTTTCCAGCGCGAGCGCGAGGCGCTTCAGACCCATGCCATGCGGATCCTTGCCGATGAACTCCTGCACGGTGACATACAGGAAGGTCACCCCCACCATTGTCGCCGTGGCCTGGGGCAGCCAGCCGACGCTGTCGGCCATGCCCGCGGCATAGGTCAACACCAGCAGCGCCGACAGCAACGTGATCGCCAGCACCAGCACCCGCTGCACCGTCCAGGCCCCACGCGCCAGGCCGAAATGTTCGGGCATGGCCCAGGACACGACCACCGCCGCGACCGTGGCCAGCGTGCCCGCCCGGATTACCGAGTAGCCCTGGAACAGCGCGTAGATCAGGATCACGATGGGGATGAACAGGAATGCCTTCGTGGCCATCGACTTGAGCCTGGGCAGCTCGTCGTCGCGCATCCCCCGCATGCCGAGCTTGGCGGCCTCGAAATCCACCATGAAGTAGATCGAGACGAAGTAAAGGATCGCCGGGATCAGCGCGGCGACGGCGATCTCCGTGTAGGGGATGCCCGTGATCTCGGCCATGATGAACGCGCCTGCGCCCATGATCGGAGGCATGATCTGGCCACCGGTCGACGCCGCGGCCTCGATCGCACCGGCGGTCTTCCTGTGGTAGCCCACCTTCTTCATCAACGGGATGGTCAGCGACCCGGTCGCCACTACGTTGCCGGCGCTGGTGCCGTTGATCATGCCCATGAGCCCGCTGGCGAAGATCGCCACCTTGGCCGGGCCACCGCGCGCCCGGCCTGCAGCGGCGAAGGCGAAGTTGACGAAATAGTCACCGACCTTCGACGCCTGCAGGAAGGCGGCGAAGATGATGAACAGGATGATGTAGGTAGACGACACCGCCGTGGTCGGACCCAGGATGCCCGCGTCGGTGTAGACGAAGCCGAAGAATCGCTTCCAGGTAAAGGGCGACTGCACCGCCAGGATCCCTGGCAGCAGGTGCGCGGTGAAGGTATACAGCAGGAACAGCCCGGCGATCACCACCAGCGCCAGCCCCGCCACGCGGCGCGTCAGCTCCAGGATCAGCGCCGACCCGGCGGTGGCGGCGAAAGCCACGCCGATGGGCACGAACGATGTGCCGACGGCGTTGCGCGCCGCGGTAGAGTAGATCGGCACCAGGTACAGTGCCACCAGGATTCCACACAGCGCCAGGATCACGTCCGACGAGGCGAAGCGTCCGCGGGCCCGTCGTTCGAACCAGCTCAGAACGATACCGCCGAAGGTGGCGATCAGCAGCGGTACGCCGAACCACCACACTTCCTGCCCGTAGATCGGCGTACCGGGAAAGGCGGGCCATGTGGGCAGCCCGCCCATCTGCGGCAGGTCGCCCGAGTTCACCAGCTGGATGAACTGGAGCACGGTCCAGAAAGCAACCCCGACCGGCAGCAGGAGCGACCATCCCGCCAGCGACAACAGCCGCGTCTCGCGCATGTCCTCGCGGGAAAAGCTGTGCGCGGCGAACATCAGGAAGCCCAGCGCCAGCGCACCGGCGATGTGCACGATACGGAAGTTCCAGGTCTCCATGGGGAATTGCGGCAGAAAGGGAATGTCGATCCCTGTCAGGGCCGACAGCGAGAGGCCGTTCAGCGCCGCGACGTGAAACGCGGCATACAGGGTCGCGAAGACCGCGACGAACAGCTCGGCCCGGCCGGTAAACATGCGCCGGTTCTTTTCGAGGGGCTCCTTGTCGACACCCTTGGCGATGGTGCGGCCTTCGGCCTGTTCGGTCATGGCACTGGCTCCTCTCGGCCGCCCCGGCCGCTTGCAGCGTGAACGTTCCGGGCGCGGCCTCGCGGCTGCGCCCGGTGGTCAGGTGGGGCTCAATTGCCGTGGATCATATCGGCGGGGATGTCGGCGCCCGCGTTCTCGGCGAACCACGCGGCCGCGCCGGGATGCCATTTCAGAACCTTGTTCTTGTCCCAGTGCTCGGGCAACGTCGCGGTAGCGGCGCGGTGGATGTTCACCATGCGCTGGTTGTCCGACATCACCACGTCCACCACCGCATTGACGAAGCTGGCCGGCAGGTCGCAGTTGGCGATGGCGAAGTTCCACATCGACACCGACCGCGCGGGCTCAGTCAGGGTCTGGTAGGCGGTGGCCGGGATCTGGAACTCGGACACCGGGAAGTTGGCGATGAGGGTCTGCTGCTCTTCCTCGGTGAACTCGATGATGTTGATGTCGGTCTGCACCTCCAGTTGCGAGACCGCCGGAATCGGCACACCGGCGGCGAACGCGATCACGTTCAGCAGCCCGTCCTGAAGCTGGCTGCCCAGGTCCGCCCAGCCTCCGTTGCGGCGTTGGAAATCGACGCCCAGCGTCTCCATCATGCGCGGGAAATAGGTGTCCGAGGTCGAGCCCGCGGGACCGAAGCCGATGCGCGCGCCCGCCGGAATCTCGGAAATCTTGGTGATGCCCGAGGACGCCAGCGCGGTGATCGAGAACGGCGTCTGGTACATCGGGAACATCGCACAGGCATTGGTCATCGGCAGGCCGGGCGCGATCGGGTTGGTGCCGGCGACCGATTCCGCCGCCGGGCCCATCGTGGTCATGCCGAACTGCGCCTCGCCGGTATGGACCAGCGCCATGTTCTGCATCGGGCCGCCGGTGACCTCGGCGCCGCCTGACAGGCCCAGCTGCTCGGCCACAAGGTTGGCCCAGCCCGACCCGTAGGCGAAGTAGGTGCCGCCCTGTGAAGCGGTGCCGACGGTGAAGCTGTCGGGCCAGCCGGCGCGGTCGCTATCGGACTGCGCCAGTGCCACGCCGGCGGACAGGGCCGTGACCACCGCGGCGGCGATCAGTCGGTTCATGTATTTCATCTTTTCGTCTCCTCTCTCTAGTTATCTGGACGAGTATAGGGCCTATGGAGGGTGTTTACCTCGGCCTGAACGCCGGGTCGCGGCCAGGGATCGGCGCCCGCGTCGCGCGCATTTGGCGCGAGCAATCGAGTATCCGCTGGATCATCGGTGGGATCAGCCCCTCGATGAAGATCGGGTTGCGGCCAACGACACTCGATCCCTGTTTCCGAGGCCGTCATTGTCCGTGTGCGCGGAGCGCCGGTCGATGCCCTTGCGATACCCGTCGAGGTTGGTGAGCACATCACCGTTGGCGCCTTCGCTGGCATCGCCCGTCGTCTTGGCCTCTCCGCCGGCGCGGGCGAGCGTGAATGACGCCGGTGCCGTGGTCAGCGATCCAATGACTCGATCGTTCATTGTGGCTGTCTCCTCGTCGGGCCCCGTTCGTAGCGGGGTCCATCGCTTATGTTGGTACGGAGCGGGAGAGGCCCGGTCCGCCTTGGTTCCGCCCGGCAGAACCTGGCGGAGAACCGCTTGTGAAGCAACCGGCAGGCGTCCGGGCGTAAAGGGACAGGTCTGTCCCGGAAACTGCGTGGATCCGTGTGACCTTCACAAGATCTGCACACGGTCTTCAGGTGCGGTCCACGTTCCTTATAGCATCCGAATATGCGGCAAGTCTCGGTTTCGGGCGCCTCCGGAACGTTCACGCGCGCTCCGGGGGGCGCGAAACCCGATCTCATTGCAAAAACCCGAATGATTTCGGGGTTTCACCGCCGCCATGCGGGTTTTTTGTACGCGTGGAAAAATCCCGGTTTCGGGTCTACGGTCGCCAGGGCCACCGATGACGCCGCGGTGGTTTTTCGCGACACTGAACTTCGGCTCCGAAGAGACTGCAAACCATGGACGCACTGTATCCGCCGATCGAACCCCACCGCTCGGGCCTGCTGGACGTGGGCGATGGTCACCGCCTCTACTGGGAGGAGTGCGGCCGTCCCGACGGCTTGCCGGTGGTGTTCCTGCACGGCGGGCCGGGCTCCGGCTGCGAGGCCTGGCACCGCCGCTTCTTCGATCCGGCCCGCTACCGCATCGTGCTGTTCGACCAGCGCGGATCCGGCCGCTCGACGCCGCACGCCAGCCTGGACGCCAATACGACGCCGCACCTGGTCGCCGACGTCGAGCGTCTGCGGGCCCTGCTCGACATCGAGCGCTGGGTGGTGTTCGGAGGCTCCTGGGGTTCGACCCTGGGGCTGGCCTACGCGCAGGCGCACCCGGAACGCGTGCTGGGCCTGGTGTTGCGCGGGATCTTCCTGTGCCGCTCGCGCGACGTCCAGTGGTTCTATCAATCGGGGGCCGACCGGGTGTTTCCGGAGGCCTGGGCGGACTACCTCGCGCCGATTCCGGCGGAGGAGCGCGGCGACCTGGTGGCCGCCTACCACCGGAGACTGACCGATCCCGATCCCGGCGTTCGCGAGGCGGCCGCGCGGGCCTGGTCGGTCTGGGAAGGCAGCACGTCCTGCCTGCGGCCCAACCCGGACGTCCTCGCGCATTTCGCAGCGCCCTCGGTGGCGGTGAGCCTCGCCAGGATCGAGTGCCACTATTTCATGCACGGCAGTTTCCTCGAGCCCGACCAGTTGCTGCGCGAAGCGCGGCGTCTGGCCGGAATTCCCGGGTACATCGTGCACGGTCGCTACGACGTGGTCTGCCCGGTGGAGCAGGCCGTGGCACTGCACCGGGCATGGCCCTCGGCCGAACTGCAGATCGTGCCCGATGCCGGGCACTCGGCCGCCGAGCCGGGCATCGCCCGACGGCTGGTCGCCGCCACCGACGCGCTCGCCGAGCGCTTCGCGGGGTGAGGGACGCATGATCGCGTTGATCCAGCGGGTCACCGAGGCCAGCGTGCGGATCGCGGGCGAGCCGGTGGGCCGGATCGGTCCCGGCCTGCTGGCGCTGGTGGCGGTGGAGGCGGAGGACACGCCGTCGACGGTGGAACGGATGCTGGACCGGCTGCTCGGCTATCGCGTGTTTCCCGACGCGGCGGGACGCATGAACCGGAGTCTGCACGACACCGGCGGCGGCCTGCTTCTGGTGCCGCAGTTCACGCTGGCGGCCGACACCGGCAAGGGCATGCGGCCGAGCTTCAGCGGAGCGGCGAGTCCCGAAAGGGGTGCGGAGCGCTTCGGCGAACTGGTGGCGCGCGCCCGCGAACGGCATCCGGAGGTCGCCACCGGGCGTTTCGGTGCGGACATGCAGGTGGCGCTGGTCAACGACGGTCCCGTGACCTTCTGGCTGCAGGCCCGCTGAAGCCCCTCCCCCGCCACGGGGGAGGGG
>Ga0207796_1000340_pt1 | contig 19304 bp, 21 predicted proteins | sample Pon1CUnioCityCA_6_FD_187274 | JGI IMG/M metagenome (GOLD analysis project Ga0207796, IMG submission 187274) | Marine sediment microbial community from Union City, CA, USA - Pond 1C Sediment 1 (SPAdes) | ecosystem: Environmental > Aquatic > Marine > Intertidal zone > Salt pond sediment ...
TGGGAATGCTCCGATTGGTGCCCAACTCGGCGCCACCCCTGGATACCCAGCCGCTCACGCTCATCCAGTCCATTTCGTCGACATCGCCATCTGCCAGTCCCACAAAACCATTCCTTACGGCTAGCATGGTGTGGCCTTTGTCGAGGCCGAGCCGGACGGCCGCACGCACGGCAGTGTTCATGCCGGGAGCAGGCCCTCCACAGTGCAGTACGGCGAGGCGGAGCTGTCGCTGATCGGGCGACGGCGCATGGGGTTGCGCCCGGAGCAACGTGCGCAGGGTGCGGAACGAGTCAGAGAAGCTGCCGCCGCGCATGGCCATTGCCGTCTCGTAGTCCTGATCGGCAATCACCTTGGCTACCTGCTGGGTCTCTTTGACGCTGTCCATAAGAGGGGAAGAGATCACATCGTGCTGGCGAATGCCAACCAGCAAGGGCTCCTTGACTGCTGCGGCGGAGAGTAGTTCCTCGACAGCGGCGTGACCCAACACAGTGCTCATGTACCGGTCAAAGGCGCTGGGCGAACCGCCGCGTTGCACATGGCCAAGAATTGTGATCCGTACGTCCACACCCAAGCGCTCTTCAAGCACCTGTTTTACATAAGAGGATGTGATAGGGTTGCCAAACCGGTCTTGAGCTCCTTCGGCGACTATCACTGTGCTGTGACGGCGGCCGATGTCTCGCCCGGCTTTGAGCCGCTGGCACATCAGCTCTTCCCAGTTATCCACATTGGGCGGATTCTCGGGAATCAGGACCCAGTTTGCGCCGGTGGCCAGGCCACTCATCAATGCCAGATAACCGCAATGGCGTCCCATCACCTCGATCACGAAAGTTCGGTGATGACTAGCAGCCGTGGTTGATATGGCGTCAACGGCTTCGGTGATGCGGTGCAATGCGGTGTCAGCCCCGATGGTCATGTCAGTGCCAAACATGTCATTGTCAATGGAACCAACCAAACCGACTATGGCCAGCTGGGGGTGGGCGTCTACCTCTTCCTGGGTGATCTCACCCGCTTCTGCCAGCTCGGCGAGCAACTCGGGCCATTCCTGGCGAAAGATGTTGGCTCCCGTGAGGCTTCCGTCTCCACCGATGATGACAAGACGGTCTATGCCGCGGGACACGAGGTTCCGGGCTGCTTTTTGTCTTCCCTCGCGCTTTCTGAACTCGGCACAGCGTGCAGAGCCAATAGAGGTGCCTCCCTGTTGGAGAATGCCTCCGACCGAGTCCCAGTTCATCTTGGCAATGTACTCGCCGCCTGCAACCATGCCCTGATAGCCTTCATAGATTGCATACACTTGGGCGCCACACTCGAGAGCAGTGCGGACTACTGCTCTAACGGCAGCGTTCATGCCCGGTGCGTCGCCACCGCTTGTAAGTACGCCAAGGCACTTTGACTTGCTGTCAGACATTTTACTCTCCCTTGTGGCTTGCGCGAGTCGGTTGTGGCTCCTGGTCAGTCTCCCAGAGTAGCGACCATGACTGCTTTGATCGTGTGCAGGCGGTTCTCAGCTTGGTCAAAGACCACCGAGTGCTCGGACTCGAAGACATCATCAGTCACCTCCATGCCATCGAGTCCGAACTTCTGGTATATCTCCTCGCCGATCTTGGTTTCGCGATTGTGGAAAGAGGGAAGGCAGTGAAGGAACTTGACGGATGGATTCTTGGTCATGGCCAGCGTATCCAAGCTGACTTGGTACGGCTTGAGCAGGTCGATCCGCTCTTTCCAGACAGAATCGGGTTCGCCCATCGAGACCCAGACATCGGTATGAATATAGTCAACGTGCTCGACTGCCTGGGCCACATCGTCCGTCAGCGTGAGCCGGGCGCCTGTGGTGGAGGCTATGGAGCGGCAGGTGTCGACCAGTTCTTCATTGGGCCAAAGCCCGCGTGGGGCGCATAGCCGGACGTCCATGCCCAGCTTGCATCCGCCGACCATCAATGAGTTGGCCATGTTATTTCGTGCATCGCCGAGATACGCGTAGGAGAGCTGGGACAGCGGTTTCGTGGCATGTTCCTCCATTGTAAGCATGTCGGCCAGGATCTGCGTGGGGTGGAACTCGTTCGTCAACCCATTCCAAACAGGCACACCTGCATACTGAGCCAGCTCCTCGACAGTCGTCTGAGCGAAACCCCTGTACTCGATGCCATCGTAGATCCGGCCCAGCACTCGTGCAGTGTCCTTCATCGACTCTTTGTGGCCTATCTGCGAGCCTGATGGACCCAGATAGGTGACATGAGCGCCCTGGTCGTAGGCGGCAACCTCGAAGGAGACCCGTGTTCGCGTCGACGATTTCTCAAAGATGAGCGCAATGTTCTTGCCCGCCAGTCGGGGCTGTTCATAGCCGCCATATTTGGCTGCTTTGAGGTCCGCCGACAGTTGGAGAAGAAACTGGATCTCTCGGGGACTGAAGTCCAGGAGCTTTACAAAGCTACGATTCCGCAGATTGAATGCCATGGTACCCTCCTGTTCCTCCTGACGGAGGCCTGTAGATTGTGAGGTGCTGCACGCGATGTAGTATACCGCAACTCACGCGTGCTGGCAACATTACTGGTACGGCAATAGTTTGGGTGGCAGAGCGCCTGTTGTATCATAATCTGGAATTGCCAATGGTAGGCAACTGATCTATACTTCGGCGATCGCATCAACAGAATTGCTCGGGGAAGGGAGCAGGTATGGCTGCTTATCAGACGCCTGCCGGCGGAGTCATAACCTCACTGATAAACTGGTCGCGCCAGCGTCTACCGCGCTGGCTCGATCAACACAAGCTTTCGGAATCCGGCGTAATTATGCTTACCGCGTTGATCGTTGGTGTCGGAGCCGGGCTTGGTGCAGTCGTCTTTCGCTGGCTTATTGACAGTGTGCAGCATCTGGCCTACGGTGGTCTTGGCGGGCTACTGGAGAGCGTGTCGCCCCTGCACCTGTTGATTATTCCGGCACTGGGTGGTGCGATTGTCGGGCCATTGGTCTGGAGATTCGCCCGAGAGGCCAAGGGGCACGGCGTTCCAGAGGTAATGGAGGCTATTGCGCTGCGGGGCGGGCGCATTCGACCAAGAGTGGCCGTGGTCAAGGCACTGGCCTCTGCAGTGTGCATCGGCACCGGCGGCTCGGTAGGGCGTGAAGGCCCGATTGCCCAGATTGGATCGGCGTTAGGCTCTACTATCGGACAACTCTTTCACCTGTCTGACGAACGGGTGCGCAACCTGGTGGCCTGTGGCGCGGCTGGTGGCATTGCTGCTACCTTTAATGCGCCTATCGCAGGATCGGTCTTTGCGCTGGAAGTGATCCTGGGCCAGTTTCATTCTGTCTATTTCGGGGCAGTCGTCATCTCTTCTGTTGTGGCAAGCGTCGTGGCCCATGCCTTTGAGGGGGACACGCTGGCGTTTGCCGTCCCTGCCTATTCCCTGATCAGCCCATGGGAGCTGATCTTCTATGTGCTGCTGGGCCTGCTGGCGGCAGTAACTGCCGTGGCCTTTACCCGACTGCTCTACTTTTCCGAGGACCTGTGGGATCGTATTGCGTTTCCGGAGTATCTAAAGCCGGTGATTGGAGGCCTCTTGCTAGGCCTCATGGGTATTCTTGTGCCAAAGATAGCAGGTTTCCCCCGGATTTTTGGTGTGGGATATGACACGATCACCCAGGCCCTATCCGGGGAACTCGTGCTGCAGGTCACAGTTGTGCTTCTGTTCGCCAAGGTGCTTGCTACTGTCATCACCCTGGGCTCTGGCGGCTCGGGTGGTGTATTTGCCCCATCGCTATTCATCGGGGCGATGCTTGGCGAGGCCTTTGGCCAGATTGTACATGGGCTCTTTCCAGAGATCACGGCGCCGATGGGCGCATATGCCATGGTGGGCATGGCTGCTGTATTCGGTGGCGCCGCTCACGCGCCGGTAACGGCCATTCTCATTCTATTCGAGATGACTGGCGACTACAAGATCATCCTGCCTCTCATGCTGGCCACAGTAATCAGCACCCTTGTTTCCCGGCTGATCAGCCCTGAATCGATCTATACGCTAAAGCTGACGCGGCGTGGAGTTCATTTGAGCCAGGGACAAGACATAGATGTGATGCAGAGTATCACGGTGGGTGAGGCGATGACGACCGAAGTGGACACCGTATCGGTCAACATGTCGCTGGACGATCTGGCTGACGAGTTTGCACGCTCTCACCATCACGGGTTCCCTGTCCTGGACGATGCAGGCGAACTCGTAGGCGTGGTGAGCATACAGGATTTGGAGTGGGCCAAGGCCGCGGGGCCGACTGAGGGAAGGGTGGCGGGAGACATTGCCACCAAGGAAGGGCTCCAAGTCGCCTACCCATATGAACCTATGTGGAAGGCACTGCGCCGGCTGGGCCGGCGCGATCTGGGCCGCCTGCCAGTGGTAGAAGAGGAAGGTTCGCAGCGGCTGGTGGGGATGGTGCGCCGCGCGGATATCATCCGTGCCTACGATCGGGCGATTGCGGCACGCGCTCACCACCAGCATCGTGCCGAGATGCTGCGCTTGGGCCCAGTGGATGATGCAAGGCTCATGCAATTCCGCATTCCCTCAGGCTCCCCTGTGGTGGGGCAGCGTATCAGCGACCTGCGACTGCCTGAGGAGTGTCTGATTATCTCGGTCAGGCGGGGCCGGAAGCTGCATATGGCACACGGCTACACGACCCTGGAAAAGGGTGATCAGGTGACGCTCTTTTCAGCTTCCGAGTGTATGCTAGATGTGGAAGGTCTCCTGACTGGTAGCCTAGAGGATTAGGCGGAGCGAACGTGCGCGGTTTGGGTTTGCTCCGCCAAGCTGCTGGTCGGGAATTGAGCGCAGCTCAAGACAGAGATGCAGCGATCTGCCTGGCCCAGTCCGCGGCACGATCCAGCTCACCCTCCAGCAGTGGGCCCTCGGTACCGCCTACGTAGAACGGTTCTGGGGGCACAAGCAGCACTCCGCCTTTCTTCTTAAGCCTGTCCGCAATGGGCTCGGCGGCATAGCCAAAGAGCCTGACGAAAAATGCCAGGATCTTGACTCTTTCGATTTCAGCTACTGTTATCCGCGTGTCAAAGGCCGCAACCTTGACGCCTCTCAGACCTCCGTTCGGGATGCTTTTCAGCATTGCCGTCGTGGGGCCAGTCGGGCTGAACCTCTGAGTCGGTGAGCCGACGATCAGTAGCGTTAGCCCGGTGATATGCGATGGCCCGAAATCACCCACGCGTGCTACCTCGACGTCCTCCTGCGAGCCGAGGGCGTCGCCAATCGCCCGGGCGACTTGCTCTGTGTTGCCATAGGCTGAGTCGTAGGCTACTATTGCTTTCATAGGGAAGAACTCCTTCTGTTCCGGCTGCGGAATGCTCCTAGTTGGCGTCGGTACTGTGCAGTTCCTTGCCAATCTCGGCAGCCCAGGCGCTGATGGCGTCCCAATCCCGAAAGTCGCCGACTGGCGTCTTTATCCTGTTGAGCACCCACTTCTCGAGAAAGTTGAGTTTGCTCGCATCGAGCGCGCCATGAAATACGGCAATATCGCGGGGTTGGATGTGGTCAATGACCGGCTGCAGGCTGCTGGGAAATCGCCATCCCTGCAGCAATTCCACTGGGTCTCCCTCTCCCGTGGGACCGCTGGAGAACAACCACACCGGTCGCTGCGCCAGCTCGGCCTCGTGGGCTTGCAGGAACCTGACGGCCTCTTTACGCCAGCGCCCGATGTACACGCCACTGCCCAGTACAACAGCGCTGTACGCCGAGAGATCGCTGACCTTGTCGGCTGAGCGCACATCGCATTCCAACCCTGTGCCTGCCAGTACCTCGCCGATCCTTTCGGCAATCTCTGCTGTCGCTCCGTACTTGGTGCCATATGCCACCAGAACCTTCTGCATTTACTCCTCCTCTTTCTGTGTTTTCGGCTCAGTCTTTGGCCGTCGATGCAATTCCGCGGATCGACTTGGTACTAGGTTTCACTGCCGACAAGATCCTTCGCCCAGGCAGCAGCGCGCGCGATCTCTCCCTTCTTGAGTGGGCCTTTCTTGAGCCCCCTGACGAAGAACCCGCCTGGTTCACCGGCGATCGTCCACCCGCTTTCGCTTAGAAGCACAGCAATTTTCGGTGCTGCGAAACCGCCCCATCGCTCGAGAAACCTCCAAGACAACCGTGTGTCAAAGGTCGCCGCCCTGGCGTCTCCATGCGCAGGTGGGCCAACGCGATCAACCAGCGCCTGAGTCGCCTCGGTGGGCAGAGCCCCGTGCGTCGGAGAGCCGACGATGAGCAGATCAGCGCTGGCCAATTCAGTGGGGTCCGCTTCGTCCACTCTCTGCGCCCGCAGTTCGCCCGGCATCACCTCCGCAATGGCGTGCGCAATCATCTCCGTGTTCCCGTGTACCGAGTCGTACACAACCAGGATCTTCATCTCTCACCTCCTGGCCTAGAATACACCATAATAGTGTGTTCTTCCTGACATCCTTCTGGCATCTTTTTGATACTGTATCACGCTTTTGCACCAGGAGCAAGAACTGGAGGCATCGGATCAGCCCGAGCTTGGGCTCAACAGGAATCGGTGGGAAGGATACTCCGTCCGGGCAATGCGAAATCCTCCATATGGCGGATGCGCCCACGGTAGTCCCGTGCTATAATGAAGAGGGCTTACGGTAGAGGCGCAGTTGGCAGGGGAGGGCGATATCATGTGTTTCTCGGCAGAAGCAAGTTTCGCAGCCAGTGGGGTCTTGGCTGCCAGCAGCGTGGCTATCTCGCGGATACCAAAGGAGAGATCCAGTGTCCCGCTCTCGACGTTCCCGGCAATCTTTGCCGCGCACCAGTTCATTGAGGGCATTTTGTGGCTGAATCACGATGGCGTACTGCCCGATGCATACAAGACTGGCGCAGTCTATGCCTATGTCCTGATTGCCTACGTGCTGTGGCCTATCTTTGTGCCCTTTGCGGTCTATCTGACCGAGACCGAGCGGAGGCGGCGGCTCATCATGCTGCTTTGCCAGGCAGTTGGCCTGGGGGTGGGGATGTGGATCCTGATCGGCAATGTGGGCGCTCCCCTCGATGTTTCCGCTGACTGCTGCAGCCTGTCGTATCACGTGAATGTGCCAGACTTGCTCATCGTTCCGTACCTCTTGGCGGTATCGATTCCATTCCTGGTTTCAAGCCAGAGTGGTCTGAGGCTCTTTGGCTTGGCCCTTGCAGCTTCGTGCGCCGCTGCAGCTGTGCTGGCGTCTGCGGCTACTTTTCCCTCAGTGTGGTGCTTCTTTGCCGCCGTGCTCAGTGCGGGCTTGTACCTGCACTTACATATTGCCGCCGACACGATTAGCCACCAGCATGGCAACAGGGCAAGCACTGGGGCGACTGCAGGCTAGCGTTTCAGCCGCGAAATGAGGCTACCGCGGTGGGCTCGCTGTCAAAGATCTCGAATTGGCCAAGGTAGCCTGCCGCTTCCAGGGTGCGCCTTACCTCACGTCCCAGGTTTGTAAGCTTGAGTGCTGCTCCTTTGCTCATGGCCAGTTTCGCTGACTTGCCCAACTCGCCGAGGCCGGAGGAGTCCATCAAGTCCAGTTGATCCATGTTGATGAGGATCTGCTTGACGCCCCGGCTGGTGAGGCGTTGCACTGTGTCATAGAGCACGGCTGTGTCCCCCACGATGAGCTTGCCATCGAGGTAAATGATGGAAACATCTTCTTTCACCTTCGTCGTACTTGTGATCACAATCTCTTCTCCTTTCGATCGATTGCGGCTGGATTCTATGCTGTTATGGCATCTGACACTATGCGCGGGCGGCTGGCTCGTTGCTGTGACACTGTGACACTGTGACACTATGACACTATGACACTGTTTTGCGGGTGCCATCGAACTTCCGCACTTTTGGTGTACGCTTGGTTTGCACATGACATGCCGCCAATGTGTCCCGCTGGCTACCGCGCGAACTGTCACGGCAACAGATCTAGCAGTGCCCTACGCCTCGCAAGTGCTCAGTGTACTTGCAGACGGCCGTCAGGTCAAATAGTGGAACAGGCCCAGAAGTACTGGGACGTGGGTTGCCCTGAGGGACCGACGGCTGGCATTCGGTTGGATGTTATTTCAGCGCAGCAATTCTGAGGCGGAGCGAGCGAGCTTCTGGCGTGTCACCACAATACGCGATATTGCCCTGTGCAGCTGCCAGGCCAGCACGGATTCCGGTCTCCAAGAACCACATGCCAATCTCCGGGTCCGGGCATACAGCAGGCCAACAGGTGTCGAGCAGCGGAGCAGTGTAGTCCAGGAGTAATCGGCACTCTTCGGCGAGACGGATGGGGGTTTCCGTCGCTTGCAGCCAGGCCCGTGTTCGTGTAGATGAGGACGCTGCCGAAGATCTGGCGTCTAGAACCGCGCGATAGGCACGGTCGTCGGCACTGGCCAGATCGACCAATGAGGCTCGCTGCTCCTCAGCCAGGTTCCAGAGTTTCTGGATGGTGCTTCGTGCATCGCCATCGAGCTGTCGCTTTTCCAGGGTGATGCGGGCGGCTTTGGCTATGAGGGCAGCGCCCATGGCTGCCGTGACGGCCGCCGCGGCCACAGCGCCGGGCAGCGGCTTGGTGGATAGGTCGTTGAGCCAGGTGCCAAACTCTTTCATGCGGTGATTGTACCCGGGAAAACTTGACCGGTCTATAATCTCGATCACCTTCAGGTACGAATCAGTACAGGCGACGGCGGACAGTGGTTTGACAAGACGAGACCTGCGGGTGCATACTGGAGGCTACGGCAGCCGGCGCGATCATTTAATGGGAGGCATCATGCGGATAGCGCAGCGCGAGTTCCAAGGGATAGCAGATATACAGGCGATGGCGGCGCTATCCCGGGCTTTTGCCGAAGAGAACCTGCATGTGGTGGATCTGCCCTACCGGTTCAGCTCGTGGGCTTTGGACGAGCCAACCAACATAGGGATATGGGGCAATCCGGCGGGGGAGCTGGTGGGCTGGGCAATCATGCAGACGCCCTTCTGGACGATCGACTACGCCTACGACCCTCGTGGGGGTGCGGGGCTCCACCGCGCGATCCTCGACTGGGCAGGTGAACGGGCCCGGCAGGCCCTTGGCACCCCAAGCGGCCGTGCCTGCTGGTTTGTGATGGTCTTGTCAGGCCATGAGGAACGGATGCGCGACCTGGTGGCTGCCGGGTTTTCCTGTCAGAGCGACGCAGGCGCGAATTCATGGTCGAAGGTGCTGATGGTGCACAATGCCGAGGGACCTTTGCCTGCACACGCCTTGCCATCCGGGTTTGTGATCCGTCCCCTGAAAGGGGAGCATGAGGTAGAGGCCTATGTGGATCTGCACCATGCCGTGTTTGGGAGCCAGAACATGACAATAGAATGGCGGGCGCGCACGCTGCGCTGCCCCGAGTATATCCCGGAGCTGGACCTGGTTGCTGTTGAGCCAGGCGGACGGCTTGCCGGATTCTGCGTTTGCTGGCTGGATCGAAGCGGGAGGAGCGCTACCGGGCAGATCGAGCCACTGGGTGTGCGCGCGGAGCTGGCCAGGCAGGGGCTGGGCCGGGGAATCCTGTCGGAAGGACTGCGGCGGTTGTATATGTTGGGCGCGCAGCAAGTCTATGTAGAAACCGACAGCTATCGCAGTCCTGCTCTCAGCCTGTACGAATCGGCCGGATTCCAGGTGAAGCAGGATGTCCTGGTCTATCGCAAGGATTTTGATGGCCCGTAGGCCCGCTGGGGCAGGACGGGACGGAGAGGGCAGGGGCTGCGGCCCAGACTGGGAGGGGAGGTAATGCAGGTACGGGATGCGACAATCGGTGACGCGGGCGGATTGGCAAGGGTCCAGGTTGACAGCTACCGGTCAGCCTATGCGGGTATGTGGCCTGAGGCGGTACTGGATAGCCTGAGCTATGGAGAGCAAGAGCAGGATTGGCGGGACTGGATAAGATCCAACCCGGATGACCTTCTCTACGTGGCAGAGTTAAGCGCGGGGGAGGTAGTGGGCTATGCGCTGGCTCGCCCTGGTCCGACCGAGATTCTGGGGTACGATAGCGAGCTGATCGCGTTGCACGTGCTTGGCCCGTACGAGCGGCAGGGGCTGGGACGCAGCCTGGTCGCGGCAGTAGCGAAGGCGCTGCAGGGCAGGGGCAGCGAATCGCTCATGCTGTGGGTATTGAAGGAGAATCGCGCGCGGGGATTTTACGAGCGGCTCGGTGGGCAGCTACTGGCAGAGGAGAAGATGAGCTGGGTTGGTGGTTCAGAGGTGGCCTATGGATGGCCCAGAATTGAGGTCCTGTGCGGACAGGGAGATCGGGCTGAGAGCAATGGGCAAAGTTGAGGAGTACCGAGAGAAACTCAGGACGCTGGATTCGTGGGATGCCTTTCTGATGCAGGAGTCGCGCCTGCCGGGTCCAAGGGCTAACCTGGAACTCGCGTTTGCAGCAGCCCTGGAGGGCTCGGCGGATCAGTTGCTGCGATATGCAGAACTCAATTGTGAGGCAGCGGCGCCGAACACGCCGGCAGAGTTTATGGCCTTCTGTGGTGTCTTGGGCCTTGGCTATCTGACCGCCCGCGGAGAGGGGAACTACCTGCCAATGCTCCGAAAGAGTGCCGCTGATCCGCGCTGGAGAATACGTGAAGCAGTTGCTTTGGGCTTGCAGGAATATGGAAGGGCCTCGATGGGGTCGCTGCTGGAAGTCATGGTGGAATGGAGCGGGGGCACGCTCCGGGAAAGGAGGGCAGTGGTCGCGGCACTGTGCGAGCCAGGCCTGCTGCAAGGGCGGCATTTTGCCAGCAGGGTTCTCAGCATACTTGATGACATAACTGCTTCCATAGTTGAGGAGCCCGACAAGCGGTCGGAGGGTTTTCGGGTACTGAGGAAGGGACTGGCCTATGGCTGGAGTGTGGCGGTTTCTGCACAACCATCCATCGGCAAACCTCGGATGGAGAGGTGGATCCGGTCCCAGGATGCGGACATCCGGTGGATAATGAGGCAGAACCTCAAGAAGAACCGTCTCCTGCGCATGGACAAAGCATGGGCTATGGAGAACCTCGAGGCGTTGGGCTAGCTGAGCTTGTGGGTACGGCGGACAATCGTGCGCCTTGGTTGCTCAGCTTTGAGAAGGCTGCTCAGTGGGCATGGCCAGGACCTTGTCGACGCGAAAACCGTCCATGTCCACGACCTCGAACCGCCACCCTGAGCAGACAAAGCCATCGCCGCTGCTAGGGATGTGGCCCAGGCATAGCATGGTCAGGCCGCTTAGCGTCTGATAGTATGATGTGTCCTGGTATGGCAGCGACCGGATACCCAGTGTCTCCTTGATCTCCTGGGTTGACAGCCGGCCATCTAGCAGCCAGGAACCATCTTGGCGCTGGACAGCTTCCGGCTCAAGCATCACTCCGGCCTCAGGAATACTGCCCACTAGCTCTTCCATGATGTCATCGACTGTGAGGATGCCCTGAAAGCCACCATATTCATCGATGACCACAGCTACGTCCGTATGGGCGGCTTTGAGTTGTTCAATCGCAGCAAGGGCCGTGATGCTCTCGGGCAGGAAGAGGACGGGACGCAGCAGAGCCTGCAGGTCGATAGGCTGCTCGGTCAGGCAGTGGCTCAATAGGTCCTTGGCATAGACAAGACCCTTCACTCGGTCCAAGTCGTCCTGAGCGACGGGGTAGCGAGAGTGTCCGCTGCGGGCAACGGTGTCCAGGAGCTGGGCGATCGGATCCGCAAGGTCCAGCCAAACGACTTCCGGGCGTGGCGTCATCAAGGCATTGATCGTTTCATCGGCCAATTCAAAGGCATGCTCGACTACTTCTTGCTCCCCTGGCTTAAAGATGCCTACCTCGGTACCCTGGTCCAACAGCAGGCGAATCTCCTCTTCACTCACGGGGGCTCCAGCGCCCTCCTTTGCACCCAGGAGACGAATCACCAGGTCAGTGCTAAGGCCAAGCAGGCGGACGACAGGCGATGTGAGGCGTGAGAGGGTGCGCATGGCCGGGGCGACAGCAGAGGCTAGTCTCTCAGGATTGCTCATGGCCAGACGCTTGGGGACCAGCTCGCCGACGACCAGGGTTAGATACGTGGTGAACAGCACGACAGCACCGACACTGATTGCATCTGCGTAGGGTGCGAGCCAGGGGGCTTTGGCTAACCAGCCCCCCATCTCCTTGGCCAGGGTCGCCCCGCCAAAGGCGCCAGCAAGGATGCCGACCAGCGTGATGCCAACCTGGATGGTGGCCAGAAACTGGTTGGGGTCGTTGGCCAGCTCCAGAGCAACACCTGCCTTGCTGTCGCCCTCCAGAGCGCGCTGCTGCAGCCTTGTCTTGCGTGAGGAGACCACGGCCATTTCGGACATGGCAAAGATTCCGTTGAGCAGGATCAACAGTAACAGAAAGAACAATTCCAGGCCGATCGATGTCATGCTTGCCTTTGCTCCTTGTCGTTCTGGGAAGCGACGACCTTTCCATCGCAACTGCGATAGGGGGAGAGAGGACGAAGCTGCGGTTGCGTGGCAGCCGGCACGAATATCCGGCTACCGGGCAGGTGAAGCAGGATAGATTGCTCGGCCGTGTTCCGGTGGGTCAGTTGTCGGGTGTCCCCGCGTTAATCCAGCCGATGATGGTACGGATCTGCGCATCGGGCAGCTTGGCTGACCCCAATGGCATGTTGCCGCTCTCAATCAGATCAACCAGATAGCTTGTTTCTGCGCTGCCGGGCACGACAACGAGCCCATTGCTCGAGCCGGCCAAGACGTCTTCGTAGCTGTCCAGCCTGAGATCCACCTCGGAGCGTCCTGGCCCGTGGCAGCGCTGGCAGCGAGCCTCAAAGATGGGGAGAACATCGTCGGAGAAGCTGACTTGGACGTTTTCTGGGATAGCTGGCGTGGCTGGCGCCTGTTCCTCACCAGGTTTGGTCAGGGCGAGATATCCAACAAACAGCCCGGACCAGACGGCGAGTATCACGATGATTACTGCTACCTGGCGCAATACCTGAGAAGTGCCCTTCATCTTGCTCCTCCTAGAAGCCGTATACGATCGAGCCGCCCACAAAGCCCAGTACGGTTGCCAGCAGGGCAGCTCCCACAAAGGCGGAGGTGTAGAGAATTCTGGTGGACGGACTCCAGAGTAGGTCGGGGTTGCGCCATCTAGCGAGCGTCGCCGCAGAGCTGAGCAAGAGCAGGCTGGCCGCGAGAAATATCTTGATATTCAAATAGGGTGCCCCGCCATCAAAGTGGACCAGGTTATCGCGTAGGCCGGCTAATCCAGCCGCCGCAGTGCCAGCGGCAGTGATCGCCATGCAGAAGAAGGCGAATTTCTCGAATAACTCGCTTTGGCGCCAGAGGGCGTAAAGAACGCACAGCACGCCGACAACCGAAAACGCTGTTGGAAAGTGTACCACCAATGCGTGCCAGGGATGAAGGTTCACCAGGGCATTGACCACGCGCTCGAGAAAATCCATAAGGCCTGCTCCTCTCATACGCATCTGGGACGGCTTGGCAACAGCTACACGGCCCACTATAGCACTGAAGGATGATTCCGTCAAGGGCAGATCCGGCGCCCATTGGGCGCCGTCAAAGTCTAGCTCTGGCCTGGCCCATGCCGAGCAGGAGGGGAGGCAGTTCTCAGGGCTGCAGGAAGCCAGTATAGCCGATTATAGCTCCATAATTTACATTATTAATATGACTATAACTTGACAATTGGTGCTTGTGCCTGTATACTGGAATCAGTTGTTCGTTACGAACCAACCTAATATGGTTTTGCTCTTTGCACTGAAATGGTGCCGATAGCGAGAAAGTGAGCATTTAGATATGGATAAGCACAGAAATAGCAGTACTGCTGTAGGGAGCCGATATGTGAACCTGCGCATGGTGAGTGCGATGCTAGCGGCCGTCGTGGCCGTTGCACTGATGTCTGGCGCGGCATTTGCCCATTCGGATGAAGAAGCCGACGCCGGCCGTTCGATCCGAGCAGACGCGAACCCCAGCATGAATGTTGCACTATGGTACGTGCCCCCATGGATCAACGGTGCATTGGTAGCCAACCGGGCGTTGAACCGAGATGCAAACCCGAGCATGGACATGGCAGAGTGGTACGCGCCCATGACCAGGGCTAACAGTGTGTTCTTGGCGAGCCGAGCGTTGAACCGAGACGCAAATCCGAGCATGGACGTGGCGCGGTGGTACGCGCCCGTGGCTGTCGACAGTTTGCTCCTGGCGAGCCGTGCCTTGCTGGAAGGTGCGAACCCGAGCATGAATGTGGCGCGGTGGTATGCGCCGGCGGAGGTGAACAGTGTGCTACTCGCCAACCGTGCACTCGACCGGGAGGCGAATCCGAGCATGAACGTGGCGCTGTGGTACGCACCGGTCGAGTCATCTTCCGAGCTCCTGTTGTGCCTTGCCGATGGCGCAGTAGAAATCTGCCAATAGCTTAGGGGGGACTCGCGGTACAATTGGTTTGTGGACATAACAAGTCAAGTGGGAGGTGCTCTGGGAGTGCCTCCCACTTTGCTCTGTACTCTGGTAGGTTGGCCCACGAGCATGTATTCTCCCCCCTGTGAATTCTTGCTCTTCCCCAGATATGTAGTATACTTGCAGTTGCAATCAGAGGCAATAACTAGGGAGGCGGGATCATGGCCTGCAAAGAGATCTTTATCCAGCAGCTGCGCAAGCGGGGTTTCCGGCTGACGCCCCAGCGGGAGATCATCCTATCCGTGCTGCACGACGTGGATGGTTGGGCGACGGCCGATGAGATATACAGCCGGGTGCAAGAGGTTAGCACCTCGCTGGATATCTCGACCGTGTACCGCACCCTCGACCTGCTACAGGAGTTGGAACTGGTGTTTGGCATGGAGAGCGGGGACGACCAGCGCCGTTACGAGCTCCTCGGCGTGCATGGTCCCCACCTGCACCTGGTCTGTCAGTCCTGTGGGCACGTGATCGCTGCCGACCTGGACGCGGCCCAAGCTTTCGGCGCGGACCTGCAGGCCGAATATGGTTTCCAGCCTGCGCTGGAGCAGCTGTCCATTCCGGGGTTGTGTTCAGCCTGTGCAGCCTCTGACAGCAAGAGCCAGGCAACTTCTGTTCGCCAAGAAGCGCAACAAACGTAGCCCGTCACTTGCCATATCGCAAGTTCTGTGCTATATTCTTGCTGCAATCAGTTGCAACAACGACACTTGGCACTTGCGAAAGGAGGATGGTCTTGAGTAAGTCATATATTGGCCTATTGGCGCTGGCGGCAATCGTACTTGGTCTGCTGCTTGGCTGTGGTGGTCAGGAACCGGGCACGCTACAGTTTTATGCCAACGGTGAAGACTTTGTGCGGCAGGGTTTCGTTTCGAAGGATGGTTGGTCCATTAGCTTTGACCACGTGTTCGTAAACTTGGGTGACATTGCTGGTTATCAGACCGATCCGCCTTACGATCCCCATGAAGGAGGGGAGGTCGATGCCGATGACGAGGTGGATCTCGATGGCACATTCCTCGTCGATCTGGCGGAAGGCGGTCCAGATGCCACGCCGCTTCTGGTGGGTGAGGTACAGGATGCCCCGCCGGGGCAATACAATGCCGTCGCCTGGCGGATGGTCCCGGCAGCGGACGGCCCGGCTGACGGGTACTCGCTTGTAATGGTGGGCACTGGAGAGAAGGAGGGGCAGCAAGTAGATTTTATCATCCAGGTCGAGACCGAGTATGAATACACCTGCGGCGAGTATGTTGGGGATCAGCGCAAGGGCATCTTGCAAGAGGGCGGCACCGCGGATCTTGAGATGACCTTTCACTTTGATCACATCTTTGGCGATGCGGAGACGCCCCTTGACGATGCTCTGAACGTCGGAGCGCCAGGCTTTGAGCCGTTTGCCGCCGTTGCTGGTGGTGCAGGCGTGTTACAGGCTGACATGGGTGAGCTTGAGCAAGCCATGGCGCCGGCTGATTTCCAGAAGCTGATCGAGATTCTCCCTACGCTGGGCCACGTTGGCGAGGGGCACTGTCACAGCGAGGTGAGGTGGGGGGACGATCTATGAGGTGGAAGCCTGTCCCGTTGCTTGTGATGCTACTCACCGTGGCACTCGCCGGCACAGTGCACGCCCATGGAGCAGAGATCGAGTACACACTGAGCACGGCGGTGGAGCTGGTGGCTACCTATGACACCGGCGAGCCAATGGCCGGTGGTCAGGTCACCGTATATGCCCCTGACGATCCCGCGACCCCTTGGCTGACAGGCGAGTGCGACGAAGAGGGAAGGTTCGTCTTCACGCCCGATGCCGGCACGCCGGGCACCTGGGATGTCCAGGTTCGGCAGGCTGGTCATGGCGACATTGTGCACATTGCCATTGGTGAGGGCGTGGCGGGTTCGGGCGGAGGTGGGCTTTCAGTGGCCCAGATCGTGTTGATGGCTGTCTGTGTGGTGTGGGGATTCGTAGGCACGGCGTTGTTCTTTGTCTCACGAAAGCGGACTCTGCCAGAGGCCGATGCCTGATGCACATCCCTGATGGTATCCTGCCTGCTGCTGTATCTATTGGCGGCTATGTCACAACAGGGGCCGCGACCTGGTACTCGCTGCGCAAGATCAACCAACGCGAGGATCCGCAGGCAGGCGTGCCAGCGGCCGCGCTGCTGACAGCGGGGTTCTTTGTTGCCTCCTGGATCCACATCCCTATCCCCCCGACGAGCGTACATCTGGTGCTGAACGGGCTCTTGGGGGCGGTGCTGGGATATTATGCCTTCCCGGCCATACTCATCGGTTTGTTCTTCCAGGCCGTCATGTTCCAGCACGGCGGCCTGAGTACCCTGGGCGTCAACGCAACCATGATGGGCGTCCCAGCCCTGATCGCCTACCTGCTCTTCCGCCTGCGCAATCTGGTCTGGCGTGGACGCGACCGTCAGAGCCGTGGCTACCGGATACTGACCGCCGCATTTGGCTTTGGAGCTGGCGCACTGGGCTTAGGATTAGCTGCTGCCATTGCGCTGGTGCTGGTGGTCACCACCATCCCGGCCCATCTCGATGTCGAGACGGAACGGGCCAGCATCTACGCACTAACCCTGGCCCACGTACCGCTAATGGCCATTGAAGGGTTGTTCACGGCGCTGGTTGTGCTCTTTTTGCAGCGGGTCAGGCCAGAGTTGCTGGACAACGGGTAGCCAGTCCCGGGCTCTTGGAGATCGAATGGACCTGGGACTCGACGCTTACACCTACCTGGATTCTCCTCTGCACCGCTGGGATGCGCGCTACAAGCTAGTTGGCTTGATGGCCCTCATCTTGGCCTTCTCCTTCGCACGCAACCTCTGGCTTCTGCCAGGGATGGTGCTGGTGGCTGGCGGCCTATACGCGGCATCTCGCCTGCCGTTTCTGTGGCTGTTGAAGCGGCTGCGTTATCCGGGGGCGTTTCTCCTGATTGTGGCCGTCTTGCTGCCCTTCTTTTCCGGCTCTACGGTCCTTGTAGCCATCGGTCCCCTGTCCCTGCGGCAGGAGGGCAGCCTGGAGTTGCTCAACATCGCGGTCAAGTTTGTCTCGATTGTCACTGTGGGGTTGGTCCTCTTTGGCACCGCACCCTTTCTCACTGCTATCAAGGCCATGCGCGCGCTAGGCTTGCCCCCAATCCTGGCGGACATGACCCTGCTGTCCTACCGCTACCTGTTTGAGATCGGCAGCGACCTGGCGCGAATGGAGACTGCTATGCGCATGCGCGGCTTTCGTGCGGCTCGCCCAAGCATGCGGGCCATGGGTAACCTGGCTGCGCTTGCCGGCAGCTTGCTGGTGCGCAGCTACGAACGCTCTGACCGGGTCTACCGGGCCATGATCCTTCGTGGCTACGGTCAGGCCGGAGGCGGTGCCGGCCACGAATTTCGGGCTGGTCGTTCCGATGCTCTACTACTGGCGGGCAGTTTGCTTACCGCTGGGTGTTTCGTTGCGGCTCAGGCGCTCTTGCGCCGTGGAGGGATCTAGTGGAGGAACCTTTCGGTCTTGTTGTCAGCAGTCTAGCCTATTCCTATCCTGACAATCCCTCGGTCTTGCACGATGTAAACCTGCAAGTCAAAGTAGGCGAGCGGGTAGGTCTGATCGGTCCCAACGGTGCAGGCAAGACCACGCTTTTCTACTTGCTCTGTGGCGTACACAAACCGGAGCAGGGTCAGATCAGGTTTTTTGGTGAGCCGATCCTACCCGGGGGTTTCCGGCCCGAGATCGGGATGGTCTTTCAGAATGCCGACGACCAGCTTTTCAGTCCTTCGGTATGGGATGATGTGGCCTTTGGCCCTCGTAACCTGGCGCTCAGTCGAGAGGAGGTGGAGGCCCGAGTTCAAGCGTCCCTGGCGACTGCCGGCGTGGAGGACCTGGCTGCCCGGCCGCCGCACCACCTATCGGGTGGCGAGAAGCGGATGGTGTCCATTGCCGGGGTGCTGGCCATGCGCCCTGAGGTGGTGATCTATGACGAGCCAAGCGCAAGTCTCGACATGCGCTCGCGCCGGCGGCTCATCCGTTTTCTGCAGGCGTCGCCCCAGACCCTGCTCGTGGCCTCTCACGACTTGGAATTGCTCCTGGAGGTGTGCAGCAGAGTGATTCTGCTGGACGAAGGACGAATTGTGGCGGACGGAGCTCCGCGCGAGATCATGGGTGATGTGGTGCTCATGGAGGCGCACGGTCTGGAGCGGCCCCATTCGTTGATCCCGCACACTGAGACGGACCACGACCACCGCGAGTGATGGGTGGAACCCATGGGCGGGGGAAAGTGACCGCCTAGAGAATGACGTCACGGTTGACCTGGCGGAGCCGGCCTTTGTCGACAGCGCCTGGGCGGTGGAAGGCAAGATCACCGTTGACAACCCGGCGCCGATGGATGCCAGCCTGTCTGCGGTCAGCGACGTAATCGAGGGCGGTATCGCTGCCAAGGTCGACTGCCCGGCTCTGATAGTGCCGGCGGGCGGGGAACTGGAATGCTCGTACAGCGCAGACTTGCCAGACGCGGCTACTCGCACGAACACAGCCACTGCGACTCTGCTGGATGGCACGAGCTTCAGCGGTTCGGCCGACGTGGACTTTGCGAGTGCGGAGATCACTGAGGTGGACGAGTCGGTCGATGTCAGCGACAGCTATGCTGGATTCCTGGGCTCTGTGCTCTACAGCCAAGTGCCCAAGACCTTCTCCTACTCGCGGATCATCAGCGCGCCGGCTCTCTTCTGTGGTCCGTTCACGGTAGACAACATAGCTACCCTGACCACTATAGATCGGCAGATCAGCGCAAGTGATGATGCGAGTGTGATCATCGACGTGCCGTGCCAGGGCTGCACGCCTGGCTTCTGGCAGGGCGGGGCTGGACTCCAACTATGGGACGAGCAATCCGATCAGCAGTGGAGTGGCGTTCTAGACCAGCCGTTC
>Ga0207796_1000341_pt1 | contig 19297 bp, 18 predicted proteins | sample Pon1CUnioCityCA_6_FD_187274 | JGI IMG/M metagenome (GOLD analysis project Ga0207796, IMG submission 187274) | Marine sediment microbial community from Union City, CA, USA - Pond 1C Sediment 1 (SPAdes) | ecosystem: Environmental > Aquatic > Marine > Intertidal zone > Salt pond sediment ...
GATCGTCAACGCCCGCGGCGACTACGATGTGCTCTCGTACCAGACCGATCGGACGTACGTGCTCGAACTGGCGCCGATCACCGAGGAAGAGCGGGTCGCGCAGCGCCTGGAGCGGGAAGAATTCATCGGGGAGCGCCTGTCCCTGAACTTCCAGGACATCGAGGTGCGGTCCGTGCTGCAGTTGCTGGCCGACTTCACCGACCAGAACATCGTCGTCAGCGACAGCGTGGGCGGCAACATCACGCTGCGCCTGAACAACGTGCCTTGGGACCAGGCGCTGGACCTCGTGCTCAAGACCCGGGGTCTGGACAAGCGGGTGACCGGTAACGTGATGTACGTGGCGCCCGCCGAGGAAATCGCGGCGCGTGAACGTCTCGAGCTCGAGGCCCTGCGCGACCGCGAGGAACTCGAACCGCTGCGGACCGAGTTCATCACGGTCAACTTCGTCCAGGCCGTGCAGCTGCAGGACCTGATCCAGACGCCTTCGAGCGATCGCGACCGTCGGATCTCGTTCCTGTCGGATCGGGGCAGCGTTGCGGTGGATCCCCGAACCAACACCTTGATCGTGCGCGATACCCAGACGCAGATCGAGGCCATTCGGCGCCTGGTCGCGACCCTGGACGTACCGACCCGCCAGGTGCTGATCGAGACCCGCATCGTGATCGCGGACGACAATTACCGTCGTGATCTCGGCGTTCGCTTCGGCGTCAGCGGCGGCACGCAGCAGGGGCGCTCCAACATCGGCACATCGGGAACCCTGGATGGCGCCAGCGGCATCACGTCGAACCTGTCCGGCGCGACCACCGGCATCCCCGGGCTGGATCAACGCCTCAACGTGGCGCTTCCCGCGGCGGATGCCGCCAGCATCGGACTGAGCATCCTGCGCCCGAACATCCTGCTCGATCTGGAGTTGACGGCGCTGCAGACCGAGGGCCGCGGCGAAGTGATCTCGAGCCCGCGCGTCATTACCGCCAACGGTCAGAAAGCCGTGATCAAGCAGGGCGAGGAAATCCCGTTCCTGTCGATCGACCAGGGGACCTCGAACGTCGAGTTCCGGGATGCGCTGCTGCTGACCGAGGTGACGCCCCAGATCACCCCGAACGGCAACGTGATCATGGACATCAAGGTCACGAAGGACGAGGTGAACTTCCAGCGCCAGGTCCAGGGCAACCCGTCGATCAGCAAGCGGGAAGTGGAGACCCAGGTGGTGGTCGCCAACGGCGAGACCGTGGTGCTCGGCGGTGTGTACGAGATCACCAGCACGACCAACCTGGAGATGGTCCCGTTCTTCGGGGATATCCCGTTCCTGGGCAATCTGTTCAAGAACCGGAGCAACACCAACGTGAAGGCCGAGCTGCTGATCTTCGTGACCCCGCGAGTGCTGGACTGAGATGCTTCCACGAGAGACCGGCGCCGGCCATGAAATTCGAAACCACCCTGCCACGAGGCCTATGACATGTCGTTACAAAGCTTGAGGGCGAAACTGGCGGTGTTCCTGCCCGCCGTCGCCGCTTCCCTGATCCTGCTGGGCTGTGGTGGTGGCAGCGAACCGGCGTTTTCCGACCGACCTACGGCCTCTTTCCTGAGCGCCGATGCACGCGAGGTGGGTCTGGGGCAAAGCACCGCACTGGCGGTGCAACTGGACCGTCTCGCGCGCACCGGCACCTTCGTGAGGCTGCTGTCCAACGAGACGGATCCCGGTTCTTTCCTGGTTCCGGACGCCGTTCTCATCGACGGCGAGCAGAAAGTCGCGTCGTTCGCCGTGACCGCCGCGCGTGGTTCCGGTAGCGTGACGATCGAAATCCTTCCCGACCCGGCTTATGAGGTCGGTACTCCCTCGTCAGTGACGGTTTCCATCGCCGCTGCCGCAGCCGCCAGTGTGAGCCTGATTGGTCCCGATGCCTTTGTGGAGCCCGGTGAAGCGTTCTTCTACAGCGTTCAGCGCAATCAGTGCGGAGAGGCTGTAACGGTACCCCTCTTGGCCACCGGCGATACCGAGTGCTTCCGTGTGCCCGATTCCGTAACGATCGCGGCTGGCTCCTGTACACAACCCTTCTCGGGGACGGTGGATAACTGTTCCGCGGGCTCCGTCGATATCTCGGTGCTGCCTCCGTCGGACTATGCGCTCGATACAGACGTGGGTGTCATCATGCTCGGCAGCGGTCTGGCCGCCTCCGAGGACTCCGATCAACCCCTGGGCGACACCGCCACTGCAAGCGTGACGATCGTCGAGTGAAGGTACCTTTTGAATCTGCACACGGATCGTGATTTCGGGTGCGGTCTCGATCGTCGTCTGTACCTGGTGGAATGTTGAAGTAAAGCGGCCTCTTGGCCGCTTTACCTTTGTGGAGTGGGCGGGCGCAGCACGCGCGGGCGGCTTCGTCCGTATCCGGATCACCCTTTGAGACGCAGACTCCCATTGTTTTATGAGTACCTGAACCCCGCTGGCCCTGAGGTCGAGGAGACGTCCGCAGTGAAAGAAAACTCCGCCTTCCCGCGTTTGATCCTTCCGATGGCCTTCGTATTGTTGATGACGGGGTGCATCGGTGGCGGTGGTTCCAGTTCCAGCAGATCCAGCGATGAGGACGGGCTGCCGCAGCTCTCGTTCTTCAGTGATCAGCAGTTCGTGAACGCCGGGCAGGCGGTTCCGGTGGGCGTGCGGCTCGATACGCCCGCGACGGAAAACATCTCGGCCCCGCTGATTGTCGTGCAGTTGCCCGAGGGGTCCTTCAACGTGCAGGGCAGTGCGACGGTTCCCGCCGGCGCCGGCGAGACCTCCTTTACCGTGAGCGCGCTTGCGGATGCGCAGCCCGGGGACCGAGTCGAGATCCAGTTCGCGACGGGCGCCGGCTACGGCCTGGGCACCCCTTCCATGGTCGTGGTTCGCGTGCCCGACGAACCGCTGCCGCTGGTGAGTCTCGTGGGGGGCGACACCGCCGTCGTCTCCGGAGCTGCGTTCTTCTTCAACGTGCAGCGGACCGACTGCACCGATGCCGTGACCGTCCCGCTGGTCCGGACCGGTTCACTGAGCTGCTTCAGTGCACCCGAGTCCGTGTCCCTCGCCGCGGGTGTCTGCACCCAGTCCTTCGCGGGTGCGGCGGATTCGGACTGCACGTCCGGATCGCTTTCCCTGTCGATTCTCCCGCCCGAGGGGTATGCGGTGCCCTCCTTCGTTACGCTGGAAAGCGCGGGGCTGAGCCCGAGTGGCACGGACGCGTCCGGCGCGGCCTCTGCGGTGGTGAGTATTCGCTGAGCACCGGCGGGATTCCGCGCCCGCTTTTGTTTGCCCCTCGGCTCGCGTAGGCTTCCCCGCCATGGAAAACGTGGTGCTGGTCGGTCCTATGGGCGCGGGAAAGAGCACGGTGGGCCGGGGCCTGGCGCAGCTGCTGAAGCGCGATTTCCTGGATACCGATCAGGAGATCGAGAAGCGGACCGGGGTGGACATCCCGACCATCTTCGAGTTCGAGGGCGAGCCGGGTTTCCGGCAGCGCGAAACCGACATGCTGCGGGAGTTGCTGGGCCGCGAAAACCTCGTGCTCGCCACGGGCGGCGGCATCGTGATGCGTCCCGAGAATCGCGAGATGCTGAAACAGCACTTCGTGATTTACCTGCGGGTGCCGGTCGCGGAGCAGCATCGCCGCACGCGCCGGAGCGCGCGCCGACCGTTGCTGAACGCCACGACCGACCCCCGGGCACGCCTCGAAGACCTGTTCCGCATCCGCGACCCGCTGTACGCGGAGGTTGCGAGCCTGACCCTGCAGGGGCGCAACCAGCGTGTACGCGATGCCGTGCGGGCGGCGCACCAGGCCGTGTGCGCGGCCCGCCCGGACCTATGCTCCTGATTCTTCCGCGAACCGGCCGGAAAATCCTTCAGTGCAGTGCGCCGGACTCCAGCACAGGCGGTGGCGAGGGGTCCGGCGCGCCATGGTGGAGCACCATCTGCCAGCCCTGCGTGGTCTGCCGGTAGACGTTGGTCGCGAGGATCACCCCACGGCGCTGCCCGTCGACGAACAGTTGCTCGCGCACGTGGTGCACGGCCACTCGACCCTGGCTCAACACCACCACGTCAGTGATGCGGACGACCACATCGCGCATGGCGCCGAGGATCTCCCCCCAGCTCTCGAGCACGGCTTCGCGACCTTGCAGACGCTCCCCGCCGGGATGCACGCAGACAATATCCGGGTCGTCGGCCCAGACCTCGGTCATCGCGCTGAGGCTGCCTTGCCCGAACGCATCGTAAAAGGCCTGTTCCGCCGCCCGCGCCGATTCGTATCCCGCCATCGCTCAGTCCCTTCGTCTTGGCCCGTCCCGGGATTGTAGGGTCACCGAAGGCCGAATGCCGACTATCCCGGTAGAATCGTGGGCCGATCTTCGGGGAGACGCGCATGGCCCGCATCCTGGTCACCGGTATTGCCACCATCGACCACGTTCTGGATGTCGCCGAATACCCGGCCGAAGACACGGAGTCCCGTGCGCTGGCCGGCGCGTCCACCCCCGGCGGGAACGCGGCCAACACCGCACGCATTCTGGTGCAGGCCGGGCACCGGGCCGACTTGGCTGCGGTGATCGCGTTGGGCCCCGACGGCGAAGCGCTGCTCCGGATGCTGGACGGCTTTGCGGTGGGGGTGGCTCCCTGTGCGCGCCACGCCGGCCGTACCCCCGTTTCGCACGTGCTGCGTTCCCGGCGTTCGGGCAGTCGCACCATCGTGCACTACCGCGATCTTCCCGAATTCACAGCCGCGGAGTTTCACAGGATCGAGCTCGCGGCGTACGACTGGTTCCACTTCGAGGGGCGCAACCCGTCGGAACTGCCCGCGCTGCTGCGTGCGGCGCGGGCCGCGGCCGTGGATCAGCCGGTCTCGCTGGAACTCGAAAAGCCCCGCGCCGGCCTCGACGCCGCGATTCCACTCGCCGACGTTCTGATGTTTTCCCGCGACTGGGCGCGTACCCGCGCGGAACAGCCCGAGGCGTTCATCGACTGGGCGGCGCAGCGGCATCCGGAACAGGTGCAGACGCTGACCTGGGGGCACCGTGGCGCCTGGGTGGCGTACCGGGGGGATATTTTCCACTGCCCGCCGTCTGCGGGCCTGTCGATCCGGGACAGTCTGGGTGCCGGCGACAGCTTCAACGCCGGTCTCATTCACGCTCTGGTCTCGGGTCAGCCCCCGGAGTCTGCGCTGAAGGCAGCCGTGCGGCTGGCCGAGCGCAAGCTGTCCCAGCCGGGATTGGACGGCCTTTTCACGAACCTTTCCCGGTAGCAGACCTGCCGGAAAGGCCGCGCACTCTCAGGCGTGGCCGGCCGGCGTGTCCGTGGCCGAGTGGAAATACTCGCTGTCCCGGCTGAGTTCGTCCACGAGTTCCCGGAGCATCACCAGCCGGCTTTCGGCGTCACTGAACGGGGCGCAGGATTCGCAGAAGGCGTCCCCGCAGGGCTGGCGGCTGTACAGCCAGAAGTGGATCGCCCCGGCCAGCAATCCGTCGGCGATCTCACCGACATCCGTGGAATGACCGTCCGCGGAGAGGTTGTTGGCGAGGTCGATCAGCTTTTGCGCCGCATTGTTGTAGCTTTCTTCGGTGGCGTCGCTCATCGCGAACCTCGTGGCAGGACAAACCGGCCTTCCAGTTTACCGCGACTGCCGGGTTTCGTGGCGGATCCGAACGTCTTTTGCAAGGCCAGCGGCCCGAGGAACGGGCTCAGCTTTTTCCGCCCCCCAGGCAGGGCGGCGATTCGGGGACCCTGCCGGCGCGCTCGAACCACTGATCCGGATCCAGGGTGTGCAGGGCCAGCGCATGAATGCCTCCCGCCAGCTCCTCGGCCAGAACCCTGTTCACCAGTCGATGCCGCGCCACCGGCTTTTCACCCGAAAACGCCTCGCTGACGATGGTGACCTTGAAGTGCGACTCGGAACCGGGCGGCACGTTGTGCATGTGGCTTTCGTTCAGGACTTCGAGGTGCACCGGGTTGAAGTGCCGTTCGAGCTTTTCGGTGATGCGCTGTTGCTGGGTCATCGTGTTCTGTTCGGTGTGATGGGTCCAGGGTGCAGGATGCCGTCCGTCTCTTCGGGACGCAATTCGCCCGACTTCCCGGGCAGGTATGGGATCCGGACGGCGCTGACAGCGGTGGCGGACAGTCGGCCCCGCACGGGGCCGCTTCAGGAGGCTTCGGGAAGTGCGTAGAAGGCGCGGGCATTGGCGCTGGTCTGAAGTGCGAGTGCCTGCACCGAGCAGTCGCGCAGGTGCGCCACGTGTTCGGCGATGTGCGGCAGAAACGCGGGTTCGTTGCGTCGACCGTGCGGGAGCCCCTTCGGCAATGTCCGGGGCAGCAGGTAGGGTGCGTCGGTCTCCAGCATCAGCCGCTCGTCGGGGATCCGCGGTACCTGCCGCTGCAGGTCCTCGCCCCGGCGCTCGTCGCAGACCCACCCGGTGATGCCGATGTGGCAGTCCATTTCCAGGTAGCGTTCCAGCGCTTCGGTCGTGCTGGTGAAACAGTGCACCACGGCGGCTGGCAGCCGGTCCCGGTATCGTTGCAGGATGTCGCCAAAGTCACGGCTGGCCTCGCGCTCGTGCAGGAACACCGGCAGCTTCAGATCCACCGCCAGTTCCAGCTGTGCCTCGAACGCCAGCCGCTGGGCCGTTGGGGTGGAGTGGTTGCGGTAGTAGTCCAGGCCCGTCTCGCCCATCGCGACCACCAGCGGGTGAGCCGCGTCCTCGGCGAAGCGGTAGGCGGTGCGGTCCTGCCACTGGCTCGCATGATGCGGGTGCACGCCCAGCGTCGCTCGCATGCGGTCCGGATAGGTCTCGGCAAGCTGGATGCAGCGCCCGCTCTCCCTCTCGTCGGAACCGGTGACGAGGAGCCAGCGCACGCCGGCATCGTTGGCCCGCTCCACCACGGCATCGAGGTCGCGCTTGAAGCTTTCGTGGGTGAGGTTGGCGCAGATGTCGATCCATTCCATGCACGCTATGCTAGCGCGCCCAATGGGCGTCCGCGAACGTGTTGGTTTTCGCCAACGCCGGGGCGTCGGGTTGGGTGTTCGGATTCCCGGCCGTCGGCGGCCAGGGATGGCCGCCGTCGAGCGCCCATGGACGGCTCGAGCGTGCCGGGAATCCGAACATCCAGCCCGACGCTGGGACGGGATTCGGCCGGAGACGGGAACCCGGCGAGGGTTGCCGTTGCCCATGCCCTGTATGCAGTCGCACGAGGAGTCGTCATGAAGGATGCCGCACCGAGCATGGTCCTGCTGAGCGAGTACCGAGCGCCGGACTGGCACGTGGACCACCTGGACCTGTGCTTCGAGCTCGACCCGGTCGCAACCCGGGTGGAGTCGCGCATTCGAGTGCGCCGCGCGGTGGGAACCGAGCCGGGGGTCGCGCTGCGGCTGCACGGCCAGGCGCTGGAGTTGCTGCGCCTCGAGGTCGACGGGAGCCCAGCGGAAGCCGATGCAGTGACCGCGGATGACGAGGGTTTGCTGTTGACGGGGCTGCCCGATACCGCCGAGATCACGGTCGAGACGCGGATCCGGCCCGACGCGAACACCGCGCTCGAGGGGCTGTACGTCTCCGGCGGAAGCCTGTGTACCCAGTGCGAAGCCGAGGGGTTCCGGCGCATCACCTATTTTCCCGACCGGCCCGACATCCTGACCCGGTATCGCGTGCGCCTGGAGGCCGACGCCGCCCGGTACCCGGTGCTGCTCGCGAACGGCAACCGGGTGGAGGCCGGCGCGTTGCCCGGTGGCCGTCATTACGCGGTCTGGGAGGATCCGTTCCCGAAGCCCAGCTACCTGTTTGCGCTGGTGGCCGGCGACCTGACCTGCGTATCGGACCGCTTCACGACCCGCTCCGGACGCGAGGTGGCGCTGGAGGTCTACGTCGAGCACCACAACCGCGAGCGCTGCGACCACGCACTGGCGTCGCTGAAGCGCGCGATGCGTTACGACGAGGACGCCTTCGGCCGTGAATACGATCTCGACGTCTACATGATCGTCGCCGTCGACGCGTTCAACATGGGCGCGATGGAGAACAAGGGCCTGAACCTGTTCAACGCCAAATACGTGCTCGCCAGCCCCGACACCGCCACCGACGACGACTACGTGCAGATCGAGAGCGTGATCGCGCACGAGTACTTCCACAACTGGTCCGGCAACCGTGTCACCTGCCGCGACTGGTTCCAGCTCTCGCTGAAGGAGGGGCTCACGGTTTTCCGCGACCAGGAATTCACCACCGACTGCACGCTGTTCGGTGCGAAGCGCATCGACGACGTGCAGCGTCTGCGCGCGTTCCAGTTCCCCGAGGACGCCGGTCCGCTGGCGCACCCCGTGCGCCCGGATCGCTACGCCGAGATCAACAATTTCTATACCATGACCGTCTACGAGAAGGGCGCCGAGCTCATCCGCATGCTGCGCACCCTGATCGGCCGCGAGACCTTTCGGCGCGGCCTCGACACCTATTTCGAGCGTTTCGATGGTCAGGCCGTGACCACCGACGACTTCGTCGCGGTGATGGCCGAGGTTTCGGGTCGCGACCTCGGGCTTTTCCGGCGCTGGTACACCCAGGCCGGAACGCCGCGGGTCACCGCGTGCAGTACCTTCGACGCGTCCGCGGGCCGGCTCCGCCTGCAGCTCGAGCAGAGGACGCCGCCGACGCCGGGCCAGGACACCAAGGAGCCCCTGCACATCCCCTTGAAAATCTCGCTGGTCGGCGCAGACGGCGATCGGCTCGAGGCCCGGCTGGGCGATGGCCCGGAAGCGCAGGAGTGGGTGCTGGAGCTGACGGACGCCGAACAGGTGTTCGAACTGCAGGGGCTGGCGGAGGCGCCCGCGGCCATCTCCTGGCTGCGCGGATTCTCGGCACCGGTGCTGTTGGACGCGGGCCAGGACACGGCCGAGCTTGCACACCTCGTCGCGCACGACGACGATGCCTTCACCCGCTGGGATGCGGCGCAGTCGCTGTTGCGCCGGGCGGTGATCGCCCGGGTCGGCGAGGCGCCCGACGGCACCCTGGAAGCGACGCTGATCCGGGCGATGGCGGCCTTGCTGGAGGACTCCCGGGTCGAGCCCGTGCTGCTGGCCTCGCTGCTCGAACTCCCGGCTCACCGGGAACTGATGGAGTCCTTCGAACACGCGGACCCGGTGGTGATCTTCGAGGTCCGGGAGGCGGTCAAGAAGGCCCTGTTCGCGAGCCTGGAGCCGGCATTGAGCCGGCGTCAGGGCGATCCCGGGGCACTCGACAACGACGCGTTCACCGCCGAGGCGATGGGTGGCCGGCGCCTGTTGAACCGCATTCTTGCGCTGCGCGTGACCCTCGGTGCCCGCGGCGCGCTCGAAGATGCGGAAACCCAGTACCGGGAGGCGCGCAGCCAGACCCTGCGGATGGGAGCGCTTGCAGCCGTGAACGAGAGCCCGGACGCCTTGCGCGCGGAACTGCTGGCCGATTTCGAGGGACGCTACCGGGACGACCCGCTGGTGCTGGACAAGTGGTTCGCGCTGGAAGCGGGCAGCCAGGTGCCCGGTGGTTTCGAACGCCTGGAACGTCTGCTCGAGCACCCGGGGTTCCGGTGGTCGAACCCGAACCGGGTCCGCGCGGTCCTGGGGCCGTTCATGGCGGCGAACCACCGCCATTTCCACCATCCGGACGGTGAAGGCTATCGCCGCATCGCCGCCCTCATCGAGCACCTGGATGGCTTGAACCCCCAGACCGCCGCGCGCCTGGTGCAGCCGCTGACCCGCTGGCGGCGTCTGGACCCCGGACGGTCCACCGAGATGCACGCGGCGCTGGAACAGCTCGCCGGCAAGCGCCTCTCACGCGACCTCGCCGACGTCGTGCAGCGCGCACTGGCGCCTTGACGTGGGAATGCTGCCACGGAGGAGCACGGAAGAACACGGAAAGATTTTGAATGTCCCTGGCTTTCCGTGATGTCCGTGTACTTCCGTGGCTGACGTCTTTTCATTGCCGGGGGCGGTGACTCACGCTTGGCCGGTCAGCGCAGCAGCATGTACAGTCCCGCGAGCATCAGCACGCCGGCGAAGGCTCGGCGCAGGGTGAGCACGGGCAGGTGGTGGGTCAGCCACACCCCGGCACGGACGCTGATTGCCGCACCCAGCGCGATGCCCGCGATGGCGGGCAGATACAGGTGCCCCACGCTCCACTCCGGGGTATCCAGCGGAGGTCCCAGCCACGCGGGCAGGGCGTAGACGAAGCTGCCCGCGATCGCGATCGGGATTCCCAGCGCCGCGGCTGATCCGATTGCGCGGCGGATGTCACGGCCCTGGCTCAGCAGGAACGGCGTGGTGAGCGTGCCGCCGGCAATCCCGATCAACGCGGAGATTCCGCCGATCCCGGTACCGGCCAGGAACCAGACCGCGCGCCCGGACTCCGGCCGGGTGCGAGGACGCACGCTCAGCAGGAGCCACAGCGCGATCGCGATCTCGAACACCCCGAAGATGCGCGAAAGTGCCCGCCCGTCCACCTGGATGGCCAGTCCCGCGCCGAGCACGGCTCCGACCAGGATCGGCGCCAGCAGCCGACGCACCGATGCTCCGTGCACCCCGCCGCGCAGGTAGTGACCGCGGGCCGAGAGCATCGCCGTGGGGATGATCGCGCCCAGCGAGGTGCCGATCGCCGTCTGGACCAGGTATTGGCTGTCGAAACCCATCGGCGCAAACAGCCAGACGAGCACCGGGACCAGCACCAGCCCACCCCCGATGCCGAACATGCCGGCCGGGACGCCGGTGACCAGCCCCAGCAACAGGAACACGACCAGCAGGCCCAGTGGCCCGCTGTCGATCAGCAGGGCTTCCAATCGGCTTTACCGGTTTCGCGGCCACTTCCCCCACACCGGGAGCCCCTGCGGGAGAGGGGCCGGGGGTGAGGATGGGTGCACGGCACTTGGGGGCTGCCTCGTCCCCGATCACCCCCGCGGGCGCGTTGGGAGGCGCTGGCGGCGTCGCGCCTCACAGGCGTTTCAGTACCTCGCGGGCGGCGGCAACGGTCTGGTCGATGTCGGCCTCGCTGTGCGCGTTCGACACGAACCCGGCCTCGAAAGCGCTGGGCGCCAGGTAAACTCCCGCGGCGAGCATCCCGTGGAAGAAGCGCTTGAAGGCGGCCAGATCACAGCGGGTCGCCTGGGCGTAGTCGGTCACGGTGCGGTCGGTGAAGAACAGGCCGAACATGCCGGGAACCTGGTTCGCGGTCATCGGCACGCCGGCCTCCCGGGCCGCGTCGAGCATCCCCGCGACCAGCCGACGGGTCTTGGCCTCGAGCGCCTCGTGAAACCCGGGACGGCTGAGGATTTCCAGCGTCTTCAGGCCGGCGGTCATTGCGATCGGATTGCCCGACAGCGTGCCCGCCTGGTAGACGGGACCGACCGGGGCCAGGTGCTCCATGATCGCGCGCCGGCCGCCGAAGGCGCCGACCGGCATGCCGCCCCCGATGATCTTGCCCAGCGTGGTCATGTCGGGCGCGACGCCGTAGAGCGCCTGGGCACAGCCCGCCGAGACGCGGAACCCGGTCATCACCTCGTCGAAGATCAGTACGGCACCGGATGCGTTACAGACCTCGCGCAGGGTTTCGAGGAAGCCGGGCTGCGGCGGAATGCAGTTCATGTTGCCGGCAATGGGCTCGACGATCACACACGCGGTTTCACTGCCGAACTCCGCGAACCAGGCGCGCACGCCCTCCGAATCATTGTAGTTCAGCGTCGTGGTCAGCTCGGCCAGCGCTGCAGGGACCCCGGGCGAGCTGGGTTGGCCGAGGGTCAGCGCGCCCGAGCCGGCCTTCACCAGCAGTGCGTCGCCGTGCCCGTGGTAGTTGCCCTCGAACTTCACGATGCGGTCGCGACCGGTGAAGCCGCGGGCGAGCCGGATCGCGCTCATGGTCGCCTCGGTGCCGGAGCTGGTCATGCGCACCATGTCCATCGACGGCACGAGCTCGCAGACCCTCTCGGCCATGGTGACCTCGAGGGCCGTCGGGCAGCCGAACGAAAGCCCGCTCAGGCAGGCCTCGCGCACGGCCTCGATCACTTCGGGGTGTGCGTGACCGGCAACCATCGGGCCCCAGGAGCCGATGTAGTCGACATAGCGTTTGCCGTCGGCATCGTACATGTAGGCGCCCTCGGCACGCTGCATGAACACGGGCGTGCCGCCGACGCCCTTGAAGGCGCGCACGGGCGAGTTCACGCCGCCGGGAATGTGCACCTGGGCGGCGGCGAAGAGGCGTTCGGATTCCTGCATGGTGATGTCCTGTACGTCAGCGGATGATGGAGGCACGAAGGGCGAGTGTAGTGCCCCTGTGTTCATGAATCACGCGCGCGGATTCGGCAACGGATTCAGGCTGCCGCGTACAGGGACTGCAGCGCGCGCGCGGCGCCCTCGGGATCCGGGGCGTCGGCAATGCCCTGGATCACCGCGATCATGTCGGCCCCGGCGGTCACGATCGGGGCGGCGTTCTCCGGGGTAATGCCGCCGATCGCGCAGATAGGGACGTCGAGTTCGGCGCGTGCTGCCTGCAGGAGCGACAGGTCGGCTCGTCGTGCCTGCGGTTTCGTCGGTGACGGATGGAACGCGCCGAAGGCGACGTAATCGGCTCCGGCGGCCACCGCACGGCGCGCGCGGTCGAGGTCGTTGTAGCAGGAGGCGCCGATCAGGCTTTGCCGACCCAACCGCGCGCGCGCCTCGGCAATGCCGGCATCGTCCTCGCCGAGATGCACCCCGTCCGCGCCCAGTTCCGCGCAGAGTTCGACGTCGTCGTTGACGATGAACAGGGCCCCGGCCCTGCGACACAGCTGGAGCAGGGGTCGGGCTTCGCGCCGACGTTCCGGGAAGGCGCCGGACTTGTCGCGGTACTGGACGATGCGTGCGCCACCGCGCAGCGCTGCCGCAACGCGTTCCGCGCGTCCGACGGATGCCTCCGGCGTGACGAAGTACAGACCGCGCAGGCGTGGATTCATCTCTGGGGACAGAGCCGGTTGGGCACGTGCTGTCCCTTGCCGGGGGCATAGCCCGACGCGATGGCTTCGGTCATGAACCCCTGGGCCTCGATGATCGCGGGTTCGAGGTCGCGCCCCTTGGCCAGAAACGCGGCGACCGCGGCCGCGAGCGTACAGCCGGAGCCGTGGAAGCTGGATGCCAACCGGGGCAGTTCGAAGCGCCGGGTGTGGCCGTCCTCGCGGTACAGAAAGTTCACGATGGGCGGCAGCGGCTGCATCCGGCTCTCGGCTTCGGTCAATGCGTGTCCGCCCGTGATCAGCACGTTCCGGGCGCCCAGCGCGCGCAGGGTTTCTCCCCATCGGCCGGGGTCTTCGTGGCGGCTCAGGCGCGCGGCCTCGGGCGTGTTCGGCGTAATCACCGTCGCCAGCGGCAACAACCGCTCCCGGGTCAGATCGACGACCGCCTCGGTGGCCAGCGCGCCGCCACCCCCCGCGACCATCACCGGATCCAGCACGACCGGGATGTGCGGATGCACCGCGAGGATCCCGGCCACTGCTGCCACGTTTTCCGCTGAGCCCAGCATGCCGATCTTGATCGCGGCCACCGGCAGATCGGCGAGCGTGACCTCGATCTGCTGAACGATGCGCCGCGCGGGCAGTACGTCGAAGTCGATGACGTCGCGGGTGTCCTGGATCGTGATCGCGGTGACCGCGGTCGCGCCGTGAACCCCGAGACGGGTGAAGGTGGTCAGGTCGGCCTGGAGTCCGGCGCCGCCCCCGGGATCGGATCCGGCAATGGTCAGGGCGATGCTCGGGCGGTTCATCACGTCGCTCTCCTGCTCCGGGTGCGCGCTCGCAGGACCGGCACTAGACCGTGTCCGGTGCGGCCGGAAGATCGGTCTCGATGCGCTCGCGCAGCGAGATGTGCGGCCAGCCGCGTTCCCGCGCGTGTGCGGCCAGGGCGGGATCGGCGTCCACTGCGATCGGCTTGCCGACGGCCTCGAGCAGGGGGATGTCGTTGCGCGAGTCGCTGTAGAAGCAGGCGCTCGCCATCACTTCGTCGGGTTGCCCCTGCGCGCGCAGCCAGTCCTGCAGCCGCAGGATCTTGCCTTCCTGAAAACAGGGGGTCCCGGCCAGCTCGCCGGTGAAGCGGCCCTCCCGGAACTCGGGTTCGGTGGCGAGCAGGTCGCGAACGCCCAGCATCTCGGCGATGGGCCGGGTCACGAAGCTGTTGGTGGCGGTGATGATCAGCCGGGTGTCGCCGGAACGCCGATGGCGTTCCAACAGCTCGGCGGCGCCCGGGGCGATCATCGGCCGGATCTGTTCGTGCAGGAATTCCTCGCGCCAGCGTTCCAGGGTGCTGAGCGGGTTTCTGGCCAGGGGCTGGAAGACGAAGCGGCAGAACTCGCGGATGTCGAGGGTCCCGTCCAGGTACTGCGCATAGAACGCGTCGTTGGCGCGGGTATAGGTCTCCGCGTTCACGGCACCGATGTCGGCGAGGAAGCTCCCCCACGCGTGGTCGCTATCCCCGGCCAGCAGGGTGTTGTCGAGATCGAAGAGGGCGAGACGCATGGTTTCCTGGTTCGGGCCTGGCAGGGTCGTGCAAAGCCAGGATTGTACGTGCATGCGCTGTTTCTCGCGACCGCGGGGCTGCGCCCGGGGTTCCCCTGTGGTTGCTTTGCCGAGTACCCCGGGGCTGTGGAACAATGCGGGATATGATGATTTCCTCGGTTTGCACAAGTGATTGATTGTGATGGCTTCAGACCCAATGTAGGCATCATCCTGTGCAACAGCGAGCGGCAGTTGTTCTGGGGCAAGCGGATTGGGCAGGACGCCTGGCAGTTTCCCCAGGGTGGCATCCGTCAGGATGAGACGCCCGAGCAGGCGCTGTTTCGCGAGTTGCACGAGGAAACCGGTTTGCTTCCGGAGCACGTGCGCGTGCTCGGGACTACCCGCAACTGGCTTCGTTACCGGCTGCCGCCGCGGATGGTGAGACGGCACAACCAGCCTGTCTGTGTGGGCCAGAAGCAACGCTGGTTCCTGCTGCAGATGGTGGGTTCCGACGCGGATTTCCGGCTCGATGCCGTGCAGCCGCAGGAATTCGAGGCCTGGCGCTGGATCGACTACTGGCGCCCGGTGCACGAGGTCGTGTACTTCAAGCGCAACGTGTACCGGCGTGCCCTCTGCGAGCTGGTGCCGTTGATGTTCCCGGAATTGGCGCGGGACCGGAGAATCGTGAATCCCTCCGCCTGCAAGGCGGGTCGGTGAACGCGTCCGCGACGCCTTCGATGCTGGGCGTCCTGCGCCGGGTGGTGCAGGAGGTCAACGGCGCCGCGGATTTTTACGAAGCCCTCCAGATCATCGTCACCCGGGTCAAGGGTGCCCTCGAGATCGATGTCTGTTCCATCTACCTGAAGTCTCCTCGCTCGGGCCGGATGGTGCTGATGGCCTCGGAAGGCCTGCACGCCGAATCGGTGGGACGGGTCGAGATGGACATTTCGGAGGGTCTCGTCGGGCTGGTGGCCTCCCGGGCCGAGCCGATCAATCTCGAAAACGCCCCCGATCACCCGCGCTACCGGTATTTCCCGGAGACCGGGGAGGAACGCTTTCTGTCGTTCCTCGGGGTTCCGATCATTCAACAGCGCAAGTTGCTCGGGGTCCTGGTGGTGCAGCACCACGAGGCGCGTCGCTTCGACGACGAGCACGTCTCGTTCCTGGTGACGCTCGCCGCCCAGCTGGCCGGCGCGATCGCGCAGGCCGAGTTCACGGACGAGATTTCCAGCGAGACTCCCCAGGTCAGTCACGTCAACGTCGAGGTCGCGGGAATTGCGGGTGCCCCGGGCGTCGCGATCGGCCGCGCGGTCGTGGCCTACCGTCTCGCCGATCTCGATTCCATTCCGGACCGCGAGGCCCGGGACGTGGACCAGGAGCTCGACCGCCTGGCGGCCGCGGTGGCGGCGACCCGCCTGGAGATCGAGGCGTTGAAGCGCCGAACGGAAAACATTCTGCCGCCCGAAGAGGCCCTGCTGTTCGATGCCTACCTCATGCTGCTCGGCTCCGACTCCCTGGTGCAGCGGAGCGAGGCCCGTATCCGCGCCGGACAATGGGCCCCCGCGGCGTTGCGGGATACGGTGCGCGAAAGCGTGCGGGTGTTCGAGGACATGGAAGACGCCTACCTGAGCGAGCGTGCCGCTGACGTACGCGATCTCGGTCGGCGCGTGCTTTCGCATCTGCTCCCCGAGGAAGTCAGCGGCGAGGAGTTTCCCGATGGCGGGATCCTGGTGGGCGAGGATCTGACGGCCTCGCACCTGGCGGAGGTGCCGATCGAACGCCTCGGTGCGATCGTCTCGGCCAAGGGCACCGGCTCATCGCACATCGCGATTCTCGCGCGGGCGCTGAACATCCCCGCGGTGATGGGCGTTTCGGATCTTCCGGTCAGCCGGATGGAAGACCGCGAAGTCCTGGTCGACGGGTACCGCGGTCGCTTGTACGTGAATCCGAATCCCGAGCTTCGGGCCGAGTTCCTCCGCCTGGTCCGGCAGGAGCGCGAGCTGGAAGAGGACCTGCGCCTGCTGGCACGGGAACCGGCCGCGACCCGGGACGGGCGGCCGGTCCCCGTGCTCGCGAACAGCGGCCTCCTCGCGGACATCAGGCCCTCGCTCAACTCGGGCGCCGAAGGGGTGGGGCTGTACCGTACCGAGGTCCCGTTCATGATCCGCGACCGCTTCCCGGGCGAGGAGGAGCAGGTCGAGATCTACCGGCAGATTCTCGGGTCGTTCGATCCGATGCCGGTGACGTTGCGCACGCTGGACGTGGGGGGCGACAAGGCCCTGCCGTATTTCCCGGTCAAGGAAGACAACCCGTTCCTGGGCTGGCGGGGCATCCGGCTGACCCTCGACCACCCGGAAATCTTCCTGCCCCAACTTCGGGCGATGCTGAAAGCGAGCCGGGATCACAACAACCTGCAGATCCTGTTCCCGATGATCAGCGGGCTGGACGAACTCAAGGAAGCGGTGGTGCTCCTGAACCGCGCCCGGGAGGAGTTGCTGGACGAGGGCTTCATCATTCCCATGCCCCGGGTCGGGGTGATGATCGAGGTGCCCGCCGCCGTGTACCTGGTCGAGAATCTCGCGCGCCGGGTCGATTTCCTGTCCGTGGGCACGAACGACCTGGTGCAGTACCTGCTGGCGGTGGATCGGAACAATGCACGCGTGGCGAATCTGTACGATCCGCTGCACCCGGCTTCGATCCGGGCCCTCGAGCTGATTGCCGACGGTGCGCGTCGAGCGGGCAAGCCCGTCAGCGTCTGCGGGGAAATGGCGTCGGATCCGGCGTCGGTGATCCTGCTCCTGGGGATGGGCATCGACAGCCTCAGTGTCAGTGTTTCCGCGATTCCCCGGGTCAAGTGGGTCATCCGCAGTTTTTCGACCGATCGGGCCGAGGCGCTGCTCGCGCAGTGCCGCCTGCTGGAAAATCCCGAGCCGATCCGGTCTCTGCTGAACAACGCCCTGGTGCAGGCGGGGCTCGGAGGGCTGGTCCGCGCCGGCAAGAACTGAGTGCGGCCGGGTTCCGGGCGCTGCGACGTCAAGGATGTCTCTGCGGCGGGTGAACCGGTATCATCCAGCGCTTCACCCAGTTCAACGGAAACGTGATGATTTCGATCGGTATCGTCGGCGCCACGGGCTACACCGGTGTCGAACTGCTGCGGTTGCTGGCACGGCACCCCGAAGTGCGCGTCGCCGCCGTCACCTCGCGCGGCGATGCGGGAACGCCCGTGGCCGCGATGTTTCCCAGCCTTCGCGGCGTGATCGACCTGGACTTCGTCGCCCCTGAAATCGAGCATCTGGCGGCCTGCGATGCCGTGTTCTTCGCGACGCCCCATGGCGTGGCCCACGCCATGGCCGGTTCGCTGCTCGAACGCGGTGTGCGGGTGATCGACCTCTCGGCCGATTTCCGGTTGCGTGACGCCGACGTGTGGGCCCACTGGTACGGGCAGCCGCACGGGGCCCCGCAGTGGCTGGAACAGGCGGTTTACGGCCTCCCCGAACTGAATCGCGAGCGCATCCGCGACACGCGGTTGCTCGCGGTGCCGGGATGCTATCCGACGGCCGTGAGTCTCGCACTCCTGCCGTTGCTGCAGGCGAAGGCCATCGATCCTTCGGACGTGATCGCGGATGCCAAGAGCGGCGTCAGCGGCGCGGGCCGCAAGGCCCAGGTCGGCGGGCTCTACGCGGAGGTGGGTGAGAACTTCAAGGCCTACGCCAGCGGTGGCCATCGGCACTTGCCGGAAATACGGCAGACGCTGGAGCAGGTGGCCGGCGGTCCGGTCGGGCTGGTGTTTCAGCCGCACCTCGTGCCGATGATCCGCGGTATCCAGGCCACGATCTACGTCCGACCCGTGGCGTCGGGCACGGACTTCCAGGCGTTGTTCGAATCCTTCTATCGGGACGAACCCTTCGTGGACGTGATGCCGCCGGGCGCGCACCCCGAGACGGCCAGTGTTCGCGGCACGAATCTGTGCCGTCTTGCGGTGGCCCGGCCGGTCGAAACGGGAAGGCTCGCGATCTTCTCGGTGATCGACAATCTCGTGAAGGGGGCTTCGGGGCAGGCGGTTCAGGGCATGAACCTGATGTTCGGGTTGCCCGAGCAGACCGGCCTGGATCTCGTGCCGGTTTTCCCCTGAATGTCCACCCCGCAACCCCGGCCGGCAACGCGCGTGGGTCGTGGGGGCATTCTTGACTATTGCCGTCAAGCTTTATAGCGTACGCCCTGAACGAATAACGGAGAGACTTCATCATGGCTGAACCCGTCACCGCGACCGCCGATCTCGACATGGAAATGCCGAGCCCGCTGATTTTCACCGATGCGGCCGCCACCAAGGTGAAAAGCCTGATCGAGGAAGAGAACAACGCCAACCTCAAGCTGCGCGTCTTCGTGAGTGGCGGCGGCTGTTCCGGCTTCCAGTACGGTTTCACTTTCGACGAGACCGTGGGCGACGGCGACACCGTGGTCGAGAACGGCGGCGTGACGCTGCTGATCGACCCGATGAGCTTCCAGTACCTCGCCGGGGCCGAGATCGACTACAGCGAAGGCCTCGAGGGTGCGCAGTTCGTGATCCGCAATCCCAACGCCACGACGACCTGCGGCTGCGGCTCGAGCTTTTCCACCTAGGACACCGAAATCCTTCGGGTCGTACCGCAGGCCGGGTGGTTGCGAGACCACCCGGCCTCGTCGTTTTCGGGGCGGTTCGACCATTCCCCGCGAGCGTGCAGGTATCAGTTGGCCAGGGTGCGTCCCGGAATCAGGCAGCCCAGAATGCGGGGTCCCCGGGCGCCGGTCACTTCAGGCAGATTCCCGGGCTGGCCATGGATCGTCTGC
>Ga0207796_1000342_pt1 | contig 19258 bp, 15 predicted proteins | sample Pon1CUnioCityCA_6_FD_187274 | JGI IMG/M metagenome (GOLD analysis project Ga0207796, IMG submission 187274) | Marine sediment microbial community from Union City, CA, USA - Pond 1C Sediment 1 (SPAdes) | ecosystem: Environmental > Aquatic > Marine > Intertidal zone > Salt pond sediment ...
CGATCAACCGAGGCTTGGCGGCGGTGCGGGAGAGCGGTCAGTACGACGAGATCTACGACGAGTACTTCGGTACCGACTAGGTTGACAGTCTGGGAGCACCGGTGACCCCTACCGGTGCTCCCATCAGAAGGTGGTTCGGCGGGGACTAGCAACAAGGAGTACGTATGACTGCGGAAGCGAAAGAGGCAAGAAGAGGGAGAATCTTGCCCTTTACCATCTCTTGGAGGAGTGTGCCTTGGTGGGCCGTCATATTGGCCATCGTAGGGATCTTCGTTGGCTGGTCTGTCCTGACCTCTCAAGCGTACCTGGACGCTCTGAGCTTCATCGTTGATGGCGTCAAGCTCACGCTCCAGGTGACCATCATCTCTTATCTCATTGGTCTGGTGGTCGGTTTGATCTTCGGTCTGATGCGGGTGTCGGACAACCCGATCTTCTATGCCTTCTCCACCCTCTATGTGGAGGTGATGCGCGGTGTTCCACTCCTGGTCATCATCCTCTACATGGGATTTGTCGTGACGCCGCGCTTGCGCCAAGCCACCGGCGGGCAGATCGATCTCCAGGGCCTTCCGGCGGCCATCCTGGCCATCGCGATCTGCTACGGTGCCTACATGGCGGAGGTTTACCGAGGTGGTATCGAGTCCATCGAGCACGGTCAGATGGAGGCTGCTCGTTCCTTGGGCATGAATTACATGCAAGCGATGCGCCACGTCGTCCTACCTCAGGCGATTCGACGTATCCTCCCGCCCTTGGGCAATAACCTTATCTCGATGCTCAAGGATTCCTCCCTGATATCCGTGATCGCCTTGAATGACCTGTTGCAGACGGGGCGACTCTACGTCTCGCGCACGTATCGGGCCTTCGAGGGCTACAACAGCGTTGCGCTTCTGTATCTGACCATGACGCTTTTCCTCTCTCTCGTCGTGCGCATCGTCGAAAGGAAGGCTGCCATTGAATAGTGAACCGATCATCACCATAGAGAACGTCTACAAGTCGTTCGGCCACGTGAAGGCCGTCGTCGATGTCAGTATGGAGGTCTACCCTGGTGAGGTGGTGGTCATCATCGGCCCCTCGGGAGGTGGCAAGTCCACGCTGTTACGTTGCATTAACAAACTGGAGACGATCGACAGGGGCAGGATCGTGGTCGACGGGTACTCCATCAGCGAGACGAAGAACATCAACAAGGTGCGGGCCGAGATCGGGATGGTTTTCCAGCTCTTCAACCTTTTCCCCCACCTCACGGCGCTGGAGAACATCACCCTGGCCCAGCGCGTGGTCCGCAAGCGGGGGGAGAAGGAAGCCAAGCGGGTGGCCCACGAACAGCTGGAAAAGGTTGGCATTGGTGAGAAATGGGATTCCTATCCGTCTCAGCTTTCCGGTGGTCAGCAACAGCGCGTGGCCATCGCCCGCGCCCTCGCGATGGACCCCAAGATCATGCTGTTCGATGAGCCCACCTCGGCTCTCGATCCCGAGATGATCAAGGGGGTGCTGGACGTGATGCTAGATTTGGCGGAGGAAGGCATGACCATGGTCGTCGTCTCTCACGAGATGGGGTTCGTCAGGGCGGCAGCCGACCGAGTCGCTCTCCTCGATGAAGGGTCTGTGGTCGAGGTGACCACGCCGGAGAAGCTGTTCGCCGCTCCGGAGCAGGATCGGACCAAGCAGTTCTTAAGTCAGATCCTCCACTAGACGGCTCTAGGGTCGTGGGACGCTTCTTGTTGTGGGGACGGCGCGAGCGGCTGTCGATCTCGTCTTGGCGGCCGGCTGAGGGTTAGTACGCGTTGGGTAGCTTGACGATGTTGAAGACGGTCCGGATCAGGATCTTGAAGTCGAGAAGGAGCGACCAGTTCTCGATGTACCATAGGTCGTATTTCGTCCTCTCGGCGATCGACGTGTCTCCTCGCAGGCCATTGACCTGAGCCCATCCTGTCAGGCCTGCCTTCTCCCAGTGCCGGTCCATGTAGCGCGGGATGGAGCGGCGGAACTGGTTAACGTAGATGGGGCGTTCGGGCCTTGGGCCGACCAAGCTCATCTGTCCTAGCAGCACGTTGATGAGCTGAGGAAGTTCGTCAACGTTGAGGCCACGCAGGAAGCGTCCTAGCCGGGTGACACGAGGGTCGTCCTCTACCGTCCAACCGGGACCGTTGGCTTCGGCGTTCTTACGCATGGAGCGGAACTTCAGCATGTTGAACGGCCTGGCATCCAGGCCCATCCTTTGCTGGACGTAGAAGACTGGCCCCGGGGAATCCAGCTTGATCATAATGGCTACCACCAGCATCACCGGGGAGAGCACCACCAGACCGATACCCGCGCCGACGACATCCATCATGCGCTTGGCGACGCGCCGCCAGCCGCGTAGGGCAATGTCTCGTACGGTCACCAGCGGGAGGCCGCCCAGATCGCCGATTCCCACCGGGCCCGCCATGATCTGGAATACGTCGGGGAAGACCTTGACCGTGACCTGTCCCCGCTCGCACTCCGACAGCAGCATCAGGATGTCCTGATGCGTCGCCTCCGGCAGGGCGATGATCACCTCGTCAACGTCATGCTGGTCGATCAGAGGTGCTAGCTGACCAGCACCTCCCAGGATCTCGGCTCCCAGTGGCGCTTGCTCGTCTGACCCGTCCACGGTAACAAATCCGGCGACCTCATAGCCGATTCCCGGGTTCGACTGAATCTTCTGATGCACCATCCGTCCCACCTCACCGGTACCAACGATCAGGACCCGGTCGCATCCCCAGCCACGCTGTCGGAGTTGGGAACGGACATTAGAATGGATCAGTCGGCCCACCGTGATCAGTATGATCGTCAGGCCCCAACCGTAGAGGATCATGCCGCGAGAGTAGTCCAGCGCCAGCGAACTGTTCTTGAAGAGCAGTGAGGAGAGGGCCACGCCCATCAACGTACCCACCGACGTAGCCTTGAAGGCGCCGTAGAACTCATCCACGCGCGACGTGGTGCGGGTCACGTAGTACATTTTGGAGAACCCGAAGATGATGACAATCGACACGACGTGGGTGAGGATCAAACTGGCGTAGTCGATGAGCTGTCCCATGTTCTGGGCTTCCTCGGGCCAGGGGATCCAACGCCGCAGCCAGTAGGCCGAGGAGAAGGCCGCGGCCGCCATCAGCATATCTGTGAGGGCCAGGGTGACGGCGAAAATGGTGCGAACTTTCGATTGCGATCTCATTGAACGGTGTCCCGTCGGCTTGCTGATCTGGAGAGAGCCACGCGTAGCTGTTCCAGTTTCAGGCGTGCTGACACAGCCGCGACGATCAGGCCGTGCAGCCACCAAGGCGTCTGAGCAGCGAAGTGTTTTCGGTAGAAGATGTCCATGGCCCGGTAGAACTCCACCTGTGCCCGAGGGTTCTGGCGCGTGGACGCCTTCTTGACGTGAAGCACGCTGACCGCTGGGTTATAGTACACGTTCCACCCCGCGGCCTTTATGCGGTAGGCCCAATCCAGGTCCTCGCCGTACATAAAAAACGTCTCGTCCATCAAGCCAACCTCTTGGATCGCCTCTCCACGCACAAGCATAAAGGCGCCAACGACGGAGTCTACCTCGGCGAGCTGATCGGGATCCAGGTAGGTCAGGTTGTATTGGCCGAAGCGGCGGCTGCGTGGGAACAGACGCGATAGACCTACCATCCTGTAGAAGGAGATCTCCGGTGTAGGGAACGAGCGGCGACAGGCTAGATCCAGCGATCCATCGGGGCGCACCAGCTTCGGGCCTGCAATGCCGGCCTCGCCATGCTTGGTCATGAAGTCCAGCATCCTAGCCAGAGCGTCTGGCGGCACCTCGGTGTCGGAGTTGAGCAGAAGAGCGAAACGAGGCGGCCGCGTCCTGGAGCTCCCGACCTCAGGTTGCCGGAAGCCGAACGCCCTCAGCCCCTGATTGTTCGCGGCTGGATAGCCGATGTTCCTCCGGTTGGCAATCAAGGTGGTCTGCGGGAACTCCGCTGCTACCATATCGGCGCTGCCATCGGACGAAGCGTTGTCCACGACACAGACCTCGAAGCTAAAGGAACCCCGGCTGGCGTAGACCGAGCGAAGGCACTCGCGAAGCAAGTCGCGGGTGCAGTAGCTCGCGATAACAATTCCCAGGTCAAGCATACTCTCTGGTCACGAACGCCCCCCCTCAGGTTATTCCCGGCAGGCGTCCTTCATCCCTGCTTAGCGGGGGCATGTTAACACGGAGAGCCTGGACGGTCAAACCGGGTCACGTCAGTCCCAGCGCTTCCTCGTAGATAGAGAGCAGGCGGTGTGCGATCTGATCCCAGGTGTACGTCTCCAGGATCGTCTGGCGGGCTCGACGCCCCATCTCCCGACGCGCCGTTTCCTCCATGGTCACCATCTGTAAGACGGCATCGGCCAGCTGGTCGATGTTGTTATGATCGATCAGGAGACCGTTGACGCCGTCCTCGATCACATCCCGAGATCCACCGTGGACGCTAGCCACGAGCGGGCGTTCCAGCAGCATCGCCTCCAACATCACGATAGAGAAGTATTCCTGCGATGGGAGGATGACGGCGTCAGCTGCTGCGAAGAACTTGGGCATATCGTCGTGCGGCACCGGCGGATGCCTCAGGACCCGGTCATCCAGGTTGTGTTCGGCTATCAGCCCACGCACATGGGTGGCGTAGTCCGTTGCCGGCTCCGGCCAGGCCAGCAGGAGCAGCCGGTAGGAGCGTTTCTTCAGTTCGGGACGGGCCTGGACGAGGGCACGCAGCATCGTAGCTTGTCCTTTGCGCGGATCGACCCGCGAGGGGATGAGCATCAGGAACGCTTTGTCACTGACGCCCAGACGCTCTCTCAGCTGCTCCCGCGTCCCTGGTGGGGGCGGAGGAAAGGCTGCCGGATCGATGCCATTGGAGACCACCGTCACCCGTTGGTCGCCGGGAGGGACTGCCACATAGTGCTCAAATAGGTACTCGGCTTCGGGGGTCGAGAGCGGTAGGACGCGGTCGGCGATCACCAGGGAGCGTTCCTCCGAGGCGATGCGCACGGGGAAGTTGTACATCTGGTCGATTGCCTCCGCCGTTCCCTCACCTCGCTTGAGGCTGTCCTCCCGCTTGCGCCTTCCCAAGGAGTGGGTGGTGAGCAGCGCTGGAGGGTGATGGGGCCAGCAGGCTTTCAGCGTCGTGGCTGTCTCCCAACCATCAGCGTAGTGGCCGTGCACCAGATCGTAGTGGACGTCGTCTCGTTCGGCGAAGTCCAGGATCTCCCTGACGAATTCGGTAATCGGTTCCCCGTACAGCATCTCCTTTGGCATGTACCGATCGGTGGGCCCGCACGGGAGGCGGATCAGACGCACGCGCGGGTCGTCGTCAAGGTGCTTGATCTGCGTGTCAGCATACGGGTCGCTGTCTTGCAGGCGCGTGAAGATGTCAATATGGATCGCGGGCTCGTTGCGGCTCAGGGCGTGGGGCAGTTTGTTCATCACCACAGTCTGCCCGCCTTGAGACTCCTCGCCCAGGCGGTCGAGCCAGTCGGGTCGGCAGTGGGGACTGGTCCAAAGTATGCGCATGGCTAACCTCTCTTCTCGTCTTCTTCACCCATCATCCGGGTGGCCCATTCCTCGAGCACGCGATGGGCGTGATCGAACGCTATCTCCTCCGGTAGCTCCTCAGGTCCGAACCAGGCCAGCTCAGCTACCTCGGGCCCGGGATGTTCGGCACCTCCGGTGACTTCGCCTAGGAAATAGATGTTCAGACATGGTATGGCTTCGTCATGGTGACCGTAGCGGTCCATGTAGAAACCGAATAGCTCGTTCACCCTCACCTTGAGCCCCGTCTCCTCTTCCACCTCGCGGACGGCTCCCGCACCGGGGAGCTCGTCCGTCTCCAAGAAACCGCCCGGTATGTCCCAGGTGCCGAGGTACGGCTCGATCGCCCGTCTGGCCAGCAGCAGCCGCCCTTCGCGCACCACCAGGCAGCCAGCGCAGGGCTTGGCATTCTGGTAATCGATGCGCCCACAGACGGTGCATACCCGCCGCGGTCGTTCATCGTTGGGCCGGTGAACGGTCTTCAGAAGGCTCCCACAGCGAGGACAGAAGCGAACGGATGCCAGGAGGCCCTGTGCTCCATCTTGGTAGAAGCCCGACCCGGCAACGGGCTTTCTCTGTGCGACGTGCTGAAGTTTCCGCCTCCGCGGCAGCCGTCGGAACTGAGCCTCTGCATGTTGGGCCGCACTCCGATCCTCGAAGGGCCACGCACCGATGAGCCGCACGGGACGACGCCCCGAGGTGTAGCGCGCTCCTCGCCCGCGGTTGTGCTCGCTCACACGGCGTGCCAGGTCTGTGGTCACGCCGGTGTAGAGTGTGTCGTCCGCGCAGCGCAGGGCATACAGGAACCAGGCCTGGGAGCTCATCCCGTCATCTCCTCGAACCTGTGATGCCATCGCATGTTGGCCGATGGTGCACCAAGTCCCCTGAGCGTCTTGGCATGGGCCCTATTGTAGCACAGCTTCACCGTTGCGTAAAAGCATGGGCCCACTGGCCATCCCTTGAGTTGAATGCGGTGCCCCCGTCTGTCCTGGTGTAAGCAGGGCTTGACGCCATGTCGCGGTGTGCTAGAATCTCAGCAACACTACGAATCGAGTTTAGATGTCCGGCCAACGGACGGAAAGCCCTGGGCGCTTGCGGCGGTGTCTGAACCGTGGACGCAGGCGCCTTGGGTCTTTGTCCCTTAAGCTTGTGTGTGGTCCTCCTCTCTACTTCGAGGAGCCAGCCTTGTCAGCAAGGGCTGGGACCTGCTACGCGATCTAAGTCTATGTCTCTTGTAACCGCCAGTAACGTTGCCAAATCCTACGGGGCCCAGGATGTGTTGGAGGGCATCTCGTTTGCTATCCCTCACCGGGCCAAGATAGCCCTGGTGGGCCCCAATGGCTCCGGTAAGACGACCCTGTTGCGCCTGGTCGCTGGCCTGGAGCCTCCCTCGAGCGGGGTCGTCCACCGCGCTCGCAAGCTGCGCATCGCCTACCTTCCGCAGCAGGGCGGCCGATTCTTCGATGATGAGAGCACGCTCTGGGCATCGATGTTGGACGTGTTCGCTCACCTGCTGGAGCAATCGGCCGAGCTGGAGCGCCTTGAGGATGCCATGGCCGATCCCGCCAGGCGAGACAAAGCGCTGCAGAAGTACGGTCGAACGCTGGAGGCGTTCGAGAGGGCCGGCGGGTATGCCTATGAGCATCGCATTGAACAGGTGCTGGCCGGCCTTGGCTTTTCTGAGGAGGATTTCCGGCGTCCCATGGCCCAGCTAAGCGGTGGGCAGAAGACGCGCGCTCTTCTCGCCCGCCTCTTGTTGGAGGAGCCGGACCTGCTGTTGTTGGACGAGCCCACCAACCATCTTGACCTGGCGGGCGTCGAGTGGCTGGAGGACTACCTGGCCTCGTGGGACGGCGCTGTGGTGGTCGTCGCCCACGATCGCGCGTTCCTCGATGCCACCGTTGACCAGGTATGGGAGCTCGCCTGGCGGCGCCTGGAACAGTATCGTGGCAACTACAGCGACTACGCCGAACAGAAAGCCGAGCGTGTGGAACGTCAGCGGCTTCTATACGAGAAACAACAGGAGACCATCGCCAAGACAGAGGAGTACATCCGACGCAATATCGCCGGGCAGCGCAGCAAGCAGGCAAAAGGGCGGCGGAAGCGTCTGGAGCAGCTTGAGCGGGTCGAGAGGCCCCGCGACTATCGCCCCATCAGCTTCTCGCTGGGCGAGGCATCGCGAAGCGGCGACCTGGTCTTCGGGCTGTACGATCTCGTGGTGGGGTACGATCCGTCGGAGCCGCTCTTCGAGGTGGAGGAGCTTGAGGTGCGTCGGGGACAGTGTGTGGCTATTCTGGGGCCGAACGGCTGCGGGAAAACGTCCCTCCTGCGCACGATGCTGGGCCAGGTGCCCCCGCTGGCGGGGCGCGTGCGCCAGGGGGCGAGCGTGGAGCTGGGCTATCTTGCCCAGGGGCACACCAATCTCGATCCCGACAAAACCATGCTTGACACCATCGTCGACTGTGGCGGACTGAGGATCAGCGAGGCTCGCGACCTGCTGGGTCGCTATCGCTTCTCTGGCGACGACGTGTTCAAGCGTGTCGGCTCTCTCTCGGGCGGCGAGCAGGCTCGTGTCGGCTTGGCTGTCCTGGTGCTGCAGGGAGCCAACGTTCTGGTGCTGGACGAGCCGACCAACTACCTCGACATCCCCACCCAGGAGGTCCTGGAGGAGGTGCTGGATGGCTTCGGCGGCACCGTGTTGATGGTATCGCACGACCGGTACCTGATCCGCCGGCTTGCTAGCTCGGTATGGACCATCGACGCCGCAGAACGGGAGCTGAGGGCCTTCCGCGGATATCCAGCGTACAGCGACTGGCGGCAGCAACGTCGGAGGGATCGGACAGGCCGGACGGGGTCCGAGCGAACGGAGGGCAGCGACGCCGTGGCGCGGCGGCGCCAGCGAGAGCGACATCGGGCGGCACGGCGGGAGGAGGAGCGTCGGACTCAGCGTCGGGGTGAGCTTGAGGAGAAGATTCACAGCCTTGAGGCGCGCCAGGCCGACTTGGAGCTCCAGTTGACCGACGCTAGCGAGGCGCAGGATGTCGCTCGTGTGCGCGAACTAGGCGCCGAGTATGGCGCGGTCGAGCGAGAGCTCAACGCCTCGCTGGCCGAGTGGGCCGAGCTGGTATGACCCTCTCGGAGGAGGCGCGACCGCTGCTGATCGGGCTCACGGGCAACATCGCCACGGGTAAGTCCACCGTCGCCGGGATGTTAGCCGACCTGGGCGCTATGACGATGGATGCGGATAAGATTGCTCACCACGTGATGCGACCGGGCACGCCAGCTTACGCGGAGATCGTCGAGACCTTCGGCCCTGGCTCTCCCCGGGGAGCGCAGATCCTGAGCCCCGACGGGGACATCGATAGAAAGCAGCTTGGGCGTCTCGTGTTCGCCGACCAGGAAGCTCTGGCCCGTTTGGAGGCCATCGTCCATCCTGCAACCCTGGAGGCGATTGATCATCGCATCGCGGCCACGTCGGCCGACGTGGCCGTGATTGAGGCTATCAAGCTTATCGAGTCGGGGCTGGCCGACAGATGCGACAGTGTGTGGGTAACCACGTGTCGCAAGGAACAGCAGATCGCCCGCATCTTGGAGGATCGCGATCTGAGCCGTGACGAGGCCCGACAGCGGGTCGAGGCCCAGAGGCCGCAGGAGGAGCGCATCGCGCGCGCTGACGTCGTCATCGACAACTCAGGCTCGCGCCACGCGACGTGGCAGCAGGTGGTCGCGGCCTGGAGGCGTGTCGTGGCGCGTCGAGGCCGCGTCTGAGCGTCCTCTTGGAAATGGGCGCGGTTCGGGTATAATAGGTCCTTAAGATTATCAACGTGAACCGATGACGTGAGGGGGCGTGTGATGGATGGGGTAGACGCCATCCCGGGGCAAGATCTGGCGGTGCGGCGCGCGGAGGCCGGGGATGCGAAGCGCGTGGCCGATTTCGTCAATCGGTGGGGGACTGGCCGCGAGCTGGAAGATCGCGTGGAGGTCGGACCCCGCGCGGTGATGAGGCGCCTGGACGAGACAGAGTTCCTGCTGGCCGAGGAGGGCGACACCTTGCTTGGTTTGATCGGCTGGCGCGCGGAGAACCTGGTAGCCTGTGTCACGGACCTGCTCATCTGGCCCGCTGACCAGCGTCGGCGGGTCGGACGGGCTCTGTTCGATGCGATGGAGGCTGCAGCGACCGACCAGCAGGCCGAGCTGGCGCTCCTCGTTCTCCCGCCGTCGCGCCTCCCCGAGGTGGTCGGATTCTGTCAGGATGTTGGGTACGCGCGGCGCAGCACCGTTGAGTTGCCTCGTGCCTGGCGGGAGATGGCTCACCGAGCTGGTCGTGAGGACGAAGAGGAGATGCTGATCAAGGGGCTACGCTCCAACAGCGTGGCCAGTCCTTTTGGAGGAGGGTTCATGTCTTTTGTCAGAAGGTTCTTCACCGAGCACCCTCAGCTGGCGGCGTGGTTTGTGCTCGCGGTGGGTATGGTCGCTATCCTGGTCTGGACCGCTCGGGATGTCGGGCTTCTGCCCGGGCAGTGGGCCGCGCTTGTCGTGGCCACCATCGGCCTGGCCGGGCTCTGTATCTGGATCATTGGATGGGAGGATGAGGAGGAGGAAGGCGGCCAAGCCGGGGGCCAAGGGCATCCCGGAAATAGGCAACGTCCCGACGAGGAGAGAAGCCGATAGCCGCATGAAAGGGGTTGTGAGACGGTTGGCGCTGCTGTTCCTGGTGGTCGCCATAGGCCTTGGCCCTGTGTCGACCTTTGGCGTCCATGCTCAGGAGGAGGATGAGGTGGCGCGCCTGATGGAGCGCATGTCGAGCGCTGCTCGCGTGGGCCAGCTGTTCATGGTCACGTTTCCTGGCGCTGAGGTGACGGAGGACGATGCCATCGCCGAGCTGATTCGTGACTACCACGTCGGTGGCGTGGTGCTCAAGCCGGAGAACGGGAACATCGTCAACACGGGTCAGACACCTGAGCAAGTTGCCACGTTAGCGACTCAGCTTCAGGAGACGACGTGGCAAGCGACGCGGGCAGTAACCGATACCGTCTCTGATCCCTTCATTCCCCTCTTTGTTGCCGTCCGTCAGGAGGGCAACGGCATGCCCTACACCAGCATCGTCAGTGGGACGACGCCGCTGCCCTCTCAGATGGCCTTGGGCGCCACCTGGGACATCAGCCACACCATAAGGGTCGGTCAGATCGTGGGTCAGGAGCTGGAGGCGATGGGCATCAACATGCTGCTGGGCCCCTCGCTCGATGTCGTAGAGACCCCGCGCCCGGCCAGCAGCGGCGACCTGGGCGTGAGAACCTTTGGTGGCGAGCCCTTCTGGGTTGGGCAGATGGGGAAGGCCTATATCCGCGGCGTCCACGAGGGTGGCGAGGGCCGCGTAGCCGTGGTGGCCAAGCATTTCCCCGGTCTCGGATCGTCGGATCGCGCCCTTGACGAGGAGGTCTCCACCGTGCAGCGCACGCTGGAGAAGCTCAAGCAGGTCGATCTGGCGCCTTTCTTCGCGGTGGCTCAGGCTCAGGACCCTCTCGCCCGCCCCGAGGGCATCATGGTCTCGCACATTCGCTTTCAGGGACTGGGAGGCGGGCGCTTCATCACCACGCTACCCATCAGTGTCGACAGCAACATGCTTCAGCAGTTCTTGACGCTGCCCGAGATGTCGAGCTGGCGTGCGGGGGGAGGCGTCACGCTGTCTGATGCACTGGGTTTGCGCGCCCTGCGTCGCTTCTACGCGCCCGGCGAGCAGACGTTCAACAGCCGACGTATCGCCCAGGACGCCTTTCTCGCCGGTAACGATCTCCTGTTCCTCTCCCACTTCGCGCTGACCGATGACTGGGTGGATCAGGTTGCCAACATGAAGTCCACCATCACCTTCTTCCGCGAGAAATACGAGAGCGAGCCCTCCTTCCAGAGGCAGGTCGACGAGGCGGTGGCGCGCATCCTGCGGCTCAAGCTCTCGCTGTACGGCGAGACGTTCAGCCTTCAGGGCGCGAGGTCCGACATTCGCCTGGTCCGGGAGGGGCTGCAACCCGACGTGGAAGCAGCATCGGCCATCGCCCGGGACGCCATCACGCTGCTTTCCCCGCCATCCCCGGATCTCGTACCTGCTCCTCCTACGCGGGAGGATCGCATTGTGATCTTCACCGACGCTCGAGAGGGGCAGCCCTGTGCCGCCTGTGAACCCGTGCCCTACATCGACCCACGGATGATCGAGGAAACCATCGTCCAGTTCTATGGGCCGCAGGCGACCGGTCAAGTCGCCCCGGCGCTCATATCGAGCTTCACCTTCAGCGAGCTGGAGACCTATCTGAATGCGCCTCTCCCACCTCCTCCGTCCCCGACGCCGCTCCCTCCCGGCGATGAGTCTGACACGGACTCGGCTGAGGCCACGGCCACGCTAGCACCGCCCACGGTCGGTAGCTTGCTGCAGGACGTCGACTGGGTGATCCTGGCCATGTTGAATCCCAACAATGGGCCGCCGCAGGCTGATGTGGTGAACCGTTTCCTGGCGGAGCGTGTCGATGCCCTGCAGGATCCTCACGTCGTGGTGATGGCCTATGACGTCCCCTATTGCTTGGATGCCACAGAGATCAGCAAGCTCAGCGCCTACTACGCTACCTACAGCCATCTGACGCCCTTCGTTAAGGCATCGGTGCGCGCCTTGTTCGGTGAGTTCGCGCCGCCCGGCAGACCCCCGGTCAGTGTGGGGGGTATCAACTACGACTTGAGGAGCCAGACAGCGCCGGACCCGGAACAGACGATTCCCGTGGCCTATTCAGTGATCAAGCCTACCGGGGAGGAGGGTACGCCAATACCCAGCGAGGGGGAGCCTGTGACGGGCGAACCAACCGCGGAGCCGACCGGGGAGGGAGAGCCGACAGCGGAGGCGACCAGTGAGGGGCAGCCGACGGCTGAGGGGCCAGCTCCGGAGGCGCGGCTGGAGAGGGGTGATCAGCTCAGGCTGTATACCGGCAAGATCGTCGACCACAACGGGCACATGGTCCCTGATGGCACGGCTGTGCGGTTCATCTTTGACTACCCTCAGGAAGGTCTGGAGCAGTCTATACTGGCAACGACGCGGGACGGCGTCGCCGAGGCGGCGCTGACCCTGGACCGCACGGGACGTCTCGACATCTCGGTTCAGGCGGATCCGGTCCCGAGGCAGGTGGCGCTACAGATCACGATTCAGGAGGGGGGTGCGGCCACCATCGTGACGCCCACACCGTCGTCGACCCCAGTGCCCACGGTGACGCCTTCGCCGACTGTGACCCCGACGCCCACGCCCGACGGCGGCGCCACCGTCACCGCAGCCCAAAGCCCAGCAGGCCCCACGGCGCCGCCAAGCGAGACCGGTGAGGGCGAGCTGAGACTGCCAGCGGAGCGGTCCGTACGGTTCTGGGATTTCCTGATTGCCTTGCTCGGTGCCGTCGTTGTGGCCGGTTCGGCGTACTACGCCATGCGGCTCGGCGACAGGACGGTCTCCAGAGCCTTGCGAGTCGCTCTGTGGTGCCTCATCGGTGGCCTCGCTATCTATCTGATCTATGCTGTGGGGTTCTCGTATTTTGGTGTGTTCGGTCGCTCGCGGGAAGCGTGGGTGGCAGGCGGTGCCGCCTTGATCGGAAGCTCTATCGCCCTGCTGTTCGCCTGGTTGGTCGACTGGCAGAAGTGGGTCCGAAACCCCTGATTCTCGAGCAAGCCTACAGCAGGGTCAAGATGAACGAGAGGGCCAACAACCCCGCCGTCACGAGCAGCAGATCTCGGTTCTCTTGAAGCGCTCGTTGCCAGTTTGCCGACTCGAAGACCAGCGAGAGAAGCGAGGGAGTGCCCTCCACTGTCGACCATGCCCAGATCAGAGAGCCCGTCTGAAGCTTCTCCCGAAACGCGTCTATGGTCTGTGGGCGCTCGTTGGGGTGCATCGCAATGGCGGCCAGAATCGCCTGCTCCACGGACGGGGAGATGTGAGGGTTGATGTCGCTGGGCGGTCGGAGCACATCCGGGCTGAGGAAGCGTTGCTTGGCGTCGGCCGGTGGTTGATTCGTCAGTAGGTGGTAGACGGTCGCACCCAGGGAGTAGACGTCGGATCGAACGTCGGTGTGTCCTGTGTCCCCGCCGTACTGCTCCAGCGGCGTGTAGGCGGCTGTGCCTCGCCCCTGCACCACCGTCACGGTGCGAGCTTGGTCGGTGGCGAGGAGCTTGACCAGCCCGAAGTCGACCAGCTTGATCAGGCCTGAGGGGGTCAGCTTGATGTTCGATGGCTTGATGTCGCGATGAAGCACGGGAGGCTCTCGACTGTGAAGGTAGCTCAGCGCATCGCACAACTGATGGGTCCAGCGCAGCACCTGGTCCTCGTCAAGAAAGGTCCCTTCCCGACGCTTCTCCTCCACGGCCTCCCGCAGGTCCTTTCCCTCGACGAAGTCCATCACCAGGTACTCGCGTCCCCCTTCGTGGAAGGTATCCGAGACCTTGGGCAGGTTGGGGTGGTCCAGGCGGGCCAGCGTGGTCGCCTCGCGGAGGAACTGCTCACGCGACTGAGCCAGCGTGGCAGCCGTCGCCTGGGGGTCCGGGCGCACCTCTTTGACGGCGCAGATGCGGCCCTCCAGCCGGAGGTCCTCGGCGCGGTAGACGGCGCCCATGCCTCCCTGACCGACGACAGACACGATTCTATACCGCCCTCGCAGGACGGTCTTTGGTTTCAGCAGACGGCTCAAGGGTCAACCTCTCTTCTTCTCCATGACGCATCATAGATGAGAACAGGTATTCTGTCAAGGAGGCAATATGACGCAGCAGGATAGGCCGATCCTCATCGCCTACGAAGGTGACATGAAGGGCGAGCGCTGGGTTCTGGATCAGGACTACACCACGATTGGACGGTCGGATGATTGTGACATTGTGCTTGACCAGCGGCAGGTGTCGCGCCACCACGCGCAGATAGAGCGCGTCGATGGAGGGTACGTGCTGCGTGACCTGGCCAGCAAGAACGGCACGTACGTCAACGGTCGCAAGGTGGAGGATCACCCGCACCGCCTCCAGGACGGTGATGAGATACAGATCGCGCTCTACATCAAGCTGGGGTTTGTCGGCGCGGACGCAACGATGCCTCTGGAGCTGAACGGCCCCTACCGGGGCCTGCGAGTCGATCGCCCGGCCAAGCGCGTCTTCATTGGGGGCCAGGAGCTAACGCCACCCCTCTCACCCGCCCAATATCGACTGTTGGAGATTCTCTTTGAGAACGAGGGGCAGGTGGTCTCGCGGGACACGGTTGTGGAGCAGGTCTGGTCCGAGGAGGAGGCCTACGGCGTGACGGAGCAGGCCATCGACGCCCTGGTGCATCGGCTCCGTGAGCGTATCTCCGCCATAGACCCGGATCATGAGTACATCGTCACGGTGCGGGGTCACGGCTTTCGCCTGGAGAACCGCTGAGCATGTCAGTGCCCGCCAGGCGGAGAGTGGGACGTCTATCGCTTGTGGGGGAGGGCGCGCCGTGGGTGTCACCGCTTGACGAGGCCCGCTGGACTGGGGCAGCTTTCCCATCATCCCTCTGTGGTGTATAATGTCGCGTTGATGCATGGCATGCTACTCGAAATCACAAGTGTTACAGCTGCCCTTCCGGTCCGGGCCGTTGAGCCAAAGGGGTGACAGGTGGAAGCTATCGACTACGCGCGATCTCATCACGACCAATTCCTAGCCGAACTGAAGGATTTCTTACGCATTCCCAGCGTCAGCACCCAGGCCGAGCACCGGTCGGACATCGAAGGGGCAGCGGCGTGGCTTCGCGACAAAATGCTGGAGGCTGGCTTCGGCGAGGCTGAGGTGATGCCGACGTCTGGTCACCCTGTCGTCTATGGCGCGTGGATGGAGGCTGGCCCCGAGGCCCCCACCATACTCATCTACGGCCACTACGACGTTCAGCCGCCCGATCCCCTGGACCTTTGGGAGGCACCGCCGTTCGAGCCCACCATCGTCGGCGATGACATCTTCGCTCGAGGTGCGTCGGACGACAAGGGGCAGCTCTACACCCACGTGAAGGCCGTCGAGGCGCTTCTTAAGAGCCAGGGTGAACTGCCGGTCAACGTCAAGTGCATCTTCGAGGGCGAGGAGGAGTGTGGCAGCCCCAGCCTGGAACCGTTCATCCGGGACCATCGCGAGCTGTTGGCCGCCGATGTGGCGGTGGTCTCCGATACTGGTTTCGTCGGCAAGGGCATCCCCTCCATCGTCTACGGGCTGCGGGGCCTCGCCTATCTGGAGGTGGAGCTCACGGGACCCGATCACGACCTCCATTCGGGCATCTACGGGGGCGCCGTCCTCAACCCCATCAACGCCTTGTGCACCATCATCGGCCAGCTCCAGGACGCGGACGGCCGCATCACGGTGCCGGGCTTCTACGACAACGTGCGCGACCTATCCGCAGAGGATCGCCAACAGCTGGCGGAGGCGCCCTTCGACCGTGCCGAGTGGTTGGAGGAGGCCGGGGTGACCACCGATTGGGGCGAGCCCGACTACACCATCATCGAGCGGACCAGCGCGCGACCGACGCTGGACGTCAACGGCATCTGGGGTGGCTACATTGAGCCGGGTGCCAAGACGGTGCTTCCCAGCCAGGCCTCCGCCAAGCTTTCGATGCGCCTGGTACCCGACCAGGACCCCGAGAGGATCGCCGAGCTGGTCCGGCGTCACATCGAGGAGCTCGCGCCGCAGGCCGTCGACGTGGAGGTACGCTTTCTGAGCGGCGGTGAGCCGGCCATGGTGGACCGGGAGAGCCCCATGATGGAAGCCGCCTCGAGGGCCTATCAGGAGGCCTTCGGTCAGGCGCCGCTGTTCGTCCGTCGCGGCGGCTCGATCCCCGTCGTCGCCGAGTTCCAGAGTAACCTGGGCATCGAGACGATCCTCATGGGCTTCGGCCTGCCCGACGATCGCCTCCACTCCCCCAACGAGAAGTTCCACCTGCCCAATTTCTACCGGGGGATCGAGACCAGCATCCACTTCATGGGCTTCCTGGGGGAGCTCGCGCTCTAGGGGGCTCTTCTTGCCCGATCTGCTCGCGCATCTGGTAGCCTTGGAAACCGACGTCCGCTATCAGGAGCCACCGAAGGAGGGTGAGCCCCGCATCGGCCTGCTCCCGGGCTCCCTACCCATCCTCCTCTCGGCGCCGCACGCCGCCGTGCACACCCGCCGCGGAGAGCTGAAGGAAGAGGAGGAGTTCACGGCGGCCCTGGCCTGCCTGGTAGCCAGGCGGACCGGCGCCCACGCCCTCTATCTGCGCCGACGCTCCCCCACCGACCCCAATTGGGACCCCGACGTGCCCTACAAGCGTCGCCTGAGCCGCATCGCCGCGCGGGACGAGCTGCGCTTCGTGTTCGACATCCACGGCACGGCGCCGGATCGGCCCTTTGGCGTCGCCCTGGGCACCATGGAGGGGCGGAGCTGCCCCGAGCAGCGGGACGGGATCGTTCAGCGGCTGAACGCGTGCGGCTTTCGACGCGATGCCGCCTTCCCCGATCGGCTCGACGTCGACCATACCTTCACGGCGCAGGGCCTGGACGATCAGGAGACCGTCACAGCCTTCGTCTCCCAGCGTCTCGGCGTGCCGGCAGCCCAGATTGAGCTCCATCCCCTGCTCCGTGTCGTCGAGCGTCGCGAGGATGCGACGCTGCCCAGGCCGTTTCACGGCGACCCCGAGCGTATCGAGCGCACCGTGGGGGCCCTTGTCTCCCTGGTCGAGGCCTTAGGGAGCGCGCAGGGCGTCCTGCCCGACCGCGATCTCTCGTCCCGCGTTCCGCACGTGGGGTGATCGGTGCGAACCTATGGTTAGGCCTGCCCTGTCAACTTCGGAGGTAGTCGATGGCTGAACGTCTGGCTCCTGCTCGCCCCGAACGAGGCGCCGTCCAGCCCGACCTCGTGCTCTACAACGGGAAGCTCCACACCCAGTCGATGGAGATGCCTCAAGCCACCGCCGTCGCTGTGGCCGGTGGGCGCTTCTTGGCCGTGGGGGACGACGCCGAGGTTCGGGCGCTGGCCCGCCCGGCGGCCCGTCAGGTTGACTTGCGTGGGCGGCGGGTCCTGCCCGGTCTGACCGACGCCCATGTTCACTACTATGGCTGGGCCCTCAGCCGCCTGCGACTCTCCCTGGTCGAGGCCCGTTCGCTGGAGGATCTCTGTCGCCGGGTGGCGGAGGCGGCAGGGGACCGGCCGGCTGGCGAATGGATCGTGGGCCAAGGATGGAACGAGACCCGCTGGCCCGACCCGCGCCAGCCGACCCGCGACGACCTGGACGCGGTCGCTCCCCATCATCCCGTCATCGTCTCGCGCAGCGATCACCACCTGGCCGTAGCCAACACGCTGGCGCTCCGCGAGGCGGGTGTCGACGCCGACACCCCCGATCCGCCGCAGGGGCGCATCGGTCGGGACGAGGCCGGCGAGCCGACGGGCGTCTTGCGAGAGCTGGCCGTCCACCTGGTGCGGGATGCCGTCCCGGCCGCGTCCGAGGAGCAGGCTATGGCGGCGATGCGGGAGGGCTTCGCTGTCCTCCATCGTCTGGGCCTGACCGGGGTGCACGAGCATCGCAGCATGGGCGGCGCCGACGGCCAGCCAGCCTTCCGGGCCTACCAGCGGCTGCGGCAAGCGGGCCAGCTCGATCTCCGGCTCTGGATGGGCATCTCCGGCGAGCGTTTGGATGAGGCGATTGCCTTGGGGCTGCGTCCCGGGTTTGGCGACGACCTGCTGCGGGTGGGGCACGTCAAGCTCTTCTCCGACGGCAGCCTGGGGGCGCACACCGCCTGGATGCTGGCGCCCTACGAGGACGCGGACGGCGCGGGCATGCCGCTGACGCCGATGGATCAGATCGCCGAGGCGGTGCGGAAGGCCGACCAGGCCGGGTTGTCCGTGGCCGTCCACGCCATCGGCGACCGCGCCAACCGAGAGCTGATCGATGTCTTTGCACGAAACGCATCCAGCAGGGCGACCCAGGTGCCCCATCGCATTGAACATGCGCAGGTCATGCGCCCGGAGGACGTGGAGCGCCTGGCCCGTCTCGACGTCGTCGCCTCGGTCCAGCCGATCCACGTGACCGACGATCTTCCCTTGAGCGATATCGCCCTCGGCCCCCGGGCCCGCTTCTGCTATCCCTTCCGCGACATGCTCGATGCCGGCGTCCCGCTGGCCTTCGGGTCCGACGCGCCGGTCTCCGACTCCAACCCGCTGTGGGGTATCCACGCCGCGGTGACCCGTCAACGTCGCGACGGGACGCCGGAAGGCGGCTGGTACCCCGACCAGCGGCTCACGGTGGATGAGGCAGTCTGGGGTTTCACCATGGGACCGGCCCTCGCCAGTGGTCAGCAGGCGCTGCTGGGCAGCATCGCCCCGGGTAAGCTGGCCGATCTGGTGGTGCTGGAGCGGGATATCTTCACCATCGACCCCATGGAGATCCATCAGGTGCCCGTGACGATGACCGTCTTGAATGGTCGGGTGGTCTATGAAGCGTAGCTGGAGCGGTGCTGGGGGCGGAGGTGATCGAGACGTGGACCAAGGGTTGGGACAGGGGCTCACGCACGTCCATGGCAGGTCTGGCGGGTGCCGCGGCGGGTGTCGCTCCGCTTACAGAAACCCGCCCTGCATAGGGCTGAGCGACAATCTCGGCGGGTGTGGCGGCGCTTGCAGAAAGCCGCTCTACATAGGACTGAATAGCACGCCTCTGCGACGGTTGGCGGGCACCCTCCTGCCCATTCT
>Ga0207796_1000344_pt1 | contig 19111 bp, 17 predicted proteins | sample Pon1CUnioCityCA_6_FD_187274 | JGI IMG/M metagenome (GOLD analysis project Ga0207796, IMG submission 187274) | Marine sediment microbial community from Union City, CA, USA - Pond 1C Sediment 1 (SPAdes) | ecosystem: Environmental > Aquatic > Marine > Intertidal zone > Salt pond sediment ...
GCCTCGGCGTAGCTGCCGGTAGTGAACGTCAGGCGATGTGTATTCATCCGAACACCCTTCGGTCCAAGATGGACCGACTCGCAATTTCTTATAAAAAACAAAACAATTCGCAAAATTTCAATTAACCACTAAATATCGTGAAAAAGATATCAATTGAAGATTATTGGCAATGATGCTTGGTCTGTCCATGCTTCAAAATCTCCCACTTGCTACCACACTCCAATTTGTAGTAATTATTATTTCGAGAAGGTCGGCTTGGCTTGACCATCTGCATTTCTTTTTGCGGTAACTCCGCATACAATCTTTATCGTTCGGCGTCTAAACCAGTCAGACTCTCACGTCCATAGAAAATGTGCTATAATATTCAGCGTCTATGGCAACTCTTCGTCCGGAGATAAAAATATGAAACAATTTAAAATAGTTGTTGAAAAACATCCAGATTCATACGTGGCATATCCATTGGGCCTAAAAGGGGTGGTTGTCGGACAGGGCGATTCATATGAATCTGCTTTGGAGGATGTAAAATCTGCCATCAAATTCCATGTGGAAACCTTCGGGCTTGACGAGATCGATTCCGATCCACCGGTGCTGGAAGCCTTCATTGCAGAAGCTCGGATTGCCGTTTGATGACAAAATTCCCTGCGGATGCGCCAATCCGAAAGGTGATCAGTGCCTTTGAACGGCTTGGCTTTCGGGTAGTCAGGGAGGGAAATCACATCGCCCTCTTGAGGGAAAATGAAGACGGCACACGAACTCCAATGACCATTCCCAACCACCCAACCCTTAAAAAGTCGACCTTACGAACGATACTGATCCTGGTCGGCAGCCATGCACGACGGATAAGAACCGGTAGTGCGGTTTGGTGTGTCTTGGATTTTCGGACTTTTTGAGAGGAGGTTCATGCATGCAAAAGGCGGGCAATGACAGCTACTGGAGCCCCTATATTGCCGGCGCTTGCGCCGGGCTTGTGCTGGTGCTCTCGGTCTGGTTCACCGGTAAATATTTTGGGGCATCGACGTCCTTTGTGAGATCGGCGGGGTTGATCGAAAAACTATTCAGCGCCGAACGAGTGGGTCAAATGGATTACTTTGTCAAGACCGCCCCCAAGGTCGATTGGCAGTGGATGTTTGTTTTCGGGATTTTCATCGGCTCTCTGGCAGCTTCCCGGTGGTCCGGAACGTTCAGGCTGCAGGCGGTTCCGGACATGTGGCAGGACCGCTTCGGCACCGGCATTGCCGGCAGGGCGATGGTTGCGTTTCTCGGCGGCCTGGTGGCCATGTTCGGCGCACGCCTGGCCGGCGGCTGACCGTCCGGCCACGGGCTGAGCGGTCTGGCTCAGCTGGCGGTCAGCGGATTCATCGCGCTGTTTTGCTTTTTTATCGGCGGGATGGCCAGTGCCAATCTCTTGTACCGGGGAGGTAAAAAATGACGATCCAGCTGATCTACGGCCTGGTTACCGGCATTTTGTTCGGCTTTTTTTTGCAGCGGGGGCAGGTGCTGCGATACGACAAGCAAATCGGCGCCCTGCGCCTGATGGACATGACGATTTTAAAGTTCATGCTGACGGCAATCTTCGTCGGCACGGTGGGCATCTACCTGCTCAAGGATCTGGGCCTGGTCAAGCTGTCCATCAAATCGACGGTTCTGGGGGCGACCATTATCGGCGGCCTGATTTTCGGCGTGGGATGGGGTCTCTTGGGATACTGCCCGGGCACGTCCATGGGCGCTGTCGGCGAGGGACGCTGGGACGGCCTGTGGGGTCTTCTGGGCATGCTGGCCGGCGCCGCGGTCTATGCGGAGGCCTACCCCTTGATGAAGCGAACCGTCCTGACCTGGGGGGACCTTGGCAAGATTACCCTGCCGGGAATACTGGGGGTCAGTCACTGGATCGTTGCCCCGGTTTTCGTACTTGCCGGCGTCGGGCTGTTTTGCTGGTTCGAAAAAAAGAACCTGTGATAGCAAAGACGTTGTCTGGGAAAATTGGGGTCAGGCCTTTTATGGCTGGAATCACGCGTTCATTCCGCTGGAAACGGACCCATTGGGAACCATAGGCTGCTGCAATGCCGAGTGAAGCGTTTCGAAAGAAAGACAGGCCGGCGGCCATACATCCAAGGGTTTTGTTGACAACCGTCTGCAGACCTTTTGGAAAGGGTGGGGACGGCGATTCCGTCAGCGCCGAACTGTTCCACGCCCAGGTAACCCGAAGTCAGGGGATCTTCAGCTATCGCCAGGTGATCCGCTGCTGGGGCCTCGACTATATTTCCGAAAACATCGAGGCCCCGTCCATCGTCCTCCATTACCCCTCTGAACGTGAGTTTGTCCGGGAATTGAAAAGATGCCGTTTTGAGTGGGTCGGTATCAACTTCGTTGTGGCTACGTTTCACAAGCTCCGCCGCATGGCATCGCTGGTCCGACGGCATTCGCCAAAGGCCAGGATCGTTCTCGGCGGATATGGCACGGTGCTGTCCGACGCCGAATTGAAACCATACGGAGATTTTATCTGCAGGCAAGAAGGGATCGGTTTCATGCGCCGGCTGCTGGGCGAACCGGCACGCGACAAAATCCGACACCCATACGCACCGATTGAATCGCCCCGCGTATTTTCATACCGGCTTCCGACAAAAGTTGCACACATAACCGGGGGCCTCGGCTGCCCCAATGGATGCGACTTTTGCTGCACATCGCATTTTTTCAAGCGCAGGTATGTCCCCTTTGTAAAAAGCGGCCGGGAGCTTTACGACACGATCCGGGAAATGGAATTCAGGGCAAAGGCGGAAGGTGATCAACTCAGCGGCTTTATTATCATCGACGAGGATTTTTTTATCCATACCAGCCGCGCGCGCGATTTTCTGGAATGCGTGCGGCAGGGCGGTCGATGCTTGTCGATAATGGGATTTGGCAGTGTAAAAGGCCTGTCCCGGTTTCACCCCGACGAAATCGCCGAGATGGGCTTCGACATATTGTGGACCGGCTTCGAAAGCCCATCGGCCGGCTATGCGAAGATGTCCGGGTGCGATTTGCCTGCCTTGTATGCGGCGCTCAAGCAGCGGGGGGTGGCCCTGCTCTCCTCGATGATCATTGGCTTCCCCGATCAGGACCGCCGACAGATTCAACGGGATCTTCGACTGCTGCAGGAACTAGGCCCGGCCTTATGGCAGATCCTGATCTACTTTGCCTTTCCCGGGACACCGCTATTTGAAAGAGTGCTGACCGAGGGTCGATACCTGCCGAAATACCAAAAAAATCCTGACTATCGAAAATTCGACGGTTTTTCGATGCACTTTCAGCACAGCCATTTCAACCCTTGTGAGCTGGAACAGCTCCAACGCGATTTGTACCGGGACAATTTCGAGCGGCTGGGCCCCTCCATCGTCCGCATCATCCAGACCTGGTTCGATGGGTGGCGTCACCTGCGCAACGTTTCAAGCCCACTGCTCAGGGAGCGTGGTCGGCGAATGCGGCAATATGTTCAAAACGCGATTCCAGGACTTTATCCGGTCGCTTTTTTCGGGCCGAACCGGCTTCAGCGTCGCAGGGCACGCATGTTGATTCGAAGGATCCGGTCTGAGCTTGGGACCGCACCGCTGGCTGACCGTCTTGCTGGCTGGGCCACGCTGCCGCTGGCGGCTTGGACCCGGCTGGCGTTGCTTCTGGATATCGGCCAGCAGCCCAGGCTTCTCAGAATCGAGTATCGCAAGTAAACACTTTCCATATCGTCTTCCCAGCGTCCCCGCACCGGATTGCAACACGGATGACCTGTAGGTACCCGTGTTTCTGTAAAACAAAAGGGCTCAGCCCACGAACGGCCGTCCGAAATTGGTACCCGGCCGAACCGGTCGATGACGCTCCCCAACGCCATTTTGCCGGCGCGGACCGCAAAGCTGCGCGCGGCCGTGATTCCGGGGTCAGGCCGTGCTTCCGGTACTCCGGGACCTCCGGACCCGGGGCTTTGGGATCGGTTTTTCGGGCGGCATGGGCATTTGCAGCAAAGCGGCCCAACTGCCAGCAGGCGGATCAGAACCGCTCGCAGACCGCACGGGCCCGTGACGGTGCGGCCGCTGGAAGTCGTGCGATATCCCCCAGGCGTTTTTTGATGATGTCTTCTGGTTATGTCTGCATCTCATCGACGGTCGGAGCGCCCGTCACTGGAACCGATTCGAAAAATTCGTCCGGCGGGAGACTCGCCAGCTGGCGCACCCAGCGTTCCGGAAACCCTTCGACGCCGTGTGCAGCGCCCAGCAGCGCGCCAAGAACAGCCCCCCGACCAGCGTTGTCCCCGCCCAGGTTGGTGTTGGCAATCAGTGCCGCCTCCGGGTCGTCACGGTATTTCAACGCCAGGTAGACGACGGCGGGTACGGCATGTTCCACGTAGCAGGCGGTGCTGAGACGACGCCCCACAACCGTTTCGTCCGCCTCGGCCAGCCACCGGGAAAAGGGGTGGCCCAGCAGCGGATTGCGCTGCGCGGCCAACTGCTCTTCGAGGACCGGCCCTACAAAACCTCCCCCCAGAAGGGGCAGCAAAAGGTCTACGAACAGATTTGCGGCATCCCGCATTCGCTTTCCGGGATGAGTGAGGGCGAGGTGGGCCAGCGCGCTCTCACGGGCAAGGTCCGGCCGGCTTTTGTAGTAGACAACAAGAGGGACGATCCCAACCAGGCCGCCGATGTGTTTCTCCTTCACGCCGCACTTTTCCGGGGACACACCCTGCGCATAGCGGGCGAAAAAATTTCGGTGGCATTCTTCGATGTAGGTGTCCCGGTGCCGGCCGGGTGTCGTCATGAATGCGACGTACCGATCCAGAAAATCTTGGAAGCGGTATTTCCCGTTTTCCGTGATCGAGTCTATCAAAAGCCTTACGATCTGGATGTTGAGCGTGTTCTCCCCGGCTTTTAAAAACTGGTGATAGTGGACATTTTTACGCCCCCAGTAGCGGGCCTGGTCGTGGAGGATCTCCCCCCGTTCGTTGGGTGCCCGGTATTCCGAGCGCCACAGAATGCTGTCGGGGTGATGCGGCAGCGGATCGAGGTAGTCCAGCACTCGGCCGTAATCCCGAAGAAGCGCCGCCCGGTCGTAGTACCAGTGCACCGGCATGGCCAGAGCATCGCCAATCAACATCCCGAGCACCGCCCCCCGAGCTCTCGAAGCGATCCGTCCATTCGTTCTGTCGCTGCCAGAATCCACTGTGCCCCCTTTGGGTCGTCAGCAAATGACGCCGCCATTGTCGAAACTACCCAATGGCAAAGAATTGAACCTGCTTGTTGAACACGCGGGAGACCATGCGGCAAACCGTTCAATGACATGAATCGTTATCCCGGCTCCGAAAGTGGAATGCCGGCCTCGGGAAAGGCAATCCATGCTCTGAGATCAACGCTGCTTGTCTGTGCCGTGGCGGTGGTATTGACCGGTTTAGTTGCATCGGGCTCAAAAACCTATCCTGCACCGCGCGGACCACGCTCCCGGAACAACGGTATTCAATCCATTCCGGCGACGACAAGACCTTGTGTGTGGGTTTTTACAGTCCTCCAAAATTGACGCAGGAATGAATGTCTGCAAAAAATTTATGGTACTTTTGCGGAATCTGCTCCTCTTATTTCGATATCCAAAGCTGCCAGTTCGAGCAATTCCCTTGGTCGCTCGCGCCCGAAATGGGGCTTCATTTTCTTTGCGCAGCAAAGCCTCATTCAACTTCTCCGGAAAAGCATATCTATGTACATCATATTCGCTGTTGCTTTGCCGATTTTCAGTATCGTGCTGGGATGGAGAACAGTAGACCGTTTTGGAACAGGGCTTTTATTGAAAATTATTTTACAGTTTGATTGTCACCGACTCTCGTGTCAAAAACGTTATTGTAAATGAAGCGTTCGATCCACCGGTTGTTATCATAAAGGACCTACTTGATTTTCCCATCTGCTTGACTTACACGTTACAGATCCTGCCGTCTATCACCCGTATCATTCGAGGCGGTCGAGTTATGATATCGGATTCAACCCATAACCGAACCCGTATCGTTCCTGGCTGCGACTACCATTTGAGATCCATCGATAACGCTACATCGATCTTCTGTATGACGCCGGCGCCATGAGGCGGTAAGATGATCCGTTTTCGCTTCACAAAAGGCCGTGATACGGCTGATAAGTTGAAAATTTTCGGTCCTGCGCTCATTTTTACCCTCATCGCTTTCGTCATTGCCTACCAGTTTGTCGCACCGGCTCCTCCGCGCACCATTACCATGGCCACCGGTTCTCCTGCCGGGGCCTATTTTGCATCGGGAAAATCATATCGGGAAATCCTGGCCCAAAACGGTATCCATCTGGAATTGATCAACACCTCAGGGTCCGTTGAGAACCTGCGGCTGCTTCAAGCGTCATCCGGCGGGGCCGACCTGGCCTTTGTCCAAGGCGGGCTGAAGGAACTCGCCAAGGCGGATAACCTCGTGGCGCTGGGAAGTCTTTTTTTCGAGCCGATGTGGATCTTTCATCGCCTGGCGGTTCCCATAAAACAAATTTCGGATTTTCACCGACTGCGCATCGCCACCGGCCCGGAGGGCAGCGGTTCAAGGGCGCTGGCGCTGCAACTGCTCGCTTTAAACGGGGTCGACGAAACAAATGCAAATCTGCTTCCATACAGCAGCAAGGAAGCTGCCGAAATGCTTCTGGCGGGCGATATCGACGTGGCCATCTTCGTTTCCTCTCACCGGTCGGAATACATCCTGCAACTTTTCAATTCCAACTCGGTCGGGCTGGTGGGCATCGATCGCGCCGAAGCTTACGCCATGCGGTACCCGTTTTTACATGTGCTGAAACTGCCCGAGGGCGTCATTAATTTCCAAAGAAATATTCCGCCCCGGGATTTCCTGCTGGTTGCCCCGGCGGCTCAGTTGGTGGCAAGGTCTGATGTCCATCCAGCCCTGATCAACTTGTTGCTGCAGGCCGCTGAAAAAGTCCACTTTAAAGGCGGCGGATTTGAAAAGGCGGGGGAATTTCCAACGCCCAAATACATCGATTATGACCTCAGCGAAGAAGCCGCACGGTACTACAAATCCGGACCGCCCTTTTTGCAGCGCTACCTTCCGTTCTGGATCGCCAACTTTTTTACCCGGGTCATCGTCATTCTCCTGCCCTTGGTGGCGATCCTATTTCCCCTCTTTAGGCTCATGCCGAACCTCTATCGTTGGCGAATGCGCTCTAAAATTTACCGCTGGTACGAAAAATTCGAGGGTATCGATGCGGTCATCTTCAAAAAAAAGAGGGCACCGACATCGCCGCATACATCAAAGAGCTGGACGACCTGGAAGAAATGGTCGCTCACATCAGTGTTCCGCTGGCATTTCAGGAGGAACTGTTTGACCTCAGGCTGCACATCGACCTGCTGCGCAAAAAGCTGCTAAAAGAACAGATCGACAAGACAGCCGAAGGCCCGAATGGGCCGTAACGAATCCATCTTTCGGTACGTGAAAATTGACGCCCGACACTCACGCCTGACAAACAGTGATTATATTTTGTGAATTGGGAATTTTTTACGGAAAGCCGGACGATTGCCGAGACCTGGTAAGATAGTGGTCAGTTTATTGTAATTCCTTAATTTTATGATGTGAGGGGGCAAAGGATGAAAAACTTTCTAATGAGCAAGTCGGTCCATTTTTATGTGGTTTTGCTTATAGCGATAGGTGTGATGGTTACTGCAGCACCAGCCCTGGCGGCTGATAAGCCCAACATTCTGATCATCTGGGGCGATGATGTCGGCTGGTTCAATGTCGGCGCCTACAACCGCGGCATGATGGGTTACAAGACCCCCAATATCGACAGCATCGCCAAGGAGGGCGCGCTGTTCACCGACTGGTACGGGCAGCAGAGCTGCACGGCCGGTCGTGCTGCGTTTATCACCGGCCAGAGCCCGTTTCGCACCGGCCTGCTCAAGGTGGGCTTGCCGGGTGCAAAGGAAGGCCTCTCGGTGAAAGACCCGACCATCGCCGAACTACTTAAGAACCATGGCTACATGACCGGCCAGTTCGGCAAGAACCATCTGGGTGACCTCGACGAAATGCTGCCGACCAACCACGGTTTTGACGAGTTCCAGGGCAATCTCTACCATCTCAATGCTGAGGAAGAGCCTGAACATGCGGACTATCCCCAGAACCCGGAATTCAAAAAGAAGTTTGGTCCGCGCGGCGTGATTCATTCCACCGCCGACGGCAAGATCGAAGATACCGGGCCATTGACCAGGAAGCGCATGGAAACGATTGATGAGGAAATAACTGCGGCCTCCCTCGATTTCATGGAGCGGGCCACAAAGGCCAATAAGCCATTTTTCCTGTGGTGGAACTCCTCGCGAATGCACGTCTTTACCCATCTCAAAAAAGAGTCCCAAGGGAAAACCGGACTCGGCATCTATGCCGACGGCATGGTGGAGCATGACGGCCATGTCGGACAGCTTCTTTCCAAACTGGAAGAATTGGGGATAGAGGACAACACCATTGTCATGTACTCCTCCGACAACGGTGCTGAAATCTTCCTCTGGCCGGACGGCGGTATGACCCCGTTTCGTAACGAAAAAAACTCCAACTGGGATGGCGGTTATCGCGTCCCCACCCTGATCAAGTGGCCCGGCGTGATTAAACCGGGTACGGTGTATAACGACGTGTTCTCTCACGAAGACATGCTGCCGACCCTGCTGGCCGCAGCCGGGGAACCGGATATCAAGGAAAAACTGCTCAAGGGGCACAGGGCCAACAACCGGGACTTCAAGGTCCATTTGGACGGCTACAACCTGCTTCCCTACTTCAAAGGTGAAGTCAAAGAGGGCCCGCGCAAGGAGTTTTTCTACTGGACGGATGACGGTAACCTGGCAAACCTGCGCTACGGCCGCTGGAAGATGGTTTTCTTGGAGCAGCGCGCCCATGGCTTCGAAGTCTGGCAGGAGCCGCTGGTGACCCTCCGCGTACCGAAGCTTATCGACATGCTCGGCGACCCTTTTGAACGCGCTGACCACGAGGCGGAGATGTATAACGTCTGGCGCTTCGAACGGGCCTATCTAATCCTGCCTGCCGTGGGATATGTTTCGCAGCACCTGGCGACCTACAAGGATTTTCCGCCGCGACAGAAACCCGGCAGTTTCAATCTCGAAAAGGTCCTGCAGACGTTGCAGAGCAACCCGGCCCAGTAATTCGATTATCGGCTGCCCTTTGGCCAATCCGGCGTCAGGGCAGCCGATATCGCGGCGGAGTCGAATCCCGGTTGACACATGAAACAGCACCATCCACCGGCAGTCGCACAAGCGTAACGGTTGGCGGTCCTGTATATCGATGGAGGCAACGCATGAATTGGAGAAAAAGAACATTGCCGTTCGCTGCCGTCGCAGCGGTGCTGATGGTGGCCTCATCTGGGGCGGCCGCGTCCAGCAGCCCCCGTCTCGTGCTGCAGATCACCGTGGACTCGATGCGGGGCGATATCCCGACCCGATACTATGACCAACTGGGCGAAAACGGCTTTCGGTATCTCTGGGAAAAGGGGACGGTATATACCGAAGCCCATCACGCCCATGCAAATACCGAGACCGTGGTGGGCCACGTGACCCTGGCCACCGGTGCACATCCTGCTGTGCACGGCATGATCGCCAACCTCTGGTTCGATCGGACCGAAGGCCGCAAGGTGTATAATATCGAAGACAAGCGCTACCGCTTGCTGACCTCCGGCGGGGGAGTCGATAAGGCCACCGAGATCGATTCCACCCAAAAGGCCGCCAAAACGGACGGGCGCTCGCCCGCAGCGATCATGGTGACCACCTTTAGTGACGAACTGGCCATTCACACCGCCGGTCGGTCAAAGATATTTGCCGTATCGGTGAAGGACCGCGGTGCCGTGACCATGGCAGGCCATGCCGGCAAGGCCTTCTGGTTTTCAAAGGCCAGCGGCGAATTTGTGACCAGCAGCTACTATTACGACGCCTATCCTGACTGGGTCGCCCGCTGGAACGCCAAAAAACCGGCCGCAGTCTACTCCGGCAGGTCCTGGGAACTGATGCGGGACCGGTCTTCCTATCTGTTCGGCGAAGCTGACGACCGTTCATGGGAAACCGATCTGGCAGGATATGGACGAATTTTTCCCCATCACTTCGGTAAGGCAGACGGCAAATACTTTACCACCCTGCTGACCATCAGCCCTGTGGGGGACGAGTTGACCCTGGCGTTTGCCAAGGAATTGATCACCCATGAGCAATTGGGCGCCGATGACGTGCCGGACTACCTCGGGATCAGCTTTTCTTCAACGGATTATGTCGGCCATGTATTCGGCCCGTCCAGCCTGGAGAGCGAGGACAACATGCTGCGTCTCGACGCCTCCATAGCGGACCTGATCGCTTTTGTGGACAAGCATGTCGGGCTTCAGAACACCCTCATCGTCCTCTCTTCCGATCACGGCTGCCCCGAGGTGCCGGGCTATCTGAAGGCGTTTGGCGTCAATGCCGGATTTGTAGATCCCGGCGCCTGGGACAAGGCACCGGCCTTCATGGCCCTGAAAAAGCAGTTCGGGATCGACGAGCAACTCATAGAGAGCTACAGTCAGCCTTACCTTTATTTGAACCATGATGTGATTCGGGAATACGGCCTCGATCTGCGGGAGGTGGAACAGGCCATAGCCAAAGAACTGAAAAAGTTTGAGGGGGTTGCCCAGGCTGTTTCCAGCAGTGAACTGCGGGAGAGCGATCTGCCCGATACCCGGATCAATCGCGCTGTGTTGAACAATTTCAATCCGAACCGTTCCGGGGATATTTACCTTGTTTTCGAACCGCACTGGTTCATTCATGATTTTGATGGGCTGCAGGTTTCCTCAACGCACGGGTCGCCTTGGCGTTATGATACGTTTGTGCCGATCGCTTTCGCCGGGATGCAGATTCCTGCCCAGCATGTCTATCGTCGGGTGCTGACGGTTGATATTGCGCCGACCCTGACAGCTTTCTTCGGGATCAAGCCGCCATCGGGCTCGATAGGTGTGCCTCTGGTAGAAGTTTTTGACGGGTGGCAGAAGTAAAGAGATGCTCGATGCTGCCGGACCAGACATGACAGGCATGTGGGAACTTCGACTATGTGAAAATTGGGGGCAGGTCTTGAATGATCAGAATTGCACGTTCATTAACCAGTTTCCCGGAAGCATCTATGATCTGATAATCCGGACTCCTGGCGCCTCGGGCGCTCCCTGAATATTTCTGCTGAATGAAGTCGGCCAGATACGGCCGCCAAAAGTCGGCCCGATGAGTTCTTGGCTGTCGTCTTCCGGTGATTCATTTTTTCTCAGGAATCACAATCGGAATCTCGACCGTAAACGCGGCACCCTTGTCGGGATTGTTCTTCACGTGAATGCTGCCGCCCATTTTGGAGATGATGTTGTGGCTGACCCGCAGTCCGAGGCCGGTGCCCTTTTCCGAATCCTTTAGCAGCTCCGGTAGTCTTTCTTGCACTGACCGTTTCCCCGAAGAACCAACCGCTATAGCTCACACGCTTTGACCAAATTGAACACCTCATGGAACACATCGGTCAATCGTAAAAGCCCGGTTACCTCCTCTTTTCGCATGACCAGAAGAGATTGCAGTTGGCCGACAACCAGCATGTGGATCGCCTCGTTGAGTGTTGTTTCCTCTTCGACGATTTCTCCTTCACTAAAACGCTCCGCGAACTCTTTGACCCGTTTTTGACCGGCTTTTTTACAAATGTCGTCAAGAGGCTTGTTCCAGAGATCATATTGGTCGAAAAGCGAATTCATGAACTTCGGCGAAAATAGCAGTCGGGAACGAGGGATCTCGAAGTGTTCATATTTGGGCTCCAGGGCCTGTAATATAGCAAGTTGGCTTATTTTCCCCGTGATCTTGCCGTTTTCGTCGTAGACGAGTATGGCGCGATGCCGATAGCGGTTCTGATCGAATTTTCCTTGTGCCTTTTCCAATGCCAGTACGGCATCATACAACGTGGCCTCCTGTGAAACCGTGGCGTAATCCGATATGGGAACCATCACATCCTTGACCGTGATTGTTTTCATGAAAATATCCCTCTCACATCGAAAGGCGTTCGGTGTAAAAATACTGCCGCATGCAGTGGTAAAATCATTACCAGTATTTTAGCAGTTTGCGGATCTGTTCGCTTTGCCGACGGTGCTCTTCGGTGTCTTTTTTGTCCAACGCCTTGGCCACTTTCTCCAAGAGTTTTTCGAGCTTGACCGGTTTGAGAAGATAGTCGAAGGCGCCTTCCTTCATGCCCTCCACGCTGGTTTCCACCGAGCCGTGGCCGGTCAGCAGCAGAACCTCGGCATCCGGGCGGATCTTCTTGATTTCCCGGAGCGTTTCGATGCCGTCCATGCCGCCCGGCATTTTGATGTCCAGGATGACCACATCGAAGATCTTTTCTTTCAACAATTCGAGGGCCTGCTCGCCGCTGGCGCAGCCCGCCACGTCGATGCCCCGCTTTTTCAGACGGTTCATCAACGTATCCAAAAAGTCTTCTTCGTCGTCGACAATCAATGCATTAAAGTAGTGCATGGGACCTCCTCAAACACTTTGGTTGGATTCGCATTTTATCATCCGGCTTCACATTTCCTATGCGGCATCCGCGTTCGCCGTCAAACCAGGCCCAAAATGTTCCACCACACCGCCGCCACCAGCACCAGGATGCCAATCAGCACAGGCATGGCAATAATACCGGCCCTCGTCAGGTCGGTGGCTTTGAAATACCGGTAGCTGTAAGCGATGGCGTTGGGCGGACAGCCGATCACCAGCAGCATGGCAAACGAGGTCCCCATCCCGAGGCAGAGCGCCATCACGGTGGGATCGACCCCCTCCAATTGGGCCATGGGAATGACGATCGGCAAGATCATCGCCGCTGCGGCGACGTTGGCCATGGCGTTGGTGACCAGCGCGCCGAAAACGGCCACGCCGGCAAACAGCAGCAGCCAGCCCCCGCCGTGCACCAGCGGGAAAAACAGGTTCGCAAAATAAGCGGCGGCCCCGGAGCTGTCCATGGCCAGGCCCAGGGCGATGCCGCCGCCGAAGATGAACAGGGCGGTTCCCCACTCCAGGTTCTCGTGGATGTCATCCCATTTCAATACCCCGAAAAGAACCAGCGCCGCCACCCCCAGCATGCCGGTCACGGAGTAATCCAGGCCATGAATTCCCTTGGTCAACCACAGGACAAAGGTGGCCCCGATGATCAGCAGCGTTTTCTTTTCCAGGGCTGTCCAGGGCCCGAGGCTTTCCTCGAAGCGCGGCAGTTTGTAGTTTGGATCGGGGCGAAAAATCAGATAGATCATCCCCACGGCGGCCGGCACCGTCAGAATCGCTGCAGGCATGGCGTAGAGAATCCAGTCGAAGAACGTGATCTCCAGCCCTGTCAACTCTTCGAGGAAGGCCGCCGCCACCATGTTGCGCCCCCCGCCGACAAGGCTGCCCATGCCGCCGCAGGAGCAGGCAAAGGGCAGGGACAGGGTCATGAATTTGGCGGTCCGGGTATGGGGATCGATGCCTGCTGCACGCATCAACGGCAGCATGGTCACCAGGCCGATGGCACAGGCGGCCGCGTCGTGCAAAAAAGCCGAGGAGATGCCCAGACCGACGGAGAGGATAAAGGTGAATCGGATCACGCTGCTGCCGGCCTTCTTGGCGACAAAATACCCCAGCCGCTTGGTCAGACCGGCCTTGTCGGCCGCAATCGCCATGATCAGGCAGCAGATAATGAACACCACCACCGGGTGCATGTAAGGGGCCCAGGCGTCCTGCACGTTGTTGACGCCGGTAAACACGAGCAGCACCCCGATCAGGATGGCGGTGATCTCCAGCGGGATCGGTTCGGCTACGAACAAAAAGAGCAAAAATGCCACCAGCGCCAGAAAACGCTTCGCCTTCGGCGACAGTCCGTCCACATATTCCACGTTCACTTCCGGAAGACCCGCTTCGGCCGCCCGTCGGGCCAGAAATGCACCGGTGGCATTCTCGCTGCCCGGAGAAACCGCCTCCACCAGGTAGCCCTCGGCCGGCCGGTCTTCCCCGGAGACCGGCCGGAACGCCCCCTCCAGGTGTTCTAACAGCAACTTGTCCGGATCGCCTGTGATCTTGAAGCGGGTCCCCTCGGGACGCGGCAGGGCCAGTACGACGAGACCCAGCAGCACAGCCAAACCCAACATGAACCATTTCGATTTAAACACCATGCTTCCTCCCCAAAAATAATGTCATTTTTGCAGGCTCGGTTGAGAGATACGACTTCTACAGCGGCCGACCGGGAAAGCGGTTTTCCGGTGGCTCAAGACTCCCGTTTGCGGATCGCCTCCAGCCGATCATGATTCAGGGTGTCGCTGCGCGGTTTTCTTCTGACGTGCAGCGCGGCTTTGGCCAGCATGTTTGCCGTGATCGGCGCCGTCAAAAAAAGAAACAGTATGATCAAAAACTCTTTTATGCTGATACCGCCGCCCCTGAATGAAAAAAAGATAATCGATGCCATCAAGATGGCGCCGATTCCCAGGGTCGAGGCCTTGGTCGGCCCGTGCAGACGCATATAAAAATCGGGCAGTCGAAACAATCCGATCGACCCCACCAGCAGGAACACGGCGCCCACGACAAGAAAGAATCCGGTAAGAAACGCTACGACCTGCATCGTGACCCCCTAATCGATGATATCGCCACGGAGGATAAACTTGCATACCGCCGTTGTGCTGACGAATCCCAGCATGGCAATGATCAGCGCCCCTTCGTAGTAAAGCGGGGACCGCATGAAAATTCCGAGAATGACAATTAATGCGATGGCGTTGATGTACATGGTGTCGAGGGCGATCACGCGGTCTATCATTTGGGGGCCGATCATGAACCGCCACAGATTCAACAGCAGGGACAGGCCGATGATGGCGGCGACCGCCAGGATAATCGAGTCTAGCATTGGAAAATCTCCTTGAGCGGTTTTTCATACCGATGTTTGATGCGATGGACCAGCACGGCTTCGTCCGCTACATGCAGTGCGTGCACGAAAAGGGTTTTTCGATCTTCCGAGATCTCGATGCTGACGGTTCCGGGGGTGAGCGATATCGTGCTGGCAAGCATCGTGATCGGCAGTGCCCCGGTCAGATCCAGCGGTATGGCGACAAATCCGGGCTTCAGTCGCTCCGGCGCCCCCAGGACCTGTTTGGCCACGACGACATTGGAAATGATGATGTCACCCAGCAGCAACCCCATAAAGGAGACGAATTTGAGCGGGTTTTGCACGGGGGCCGCCCCGGTTCGAATCCGGCTGACGCCCCAGGGGATGAGCCAGGCCAAAATGGCCGCGAGGACGAAATTGCCGACAGTGAACCGGTGGGTCAACAATAGCCAGAAAGCCATCAGCAATCCAAAATTCAGTGGATTGGGAATGTAGGGCTTAGGACTCTTGCACGCCATGGCTGCGGCTCCTGCTGGTTTCATGAGGACGTTCAATGAGGGTCGGATTCTGCCGGAGGTCTCCGGCGGCCCCCTGGCTGTAGGCCAGAATGGCGTCTGCAAACACGGTCATCAGAGCCGTGGTCGACAGCAAAATGACGATGGCTGCAATTTGTGTAAACCGCAACTTCAGACCGCCGACGGCGTCTTTTGCGGAAACATGCCAGAAAAAAGTGCTGCCCGCCCTTGAAAATGCGATCATGGTCATCAGGCTGCTGGTCAACAGCGCCGGCCACACCCACACCTGCTCGGCAAACCGGCTTGCCGAATGCAGGATCAATGCCTTGCCGATGAAGCCGGAAAGAGGGGGAAGGCCGACGGCGGCGATTGCAGCGATGAGAAACAACACGCCCAAAAGTGTTGCGTGGGGTACCGGTCTTGCCCTGACAAATCGATCCATGGCGCCCCCCCGCTGCGTGCCGACCTGGTCGGCGATGAGAAACAGGGCACCGGTAACGGCGGTGGAATGCAGCAGGTAATAAAAGCCGGCGAGCAAGGATTGCCCCCCTTCCATCACGAAGGTGATCAGCAGCGTTCCGACAGAGACAAGGACCATGTTGGCCGTCAACAACCGCAGAGACGTTGCGGCAAAGACGCCGATACTGCCCAATGCGATGGTGGCGACGGCCAGGGGCCAGATCCACGGGATGGCGAAATGGGCCAGCGCACCGGCGCTGCTGCCGAAAATGCCGCCGAAAACCCGACAGATCGAATAGAAGCCCACTTTGGTCATGACGGCAAACAAGGCCACCACCGACGCGGATGCGGCCGTATAGGTTTTCGGCAACCAGAAATGCAGCGGCAGCAAGGCCGATTTCAAGCTGAAGACCAGCAGCAAAAGCAGGCCGCCGGTTTTGGCCAGGATCTGATCTTCGGGCAAAAGCAGGCCGACGTTGGCAGACATGTCCGCCATGTTGAGCGAGCCCATGGTTCCGTAAAGGGTGCCCAGGGCGACAAGAAAGAGCGCCGATCCGATGAGATTCAAGGTGACGTAGTGAAACCCCGCCTTGGTCTTTTCTTTTCCGCCGCCGTGGACGAGCAATGCGTAGGATGCAATCAGCAGGATTTCAAAAAACACGAAAAGATTGAAAAGGTCCCCTGTCAGGAAGGCGCCGTTGATTCCCATGACCTGAAATAGAAAAAGCGGATAGAAAAGAGAGCTTTGCCGGTCTTCCTTGCCGGCGCTGTATATGCCTGCACAAAAGGCGAGGATTGCGGTCACCGCCAGCAGCAAAGCGGTGAAGCGGTCCACGACGAGCACGATACCAAACGGCGGCTGCCAGCCCCCCAGGGCGTAGGTCATCGTCTGCTGGCGTGCGGAAAGAATCAGCATGGCAGCGACGAACATGAGCACGACCAGCACGGACCAGGCAATCCAGCGCTGGGCCCCGGGCCGTTTTGACAGGGGCGGCATCAGCATCAAGGTGCCCGCCAGCGACGGCAGCAGTATCGGCAGAATGGGCAAATGGTTCATGGCCGCCGGTTCTCCTGTTGAATCACATCCTCGATGGCGTTGGGTTTCCCATCGACGTGGTCGCTGCCCCAATCGGCGCAGGCGCGCATGGCCAGCACGACGAGAAAAGCCGTCATGCCGAAGCCGATAACGATCGCCGTCAGCACGAGGGCCTGGGGCAGCGGATCGGCGATACGCTGGGATACGCCCAGTATGGGTGCGGCATTGAGGTGAAGACGGCCGCTAGCGAAAAGGAACAAATTGACGGCATAAGAGAGCAAGGTGATTCCGATGACCACCGTAAACGTGGTTCCGCGAAGACAAAGATATACACCGCAGCTGGTCGTCACGCCGACGCAGAGCGCAAAAAGAAGCTCCATGACAGGGGTCCTTTCACTAGGATCCGGACGGGTTCTTCAATTGGCCGAGTTTGGATAAAATCATCATGCAGGCACCCACGACGGTCAGATATACGCCCAAATCGAACGCCATCGCACTGGACAATGCGATGTCCCCCAAAACGGGGAGATGGAAATGGCCGTGCCAGCTTTTCAAAAACGGATGGTGCCATAAAAAGCTGCCGGCGCCGGTAGCGGCAGCGATCAGCAGGCCGCTGCCGGTCAGGTAAAGATAGTTGACGGACAAGCGTTCATTCATCCACGCAGATCCCAGCGCGATATATTGTTGAATCAGCGCGACGGAAGTGATCAGGCCGGCGATGAAACCGCCGCCGGGCAAGTTGTGGCCGCGCAGGAAAATATAGACGGAAACCATGACGGCCAGAGGCAAAATCGCCTGGGAGACCACAGACAGCATCATGGGATGCTCGTCGGCCGCCCATCGAAATCCATCGGGATTTGCTTCAGATTGAAAAGGACGCATTCGCTCCAGCAGCAAGCGGATCCCCATGGCGGCGATGGCCAGAACGCCGATCTCGCCGAAGGTGTCAAATCCGCGAAAATCGACCAAAATGACGTTCACCACGTTGGTACCGCCGCCCAGTGCTTTGGCGTTTTCGATGTAATAGCCGGAGATGGAATCGAGTGGTCTCGTGATGAGGGCAAACGCGATGGTGCCGACCACACCGCCGATCAGCACCGCCAAAGACGCATCTCGGACGACTCTGTTGGGAGAGGAAAAGTTGCGGATATCCCGTGGCAGGAAATGCAGCGCCAGCAAAAGCAGGACGATGGTGACCACTTCGACCGACAGCTGCGTCAATGCCAAATCGGGGGCGGAGAACAACGCAAAGGCGATGGCGACCACCATGCCGACGACGGATAGCAGCAGAACCGTCAGCAGCCGCTGATGGTGCCAGATGACCGTGGCGAAGGAACTGACACAAAGCAGGGTCGCACCGGCGATCGTGACAAAATCGATCGGGATCTGGGGCCTTACGCCCACGTTCATGTCGAGTCCCATCAGCGGCACCATCGAAAAAACCAAGGCCACGAAGAAAAGCCAAAATACGGCGCGCTGCATGGAGTCGTTGTCAAACCAGGATACAAAGCGATCCAGTCGATGCTGTAGCCACTTGAGAAAATCGTCGAACAGCCGGCTTTCGTCGTGCTCCGGGAAATAGAACTGAAGATTGAAGAGCCGCCGGCGGTTGTAGTAGATCGCCCCGCCGCCGAGCAGGGCAAGCAGGCTCATCAGCAGGGGGAGGTTCAGGCCGTGCCAGATCTGCAGATGATAGTCGGGCACATCCCCGCCCAGAACCACGCTTGAGGCTTGGGTGAGTATCGCCCCAACCGTATATTCCGGAAAAATGCCCACGATGAGGCACAGGCCCACCAGGATTTCAACCGGCACCCGCATGTAACGCGGCGGTTCATGAGGGCTTTTGGGCAGATCGCCCGGCTCGCCGTTGAAGAACACATCATGGATGAACCGCAGCGAATAGGCGACGGCAAAAGCGGCGGCGATGGTGGCAAATCCGGGAATGATCCAGGATATCGACCCGAGCGTGCTTTGGTCCAGCGTTTCGGCAAAAAACATCTCTTTGGACAAAAATCCGTTGAGCAGCGGCACGCCGGCCATCGCCGCCGCCGCGACCATGGCCAGGGTCGCCGTAATGGGCATGCACGTGAAGAGGCCGTTGAGTTTGCGCATGTCCCGGGTGCCGGTTTCGTGGTCGATGATGCCGGCCGCCATGAACAAAGACGCCTTGAAGATGGCATGGTTGATGATGTGAAAAATGGCTGCCACCGCGGCAAG
>Ga0207796_1000345_pt1 | contig 19090 bp, 15 predicted proteins | sample Pon1CUnioCityCA_6_FD_187274 | JGI IMG/M metagenome (GOLD analysis project Ga0207796, IMG submission 187274) | Marine sediment microbial community from Union City, CA, USA - Pond 1C Sediment 1 (SPAdes) | ecosystem: Environmental > Aquatic > Marine > Intertidal zone > Salt pond sediment ...
CGAGGGTTACGCTTCCGTGAATCCGGTCAAGCGTTACACCGCTGCCGGTGGCATTGTCGTGGATGAGGACCACGTCCTCGTGCTTCAGCGTCCCAGTCGGGACGAGGTGCGACTGCCCAAAGGGCACATCGAGCCGGGAGAGACAGTGCAGGAGGCGGCAGTCCGAGAGACGGCTGAGGAGAGCGGCTATCGAGACCTTAGCGTCAGGGCCGACTTGGGCAGCCAGGTGGTCACATTCCATCACCAGGGACAATACGTCATCCGCAGGGAGCGCTACTTTCTGATGAGCCTCCTGTGTCAGAGCAGAGAGCCGTCAGCAAGCGGTGAGTCCCAGTTCGAGTCTGAATGGCTCACCTGGGAGGAGGCTCTGGGGGCCCTGACCTTCGAGGCTGAACAAGAGTGGGTCCGGCGGGCCAGGCGGTTGGTGGTGATGACCGGGGCAATCAACGATGGGCCGTGACGACGGCTTACCGCTTGCCTCCGTTGGATTCAGCTGTGAGTGATAGGTCTCGCTTCGTGTCCCGTGCTTTCTCGCGAGGATGCTCTGGATCAGATCTAACTACACGTGCGGCTCAGGCCGGCGTGCCTCCTCCGCCTTCAATGTGGCCCAGCTGCGTACGCTGGTCCGCTGGGAGCCTGAGGGGCTGCAATTCGAACCGTTACGACAGGAGGGATCATGCAAGAACATGGCTTCAAACAGTCTGACTGGTCCTTAGAGGACCTGTTACCCGCTTCTGCGGGGCCGGCGTTCAAGGAGCTGCTTAACCAGCTGAAGCAACAGGTGAGGACGCTGGAGGATGAACGCGACCGTCTCTCGCCGGAGATGAGCCACGAGGCGTTCCGGGAGCTGATGGAGCTGTCCGAGTCGATCCGCACCACGCAAACACGATTGATGGGCTACGCCCGCCTCTGGTTTGCCGAGGATACGCAGTCGCAGACCGCTCTGGCGTTCTTGGGCAGGATGGAACAGCTCGTGACTGAGATTGAGAACAGATTGCTGTTCTTCGATCTGTGGTGGAAGGGGTTGGAGGAAGACGCCGCGCAGCGGCTTCTGGACAAGAGTGGTGACTACGCCTACTATCTGCGCACGCTCCGTCGCTTCCGGCCTCATACCCTGTCGGAGTCTGAGGAGAAGATCATCAACCTCAAGGACGTCAACGGCGTAGATGCGTTGGTCAATCTATACGAGATGATCACCAATCGCCTCACGTTCCAGCTCGAGGTGGATGGCGAGGTGCGGGAGATGACCCGAGCCGAGCTATCCGCCCACTTCCGTGACCCCTCGGCCGAGATGCGTGCGGCGGCCTATCGAGAGCTCTACGACGTCTACAGCGACCAGGCCACGGTGCTCGGCCAGATCTACAACCACCGCATGCGCGACTGGGCCAACGAAAACGTGACCTTGCGCAGCTTCGGCGCCCCCATTGCCGTTCGTAACCTGGCTAACGATATACCAGATCCCGTCGTCGAGACCCTGCTGCAGGTCTGCCGGGAGAACATGGCTTTGTTCCGCCGCTACTTCCGCTTCAAGGCCGCTCAGCTGGGCCGAGAGAAGCTGCGACGCTACGATGTCTACGCTCCGCTGGGGGCTGCGGAGAAGACCTATCCCTTCCCAGACGCGGCGGACATGGTTCTGGATAGCCTGGCCAGTTTCTCAACGGATCTGGCGGCGCACGCCAGGCGGGTCTTTGACGAGCATCACCTCGATTCGGAGATTCGATCCGGTAAGCGCGGCGGTGCCTTCTGCGCCGGTATCCTCCCCGGGGTGACGCCCTGGGTGCTGGTCAACTACGTCGGCAAGATCAGCGACGTGACCACGTTGGCGCACGAGCTAGGACACGCGGTTCACGCTATGATGGCTGAGGATCACTCGATCTTCACCTTCCATTCAACGCTTCCCTTGGCGGAGACCGCGTCCGTCTTCTCCGAGATGCTGCTGACCGATCGGCTGCTGAGCCAGGAGAGGGACCCGGACCTGCGACGTCAACTGCTGGTGACGGTACTGGACGACGCGTACGCCACTATTGCACGCCAGGCGTACTTTGTGCTCTTCGAGAAGGAAGCGCATCGTGAGGCGGTCGACGGCGTCACCGTGGATGACCTCTGCGCCCTCTATCTGAAGAACCTGGAGGACCAGTTCGGCGATGCAGTGGAGGTCAGCGATGACTTCCGCTGGGAGTGGACGGCGATTCCCCATCTCTACCACACGCCCTTCTACTGCTACGCTTACAGTTTCGGTCATCTCATGGTGCTGGCGCTGTACCAGCAGTATCGAGACCAGGGTGAATGGTTCGTGCCGCGCTTCCTGAACATCCTGGCCTACGGAGGGTCGCGAAGCCCCGAGGATATCATTCGCGAAGCTGGTTTCGACATGGCCTCGGCAGATTTCTGGCAGGGTGGCTTCGACGTCCTTGAGGACCTTCTCGACGAACTTGAGGGTCTGGAGCCCACCACCGCCGAGACATCGTGATCTCGCTCTCATCTGGCTAGCTAGCATAACTGGAGGTAGATCGATGGCAGAACGTGCAGGTAATCGGAATATCCTAGTGGAGCAGTTGCCGAACCTACCCATGGAGGAGCAGCCGACCGAGCTGGTGGAGCGAAAGGGGGTGGGACACCCAGACTCCATCTGCGACGCGATCGCGGAGGCTGTGAGCGTCGAGCTCTCCCGGGCCTACCGGGATCGGTTTGGCAAGGTGCTGCATCACAATATCGACAAGGGGCTCCTGGTGGCTGGAGGGGCGACGCCGACGTTGGGCGGCGGGACTGTCGACGAACCGATGCGCCTCATCCTCGGCGACCGGGCCACCTATGATTACAAAGGCATCCGTATCCCGGTGGGTGAGATCGCCGAGGCCACGGCCAAGATCTGGCTGCGTGGGAACTTACGCTTCGTGGATCCGAGCCACCACATGGTCTTCCAAAACGAGATCAAGCCGGGTTCGCCGGAGCTGACGGACATCTTTGAGCGGGAGGAGGTAGGCGCCAATGACACCTCGGCCGGCGTAGGGTATGCCCCGCTCTCAGAGACTGAGAAGTTGGTGCTGGCCGTGGAGCGCCATCTGAACTCGACCGCCTTCAAGGCGGCCCATCCAGAGGCAGGTGAGGACATCAAGGTGATGGGCTACCGCTTTGGCCGTGACCTGACGCTGACGGTTGCCCTGGCGTTCGTGGACCGCTTCGTCGCCGACGAGGCAAGCTACTTCGAGCGGAAAGCCGCGATTCACGACCGCTTGCAGGATTTCGTGGCCCGGCAGGCCCACACGATGGAGAGCGTGACCATAGACATCAACACCCTGGACGAGCGAGGCCGGGGCACGGGGGGGATGTACCTGACGGTGCTGGGAACGTCAGCGGAGGGCGGCGACTGCGGTCAGGTAGGGCGCGGTAACCGAGTGAACGGCGTCATCGCTTTCAACCGTCCGGCCACGACCGAAGCAGCGGCGGGTAAGAACCCGGTCAGCCACGTGGGCAAGATCTACAATCTTCTCAGCCACGAGATCGCGGAGCAGATCTACTTGGAGGTCGAGGGCCTGCGTGAGGTGACTGTCTACCTTTGCAGCCAGATTGGACATCCCATCGACCAGCCCCTGGTAGCTGCTGCACAGGTCGTCCTTTCGGGGGGTGTCGATTTGAGCGACGTGAGAACCCCGATTGGTGAGGTGATCGACCGGGAGCTGGCCACCATCGATCGCTTCACCGAGCGGTTGATCCACGGTGAGCTCAAGGTGTGGTGATGGGCTCAACGGGCTCGGCACCTCTGAGGGGCCAGATGCGTCAGACAGCCGGAGGAGGAGACGATGTTTGAAGCGATGCTGACCGAGCAGCAGCGTGCGTTGCGGCGCGAGGCGCGAGATTTCGTCCGTTGGGTGCCCCGCCAGCTCATCCTCGACATGGACGCCGATCGGGTCACCTATCCAAGTGAGTTCGTCCGTGAGGCTGGGGACCGGGGTCTTCTGGGCCTCCGTTTTCCGACCGCTCACGGGGGCCGTGGGCTACGCTGGGAGGATGAGATCCTAGCCATCGAGGAGGTGGGCGTGCTGGGGACAGCGCTGGCCTGTGCCTATGTTATGCCCAGCATCGTGGGCGAGGCGCTAGACGTCTTTGGCACCCCGGAACAGAAGGAGCGCTGGCTGAAGCCGCTTCTGACTGGCGAGCTCATCGCGGCCGAGGCGCTCACAGAGCCCCGCGGGGGTTCGGACTTCTTCGGCACCACCACGGAGGCGCGCCGAGAGGGCGACCACTACGTGCTGCGTGGCCAGAAGCGGTTCATCGTTGGGGCCGCCGAGGCGGATCTCTTCCTGGTCTACGCCCGCACCGATCCCCAGGCGTCCCCTCGCCAGGGCATCAGTGCTTTCATCGTGGAGCAGGGGGAGGAGGTCGAGGTGGAGTACCTGTATGGCCTCCTGGGCACGCGGGGCGGCGGCACGGGCCGGCTGGTCTTCCGGGACGCGCTGGTGCCCGCCGAGAACGTGATCGGGCCTGAGAACGGCGCGGCGGAGATCTTCTATCAGATGATGATTCCAGAGCGCCTTACCAGCGCCGCCGGCGCCATCGGCATGGGGCGAGCGGCGCTGGAGGTGGCAGCTCAGTACTCCGATAAGCGCCATGCCTTCGGGAGGAAGATCCGCCGCTTTGAGGGGGTCAGCTTCAAGGTGGCGGATTCGATCACCTTGCTGGACGCCGCCCGCGGGCTGGTCTACGGCGCGGCCCGCAGCGTGGACGCTGGCGACGATCCCCGTCGTTCCCGCCGGCTCGTGTCCGAGGCGAAGAGGTTCGCCACCGACGCTGCCTGGCAGGTGGTCAATCACGCCATGCAGATCCTGGGTGGCATCGGCTACACGGACGTCTATCCTATCGAGCGTCTGCTGCGCGACACACGGCTCATCATGATCTGGACCGGCACCAACGAGATCATGGATTTGATCATCCAGCACGAGTACTATCAGCAGGTGCTGGGCCAGCAGGCGGACACGCGGGATGTGGTATCAGACGCGCCGGAGGCGGAGCAGGTCGACGAGAAGGTTTATGCGTAGGGGGTTCTTGTCCATTAGCAAGGCCTGCAGATCTCATCTTGGCTTTGACAGCTCGTAGCCCCCGACTCGCGGGCTGCGAGCACTGGAAGGGAGACAGGGGCTGCGAGTATTCGTGGATGTCACGGAGGCCGTGAGCGTTCAGAGATGGGAAGAGGATGGTTGAGGAACCTGAGGTTGATCTGACGCTTCAGGCGCCGCTGCTACCTGCCCTCGCGGCGCTGATGGTGGTGCTGCAGCTGATCGCGCCTTACCGTGGCTGGATCATCGTTCTGATCGCCTTGGGCGGGGCGCTGCTGTCTGGCTACCTGTGGACACGCTCGCTGGTCGCCGGGCTGAAGCTCACGCGGGAGATGCGCTTCGGCTGGGCACAGGTCGGCGACCGTGTGGAAGAGCGTTTCACCTTGACGAACGAGCATCTTCTCCCGGCTCTCTGGGTCGAGGTCTCCGATCGCTCCACGATGCCTGGCTATGAGATCGATCGGGTGGCGACGCTGGGCGGCCGAGACACCGCGCGTTGGCGCACGCGAGGGACGTGTCGACGGAGGGGTGTCTTCACCCTTGGCCCTACCAGCCTTCTGACCGGTGACCCTCTCGGTATCTTCCGGGTTGAGCTCCGCTATCCCGTGTCGATGCCCTTCATGGTGATGCCGCCCGTCGTGTCGCTCCCGTCGATCGAGGTGGCGTCGGGCGGACGGGCTGGTGAGGGGCGCCCGCGGCCGAACGCACCGGAGCGGACCGTGAGCGCTGCTACCGTGCGTGAGTACCGCCCGGGCGATAGCCCGCGCTGGATTCACTGGCGTACTTCGGCCCGCCGTGAGGCGCTCTACGTGCGCCTCTTTGAGGGCATTCCGGCCGGCGACTGGTGGGTTCTCGTCGACATGAACCGGCGGGTGCAAGCCGGGGAGGGGCTGGATGCGACCGATGAGCACGCGGTGATCCTGGCCGCCTCGTTGGCTGACAGGGGCTTGCGGCTGGGCAAGCAGGTAGGGTTGGTGACTCAGGGGGAAGACCTGACGTGGCTTCCGCCTCGTGGTGGCGAGGGCCAGCGTTGGGAGATCCTACAAGCTTTGGCCTCCGTCCGCCGCGGCGAGTGCTCCCTGTCCGATCTGTTGGCCCGAACAGGCCTGGGCTTCGGGCGGTATGCCAGCTTGATCGTGATCACCCCGGACCCGGGCAGCGAATGGGTCGAGTCCCTGGTTTCCCTGATGCGGCAGGATATCGTCCCCACGGTGCTGCTGCTGGACCGCGCCACGTTTCGGCCTGCCGCGAGCGTGGAGGAGGGCTCTGCACGCCGGACACGGCAGACGGCGACCCTCCTGGCAGCGCTGGGCATCGCTCATCACGTCATTGGCCGTGAGTTCCTCGATCGGTCTGAGCTGGCCCCGGGCAGGCGCGGGCACTGGGAGTGGCGCGTCCTGGGTACCGGCCACGCCGTGCCGCTGCGCAAGCCGCAGGACATTGAGTGGAGGCATCTCTCGTGATCGGCAGCGTTCTGGGGCGGCTTCTTCGCTGGTCGGTCCGTCGCGCTGGCGAGACCAATCTGCTTCTCCTGGCGCTTGCTCTGCTGGCTGTGGCAAGCACGGCTCTGGGGGTTTCCGACCGGGTTCGCGGCGTTGAACCCGCTCTGGCGTTGACGTTGGCCGCGCTTGGGCTGTTCAGCGGTTGGCTGGTCAGTCTGACGCCGCTGTCCGCTAGCTGGGCGAGTCTCCTGAGCGCGATCCTGGGCCTGATGGTGGTCCTTCTCCGGGTGGGGCGTCTCGGTGGGGAGCTGCTTGCCATCTCCCGCGCGTGGAGTCGACTGCTGCTCGGCATGGCGGAGTGGACGCTGGGGGGCCCCAGCCCGGCCTGGCGTCCCTGGTGGAGTGCTCTGGCGCGCCTGGGGGAGGGCGCCAGCACGCTGTTGGCGCGGGTGGAGACTTGGGGGGAGGCCCTGGTGGCGGGCACACCGACATTCGACCCCGCTGCAGTCTCCGTCGTCTGGGGCTTCGGCCTCTGGTCTGTCAGTGCTTGGGCGGGCTGGCTCGTCTGTCGGCGCGAGCGGCCCATGGCAGCGATCACGCCGTCGGGTGTCCTGCTGCTGACGGCGTTCTATCATGTGTGGGGCAGTCACATTCTCCTCCTGGCGCTGTTGCTGGCAGGGTTTCTGCTCATGGCCTTGATATCGTACCTTCGCCGCATGAAGCGTTGGCACGCCACGAACGTCGATTACCCCGAGCTCAGGCCGCAGACCATCGCGGTGACACTCTTCCTATCGTTGTCCCTGGTGACCGTGGCCGCGACAGTGCCCTCCATGTCGCTGGACCGCGTTGTTGATCTCGTACCGCTGATCAGAAGGGAGCGCTCAGAGGAGGCTGAGGCCGTCGCGAAGTCCCTGGGCATTGAGCGGCAGGGGCGCGTGGCCTTTCAAGAGATCGATGCGCCAGGTTTGCCACGGCATCATCTGCTTGGCGCGGGGCCGGAGCTCTCGGAGCGCGTCGTCATGATCGTTAACACAGAGGATCGGCTGCCGGTCGTGCCGGAGGAGGCCGGTGGCGAGGATGTGCCGCGCTACTATTGGCGGAGCCACACCTACGACCGCTACACTGGTTCGGGATGGGCAACCGGCGAGACCAAGGTGGTGGCGTACGACGCTGGCGCGGCGGCCATCACGGCCACCTTGCCGTCGCAACGGGTGGTGCGTCAGCAGGTGCGTTGGCTGGGAGAGGGAGACCCGCTGGCCCACACAGCGGGCACCCTGATGGTGGCTGATCAGGACTACACCGTGGCGTGGCGCTCGCCCGAGGATCCCTTTGCCGCGACCGTCCGGACACGATCCTATCGTGCCGACTCGTTCGTCCCGGTGGTCAGCGAGCCAGAGCTGCGCGAGGATCGCGGCAGCTATCCCTCATGGGTGCGCCAGCGCTACCTGGCGCTGCCCGACGATGTGCCCACCCGGGTGCTGGCTCTGGCGCGGGATCTGACGGCCACGGCGGCGACGCCCTACGATCGGGCGCGGGCCATCGAAGTCTACCTGCGCCGCTTTCCCTACACCTTAGACGTCTCGACCCCACCGCCGGACCGCGACGTGGTCGACTATTTCCTCTTCGATCTGGAGGAGGGCTACTGTGACTACTACGCCTCGGCCATGGTGGTGCTGGCTCGGGCTGCCGGCTTGCCCGCTCGCTTGGCTGTGGGCTACGCCACCGGCGCCTACGATGCGGTCGAGGGGCACTATGTGGTCACGGAGGCGGATGCCCACGCCTGGCCCGAGATCTACTTTGCGGCCCACGGATGGGTGAGGTTTGAGCCGACGGCCGGTCGTCGGCCTCTAGACCGCGCCGCCGGGGCAGGGACGGCTTGGAAGGAGCCGGAGAGCCCGCTCAAACCGCTGGGCCGAAGGTGGGGCGGTGTGACCTGGACCTGGTGGCGGATCCTAATGACCGGCGCGGGGTTCCTTGGCCTCATCGGAATGGCCTGGCTCTTTCTGGACCAGTGGTCGTTGCGGCGTCAGGAACCAACAGCTGTCTTGGCGAGCGTGTATCAGCGGCTGCGGCGGCTCGGAAGGCGGCTGGACGTGCCGATGGAGGTGAGCGACACGCCGCGAGAGTTCGGGGTGGCGCTAGCCAGTCGCGTAGGGGCTTGGTCGGGAGACCGTTTTGCCTGGTCACACGATGGCCCGCAACGGATGGGGCAGCGATCGCAAGCGGCTGGGGGGGACATGGGGCGCGGGAGTTGGGGGCTTGTCGGCGAGTTAGTGGCCGCGGGAGCCGGGGAGGTCATCTGGCTGACCGACCTCTATGGACGCGCCAGTTACAGCCCGCGACCGCCGAGCGCGGCTGAGCGGGCCCAGACGCTCCGCATCTGGGGGCGGCTCCGGTGGCGGCTCCGGTTGGCGCAGCTGGTGCGCGGGCTAGGATTGGCGAGGGTTGTGGTACCCGCGTCAGCGGTTGGGAAGGGCTGAGGCCCTCACGACGGCGTGGCCGTTGTCGTGACCAGCTCAGGAGCTGGGAAGGACTGATGGTCTTGGATTTCCTAACCAGGCAATAGGCCGGTGGTGTGCTGCCGTTCTGAATCGCCGCAACGTGCTCGCGCCTGGCGTGGAAACGGCTGGAGCCGTTACTACGATCGCGGGAAAGACCAGCATTCTTGCGCGACGGAAGCCGTTGTAGCAACGACTTCAGTCGTTGCGGAGCTAGACCGCGCGTGAGCTTCAACCGACTGTCAGCAGAATGAGGTCGGTCCTATTGCCTCGTTGAGGTGTCAAAGTTGATGCTCAGTTTTCGGTCGATCGTGATGACCTAGGATGAGTCGAGGGGAGATTGTAGGATTGGGATGGCCTGGCTGGCTTGGTCTGGTCGTCACCCATGTGCCCCAGGTCCTGCTGTTCACGGGCCGGCCGTTCGTGGGGACAAGGGTCACGCCCAGCGTGTGGAGGGGCTACGTTCGCTTCGCCAACGCTCTATCGCTGGGACTGAAGCGGGGTTTGCACGGTGACGTGCTGCGGGAGGGTTGATGGACAAGGAGGCGGTCTCTAGGAATCTTCAGTTCGTGAAGCTCGGTGGCTCCCTGATCACCGACAAGACGCGGGCCTACACGCCCAAGCGGGACGTCATTGCCCGCTTGGCGGAGGAGGTGAGGGCCGCTCTCGAGGCCGAGCCGGATCTGAGATTGCTCCTCGGCCACGGGTCCGGGTCGTTCGGTCACTGGGCCGCGGAGCCGTACGGGACGGAAGAGGGGGTGACCACGCCGGCGGAGTGGCGCGGGTATGCGGAGGTGGCTGCCGCAGCCGGCCGCCTGAATCGGATCGTCACCGACACCTTCCTGGACACTGGCGTCCCTGTGTTGAGCCTGCAGCCCTCCGCCTCGGCTCGCTGCCGGGACGGGGAGGTAACGTACCTGAGCCTGCGACCCATACGCGAGGCGCTGAAGAAGGGCTTGCTGCCCCTGGTCTACGGCGACGTCGCTCTGGACGACGTTCGTGGCGGTACCATCGCTTCCACCGAGGATCTCTTCGTCTACCTGGCCGACGCTCTGCACCCCACGCGCATCCTGCTGTTGGGTCGCGTGGCTGGCGTGCTGAGTGGAGACAGCGAGGTCATCCCGTCCATCACGCCGGAGAGCTACCCTCGCTGGCGCGAGGTGTTCTCCCCTTCACATGGCGTGGATGTCACCGGCGGTATGGCGGACAAGGTAGCCCGCATGATCCATCTCGTCCGGGCACATCCAGGGACGAGCGTGCGCATCCTCACTGGCACCCAGCCTGGGCTGCTCAGGCGGGTTCTGCTGGGCGATGCGCGTGACATCGGGACGTCGATATTGACACGACGGCCTCAGCTGCTATAATTCAACATTCGTGAGCTTGCCGGCTGAGTGATGGCTAGGACCGCCGTCTGCTGTCCAGCGCCCGGCAGGCCAAGCGCGATAGCTGCAAAGCCAGCCCCCAAGCTTGGGGGCGGGTTTGCGAAAAGGCGGGATCGATCCGCTGGAAGATAGACACCGTAAAGGTAAGGACATCGCATGAGCCAATCTAAGACCTGGCGCCTTGTCGCCATCATCCTCATAGCCGTTGTGGCCCTCTTCGTCACGCTCAACATCAACCACCCGGCCTGGGTCGAGAACCTGCTCTTCTGGCAGCCCGAGGGCCAGCGAGACATCTCACTGCGTCTCGGGCTCGACCTTCAGGGTGGCCTCAAGGTGCTGCTGGCGGCCGATCCGCCCGAGGGGCAGGAGTTTGAGGCCAGCTCGATGGAGACCGCTCGGCGCATCGTTGAAAGCCGCGTCAACAGCCTGGGTCTGACTGAGCCGGTCGTCCAGGCACAGGGCGAGCGGCGCATCATCGTCGAGCTGCCGGGCATTGAGAACCCGGAGCAGGCGGTGGAGACGATCAAGGGCACGGCGCTGCTGGAGTTTGTCGACGCGGGATTCAACCCGGTTCCCCCGGGCACTGTCGTCACCACCACCCTAGGAGGGCCCCAGGCGGCGGAAGGGAGCGTGATTACCGACACGTCCTCGCTGACGGCGACATTGGAGGGAGAGGACACCTCGGATATCGTGGCCAGCACCGGTGTGACCGAGACACAGCCCCAGGCATCGGGTCAGGTGTATGAGACGATCCTTACCGGTGCTGATCTGGCGAACGTGGGGCTGGATCGCACGGAGCAGAACCAGTACATCATTCCCTTCGAGCTGAATCAGGAGGGGGCTGAGACGTTCAGCCAGTACACCACCTCGAGCGTGGGGCAGTATCTCTGCATCGTCTTGGACAAAGAAGTCATCTCTTGCCCCACCATCAGGGAGCCGATCCCGGGCGGCAGAGGGTCGATCTCGGGCGCTTTCACCCTGGAGGAGGCGCGCCAGCTGGCCATTCAGCTCCGCTACGGCGCGCTGCCCATGCCGCTACGTGTGGAGAGCTTCAACCGCGTGGGCGCGACGCTGGGTGAGCAGTCGGTCAACCGCTCGGTGCGGGCCGGGGTGATTGGCCTGAGCATTGTGTTGCTCTTCATGCTGATCTACTACCGACTGCCGGGCGGCCTGGCCGATGTCGCGCTGGTTATCTATGTCTTGATTAACCTTGCTCTGTATAAGCTGATTCCCATTACGCTGACGCTGCCGGGCATCGCCGGGTTCATTCTCTCGGCGGGGATGGCTGTCGATGCCAACATTCTGATCTTTGAGCGCATGAAGGAGGAGCTGCGCTCGGGGCGGCGGCTGGGTCGGGCCATCGAGATGGGATTTGACCGCGCTTGGCCCTCCATCCGGGATGGACAGCTCTCGACGTTGATCATCTGCGCCATCCTGTTCGTCTTTGGCACGAACTTCGGCGCCAGCATTGTGAAGGGCTTTGCCATCACGCTGGCGCTCGGTACCATGGTCAACCTGTTCACAGCCGTCTTCACCACCCGCACCTTCGTGGGTCAGGTGGCCGAGGCGGCCGGTCAGTGGCTGTCTGAGCGCGAGTGGATTCTGGGAGTATAAGCATGTTCAATATTGTTGAGAAACGTCGTTGGTATTTCATCTTCTCCGGCATCCTGATCGCGCTTAGCCTCGCGGCTATGGGCGTCTCGTACGCGAGGTTTGGTCAGCCGCTGCGGATCGGCATCGACTTCACCGGTGGCAGTATCTTCGTGCTGGAGTTTGATGGTGCTGTCACCGAGGATCAGCTGCGGGATGTGTTCGAGCAATTCGGATTGGAGAGCGCCATTGTGCAGCCGCTGGGCTCGCCGGAGGATTATCGTTGGCAGGTGCGCACGCGCGAAGTGACGGCCGAGGAGGTCGGGGAGCTCCTGACCGCCCTTGAGAGTCAGGTTGGGGGGCTCAACAGGGATGCGCTCACCTTCGACACGGTGGAGCCGGCTATCGGCAGCGAGGTGGCGCGAGCGGCCGGATTGGCGATCTTGGTTGCCTCCCTCATCATCGTGGCCTTCATCTGGTTCTCCTTCCGACGCGTGCCCAACGCGTTCCGCTACGGCGTCTGTACCATCGCCGGAATGACGCACAACTTACTGATCGCCTTCGGGTTCTACGCCCTGATGGGCATCGTGGCCGGCTGGGAGGTCGATTCGCTCTTCCTCACCGCGACACTGACGGTGATCGGTTTCTCGGTGCAGGACGTCATTGTGGTCTTCGACCGCATCCGCGAGAACACTCCCAAGTACCGGCGTGAGCCCTTCGAGAAGGTGGTGAACCGCTCGATCTTGGAGACGATCCATCGCTCGCTGGCGACCCAGCTCAACGCTATGTTCGTGATGGTGGCCATCATCCTCTTCGGTGGTACCACCATCAAGCCCTTCATGTCGGTTTTGCTGGTCGGTATGGTGAGCGAGACCTACTCGGCTATCTTCATCGCCGTGCCGCTGCTGGTGGTATGGGAGAAGGGTTCGCGACGGCGAGCTACGGCGAGGGCCACGGCCTGAGGGGAAGCCGATTCGAGCCGAAGGACCTGTCTAGGTCTGATCTCTAGCGACAGCGATCTCCCTCGGGTTGTTACGTGCGGCGGTCGTGATCAGTAGAGCCCAAGCCCACCCTCCGGTGCTGACAAGCGCAGGGTGGGTTTCTGTTTGCAATGGGATTGGCGCGCGGTCGCGTTCTGGCCCGGCTGGGGCTGGCGGGTGGGATCGCCACGGGCCTCACGCGGTGCGCTGACGACCGGTAGGTCCGGGAGGAGGGGATGGAGAGCTTGGCAGACCTGGCGTCGTATCAGGCGGATCATGGCGTCTGGAGCGGCCTCACCGAGGCTGGCAAGGGGGAGGCCGGAGAGGCGACCGTTGGCGTGCTGGGCGTACCGTTCGACGGTGGCGTCAGTTTCCGTTCTGAGGCTGCGTCGGGGCCAGCCAAGTTTCGGGAACTGAGCAAGCATCTCCGCCTCCTGACTGAGGAACGCGACATATCTACGGCCTATCGCACCTTTTCGTCTGTGGGTTGTTCCATCTCATCTGCGACGGATCGGGATGCAAGTCTCCCCAGACCGCTTCATCTTATCCCATTCCCGTTGAGTTCTCTCCAATGCCCCGGCGGTGGATGATTGTCCCAGTAGGCGCTTGTCTCAAACCCCAAACAAGAGTACACTTGCCCACGTCGGCTTGGTTCAACCCAGGCGTGAAACGCCCATCATGCGGCGGCGTCGCGCTGCCTGAATCCTATTCGTTGTGTACCGTCGTACGCCTTGTGCTTCCCATAAGGCTTCAAGGATAAGAGATGGATTTTCGAGCTCACAAACCAAGTGATTCACCAGCCATTGAAGAACTCTTTGTTTCGGTGTTCTCCAGATCTGAAGGTGAACAGGAAGGGGCACGGATCGGTAACTTGGTGAAGGAGGTGATAACGAGCACCGATAGTCGGGATCTGTATGGTTTTGTGGCTGTTGATGGGAAACAGATTGTTGGTGCGACATTCTTCAGCCGATTGTCCTTCGAGAAGGATATCGATGTGTTTATCTTGGCTCCCGTTGCCGTCCATTCTGATCATCAAGGTATGGGAATAGGACAGGCATTGATCATTCATGGCTTGCGAGAAATGCAGAGAAGAGGTGTGAGTTTCGTGACCACCTATGGGGATCCATCCTTCTATTCTAAAGCGGGGTTCCATCCGATTTCGCAGGATGTGATCGCAGCGCCGCTCGAGCTTTCTCAGCCTGAGGGATGGCTTGGGCAAGCGCTTACCGATGATGCAATAGAGACAATACCTGGCAATTGCACATGCGTGAAGGCGCTGGATAATCCAGCATATTGGTGAGGAGTGAATGCTGGCTTGGGCAGACAACAACTCTCTGGAGACGACCTGGGATGCTACGAGGCCTGGAGGTCAGGTTGACTGATGGGGACCCATCCGAATATGGAACAGCAGGCCGATCGAGGCCCGGTCGGCCCACTGCACGTCGTCCAGGGCCAGGATCAGGGGATGCCGATCCGCCACGGTGCGCAACAAGTCGGTGGACTCCTCGAAGAGCAAGCTCTGCTCCAGGTCAGCGGGACCAGTACATGGCCGCTCGGTGAGCGCCTGCAGTCGTTCCAAGTGGTCGACGCGGTGCGGCAAAGCAGCCGCTGCCCGGGAGAGCAGCCTCGCGCCGGGCAGGACAGTCCCGATCAATGAGGTACCCTGTGGTAGCAGCGCCTCCAGCGGCACGGGCAGCGCCTTCTACAGACGCCGGGCGTGGTCAGCCGTGATCGCGCGTGCCGCCCAACGGGCTTCCACATCGCCGGTGAGCATAACCAGCACATTTCGAAAGGGGAGATAGGGATCTCCCACGCCGGCGTAGGCGCTGCAGTTGCCCCGCGCGACCAGCAGACTGCGATGCCTGTCCAAGGAGCGCCGGGCGAACTCGTTCAGCAATGCTGTCTTCCCCTGGCCTGGCCCTCCGGTGATCATGACGACGCGGCCGTGCTCGTTCAGGGCCTGTTCCAGGAAGCTGTCTAGTGTGGCCAGCTCTCGCTCTTAGGTAGCAAAGGCGGTTCACTGAACCTCGTTTTCCGCCTCCTCCTCCAGCAAACCCGGGAGCTGGAAGATCGGCGGTCGCTGCGGAATGAGGGTTGTGGTCCTCAGTTCGTCGTCTCCGATCTGTTCGAAGGGCTCCGTCGTCTCGATCTCCGGCTCGACACCCAACTCCTTCGCCAGCAGCCGGCAGCAGGCTTCGTGCTGCATAAGCGCGGTTCCCCGCCGTCCGTCCAGAGCCAGCAGGCGCATCACCTGCCGGTGACCGCGTTCATCCCACGGCTCTAGCGCCACTTGGCGCCGGGCGCGCTCGATGGCGCGCTGATGCATGCCCTGATTCTCATGGCACTGGGCTAGCCGAAGGAGGGCACTCATTGCCCGGTGGCGGAAGTACCCGCGTTTGAGCAAGACCCACTCGTGAGACGTCGGGCTGTCTGCTACGGAGATGTGTTCGAGAAAGGGCCCGCGACATAGCCCTACGGCGCCCTCGAGTTGGCCGACCATCGGCGCGGCATTGGACGCGTTGCCCTCCAGCAGCTGCAGGAAGGCTGCCATGTCCACCCAGACGCCCGCGTCGCGGTTCAGTTGGATCGTGTGCCGTGTGGCAGGCACGCAAGGTGGACGAGCGTCCGGCTTCCCGAACCGCCCGCGATCCCCGCCGGCAGCGCGCACGTTGCTGAGGCCGTGCCGGAGGTTGGCACGGGCAGTGCCCGCGGGCGCGGCCTAGTCGCCAAGATGCCAGTGAAGGGTGGCACCGCTGGCAGGGCCGATAGACACGATGCCCAAGCGGTCCTCGCAATCGTTCATTGAGCTGGCTGCGCAAGGGGTAGTGTGAACCGGAAGACCGAGCCCGCGCCCGATGTGCTTTCAACCCAGATGCGGCCACCCTGTGCCTCTACCAGGCTCTGCGCAACCGCCAGGCCGAGGCCGGTGCCGCTACCCAGTGGCGCTTCGTCATCGCCTCTCGAGCGCGCGGGGTCCGCGCGCCAGAAGCGCTCGAAGACGTGAGGGAGATCGATTGGAGCGATGCCCTCGCCCGTGTCGACAACGGCGATTTTCAACACCCCATTCCCGGCCAAAGCCTCCACGGTGACTGCACCACTGGACTGCGTCTGACGCAACGCGTTCACCAGCAGGTTCCGCAACACCTGGGCCACCCGGTGGGGATCGGCCTGAGCCTGTGGCAGATTCTCTGGTAGCTGCGCAGAGAGGTTCACCTGCTGTGCCTCGGCGGCCAGCGCGAAGTTGTCCACCGTGTGACGAATGACCTGCGCTACGTCCGTAGGCCGCACGTTCAAGTCCAGCTGCGCCGCGTCGGCCAAAGCCAGCTCGCGGAGATCCTCGACCAGGCGGCTCAGCAGCCGCGTCTCGTCGTAGAGGCGCGCGATCTCGGCCTTCTCCAGCGGATAGGCATCGTTCAGAATCGCCCACAGGTTGCCCTGCACCACACTGAGCGGCGTACGCAGCTCGTGGGCCACGTCGGCCACCATGTTCTGCCGCAACACCTCGGCCTCTTGCAGGGCGGCCGTCATCTCGTTGAAGGCCTGGCCCACCTGGGCGACCTCGATGCTGCCCCCGGTCTCGACCTGTTGGCCCAGGTCGCCGGCGGCCACGGCCCGGGCCGCGGCCCGCAATCGCTCCAGGGGCGTGTTGAGGCTGCGGTTCAGGAGGGCGCCGACAACCAGCATCGAGACCACGGCCAGTGCGGTGCCGACAAAGAGCACCTGCTCCACACGGTCGAGAAACCGCTGTTCCAGGTCGCCCACAGGCTTTGTGTAGGAGAAGAACAGCAACAGATAGCCGATAGGCTCGTTGGTGTCGTCTACGTCTGCGTCATCGGTCGCCACGATGGGCCAGGCGTTGGCTAGCTCGCCGCGGCTCAGCTGCTCGCCCTGAAGGTCTCCATCGCTGTCAAAGACGACGCGCCCGTCCGCATCAGTAAGCAGGACGTCTGCCTCCTTCTCTTTCTCCTCCGGTCCGATCTCGGCCGACGTCGCGCCCAGGAGGATGCCGGTCCGGTCAGCGTTGAAGGTGACGCCCTCCCCCAGCAAGCTTTCCACGCCATCCCAACTGCCGCGCTGCTGATAGTACGCGACCAGTTCCTCCACCCCCCTGCCTGTCATCCCTCGCATATCGCGCAGGGTGATGTATTGGCGGAACTCCTGGACCGCACTCCTGTTGACCAGGATGGCGACGGTGCTCATGACGACGATGATGACGACGCTGAAGGCCAGCGTTTGTTGTACCCAGAGCCGTTTCAAGTGTTTCTCCCCCCCTCTGTACCCCCCAACGGGAGGGAGGTTTCGTTCGCTGCCAGGCGGTAGCCGACGCCGAACACGGTCTCGATGAGGTCGTCCGGCGCGCCCGCCTCGTCGAGCTTGCGGCGCAGATTGCGGACGTGGCTGTCCACCGTGCGCTCCACGCCCTCGTAGCTGTACCCCAGGCCGACTTCGATCATCTCCGAGCGGGTCAGCGCGTGACCGGGGCGTGCGGCCAATGCCTGCAAGAGGCCGAACTCGGAGGGGGTGAGATGTACCTCCTGGCCTCGGACTTCAACGCGGTGGGCGTCCACATCCATCAGCAGCCCTCCGGCGCGGATGACGTTCGACGCGGCCAGTCCGCCCTGGGTGCGACGCAGCACGGCCCGGATGCGCGCGATCAGCTCGCCCGGATGAAAGGGCTTGGTGACGTAGTTGTCGGCCCCCAGCTCCAGGCCCGTGATTCTGTCGTGGGGCTCGACGCGGGCGGTGAGCATGATGATCGGGGTATCCGCCAGGGCAGCGTCGCTGCGTATCACGCGCGTCACGTCCCAGCCGTCGCGGTCGGGCAGCATCAGGTCCAGCACCACCAGGTCGGGGCGCTCCCGTCGCAGCGCGTGCAGCGCCGTCTCGCCATTGTAGGCGACCATGACCTGGTAGCCCGCTTGCTCGAGGCTGGCACGCAGCAGTCGCACGAGCTTGTGGTCATCGTCCACGACAAGGATACGGTCGTCAAGGCCAGTAAGGTGCATCATCCACTGGATTCTCCATCACGCCAAACATGCCCTCTTACACAGGAGTGATCATACCACGGAACCTGAGAAGGTTATCTGACAGGCCGGAAGGCGCAGACGGGCGAGGTACTCACCTTGAACGTACCTACGGCAACCACCAGCGGTGCCCTGCTCGCTCTTACCACTCGTCCAAGATATCGACCCCCTGCTCCGAACACCATCCCAGTCCGGCTCATCGTTACCGCTCAGCCTCTGCTGTGCGCCGGAGTAATCCCTTGGTCATCTCTGCGGCTTCCTCGCGGGTCAGTCCACCGGCGGCGCTGGTGGTCGCCGTTCGTAAGGCCTAAGAGTCTTGTCCTCTTCCCAACGTTTGCGTTTGCCGTCCCGATCGCCGTCCGCACGACCATCTTGAACAGCAGGAGATGCTGATCGATCTGCACGGCCCCCCGGGAGGAGTTGCTTCCACGGGATGCGTCAAGCCCCTGGGATCCAGGATGACGATAGGTCCACTCGTCCTCCTGGGTACGCCGTTGTCCACTATCTCAGACGGTTCTCGCTGCGTCCAGGGCCATCCATACGTCAGCCTGATTGCCGCTCTCCCAATGTGGCTTCTATCACCAGTTCCTCACCGTTGCGAACAAGGGTCAGCGTGACCTGCTGCCCGACCTGGGTCTGAGTGTCAAGATAGAGTGTCAACTCGCGGCTGCTTCGCAGCGGTTGCTCGTCGATGGCAACTAGTACGTCTCCCCCCACGGGCAAGCTGAACTCGCCGAACTGGACCACACGATCGCCTTCCTGCACGCCTGCCTGGTCGGCCGGACCGCCGGGCGCGGTTTCGAGGATCAGCAGGCCTGCGTCGACATCGATATCGACGCCGCCCTCGCGCAGGACGCGTGATACCATGGGAGAGAGCGGCAACGAGCTGACGCCCAGCCAAGGATGGGCAAAGAACCCCTGCTCGATCAAAGCTGGAGCCGCACGACGCACAGTATTCGAGGACACGGCAAACCCAATACCCGCATTGGCCCGGCTAGGGCTGAGTATCTGCGAGTTGACGCCGATCACTCGGCCTCTCAAGTCAAGCAGTGGGCCACCTGAGTTGCCTGGATTGATCGCCGCATCGGTCTGGATGGCCTCGCCAATGAACCGGTCTTCC
>Ga0207796_1000346_pt1 | contig 19083 bp, 14 predicted proteins | sample Pon1CUnioCityCA_6_FD_187274 | JGI IMG/M metagenome (GOLD analysis project Ga0207796, IMG submission 187274) | Marine sediment microbial community from Union City, CA, USA - Pond 1C Sediment 1 (SPAdes) | ecosystem: Environmental > Aquatic > Marine > Intertidal zone > Salt pond sediment ...
CCGGTGATTCGATCTGGATCATACACGCATCTCTTCAAGATCCGGGTGACCAGTTTTCGGCTCGGCCGGAAGAACCATTCACCCGCCGGTGGAAGGGTCGCCAGCCTCAGAAAGATACTTATTTCTCTCCCAAATCCCGCACTACCCTCCAGCACCAACTTATCCACTTTACCGGGAAACCGGACGGCAAATCTCACGCTTACCCCACCGCCCATGGAATGTCCGACGAGTGTGCACCGTTGGATGCCTTGTGTTTCCAGGAAAGCGCTGACAAATTGCGCGAAATATTCCCCTGAGTAGTCTGCCGGCGGCTTATCGGAACGGCCGTATCCCACCAAATCAACGGCATAGACGCGGAAATGTGCCGCAAGTGCATCAAGGTTGTATATCCAGGTTTCAAGCGAATCCCCGAGGCCGTGGAGTAAAATGACAGTTTTGTCTGAATCTCCCGCGGCCCGAAAGCGCGTGTTGATGTCGCCCACGCTGACATATTGATCCTCCCGCATTTGTGCGATCCTCTTCAACCCGGATTTCTAATCCCGCTTACCGATATTTCCCCCGGCACATCGGCTTGTGTTGGAATCTTGGGCTTTCTTTCCCAAAAAGCCCGGCGCCGCAGTTTCTTGAACCTTGACAGTTGTATCCCGAAATTTAGCAAACATCTTTCGCAATCGGTTTCAAGTTCGGGGGCAGAATCCCCTACGTTCGATCAGCATGGGGGAGTGGGGGTTGTGATTTCTATAATTAATTTCGGCCTGTTCGAAGCGGGTCGTCGCATAGCAATAGCGGCAGCCGAACAGACACGAGTCATACATTCCGATATCCCTGCTGACCACACAACCGCAGGCTTTGCGTTGGGAGGGGTCTTTCTTGTGAGTGACATCCAAGCCGAACGTCGACTTGATGTATGTATCATCCACACATTTGCCGGGAGGGATTCCGTAAGCCTGCAAATCGTTCGTTTCCGCACAACTGAAGATTTCCATGCGATTGTTACGCGCCACACGAGCCAGTGTGCGCATAAGATGCCCATATTCATCGCTTTCGCAGGTCCGTAGTTCGATGCCCTTATCCGCCAACTCACGGAAACGTTTTCGGGCCTTACGGTAAAGGTCGAGTGTGCTTATGATGGAGCGGCCCGTATATCCCCGTAGCGTCTCCGCAATATATTGATACGTGTGTCTATGAAACGCCGCGTCTGTCATGGTGGTGAAAACGATCGGATCATAACGCCAAACCATTTTCCGAGGCCCGATGCGATCGGCCAGTCTGTGAAAAGTGCGTAACGCCGTTTCCAGGGGAGGCGTTTTGACATCGATCGAACGGGGGTTGTTCATGACCGTGTATAGAAAATAATATTGATATCCGAGCGCATCCAGCTCCGAAAGGTGAGACAATGCCGGCCTCGGATCCCGTGTCCAGAAAACGATGATATCGACATCTTTCGACTTCAATGAAACCTGTGAGACACGCTTCGGATTCAAAGGGTTGGGAACAACGCAGTACCCATCGCGAATGCGGTTCATGAACCACTGGAAATAAAAGGCCGGGATGTCTGTTCGGCGACTTGCACTGATGATCATTCCAAAAGCCTCACCATGCTCGCAATGACCCGCCCTTGGTTATCAGGGATTTACACAAAAAAACTTTCTCACATCGTTTCATCAAACTCAAAATGAAAGGCTGATTTCGCACTTTGAAACCCGCCGGGAGCGGGATGGAGGGCCATCGGTATTTCTTCAAGCATCCTTGCCCCGGTCCGGAGCCACCGCTTCCTGCGTTGGGTTTATCTAAAACCGGGAACTGCAAGGCGGTTTGGCGTACGTTTCAATTGCCTCGGGTGCATTCAGTTCGGTGGCTGTAACCCCCAACGTCTCAAACCGCCGCGCCGCCGGCAGAAGCCGTTTCTCCAGGGATCCGACGGCTCGATTGTATCCCGAAACGGTTTTGTTTAGGTCTTTGCGAAGCTCCAACAGATGTTCGACAAAGATCTCCAAGCGCTTGTATAGGTCCTGTCCCAACACGGCGATTTGCCGCGCGTTTTCGGTGAGTTGGTGTTGCTGCCACCCATAGGCCACAACCTTGAGCAGCGCAAGCAGCGTGACGGGTGTGGTAATGAGAACTTGTTTCTCAATCGCGTATTCCAAAAGCGATGGGTTCTTCTCAAAAGCCGCCCCTAAACACGCCTCATTGGGCACAAACATCACGACAAAATCCGGGGTGTTATCGAACTGCTCCCAGTATTTCTTCTGCCCCAGCTCTTGAACACGGCTCTGCATTGCTTTCGCATGCATGCTGAGTTTGTTCTTGCGAGTTTCCTCGTCACTTGTCTCGAATGATTCAAGGTATGCCTCCAGGGGCACCTTCGAATCAACGGGTAATACGCCCCCATTCGGGAGATGAGCGATGAGATCGGGTCTCCCCCCATCCGTGCCCACTTGTTCCTCGAATGCAATATGTTTGGTCATGCCGGCCATTTCCACCACGCGACGCAGTTGCAGTTCTCCCCACCTACCGCGGACGGTCGGTGATTTCAGCGCCTGAGTGAGCCGAATATTTGTTGAATGCAAATCCGACTGTGTCCTCGCGAGTTGGCGCAACTGCGCTTCTAAACCCCGGTAAGCGCCTTCCCGTTTCGCCTCCAACTCGCGCACGTGCCCGCTCATAGAGGTCAAACTATCCTTCAGCGGGTCCACCAGACTGTGCAGTTCAGCTTTGTGTGTCTTCCAGTCACCTTGGACTTGTCTTAACAATGTTTCGACCTGCTCACGCGCTCGTTTTAAAAACTCACCTGAGTTGGTCTTCAGTGTCTCACCGGCCAGGGCTTCAAATGCTTCCCGCATGTGCGACTGCGCTTTTTCAATCCACGCCAACTTTTCGAAATCCGCCTCACGTGACTCTTGCAGTCGAGCGAGTTGCACCTTCAGATCCTCGCTCTGTCTTTGACTTTGAACATATGCCTGTTGCAGGCGGTGGAAATTTTCATAATTTGAATCAAACTTTGTCTGTGTCCTGGCAAGCTGCAGTTTGAGCTGTTCCCTTTCCCGTTGCCCGCGTATACCCCGCCATATCCATATCAGAAACAGAATGAGAAACAGCCCGACGAAAAAAACAGACTCATTCCGCATCAACGCCAGCATTGATAAATTCACGGCATATCCTCCTCCTTCATCGAGCCGTCTCTGGAACAGTCAAGACTTTCCCAAAAAAAGGGTTTGGGAATCACACCCGGATCATTTGAATCCTTAGCCGTTCAGTTGCCCAGAATAATATGATATAATTTAGTTGCAAGATCCTCATCCAAGGTCTTAAGAATCTTATATTGCTCAAAGGCATACGTGAGGTTGCTCGAACGATCATAGCTGACACCCAAGTTGAAATATGCCTCTGCATGTTTCGGATTGATTTGAATAACTTTCTTGTAAGCTTCAATCGCGTCCGAATGTCTGCGCATCATGCTGTAAGCGCGACCTAACCCTAAGTAAGCGTTTTCATTTTCAGGGTCGATTCCGATAACCTGCTCATAGGCTTCCATTGCGTTCTTGTCTTTTCCCAGTCTCATGTAGCTATTCCCCAAAAGAATCCACGCCTCCGTATCGGAAGAATTTTCCTTCGTGGCTTCTTCCAAAAGGTCGACTGCTTTTTTGTAATCTCCATCACCAATAAATTTCTCGGCGGATATCAATCGATCATTCGCCCAAATTTGGCCGATGGTTATGAACACCAACACAACAATCATCGACAATGATAGGTCTCTTTTCATTTTTTCTTACTCCTTTGTTCACAGGTAATGCGTTTAAATACGTGTTGCGAATCGAATTTCGTCGAAGAAAAATTTCCAAAGTCATAATTTCAGCGTTCCCCATAATAGAAAATGACCCGTGCATCCCCTGAGATCAGTCAGCACCAAATTTTTTTATTATATTTCATAGAAGATCATTTTGCCACGATTTTAACCCGATGAAATCATACCCCCGTGGGAATCACCTGACGCAGCCAACCGAGACGCGCAGATCAGATCTTCAATAATCAGGCAGTGAAACCCAAACCTGCATGCTTCCACCCACGGCTTCAGGTTTCTGAAGCTTGAAGCGAATCGTGCAGAGCCGATTGCGCAGGCCTGCATCACGACAACTTCCAGTTGTTTTTTCCCCTGAATTTGGGTAATGGATAGGAGGGTTGCATAAGACGATACGGGTAGTTAACCGGCACGACAATTCGACAAACGATCCATCGGCAGTATGCGTATACGTAAAACCCAATTCCTTCGGTAACTGCTAACGGATGTCGCGGATAGCCGCGAGTAGGATAAAGGGGAGACAAAGCATGCGAGTCATCTTTGCAGGAGTGGGCGAGGCATTTGACGAATATTACGATAACACGACGTTGTTGGTTACGACCGGATCCGGAAAAAGAAAAAGGCAACTCATGCTTGACTGCGGATTTACGGCTGCCCACGCGTTCTGGAGGGTATCGCAGAATCCGATGGACCTGGATGCAGTGTGGGTGTCCCACTTTCATGGCGACCACTTTTTCGGCCTGCCTTTGATTCTATTGCGATTCTGGGAACAAGGAAGAACCAAACCCTTGACGATTGTCGGTCAAGTGGGGATTGAGGAAAAGGCCATCACCGCCATGGACCTCGCCTATCCCGGGTTTCGCCCCAAGATACGGTTTCCCATCGAATTCGAGACGGTCTCCCCAGGACAAGATCTCGACTTGCTGGACTTCCGGTGGTCCTTTGCCGAGAACGGCCATTCCAGCCCCTGTTTGGCGCTTCGTCTGGATTGCGGCAAAATGTCTGTTTTTTACAGCGGCGACGGCAGTCCGACGGATCAAACCCTTTCGCTGGCAGCGCGATGCGATCTGATCGTCCATGAGGCTTATGGACTGGAAAAGGAACAACTGGGCCACGGAACCGTGGACTTGTGCATTGAATTTGCCCGCAAAACCAAGGCGAAAGCCCTGGCCCTCGTGCATATGAACAGAGAGGTGCGACGGGTCAACGCAGACGCAATCAAAAAGAAACTGGCGGCAATGGAAGGGCTGACGGCATTCTTGCCGGAGCCCGGAGAATATTTCGACATTCAGCCATCGGCATGCTGAGACGCTTCAAAGTGCAGAACAGGGTTCCCTCGGATGAATTCGGGATTTTGAAAGGAAGCAGGAAGGGTTGTTTCCCAATCTCTTTGAAGAGGTGCACCCGGGTATAAAATGACAAGGATCCGAATAAACCGTTCCTTGGTATGAAACTTGCTGAAGGGACTTTTTTTGGGTCGACAGTCGGTCTTCTGTCTCACGTGCGTCCGACACAGGTCGAAAACCGGCATTTATTTTCATTCCGGCTCCGCATCGAGCGCAGGACAAACCGCAGCCGGAATCCAAATCTTCTCAAATGGTAACAGGTGCTCCGGACTCCGGAGACTGCCCCGGACCCGAGCCGGGGCTTACCGGAGTGATGACTCCCTGCTACACCATCAAAACCAACTACCGGAAAAAGGAGGTCAGTTATGGGCAAATTGCTGTGGGAGCCTTCAGAAGAACGAATCAAGACCAGCAACATGTGTCGATTCATCGGCTTCATTAATGAAACGCATAACCTGGATTTTGCTGATTACGGTACTTTATATCAATGGTCCATCGACAACATCGCCGATTTCTGGGCCGCCATGTGGAAGTTCGCGGACATCAAAGCCTCCAAACCTTACGATCAAGTGATTGATGAGGTAAACACGATGCCCGGCAATCAATGGTTTTCAGGAGCCCGACTCAATTTTGCAGAAAACCTCCTGCGATATCGGGATGACCATCCGGCCCTTATCTTCAAAGGAGAAGGGCAAGCATTGACCCGCATGACGTACGGGGAGCTGTATCGTGAAGTCGCGCGGGTTGCGAAATCCTTAAAGGAGGTCGGGGTTGTCCCCGGAGATCGGGTCGTGGGATTTATGCCCAATATGCCCGAGACAATTGTTGCGATGCTTGCAGCAACAAGCCTCGGCGCCGCCTGGTCTTCCTGCTCCCCCGACTTCGGCATGAAGGGGGTACTGGACCGGTTTGGTCAGATCCGACCCAAAGTTCTCTTTACAGCCAATGGGTATGAATTCAAGGGGAGACGGTTTGACTCTCTGGGTCCCATTTCAGAGATCTTGAAGGAGTTGCCCAGCACCGAGAGGGTGGTGGTGGTTCCCTACACGGATACGGCGCCGGATCTCAGCCGGGTTCCTCATGCCATTCACTACAGGGATTTCAAATCCACCGACAAAAATCTTGAGATTGAGTTTGAACAACTCCCCTTCAATCATCCGTTGTACATTATGTATTCCTCAGGAACCACCGGACTCCCCAAATGCATGGTTCAAAGCGCCGGGGGGATTCTCATTCATCACCTCAAAGAATTGATGCTGCACACCGATGTAAAACGGGAGGATCATGCTTTTTATTTCACAACGTGCGGTTGGATGATGTGGAACTGGTTGACCAGTTCGTTGGCATTGGGAGCGACGCTGGTACTTTTTGACGGCAATCCTTTCCATCCGGATCCGGGTGCCTTGTGGCAACTGGCTCAAGACGCAAAAATCTCTATCTTTGGAACCAGCGCGGGCTATATCGCGGCCCTCCAAAACGCGGGGGCACGCCCTGGGAAAGACTATGACCTTGCCCCGCTTAAGGCCGTCCTTTCCACAGGATCGCCGCTTTCCGAAGAAGGCTTCGAGTACATTTACGGAGAAGTAAAAGCAGATCTCCAACTCGCTTCCATTTCCGGCGGTTCCGACATCAACGGCTGTTTCGCCCTCGGAAATCCCATGGGTCCGGTCTACGCAGGCGAATTGCAATGCAGGGGATTGGCCATGAAGGTTGAAGCGTTTGACGAAAACGGAAATCCCGTCCGAAACCAACAGGGTGAGCTGGTATGCCTGGCCCCGTCCCCCTCAATGCCCATATACTTCTGGAATGATCCTGATGGGGAAAAATACAAGGCGGCATATTTTGATGTGTATCCCAACGTCTGGCGGCACGGGGACTTCATAGAAATCAATGACCGTGGCGGTGTGATCATTTACGGACGCTCGGATGCCACATTAAACCCCGGGGGCGTGCGAATCGGCACCGCAGAGATCTACCGTCAGGTTGAACAACTGGATGAAGTCGCGGACAGCCTTGTGGTGGGGCAAAACTGGAAAAATGACGTGCGGGTCATTCTTTTCGTTCAGATGGCGGAAGGGGTTGAGTTGACCGATGCGGTGGTGAACAAAATCAAGAAGACCATTCGCACCAATGCTTCTCCGCGACATGTGCCTGCCAAGATCCTGGCTGTACCTGAAATTCCTTACACGCTGAATATGAAAAAGGTGGAGTTGGCGGTCAAGAAGGTGATTCAGGGTCAAGACGTTCTCAACAAAGACGCCCTTCGCAATCCGGAGGTTCTCGACCATTACGCAAGCCTAAAGGAGCTTCAGGAGGATTAGGAGGAAAAGCTCAGGATCATAGCGGAAGGCCGTACTTTTGCATTTTCTTATAGAGGAGTGTTCGGTGGATGCCCAGCAACTTGGCTGCTGCGGCCTTGTTGTTATGGGTTGACTCCAAGGCATACCGGATTGCGTCCTTTTCGGCGCTTGATTGCACTTCTCGAAGATAAGCTTCACTGGGCTCGGCCCTTTTTTCTCGTGTTCGATACAGGTAGAATGGTAGGTTACGGAGATGGATCGTATCTCCCTCCAGGGCCGATACGATCCTTTCCAGGACATTGGAAAGCTCCCGAACGTTTCCAGGCCAGTCATAAGCCTTCAAAACTTCATTTGCTTTCTCATCAATTCTTATTTCCGATAGGGCCGCCTCATCGGCCAGATGATCCAAAAGGTGTTTCGCGATGATTGGAATATCATTTCTCCTTTCCCGAAGCGGCGGCAGGTGAAGCGGGATGACATTGAGTCGATAGAAAAGATCCTTGCGGAAACGACGATCCCCCAGCATTTCTTCAAGATTCTGATTTGTCGCCGCAATAATTCGAAAATCAGTTCGCAAAATGCGGGTCCCCCCAATGCGCTCGAACTCTTTGTCTTCAATCACTCGAAGGAGCTTAGGTTGCATCTGGAGCGGCAAGTCCCCGATTTCATCCAAAAACACCGTACCGCGCCGTGCAAGTTCAAATTTGCCGGGTTTGCCTTCCGACCTGGCGCCGGTAAAGGCCCCCTTTTCATACCCAAAAAGCTCCGACTCAAGGAGATCTTTCGGGATTGCCGCACAGTTGATCCGAATGAAAGGTTGAACCTTCCTGGGACTTGCGTGATGAATGCCTTGAGCGAAGAGTTCTTTTCCGGTGCCGCTTTCCCCCGAGATCAGGACCGGAAAATTCCTTGCCGCCGCCCGAAGTGCCTCTTTTTTTAAAGCATGAATCACTCCTGAGTTCCCCACAATGCTGTCCAGCGTGTACCGGGTGGAGCGGAGTGACATGAGTTCCTGCTCATAGTGTTCCACTTTGGATTCGAGGAGGGAAAGCTTCCTTGCAAGCTTGCCGACATCCTCGACATCCTTAAACATGACCTGACCAAACACCGAAATGACTTTACCGTCTTCTTTGATTGGGATGCGCTGAACCACCATGCGTTGTCCCTTGATATGATGGGTTTTATTGATCTCCGGTTTGCCGGTTTTGGCCACAATATGCATCCGCGTATTTTCAATGACCTCCGTGCAATGCTTCCCGATTTGAGCCTCGGGATCAATTCCCAGGAATTCGCCATAGGGCTTATTGAAATGGGTCACAAACCCATCCGCGTCGGTGACCATCACGCCGTTATGGATGCTGTCCAGAATACGTCTAAACGCAGCCAGGTCTTGACGCATGCTTTCTGTTTTCTGAAGTCGATCTTCGGGGGTTTTTGCCGTTTCAGGCATGGCCATTCTTCACTCCGATCCTGCCGGTGGTTTCGGAATTCATGTAGCACTTGGGATACATGTATTCAGCATGATACACTTTTCATACTCCATTCCAACGCGCAACACAACCGGAAAAGAGAAAAAAATATTGTAACGGTTCACAGGTTCTGGGTTCAACGTTTCAGGGTTAGGGAAAGTGATAGGATTGAAGCCCTGATCGACTGATACCCCTCTTGAGTTTGCCAAATAACGCTGGATCGGCGTCCATTTCTGGGTCTCCAACGGCGGACCCGGTGAATTCTCAAGCAACATATGACTCCAAGATCGGATTCGTGGGCAAAGCGCAACCTTGAACCTCTGAACGTTTGAACCCGTGAACGGTTACAAAATATTTTTCGGTGATAAAAACCCAAAAAAACACGGTGAATCCCGCCCCCTTTTCCCCACCGACGGACTCAACTCTGTTTGGGGTCCTTTGGCGCAAAACTTGCTCATTCTCATAGTTAGAAGCTGATTCAAATCAATAGAAACCCAGGCCGCGGATAACTGGCCTTGATGAGGCAAAAAAGAAAATTCAGAACCGACCAAAGTTCACGGTCTCGCAAGAAGTCGGAAATCACCATTTTCCGTCATTCCGGCAAAAGCCCCGATGAATACGGGATCTTCGACTGAAATCCAGTATATCGAAATAGTTACAAAGCATCTGGACTTCGGTTTTCACCGGAGTGAAGACTTCCAACAAAACCGACTAAAGTTCGTTCCAAAAGGCGAAAGGGGGAGAAATGGATATCAGCGAACCGGAGATCCGGCGTGACGGCATCTTATTTCTGGAAGATACCCACTTTAACACCGATAACGTTTGCATTGTGACCGGTTCGGGCAGCGGTATCGGCAGAGCGACCGCCGTCGCGGCGGCCGCAAATCAATTGATGACCGTGGGTCTGGATATCAATGAGGGGGAGGGAAAAAGAACACAGGAAATGGCCCGGAAAATGGGGGGACAGATGATCTTCATCAAAACGGACCTCTCTCGAGATGCGGATATTGAACATGCCGTGAAAGAGGCGGCCAAGATCGGCACCGTAAAATATTTGGTCAATATCGCCGGGATTCAGCACATCAATTCCATAGAAAACTTCCCCATGGAGACCTACGATTTCATGCAACGGATCATGTTGAGGGCTCCCTTCTACCTCTCCAAGTTGGCGATACCATACATGAGAAAAAGCAGCGATGGAACAGGCGTCATCGGCAACATGGCCTCCATACATGCGCACATCTGCACACTGAACAAGCCGGTCTACAACATAACGAAGTTCGGTTTGCGAGCATTGAGCCAGTCCATTTCGGCGGAGGGAGAAGGAAAGATTCGCTCGTTCACGGTAAGCACCGGTTTTGTAAAAACGGCCCTCGCCTTAAACCAGATTCCCGCCCAGGCCGAACAACGGAGCATATCCTCCGAAGCCGTGGTTCGGGATGTCATGATGGGACACTCCCGTATCAAAGAGATGATGTCTCCCATTGAAGTGGCGAACCTTTTTATCTTCGGATTTTCCCGGTTTGCCAGATATCTGATCGGCGGTGATCTGCTGTTTGACGGCGGCATTGTGCGAACCTATGCCGATAAAAAAGCCGAGTAGCAAGGCCACCCATTATTACCGATCTTCCTATGGCCCGGTTTATGGCCTTGACCCATTGAACCGCAAAATGTTAGAAGCGTTGCATGGCTCGACAGTGACCACTGGCCCCATGATTCATAACGCTTTGGATGAGGAAAACAATAATGCCGAAGCAAGACGTGAAGTTTCTTTGTGGTGAGGGTGCCGTTGATTTAATGCTCCCTGATTCGGTGCCGGTCCTGCAGATGAAAGAGCTTTACGACCTACCCGATCCTAAAAGTGCGGTTTACGAGGCACTGGCCGAACCCACGGAAAGCCCCCCGCTAGGGAAAATGGCTCTCGGAAGAAAGAGCGCCTGTGTGGTGATATCGGATTTTACCCGCCCCGTACCCAATAAAATCATCCTCCCCCCCTTACTCTCGGTTCTCGAATCGGCCGGCCTCAGCAAAAAAAATATCACGATCCTGATCGCCACCGGCATGCACCGGCCCAATTTGGGTGAGGAACTGGAAGCCTTGGTGGGTCGGGAAATCATGGCGAATTATCCCATCGTGAATCATTACTGCCGTAAACCGGAGGAATACCGCAAGGTCGACGAAATAGATGGTGCACCCATTGAGGTCAACCAACACTATCTCGATGCGGATCTCAAGATTCTAACCGGGCTGATCGAACCGCATTTTTACGCAGGCTATTCAGGGGGTGGTAAGGCGATCCTGCCGGGGATTTCCAGCTTTGAAACCATGAAATTCATGCACTCCTACAAAATGATCGATCATCCCAAGGTGACCAACTGTGTCCTTGAGGGCAACCCATTCCATGAGTATGTAATTCGCGTAACGGAGCTGGTGGGGGCCGATTTTGTCTTAAACGTGGTCATCAACAAGGAACGACAAATTGCCGGCGTGTTTGCAGGGCATTACGATCATGCCCATCTGGCGGGCTGCCAAATGGTTTACGACCATTCGGTGGTTCGCCTGGAAGAACCTGTGGACATGGTCATCACGTCAGGCGGCGGGTACCCGCTGGACGCGACCTTCTACCAGGTCAGCAAGGCCTTGATCTGCGCAAAAGACATCCTGAGGAGAGGAGGCACCATCGTGGTTGCCTGCGAATGCCGCGAAGGCTTGGGAAGTCCTGAATTCTGCGGGATCATCCATTCGGTCTGCAGCCCTCAAGAGTTTTTTGCCGGCTACTGTGACCCGAAAGACCTTGTCATCGACCAGTGGTGTGCACAGAACATCTATCAGGCTTTGGACCATGCAGGAAAGATTTTCATTTATTCTCCCGGTCTTGCTCATGATGCTTTAAGAAACACCGGCGCAATCAGGATCGAAAATATACAACAAACAGTAAACGACTTGTTAAACGCTCACCCCAAGACGGTCGCCGTACCCGATGGACCTTACGTCGTCGGCGTCGTTCAAAAACCTTTAAATGGTTGAGGCGTGCATTCGTGTGGTTTTCCCTGAGGAATGTTCCGAAGTTATGAATTGAAAATCAAAAACGCTGTGCCTCGTCATGGACCCATTTGGCTGACGAGTGGTTCCCATTTGACAATTTAACGATTAACAAATTAACCCATCAACGAAGCCTAATGTCCGAATCCGTGCAGATCATCTTGGGTATCATTTTCCTGGTCGGCGTTTACGCCTTGACCCGGTATGGGATCGTTTGGCGAATGAAACGCGCGGGCGCCTTCTTGTTAAAAGATTTAGAAAGAAGAGGCGCCGTTGACCCTGAGTCTGCAGTGCAACTCCCCTATGCCAAGAAAAGTTTTTTAAGAATTGGGATGCGGGATTTTAGACCCAAAGCCCTGGAATCTCTTGTTCAGAGTGGTATTGTGGGAAAAACCGAAGGCGGCGAATATTTCCTTAAGAAGAGACCGGAGGAGCTGACACTGTGATCTGCCGTATAGGTGCAATGTCCGGATCACAGCGTCTGCTTAATGAAAGGAGGTGGTAATGGACCCATGTTCTTATTTGAAGTGAAGTGCTTTTTTTACCACAAAAATTGAAAAGGAGGACAGCAAATGAAAAAGTTTGGAGTGGTTATTCTGGCCGTGATGGTCGCGGCTGCCTTTATCGTGACGGTCACGACGGATTCGCATGCGCAAAAGAAAAAAATCGAGAAGTTCGCGGTGGATAAAAGAGCGGAACAATGGAAGGACAAAAAATGGACAACCTCGGATAAGAAAATCCGCTGGCGCATGAGCGACCCCTGGGGCGGACTGAACTTTCACGACATTTCCATTCATTTCGCCGACAGCGTGAGGGCTGCGAGTGGTGGAAGGCTGGATATCAAAGTCTTCCCCACGGGCGCCATCGTGCCCGCCATGGAAATCTTTGATGCCACGGCAAAAGGAACCTTGGATTGCTTTCACTCCTGGCCGGGATACTGGAAGGGCAAAAACGAGGCCTTTGTGGCTTTTGCCTCGGTGCCGTTCGGCCTTGACAATGAAGGCTACAACATTTGGTACTACGAACGCGGCGGAAAAGAGATGCTGGATGAACTCTATGGCCGTTACGGTTTGGTGCCCTTTTTCTGCGCAAATGTGGGCCAGGAATTGGGGCTCCACTCTAATAAGCGGGCGACCAAGATGGCCGACTTTCAAGGGATGAAAATCAGAACCCCCGGCTGGTACATGGACATTTTGACCCTGCTTGGTGCCTCGGTCACCCCCCTTCCGGGCAGTGAGATCTACCTTGCTCTGGAAAGGGGTATCATCGATGCCTGCGAGTTCAGCTCGCCGGCGGCAAACTATCCCCAAGGGTTTCATGAAATCACCAAGTACGTGATTGAGCCGGGAGTGCATCAGCCTTCGTGCCAGTTTGACGTGGTGATTAACAAAAAGAAATGGGATGAACTCCCGGAAGACCTGAAAGCCATTGTGGAGATCTGCGCCACGGAAACCCAGCTCTGGGCCAATGCGTGGCAGGAAAACCTCAATATCGAGGCCATCAAACGAATGGGAGAAAAGGTGGAATTCGTAATGATGGAAGATGAAGCCATCATCGAATTTGCGAAGACGTCCTATAAATACCTCGAAGATCTCAAGGCAAAGGACCCGGATGTGAAGAAGGTCCTGGACTCCCAGGAAGATTTTAAGAAGGCGTTCGCACCCTGGAGAGAGATGCGGAGCCGTCTTGCGCCTTATCCATATGAGATGTACATTCAAGGTAAAATGATGCAGTAATTTACCCTCCACCTGCCCCGGCGAATGGAAGGTCGCCGGGGCAAACCTCCGGATTTGGAAAGGTAACGTGTCATGAAAAAATTCGTCCACGCTGTGGATGCGTTTAACAAATTCGTCGGCAGATGGTTTTGTTTGTTGATTCTTCCCCTTATCTTCGTTGTGATGTATGAGGTCGTCTTAAGAAGACTCTTCAATCGACCGACTACTTGGGCGTTTGAAATGACTGTCTATCTCTATGGCGCGCACTACATGTTCGGCATGGGTGTCACGTACCTCTTTGATCGCCACGTGCGTATTGATATCATCGCGCTTCAGTTCCCCCAAAAAGTCCAACTCTGGCTCCGTATCCTGACATTCATACTTATTTTTCTGCCGTTTGTGGGGGCTCTGACCTATGCTTCCATATCCTACGCCGCCCATTCCTGGGCCGTCTGGGAGCACAGCTGGAGTGCCTGGAAACCGCCCTTGTATCCCTATAAGACGGTCATGCCGGTCACACTCTTCCTATTACTTATTCAAGGGGTTGCCACCTTCATTCGTGATATCTATAAGCTCAAGGGAGAAGACATATGAATCCTGAGACCTTAGCCCTCATAATGTTCGGGACCCTGTTTATCACACTGTTTTTGGGTCATCCTCTGGCGTTTTCACTCGGTATTCTGGCGGTGGTGTTCGGCCTCATCGGTTGGGGCGGGTCTCCTGATTTGGTCTTCGGCCTTCTCGCCAACAGGGCTTATGGGGTTATGGAGGAGTATGTGCTTGTTGCGGTGCCCCTCTTCATCTTCATGGCGCAGATGCTGGATGCCTCCGGCATTGCGGAAAAACTCTTCCATGCCATGCATGTCGTGTTGGGACCCATTCGAGGGGGGCTGGGCCTGGCAGTCATTTTCGCTTGCACCATCTTTGCCGCCTCAGCCGGGGTGGTGGGTGCGACCGAAGTGGCCATTGGTTTGCTCGCAGCGCCTGCTCTGATGAAGCGAGGATACGACATTCCATTGACTGCCGGGTGCATCTGCGCCGGCGGAACGCTGGGGATCATTATTCCACCCAGCATCATGCTGGTGGTTTACGGCAGCCTGGCGGCGATGTCCGTAGGCCAGCTTTTTGCCGCAGCCGCTGCGCCGGGGCTTCTCCTTTCGGTCCTTTACATGGCCTACATCGCCACCCGGTGCGGGCTTAACCCCTCGCTGGGACCCCCGCTTCCGAAGGAAGAGAGAATATACACATGGGGCCAAAAGTTGATAATGATATGCACCTCACTTTTCCCTCCCGTCGCCCTGGTATTCATGGTTTTAGGGAGTATCGTTTTTGGGGTGGCCACTCCGACGGAGGCAGCCGGCATGGGTTGCACAGGGGCACTGCTGCTCGCCGCCGGCTACCGCAAGCTCACATGGACGGCCGTTAGGGAGGCTGCGCATGCGTGCCTGCTCACCACCTCTATGGTCATGACGCTCTTCCTGGGTGGAAATGCCTTTCAAGCCATCTTCATGGGCCTCGGGGGTGGCGATGCCATCACCAACATCCTTTTAGGCCTTGAAGTGAGTCCGTATGTGGTGCTCTTTATCATGATGGGATGCGTCTTTTTTCTGGGGATGTTCATTGATTGGTTGGGAATCCTCCTCATCATCATTCCCATCTTTACGCCCATAACCATGGAACTGGGTTTTCATCAACTTTGGTTTGCCACACTCATCTGTGTGAACCTGCAGATGGCCTTTTTGACGCCGCCTTTCGGTTACTCGCTCTTTTATCTCCGCGGCATTGCGCCTCCTGAAATGACAATAATCCATATCTACAAGGGGGTGGTGCCGTTTATCTGCCTGCAATGGGTCGGTCTGATTTTATGCATCGTTTTTCCCGATTTCGTCCTCTGGATACCAAGGACATTTTTCGGTGCCGGTGCAGTGGGGTAGCCATTCTGCGAAACCGGATACAGTGTACTCGGGGACATTCCGGCTCATCAGCGGGATGGAGCAGGCCAGGGCCTTCGAGCGGGGCCTGACCGGGCTCACAAGGGCACCTTTTTTCGCCCATAACAATGTCGCTATGATGACGAACTTTGCCGGAAATTTTATGGCAAGATACCCCCTATAAAGAGGAAATTTTCAAATGAGCGACTCACTCCCTTTGCAACGTGTGGCTGTAATCGGAACCGGCATTCTGGGCACTCAGATTGCAATGCTTTCCGCATACACGGGCTACCATGTAAAAGTTTTTGATTCCAAGGCCGGCGCTTTCCGGGAAACGTTTGAAAGAATCCGGGCAGACCTTGAAGGTAAGGGCATCGATCCTTTTATCCCCTGGAAACACTGGGACCAATGCGCAAAAAGCGTCGAGCAACGGACAGACTTGGGGGAAACAGTAAAAGCGGCTGAGCTGATTATTGAAGCCGTCCCGGAAAACCTCGACCTGAAAAAAAAGGTTTTCAGGGAGCTTGGTGAAAAGGCACCCGCGGGGGCAATCTTTGCAACCAACAGTTCCTCGATTCCGGTATCCCGCCTTGAAGCGAGCAGTGGACGCCCGGAGTATTGCCTGAACATCCATTTTTATTTTCCGCTGCAGGGCACCAACATGGTGGACATCATGGGAGGGACGCGGACCTCGCCCGAGGTATTGGAAAAGGGCAAAGCCTGGATTCGTTCCCTTCGCTTTATTCCGCTCACCGTCAACAAAGAACTCCTGGGTTTTTGCTTCAATCGTGTCTGGCGGGCGATCAAGAGAGAAACGCTTTACATGTGGGGCAATGGGTTCGTGAATTTCAGGGATATCGATCGCGCCTGGATGGTTTTTACGGGAATGCGGGAAGGACCCTTTGCACTGATGGACAAGGTGGGACTGGACGTGGTCCATGACATTGAGATGGTTTATTACAACGATTCGAAGGACCCCAAAGACATTCCGCCGGACGCGCTGAAGAAAAAAATGCAAAAAGGAGAATTGGGAGTCAAAAGCGGCAAGGGGTTCTACACTTACCCGGACCCGGAATATCTCGATCCCGATTTCTTGGACCCCTCGCGGTGAACTCCGCCGTTTACGAAACCCGGGAATCGAACACAACGCATCCAAACGCTTCAATACCGGAACCGCGGCGTTTTCACCTTTTTTTCTCTGAGGTTCCGCCCAGTTCCCCCCTTCTATATTCGCACTTGAATGAGTAAGTTTTTTCCTATAGAAGATCCTCTGGCCACATGAATCTTCAGGAAAATCATGGAAGCATGCGTCTGCGCTCGTGTGCCTAAAACCGGTCACAACTGACTGAAGTGTCCAATTAAACCATCCTTGACATAATAGCCGGATGAAATCTTTTAGAAAAATAAACCGCTTCACCCAAACAATCACCAGGAATGCCGTGATGTTGTCTCTCGCGATGGGTTTTGCGATGCAGTTTCCCCGGTCGGCTGCATCATCGTGGCTCATCAGCCCCACGAAATTCCATGCCTCGGTTCATGGTCAAAATTCCTGCCGGGACTGTCATGAAGATGTTGACCAGGATTTTCACCCGAACCCGAATGACATCAACAAAAGCGCGGATGATTTCTTTCATGTGGATTCGTGTTTATTTTGTCATGATAATATTTCAGACGACCTGGATCAGGGTGTCCATGGCGCCCTGAAAATCGAGAACACCGGAGAATACACGAATTGTCTCAAATGCCACGACCCCCACTACCAGCCGCCTATCCAAGAGGAGGCGGACCTTTTCGATTCTGCGGTACCGCGCCACGAGCAATGCGGTGCCTGCCACATCCCCCGGTCGAAACTCCCGCCGTGGTCGCCGGAAGATCAAGCTTGTATGAGCTGCCATGAATATCTCGATCCGGATGATGTTGAGGCGGGCGAAAAAATGAAGGCGGTCTGTTTTCACTGTCATGCGGACGAGGGGAGCGCGGCGCAGGAATTGACCGGGAAAAAGGCCCCTCTGATTGATCCGGATGCATACGACGCGACATCCCACGCCGATGTCACCTGCACGATCTGTCACCCTCAGGCCGTGGGTCCCAAACACGGCATGCAGATGCCCGGAGACTGCGGGCGGTGCCACCTATTCCATGATGAAAAGGTGGCCCACGATCTCCATGCCCTCGTGTCTTGCGAAGCCTGCCACCTGAGCGACGTTCAACCTTTCCGGGCGTCCCACTCCACGCGCATCCTGTGGAAAAGTGAAGCAAAAGCGGGTGAGATCTCCGGGATACATGACATGGTGAGCACTTATGATGACGACGCCTGTCGGCGCTGTCACAGGGCCGGCAACGGGATGGGTGCTGCCGCGATGATCCTGCCCGCCAAAAGCATCCTGTGCATGCCGTGTCATGCAGCAACTTTTTCCGTCGGAGATCCTACGACGTTGGTTTCACTTGGAATATTCATTGTCGGCATGGCATTGATCTTTTCCACCATTTTATCCGGGTCTGTGGCCGGCAAAACAGCCGGAGGTGTGTGGCGCAACATGCTCAAGGCGCTCGAGCAAGCTGTGAAAACGGTTTTTTCTTCAAAATTCATCCGCGTTTTCAAAGTTTTGTTGCTGGATGTTCTTTTCCAGAGACGCTTGTACCGTCAATCGTTACGGCGGTGGCTCATTCACAGTCTCATTTTTTACCCGTTTGTCCTTCGCTTCACATGGGGCTTTTTGGGTCTGCTGGGTTCCCTCTGGAAGCCGGACTGGGCTCTTGTTTGGCCCATGCTGAACAAGAATCACCCGCTCACCGCGTTTGTATTTGATCTGACCGGAATCATGATTATTCTTGGATTGGCGTTTGCTTTTGTCCGAGGCAGGGGGACGCATGCTCCCGGCCTGCCAAAACAGGATCGCATCGCCCTGGCGCTCATCGCCGGGATTGTGGTGATCGGCTATGCGCTGGAAGGAATGCGTATCGCCATGACAGGCGGCCCGGACGGTTCCGCTTACGCGTTTTTGGGGTATGCCGTCAGCCGGCTGTTCATCGGAGCCACTTCATTGGCTGAAACCTACGGATATATGTGGTATCTCCATGCCGCTCTCAGTGGAGTCATGGTGGCGTATATACCCTTTAGCCGGTTGTTGCATATCATCATTGCCCCGGTTGTTCTCGCCATGAATGAGGTCATGGCGAACGGGCACAAGCACGACGTATAATTGCTTCGAGTACCCGCGATCTTCAACATGCGACACGGATTGTCAGAGTACGCAAACGTATATTTGAGGAGCGAATGATGGATGAAAACATAAGACAGGCATTGATCGATATCGTGGGCGAGGACAATTACACGGAAAATCTCATTGATATGGTTTCTTTCTCTTATGATGCCTCGGAGCATTCGCACAGACCCGCTTGCGGCGTATGGCCTTCAGCAGCGCGGCAGGTGGCGGAGGTCCTCAAGGTCGCAAACCGTGAACGCATACCGGTCATTCCC
>Ga0207796_1000347_pt1 | contig 19053 bp, 15 predicted proteins | sample Pon1CUnioCityCA_6_FD_187274 | JGI IMG/M metagenome (GOLD analysis project Ga0207796, IMG submission 187274) | Marine sediment microbial community from Union City, CA, USA - Pond 1C Sediment 1 (SPAdes) | ecosystem: Environmental > Aquatic > Marine > Intertidal zone > Salt pond sediment ...
CTCCGCTTCTCGCTCCTGCCAACATTGGCGAAGGGCCAGCTCACGTCCAGTAGCTCGCCGCTCAATGGGCTTGAGGGTCCGCACCTCCTCCCCCTCACGTGGTGGGCGCACAGTGACGACCTCACCCAACTGAGTGCCGCGAACCGTCTTGACTAAGGCGAAGTCCCCGGGGCGTAGATCGTCGACCTTACTGGCGTCAAAATGATAGATCTTTCCCGATGGCTGAAAGCGGACACCCGCAATCAGCTCGTCACTTAGCATCGAAAGCGTTGATTCACCGTGCGACACACTCATTACACGACCTCAAGGTCTTTCGTAAGACAAGCGACCGTCGTCCGTCGCATAGTCGGAGGGATGAAGCGCGGCGTCGTACGACGGAGGCTTGACCAGCTTATCGAGATTCCAGAGCAAGGGTTCGTATCGATCGTAGGCAGCCACCTCGCAATCCTGGTCCATTTTGATGCCATCGAAGGGACACGCCTCCACGCAGAGGCCGCACGCCTAACTCACAGTTCTTAGCCGGGGATAGGCTGGGGACTATTCGCAGCAATGTACCATACTTACCAAAGCGCACCACCAAGTATTCTACAACGCTTTCGGAAAATGGGCAAACGGGTTCTCCCCCTGACCCCAAGTGCCGGGGGGTACCACGGGAGAAAGACCACCGGCTGACCACGTCCTGCTCTCGCTCCTTCAATTACAATGATGGCTGTTTGACAAATTGTGGGGGGCGTGCTAGAATCGTGCGGGCCAGTCGCTCCTGTAGCTCACAGACGACGGTGACCGGGAGCGCGCGACAGGTTCACGACAAGGAAGTAGAGGCATGCAAGCTACCCGAGAACGCATACTCAATATCCTCAAGGAACGCGGACAAGCCACGGTCAAGGAATTGAGCAGAACGCTGGACCTGACCACGGTCACTATCCGCCACCATCTCGACACCCTGCGCAGAGAGAAACTGGTAGCGGCGCCCACCGTCCGCCACCGCAAGGTGCCCGGCCGGCCTCAGCACGTGTACGCGCTGACAGAGGAAGCCAGTGACTACTTCCCCAAGAAGTACGAGCGCCTGGCCCACCTGTTGCTTGTGGAGATGCGCAAATACGTCTCACAGAGCGAACTGGAAGAGATTATGCTATGCATCGGGAGGGGTATGGCCAGTGCGGCGGTCATCCCGCCAGACGCTGATTTCGAGGAACGCCTCACCATCGCCGTCGACTTCATGGACAGACGAGGGTATATGGCGTACTGGGAGAAGGGCGACGATAGCAACTATTTGATTCACGTAGCCAACTGTCCGTATGAGAGCGTGGCTCAGCAGCACAGCGAGGTGTGCAAGATCGACCAAACGCTTCTGATAGAGCTGCTGGGGCCTACGCTGGCGGACATCGGCCGAATCTCCGAACCACCGCATCACTGCACCTACGTCATCCGCCCCAGTCACGATTAGCTCGCAGGCCTGCACTACCTGCCCCTGTGGCCCTACGCGCCCCAAAGGGACAGAGTGACGCCAGTGGTGTGCGCGTCTCATCAGCTCCGGAGAGTACCATGACCCTGAAGACAACCCTGGTTTATCCAGGCATTGCCGGGCAAGGCTTTGAATCTCTCAGGCAAGGCATGGAGGCCGGCTGGATCTCTCATGGCCTGGCCCGCCTCAGCGCCGCTGCCAAGGCTGAAGGGTTCAGCGTGGATCTGATTGACCTCCGCGCTCTTTCGAGTTGGGATCACTTCCGAGCGGTGTTGGCACAGCGGGATCCCGATGTGGTAGGCGTGACGATGATGAGCGTGGACTACAACCCGGCCAAGAAAGCAATCGCCATCGCCAAGGGCGTCAAACCAGAGCTGATCACCGTCATCGGAGGGCCACACGTCACCATCGCTTTGGAGGATGCACTCCAGATTCCGCACGTAGACTATCTCCTGATCCGTGAGGGAGAAGTGACGTTTCCGCATCTCCTGCGCCTGATCGCCGATGGTGCACCGCCGCCTCACCGCGTTCTTCGCGGCGAGCCCCCCGACCTCGATGCCATTCCCTTCGCCGACCGCGAGCTCTTTCTCGATGAGTGGAAGAAGTGGGGCTACGACCTGGTCTCACCGGAGGTCCCGTTCGTGCCCGAGCTTCCACCCCCATTTGTCACGATTATCGCCGGCCGTGGCTGTCTCTACAATTGCGCCTTCTGCAAGCCGGGTGAGGACTACCTGTTCGGCAAGCGCACCCGCCGGCGCAGTGTGGGCAACGTCATCGCGGAGTTGCACCAGCTCGTCAACCGATACGACATAGCCTCGTTCATGTTCCACGATGATTGCCTGACCGAGGACCGCCCATGGGTGACAGGGTTCAGCCAGCGTTACGTCGGCGAGGGTTTCACCATGCCCTTCTTCTGTCAGAGCCGAGCCGACATCATCGTCAAACATGAGGACATGGTGGCTCGCATGGCCGAGGCCGGACTGCGAGGCTACTTCATCGGCTTCGAGAGCGGCAACAACCGAGTCTTGAATTTCATTCGCAAGGGCACAACCGCAGAGCAGAACCTAGAGGCGGCGCGCATCTGCCGCAAGTACGGCATCAAGATCTGGGCCAACTATATGATGGGGTTACCGACGGAGACCAAAGAGGAAGTCATGGACACGGTCCGACTGATGAAAGAGATCGACCCGGACTATTACAGTCCTGCATTCTTCACGCCGCATCCAGGCACAACGCTTTACAACTACGCCGTGCAACACGACTTGAGCCGCATCACGGACTACGATTCCTACCGACGGAATCCCACGGAGCCGAAGATCAGAGGACAGGACTACGACTTCCTGAAGTGGGCCATGGCAGAGAGCCAGCGGCGCAAGCCGATCAATGCCCTCACACGATGGGCGAATCACCACTGGGAGCGAGCCCAGCGGGTCACCCCGCAGAAGGTGGCACGAAAAGCTGCTTCATTTCTCCAAATCAATGGTCAGGAGCCGGGCCCGACCAACGGCAGCTAGACCGCAAGCGCCGACCTTCCGCGCTTCAAGGATTGGACATCACGGCTTGTGCTCTAGATCTCACGTCAGCAAGAGCGAGGATACCCCATGAGACGAGAAACGATTGAAGCTGCACTCCGAGCCAGCAAGGCCGACTACACCGAGATCCGCATTGAGGAGAGCGAGTCGACCCGTGTCGCCTTCCGCGGGCCCGATTTAGAGACCGCCGACGTGGTACTAGATCGCGGGGGTTTCGTGCGATGTCTGGTCCACGGCGGCGGGTGGGGCATCGCCACCTTCAACGACGTGAGCGACCTTAAGCAGCGTATAGAACAGGCCTACGAAGGGGCGCGCGCGATTCAGGCCGAACCGATTGAACTGGCCGACATCCCTGTCTCCGAAGAGGACGTCAAGGTCCCGTTGGATAACGACTTCCGCCACATCGGCTTGACGGAGAAGAAATCCTTGGCCGAGGCGTACAACGACACGCTGCTCACGTTTGATGCTCGCATCGTGGACACGCATACCTCCTACGTCGACACCTTCAAGCGCGTCGTGTTTGCCAACTCTGAAGGCACCTACTTCGCTGAGGAGCGCCCCATGATCAATGTAGCCTTCAGCGCCGTGGCCCGCGAGGACGGTGACGTACAAAGAGCCTTTGAGGCGATATCCAAGGTCGCTGGCTTCGACGCCGTCAGGGACCATCACGCCTTGGTGGAGACGGTGGCCCAACGTGCCGTCGACCTTCTCTCGGCACCGGCGGTGGAGGGCAGGCGCTACCCGGTGATCTGTAACCCGAGAATGGCCGGCGTCTTCGCCCACGAGGCCTTCGGCCATCTCTCCGAGGCGGACTTCGTCTATGAGAACCCCCAGGCGCAGAAGATGATGGTCCTCGGGCGTCGGTTCGGCCGCGACATCCTGACCATCGCGGATGACGGGTCGATAGCCGGACTGCGAGGCACCCACAAGTACGATGACGAGGGCACGCCCACCGGGCGGACCGACCTGATCAAGGACGGCGTGCTGGTTGGGCGGCTTCACTCCCGCGAGACGGCGGCGAAGATGGACGAGGAGCCAACGGGCAACGGGCGGGCCACGGGCTATCGCCATCCTCCCATCGTGCGTATGACGAACACCTTCATTGAAGGTGGCGAGACGTCGTTCGAGGACATGATCAGCGATATCGAGCTGGGCGTCTACGCGTGTGACGCCTTCGGTGGGCAGACAGCTCTCGAAAACTTCTCGTTCTCCGCCGCGTACGGCTATATGATCCGAAACGGAGAGATCGCCGAGTTGGTGCGCGACGTGGTGCTCAGCGGAAACCTGTTCGTCACGCTGCAGCACATCGACGCCGTTGGGGACGACTTCCAGTGGGCGGAGTGGGGACGCTGCGGAAAGGGGCAAGGCGGCCTGACGGTGTCGATGGGCGCCCCCCACGTGCGGATCCAGGACGTCCTGATCGGCGGCGAATGAATCCTGAGCCAGGAGGTAGTATGCTAGATCGTCTGATGCAGAGCGCCGAGCAGGCCGAGGTATTTGAGATCAGCAGCGAGGCCACGAAGATCGGCTTCACGGCCAACAGATTGAAGTCCTTCGAGGTAGAGGAGACCCAGGGCATGGCCGCCCGGGTATTGGTGGACGGCAAGCTAGGCTTCGCCGCGTCCAGCGACATCACAGCGGTGGATAAGCTGGTCCAGAACGTGCTCGAATCCGCTCGCTATGGTGACCAGGTCGCACTCCGCTTTCCCGAGCCACAGCCCGGCCCAACCGTTCAGGTCTACGATGCCCAATTGGCCACCCTCTCGACAGATCGGCTGATTGAGATGGGCGAGGAGATGATCGAGATCGTACGCGAAGCCGACGAGCAAGCAAGCGTCAGCATCGATCTGACCCGGCGCGTGCGACAGACCACTGTCCGCAACAGCCGGGGCGTCGAAACCGTGGCGAAGAAGGCACCGCTGTCCATCATGCTCCAGGTAGAGCGGGTGCGCGGGGACGACGTGGTCACCCTGTTTGAGTACTTCACCACAGCCACCCTGGATCGATCCTACCGGCGCTTCGTCCGCCGGATCGCAGAGAAGCTTCGTCTAGCGCGCCGTGCAGCCAGCCTCAGCTCGGGCCGTATGCCGGTGTTGTTCTCGCCCAACGGCGCCCCCGTGCTCGGCCTGCCCATCATCCACGGACTGAACGGCAAGAACGTCTACCGCGGCATCTCCCCGATGGCGGGTCAGGAGGGCGAACGGCTCTTCGACGAGAGACTGACTGTGGTGGACGACCCCACCCTGGATGGCCGACCGGGCAGCAGCTCCCACGACGATGAGGGCGTGCCTCGCCAACGGAACGTGCTCATCGATCAGGGGCGCCTGACGGGCTTCATCTACGACCTGAAGACCGCGGCCCTGGCCGGAACCGAGCCCACGGGCAACGGCGAAAGAGGTCTGTTCTCCCCACCTTCGCCGGCCTTCTCAAACATTATCGTCGAGGCCGGCGAGCTGTCCGTGGATGAGATTGTCGCCGGGATCGATGAGGGGTTGCTGGTGGAGTCGCCACTGGGCCTGGGTCAGGGCAACGTGATCAGCGGCGCCTTCTCCAACAACCTGAGCCTGGCCTTCAAGATCGAGGGCGGTAAGATCTTGGGGCGCGTGAAGGATGTCTCAGTCGCGGGGAACATCTACCAAGACATGCAGCACATTGAGGCCCTTAGCAGCGAATCGGAGTGGGTGTACGGCGGCATCCAACTGCCCTACATGCTGCTGCCGGAGCTGAATGTGGTCACCAGAGACTGAGTGGCCCCTTCACAACGGTCGTGGTGAGTCCGTGCCCGATAACCAGTGTGGCATTGCATGCCCCTCTCTGGCGGTCAGCCCTTCAGACTGGGCCAATTCTCCCGCGACTGCCAAGAACAGAAGCCGAATTCGTCAGACGACCGACACACACTCGCGGTCCTGGTGGTAACGCCCACTCGACGAACAGCGTAGGGCACAGACAGTTCTCAGGACCTCTTTTGCGACGCCCCGTTGGCCCCGGCGTCAAGCTCCGTAAGGACCATCTCCACCGCACGCGGGATGGCCTCCACCACCGCGGAGGTACACACCTCGCCGAAGGTCCATATGTCCTCCACCTCGACAGCGACAATGACGAAGTTCTCGTCGTCAGGCAACGTCATACCCATCCCCCTACCCAGGGCTAGCGACCCTCGCAGCGACAGGTCGTGTGACGAGCCTGCGTGGAGCGACAATCGGAAGTCCTGCGGGGACAGTCGGCGAACCATCCCAGGCTCGCCGTCGGGGGTCTGAATGGCGTCCACCATAATGACGCGTTCATATCCTCCGATGACATCCAAGATGCGCAGTCCCCCCACACTTGCCTCGCTGAAGTCAACCTGCTCTTGTTGGAAGCGGTCAGCTACCTCGCGGACGACATAGATACCGACGCCGTCATCGCATAGAATCGTATTGCCCATCCCCAGCACTAACGTCTTCAAGATAACAATCCTCTCATCAGCATCATCAGTAACCGTGCAACGTGGTCAAGCAGCCCCTGACTGGCAGTCTGTCCACGTCGCTTGACCAAAGCCGCGGTCGCCCCATTTCTGCCACCAAGACATAGAATCCTCCGGCGCTCAGGGTGTGCCAGCGCTCAAAAAGGTAGACTGAACACCAGCAGGCTCCTACATCAGACCTGCCTGCCAGTGAACAGCCTACCTTTCAGCCACACCAATGGCGACTAGGCCCGTACCTCACCCGAACGGGCGAGAAACAGCCCGACGCTTCCCCTCGGCGACGCAGTTTAACCTCGAGACGGTCGCCGGTCAGCGTGCACCAACCTAGTCCAGATTCTGTTCCAGTACCTCTATGATCTCGCCCCTACCGTCACGAATGCGCAACTGCAAGGGTGTCTGGCCCGGGAGAGTGTGTGTCGCGCAGCCTAGACACGGGTCGTAGGAACGGAAAGCCATCTCCACCTTGTTCAGGATGCCCTCGCGAACCTCACCATTGTGGATGAACGCCTTGGCTGCCTTCTTGATGGAGATCGACATGGGCGCGTAGTTGTTCGTCGTGCCGACGACCAAGTTACACTTCTCCACGATACCGTTCTCATCCGTGATGTAATGATGGGTCAGCGTACCCCGCGGGGCTTCGACAATGCCTACCCCCTCGTCCGGCACCTCGGTGGGTATCACTCGCACCTCGGGATCCGTGACCCGCGGGTCGGTAGCCAACTCCACCACCCGCTCGGCAGCGTAGAGCAGCTCAATCAGTCGAGCCCAGTGGGTCGCCAACGTACCGTGGACCGGCTTGCCACCGAGCGTCTCATAGAACTCCTCGTAGGCCTCCTGGGCCTTCGGGGTGGCCATGCCGTCGGCCGCGTTTAGCCGAGAGAGGGGCGTGGCCTGATACACCCCACTTTCCATCCCGGTGGTGAAGCCTTTCCACCCCACGTCCTTGAGGTAGGGGAACTTGAGATACGTCCAAGGCTCGACATGCTCGGCAACCACGTCCAGATACTCGTCCGGGGCGTACTTAACGAACTCGTTGCCCTCGGGATCCACGACGCGCACCTTCCCGTCGTAGAAGTTGACGTTGTTGTCCTCGTCGACTAGCCCCATGTAGTACATCGGTGTGGTGAAGGCATCGGACAGTATCATGTCGCGGTATTCATCGTTGCCCAGCACCACATCGTGGAAGAGCTGGAGGCCAAATAGGCCAAACTCCACCAAATCATGGCCCCACGCTTCAATCTGGGCCCGCTCCTCCTCGTCGATGGCCTTGCTCATCCCGCCGGGAAGGGCACTGATGGGATGGATTGTCTTCCCCCCCAACATGCCGACAATGTCCATGGCCTTCCCACGAGACTCAATCACGGTGGTTCCCGTCTCCACGCCCACCTTATGGATCAGGCCCAATATGTTGCGTTCAGCTGGAGCCGCCTCCGGCCCAACCACGAAGTCAGGAGCGGCCAAGATGTAGAAGTGGACCGTGTGGTCGGCCACGTAGAACGCGGAGTACAGGAGTTCCCGGAGCAGCTTACCGGCCGGCGGCACCTCTACGTGGTAGACAGCGTCGCACGCCTTGGCCGACGCCATGAGATGCGCCTCCGGACAGACGCCACAGATGCGCGGCGTGATCCGCGGGAGCTCCTCCACTGGACGCCCCTCGGAGAACTTCTCAAACCCTCGGAGCTCCGGAACCACCAAATAGGCATTCGCGACGTTACCCTCATCGTCGAGGAAGATGTCGATCTTGCCATGTCCCTCCAGGCGCGTAATGGGATCTATGCTGATTTTCTTCATTCGACTTCCTCCAACTTCCTGCGGTGCAGCATCGAGGCCGGCAGGCCAAACCGATAGAACGTCCCCACCGGATCAACGACCTCGCCCACGATGCGAGCTGCTTCTTCTTCGGTGTCAGCGTCCACGACGGAAGCGACCGCCGAGAGAAGAGCTGCACCCTGATCGACGACATTCGGTGCGGGACCATAGCACCCTCGGCAGGGCATACCCACCTTCATGCACAGAGCGCCACAGCCAGCCCGAGTGGCTGGCCCAGCGCAGATGATGCCCTGATCGAAAAGACAGCGGTCCTCCGGAATGATCTCGTGCGGGCGGTAGAACTTCGTGACCCGCTTCTCCTCCCGGTTATACTCGCATTCGTCACAGACCGTCTTGTCCGGGCTGGCCCCCACGACGCTTCCTTTGGCCGGTAGCTTGCCGCCCAGTATCGCCTCGACAACGGCCCAGATCTGCGGAGCCTGAGGCGGGCAACCGGGCACGAAGTAATCGACATCCTCCACCTGGCCCAACGTCTTGACCGTGTTGTAGAAGTAGGGAATGTCGACCTCGCCCTCGGGTAGTTCGTAGGATGTCTGCGGAAAGAGGCCATCAGGGTTGTCAGTCGAGGGGGTCTCCAGATAGACGCGGTTGAAGATCGACTGCCGGTCGAACATGTTGCCCAACCCTGGGATGCACCCTTCGTGCGCGCACGAACCGAAGGCGACCAGCACCTTCGATTTCTCGCGCAAGAGATGAGCCATCTCCTCGTTCTCGCTGCTGCGGATGGCGCCGTTGAAGAGAACCACATCCATATGCCCCTCAGGCATCGCTTCAACGTCCTTGTACTTAAAGTCCATAGCGCACGGCCAGAACAGAATATCGGCCGCGGCGTCCAGATCTAGTATCTTCTCTCGCAACTCAACGATGGCTATCTCACATCCACCACAGGAAGCGGCCCAGTAGAGTCCTAGCTTCAGTTTTCCGTTATCTGCCATCGGGCTAATCCTCCTTGCTCTGCAGCTGGCGCTCCCAATCGAGCGGCCCCAGACTGCGCACCTGTTCAGTAAACTCGTTCACCAGCTTGGCCCACTGGGGAGCCTCCGCGCCGGATATCCATCCCCAGTGAAAGCGCTCTCCCTCAATTCCGTACTGATCGAGCAGCGCCTCCACCATGGGCATCCGACGGAAGGTCTTGTAGTTGCCCGTGCTGTAGTGGCAATCCCCAGGCGGATGACAGCCGGAGACGATCACGCCATCGGCCCCCTCGACGAAGGCCTTGAGGATGAAGACGGGATCCACGCGCCCGGAGCACATCACCCGGATGATGTCCACATTAGGCGCCTGTTTCATCCGGCTCACCCCCGCTGTGTCGGCAGCGGCGTAGGTGCACCAGTTGCAGAGAAAGCCAACAATCCGCGGTTCAAAGCCATTTCCGTTATCGCTCATGATCCTACCCTCTCGACTTCAACTTCGACCGGTTCCTCCTCGGGCATACGGAACAGACCCTCGATCTGAGCCATGATCTGCCTTGTGGTGAAGTGCTTGGCCACAATGGCGCCAGCCGGACAGGCCGCGACGCACGTGCCACATCCCTTGCACAACGCCTCGTTCACCCTAGCGACGTCTTCCTCCTCGATGAAGCCGATGGCATCGTAGGGGCAGAGCGAGATACAGGTCTTGCAGGCCGAGCATAGTTCCTCGTCAACCACAGCGACCTGCGGCGAAATCGTGACCTCGCCCTTGTCGAGCAGGGCCAACGTCATCGATGCCGCTGCACCTGCCTGTCCGACCGTATCGGGCACGTCCTTGGGCCCCTGGGCATTTCCAGCCAGGAAAACACCCTCGGTGTTCGTCTCCACCGGGCGCAGCTTCGGATGCGCTTCCGCGAAGAACCCGTCCTCTGAGCGTCCTAAGCCAAACATTGAGGCGGTACGATCTGCGTCGTGCGGTGCCTCGATAGCTGTGCTCAGGATCACCATATCTACGTCAGCCCTCACGACCCGCCCCAGATCGGCGTCCTCGCCCTTCACGCGCAACTGTCCGTCGTCGAGTACCTCGACCTCAGCGCCACGGCCGCGCACGAAGGTGATCTCCTCCTCCTGCAGCCGCTCATAGAACTCTTCGTAGCCCTTCCCGAAGGTCCGCATATCCATGTAGAACTCGTAGACGTCGGCCCCGGTCTTGTCCCTGACCAAGTGGGCTTGCTTCAGCGAATACATACAGCAGAAGCGGGAGCAGTACTTGTGAGCATTGTGGTCACGGCTGCCCACGCAGTGGATGATGGCCACCCGCTCCGGCTTCCTGCCCTCGGCGGTCAGAATCTCACCATCGGTCGGCCCACCAGAACTGGAGAGCCGCTCGAACTCCATACCCGTGAGGATGTTCGGGGACTTTCCGTAGGAGTACTGAGGCAACTGATGAGGATCCCACATCTCGAATCCCGTCGCCACGACGACCCCACCCACGTTCAGCTCCAGAATTTCGTCCGTCATCTGATGATTAATCGCCTGCGGGCCACACACGTGGACGCAGTGGTTGCACTCGGAACAGACACCGCACTGGAGGCAGCGCATCGCCTCAGCGATCGCCTGCTCTTCGGTCAGCGCACCGCATATCTCACACCAACTCTCCACGCGCTCGTCGATCGCCACCTCCGGCACGCAAGCACGCGGTGCATCCACGATCTCACCAGCAGCTCGCTTCTCGGCGATCATCTCTTCCGTCAGCTCAGCCACCGGGAGCTCCGGCTCAGGACCGGGCATGGGCTCATCCCGCAGGAAAGCATCCATCGCCCTTGCGGCCTTGTGAGCCGCGCCGATGGCGTCCACCACAAAGGCCATGCCTGTCACCGCGTCGCCAGCCGCAAACACGCCCTCGGCGCTGGTCATCATCGTATCCTCGTCGACGACCACGGTGTCTTTAAGCGTGCATGCAACCGCTTCCGAAAGACAGATCGGATTTGGCCTTGCTCCAACGGCCCAGATCACGTAGTCGGCATCCAATAACAATTCCGACCCTTCCACGGGGATCGGACGGCGTCGCCCACTCTCGTCGGGCTCGCCGAGCTCCATGCGCGTGCAGCGCAGATTACAGACGTTGCCTTCCTCGTCGGGCACAACCTCGACCGGTGAGACCAGCCAATCGAAGGCAACGCCCTCCTCCTTGGCCTGGCGGAACTCGCCCTCTTGCGCTGGCATCTGCTCTTCAGTGCGACGATACGCCACGCGCACCTCGGGTTCGTCTCCGCCTCGCTTCTCGGCCTGTATGGTGCCGATGCGCAAAGCCGTACAAGCGGCATCCATGGCCACGTCGCCGCCACCCAAGACGACGACCTTCTTGCCGATGAGATCTGGGTAATGCCCCAGATTCGCATCGCGCAGGAAGTCGACAGCTGTAATCGATTGGGGAAGGTCTACGCCATCGATGGGCACCTTGACACCGCGATGTGCGCCGATGCCGAGGAAGACAGCGTCATACCCGTCTTTCTTGAGCTCCATCACGTCCTCGACGGGATGGTTAAGCCGCAGCTCGACGCCCATGTCGATGATGGCGTCGATATCGCGCTGCAGCGCCTCCGGGGACAGCCGATAGTCGGGGATACCGACCCGCATCATGCCACCCGCCACGGGGAGAGCGTCGAAGACGGTCACGGCGTGGCCCTTCTGCACCAGATCCTGGGCCACGGTCAGACCCGCCGGCCCGGCGCCCACAACCGCCACGTGCTTCCCGGTTGGCTCGGGCTCCTCAGCCTCAGAGTCGATCTTGGGCTCGAAGGCCTCGGCTACCTCGTCAGGATGCTCATAGGCCCACTCTGTGACGAAATGCTTGAGTCGCATGATATTGACTGGTTCATCGACCTCACCACGCGAACAGTAATCCTCGCAGACGTGGTTGCAGACGCGGCCGCAGACCGAAGGGAACGGATTATCCTCCTTGATGGTCCGGAATGCCTCGGCGAAGCGTCCCTCACGGATCAGGGCGATATACCCTTGGGCGCGCTGATCCGTTGGGCACGCGTTGCGACAGGGAGCCACGCCTCGCTTGTCGATAACGTAGGCGGACGGAATCGCCTGAGCGAAAGCTCGGTAGATGGCGGGACGCTCACTCAGCCCCTCGTTGAACCCATCCTCGACGTGAATAGGACATACATCGATGCACTCTCCGCAGGAAGTGCAGATGTCCTCGTCCACATACCGCGCCTTGCGCCGCACCTGGACATCGAAGTTGCCAACATAGCCAGATACAGATTCGACCTCGCTGTAGCTCAGCAGTGTGATGTTCGGATGTCGACCGACATCCATCATTTTGGGTCCGACAATTCAGAGGCTACAGTCGAGAGTAGGGAACGTCTTGTCGAGCTGGGCCATATGCCCACCGATGGTCGACTCGCGCTCGACCAGATAGACGGGATAGCCCGCGTCCGCGACGGTAAGCGCTGCCTGCATACCCGCAATGCCTCCGCCCACCACCAGCGCCGATCTAGTTACCGGCTCAACCCGCGGTTCCAGGGACTCCTGATAAGCCACGCGCGACACCATCGAGCTGACCAGACGCTTGGCCTTGGCCGTGGCCTCAGCCGGGTCCGGAACCACCCAGGAGCAATGCTCGCGGATGTTGGTCATCGCGAAGTAATACGGGTTAAGCCCGGCATCGGCAACAGCCTCTTGGAACGTGGTCTCGTGCATGCGCGGCGTACAGGAAGCCACCACCACGCGATTGAGATCGAACTCCTTGATGTCATCCTTGATCAGATTCTGACCGGTCTCGGAGCAGGTATACTTATTCTCCCGAGCTACGGTCACGTTCGGCAAGCGATTGGCAAAACGCACCACCTCCTGTACGTCGACCTTGGAGGCGATGTTGATGCCGCAGTCGCAAACGTATACACCAATCCTCGGTTCTTCCATGATCAATCCTCCCAACGGTAACGGCAAAGCTCTCTATTTAGCATTTCTCAGTCTCACCTTCTTCAGCACGCGGGCCGCAGTTGGCCCGAGCATCTAGTTGGCTGCCACAGGGGCAGTTCGCTCCATACGTGACAGCACTGGCTTGAAGGGTACCATATGTCTCTCGAACATCGTGACGTCATCGGGCAGCCCAAACGCCAGCGCCATCAGCTGAGGCAGGAATAGGATAGGTAAGTTGACACGTCGCCCCAGCACCTTTGAGACTTTGTCCTGATAGCCTTCCATGTTCAGCTGGCACATGGGGCAGACCGTCGCCATGCAGTCAGCTCCCTCACAGGCGTCTAGCACCTCCGCGACCATGCGCACACCCGCTTCCTGTTTGGTCATCAGGAGCGAGGTACCACAGCAGCTGGCCTCGCGGTTGTGACGCTGAATGGTGACACCCAAAGCGTCCAAAACCGGCAGCATAGAGGTCGGAGCCTGGTCATCGTCGTAGGGACTGAAAGGGCGCACTGTCTGGCACCCGTAGTAAGGTGCCACCACCAGGTCCTCGAGGGGGCGTTTCACGTGAGCCCTAATCTCCTCTGGCGAAAAATCGTTGGCCAGCACATCCATCAAGTGCCGCACCTGCGCCTTGCCCTTATAGGTCAGTTCCTCCACCTCCAGAGCCCGGTTAACCTGGTCCAGCAGAGCGCGATCTCGGGTCACCGCGGCTTGAGTGCGGCGGAAGTTGGTGTAGCAGGCGCTGCACCCCGCGACAATGGTGAGATCTTCATCGATCTGCTCGGCAAGGGCCAGGTTTCGCGCCGGTAGGACGTGGCCTAGTAGATCACTCGCGACCGAGGCTGCACTGGCTCCACAGCAGGTCCAATCGGGGATCTCCTCTAGCTCCGCGCCGAGAGTCTCGAAGACCGCCGCCGTTGAGCGCTTGTACTCCAACGCCGAGGTGTCCATCGAACATCCAGGATAGAACAAGTACTTCATGCCTCAGCCTCCAGTTCGGCCACGCGCTCAAACAGCTTCTCCAGCGAGCGGCCCTCACGGTCTACGGGCAACTCTGGGTGAACCTTGCCGCGCATCATCATCGTCGCGCCCATGCGGACAAACTTGAAGGCAGTCAGCGGGTTGCCCTGCAAGAAATACCGCACCATGAACTCCATCTCACGGTTGCGACCGTAACGGCGCATCACGTCGGCAAAGGCCTTGTAGAACGCCTCACTCTGATGTGAGGAGACCAGTTCGCGCTCCATCGCTAGTTGCTTGAGATGGGTAATGGTCTCGGTAAGGGGTATGCCGCGGGGGCAGCGCACCTGACATTGATAACATAGACTGCACAACCACATCGTCTTGCTGTCAAGCACCTCATCTACCAACCCCAGCTGGACCATGCGCCACATCCGGCGTGGTGAGATGTCCATCGCTTCTGACGCTGGGCACGAAGCCGTGCAGGTGCCACACTGAATGCAGCGGTGCAGCATGCTACCGTCTGCCCCCAGGCGGTGTGGGAAAGTGGGATCTCTCCCCGACTTGGTAAGATCAATTACGTCCGGTATAGCCACAGATACCTCCTTCTATCGTTGTTCGGACATGGGCAAACGATCAACCCATGCAGAGGCGACAGCGTTCGCATAGCGGAGTGAGGGACAGACCATTGCAGAAGAAGACAATACAGTCCGCACACAAGCCCACGCGGATCTGAAATGAGGGCAGAGCCAGCGGCTCTGTCGGTCAGCTGAGAGGAAGTTCTTGCGCCTAGGTCTTGGACCTTTGAGTGAAACTCGCAGTTGAGTCAGGCAGATGCTCGAAGCTACCAAACCAATCTCCAATCCGAGCAGTGAAGGACATCTCTCATCTACGTCTACCTACTTTCTCTGGCGCGTCAAGGCAACCGAGCACGTCACGCTGGCGACACACTACGCTCCGGCAATTGTGACATGACCAGCACACTTTGTCAAGTAGAGCAGGAAGCGAAACCCCTGGAGCTACCACCTTTCAGCCTCCGATTGACTTTCCCACGCCCTCCGATAGAATAGTCGGGCACCGATCGAGAAGACAAACAGTCCCTAGAAGGAGCGCTATGGTCGCCACCGGAACGATCATCAACGTCGTGACAGTTCTTGTTGGAGGAACACTGGGAACTGTGCTGGGCAACCGCCTACCACAGAGGATGCGCGAGACGATCATGCACGCTCTGGGCTTGCTGACGATGGTAATCGGCTTCCAATTGTCATTCGAGACCGACAACATACTCATCGTCCTTGGGAGCCTGCTACTGGGCGGGCTTCTGGGCGAGCTGCTGCGCATTGAAAAAGCGATCGACCAGGTCGGACACTGGCTGGAGCGACGCACCGGCGCCGAAGAACGCCCGAGCGCTGGAGCGACACCTGCGCCTACCGGCGGCGCGACGACCTTCAGCCACGCCTTTCTCACAGCGAGCCTCGTCTTCTGCGTCGGCCCGATGACGATTCTGGGATCGATCCAGGACGGATTGACCGGTGACTACACGCTCCTAGCGGTCAAATCGACGATGGATGGTTTCGCCAGTCTTGCCTTCGCCTCGACCTTGGGACCAGGAGTGGTCTTCTCTGCACTCACCGTGCTGATCTACCAGGGAGCGCTGACCCTGGGCGCTGGCTGGGCTGACGCCGTCCTCACCGATCCGATGGTGGCGGAGATGACGGCGACGGGCGGCGTGTTGATGCTGGCCCTGGGGCTGGGCCTACTGCAGATCAAGAAGATTCGCGCTGGCAATTTGCTGCCGGCCATAGCTGTCGCGCCCGCTATTGTGGCGGTCGTGACGTGGCTCGGTGGATGACGCCCCATGGTGTCTTTCGTCGCCTCCGAAGACACCCTCTCTTCTCCTCATCCCATTCCCACCCCGACGAGGACCTCCCCATCAGCACCCCGGGATTGAGTGGCTGGAAAGCCAGCAGCTCTTGCGCTATAATAGGGCACACGAAGCTTTGCGTAGAGGAGAGGATCGATGCGTTGGATCTCGCTCTCGTCTATCGATTGCTGAGACAGTTGGCAAGTGAGCCACGAGGCTTTCACCAACTTACCTGGAGTTCTGGGGGCGAAGGACGATGAATGATCTGTTTGATCTTTGGGAGAAGCCAAGCTCGGCGAGGCACATGATCGCAGGCTGGTACCAATGGGCCGACGCGGGGGAGGTCTCCTCGGGCCTGCCCGAATACCTCATTGACACCACACAGGCGCGACAGATTGGGGAAATCCACCCGGACGGGTACTATCTGTTCCAGTTTCCCGGGACCCACGACTTGCTCAGGCCGATCGTAACCCTCGACGAGGGATATCGGATAGCCTTGGAGAATCGAAGGAACGAGTTCTATGTCTCCGAGACTCCGAATAGCCGTTTCTTCATCTTCATCGGTGACGAACCGCACATGAATGTCGAACAATATAGCTCCGCGTTTCTCGACGCGGCGGAGAGCCTGGGCGTGGAGCGGGTCGCCATCGTGGCCGGTGTCAACGGCCCGATGCCCTATGATAGGGACCGAGAGGTCTCGTGCGTCTACAGCCTGCCGCAGATGAAAGAGGAAATGGAAGGCTACGCAGTCAGGCTGTCCAACTACGAGGGAGGAGCGACCATCGGCGTCTATCTGGCCGATCGTGCTGAGTCACGAGGCATCGAGCTGATAACCTTCTACGCCATGGTGCCAGCCTACGACTTCTCGGGCGCATCGTCGGCCATTCAGCGGGTGGCCGCCGAGGAGGACTACAAAGCCTGGTACGACTTGATGCGCCGGCTCGACTATATGTTCGGCCTGGATCTGGATCTCTCGGATCTTGAGGACCGAAGCGCAGAGCTGGTCGCGGCGTGGGACTCTCGCATCGCCCACCTGAAGAAGAAGATGCCGGGCGTGGTGGAAGCCTACATGGAGGAGGTAAACGAGAAGTTCTCGGAGCAGCCCTTCGACCCGCTCGGTCAGGCCTGGGAGGACGCACTAGGCGATATCTTCGGTGATGCCGGAGAGATGAGTCTCTCAGACTGATCAGGAGCCCGAACACCTGCTGAGCCCTTATTTGACTTCTGGCGCATGTGTGCTATCATACGTCTGCAGTATGAAGTGAGTGAATGCGCAGCAAACAGGGACTGTCCAGGCTTGCGGATGCTGGACGGTCTTTCTTTTTGCGGCCAAATCGCTTCATGAGACGTAGGCTATAGCAGAAAAGGAGCAAGAATGTTCGAGATGGAAGAGCAGAACGACGTAGAACTGCAGGTAGACACTGAAGAACAGGGCGTCGCCGAAGCTGAGGTTGAGGAAGGATCCCTCGAGGTTCAAGCTGAGGTGGAGGAAACATCCCTCGAGGTTCAAGCTGAGGGAGAAGAGACCGCCGATGTGGAAACCGAGGAATCGAGCGAAACCGAGGCGGCGGGCGAGACGATTGAAGGAACCGTCAAGTGGTTCAGCAATCCCAAGGGCTACGGCTTCATCTCCCGCGAGGGTGGTGAGGACGTGTTCGTCCATTACTCCGCCATTGAAGGCGCCGGGTTCCGCTCGCTTAGCGCCGGTGAGCGCGTTGAGTTCGTCGTTAAGTCGAGCGAGAAGGGGCCCCGAGCCGACCAGGTCCGATCCTTAGAGACGGACGTCGGCTCAGGTTGGCTGTAGGATCCTCAGGCTAACCATTTAGCTGAGAGTATTGACCGCACAGCTCATCCGCAAGCTGTGCGGTTTTTTGCATCCATAGCTCAGACGTGCTACTATCCTGACGGCATGAGGTCGAAGAGAGATGAACACCGGAGTTGCTCCCGCAGGCTGATACTGGCCCTCCTTCTCGTAGCATCAGCGTGTCTGGTGGGGGTCTTCCTCGCTGTCAACGCATGCCCTCGCCTGCTCATCACCTTGTTGGGCCTCAAGCCGGCGGGCGCGTTGAAGGATGCGCTTCCCCCAGCACCGGCCCTGCTCTTCCCCAGCGGCGAGCCCCTCGATCATATCGATCTCGTGCTCCCCTCTCAAGGCGGCGAACCACTGAGGCTGAACGCGAAGGACGCGGGCTCAGGCAACCTATGGGCCGAACCGTTGATGGGCGAGGCGTCAACCTCAGGCACGACCACGTACCTCCTCACCATCGACGAGAAGAGCCTGAATCGGTTTGTATGGGAGCTTCTCTTCCCCCAGGGCCTGGAGAACCATCGCTACCGCGATGGCGCCGTCGACCTCCAGCCAGGGGGATTTATCCTCTATGCTGACATCCATCTTGGCATCCGCTGGCAGCGCGCCGGTTTGCTGCTCTCGCAGGATGAGGGGGCCTTGACGCTGTCTCCAGCCGGCGTTGTGCTACGCGGGGAGCTGTACAGGCTGCCAGAGTCCGGATCCCTGACCCGGTACCTCCTTCCAGCAGGACGCCCAGCGCAGCAAGCTCTCTCCGATTTAGCGATCGTGGGACCACTGCCAGGTGAGGCGCGGGTCGAGGCGACTCGCTTCCACGACGATCATCTTCAGATTCTGACCCGGGCCACCTATGCCGTCCCCACACCATCGGACACCGGCTGGCAGGCATTGGAACGAGGTGCAGAGCTGCGTGAAATCGACGTCGCCACTGGAGCGGAGCGGCTGTCGATCATGCGTCTGAACCCTACGGACCTCAACGTCCGCGTTCACTACGACCCGGTCAATCCGAAGAGGATATCAGCGTGGGGAACCACGCTGGACGCCTTGCTGGTGGTCAACGGTAGCTACTTCGCCCCTGAGAGCGAGAGCGGTTCTGAGACAATCGGCCTGCTGATCAGCGAGGGTCGCCGTTGGGGATCCCCACTCCCTGACTATGCGGGCATGCTGGCCGTCACCAGGGCCGGTGATGTGAGCGTCCGCTGGCTGCGGCACCGACCGTATGATCCCGAGGAACCCTTGACCCAAGCGATGCAGTCGTTCCCGGTGTTGGTGAGGCCTGGTG
>Ga0207796_1000348_pt1 | contig 19048 bp, 14 predicted proteins | sample Pon1CUnioCityCA_6_FD_187274 | JGI IMG/M metagenome (GOLD analysis project Ga0207796, IMG submission 187274) | Marine sediment microbial community from Union City, CA, USA - Pond 1C Sediment 1 (SPAdes) | ecosystem: Environmental > Aquatic > Marine > Intertidal zone > Salt pond sediment ...
CCATGTTCGGTTTGACAGCTTCTGGCAAATGTGCTACGATCTTTGTGTAGGATGAAGTAAGGATCTGGTTCGCTCACGATAGTTCGGCACCCAGGCTTACGAGTCTGGGTGCCGTCTGCATATGACGGCCAGGCGCGCCTTCCTCCTAACAAAGATCTGAAAGGTGTACCATGTCTGAACGAGTGAAGGGAACCGTCAAATGGTTCAACGGAGCCAAAGGCTTTGGTTTTATCGAGCGTGAAGAAGGCGAAGATGTCTTTGTTCACTACTCGGCAATCCGTGGCGAAGGCTTCCGCAATCTGGAAGAGGGGCAGAGCGTCGAGTTTGACCTGGAGCAGGACCCCAAGGGCTGGCGCGCGGCCGATGTGGCCGTCGTAGGCTGGTAGGAGAGGAAGATGAGCACAAATATCTATGTTGGCAATCTGAGTTATGAAACCACGGAGGACGCCCTCCGAACCCTGTTCGCCGAGTTCGGCGAGGTGGAAGCAGCGCGGGTGATCACCGACCGCTACACGGGCCGCTCGAAGGGCTTTGGTTTCGTCGAAATGACGGCGGAGGATGCCGCGCAGAAGGCCATCGATGCTCTGAATGGCAAGTCGGTGGACGGCCGGGAGATCAGGGTCGACAAGGCAAAGCCAAAGACTGAGCGCCGGCAGCCTCGCTGGTAGCCTCAGCCGCGGACTACTGTTCACCGGGCAAAGCCCGGCGGCAGTGACAAACTGTATACGGCAGCGCAGAATGGCAAGTTGTCATTCTGCGCTGTTTTGTATGGGGCGCTTTGTACACCACGAGCGGCGCTCTTGCTGGCCTTGGGCGCTACAGGACGCTTTGGCGTCTTGCAAGAGTTCTGGTATAATCAGCGCTTGAGAGAAGGCACCAAGGGAGGGAAGGGAAAATGAGCGAGAAGACTGGTAGAAGGATCGCAGTAGTCACCGATAGCACGTCCGATCTGCCTCACGAGTTGGCTGACGAGCACGGCATCCGCATCATCCCCCAAGTCCTGATCATGGGGACAAAGACCTGGCGCGACGGAGTGGATATCGATCCCCCCGCATTCTACGAGCTATTGCAGACATCGCCAGACTTTCCCGCATCCTCGCAGCCCAGCGTGGCTGACTTCAGGGAAGCCTTCGAGGAGCTTGCCAAGGACGCCGACGGGATCGCTGCCATTCTCGTCTCCGACGAGTTGAGCGGCACCATCAACTCGGCACGGATGGCGAAGGAGAGCTTGCCGGACGTGCCGATCGAGATCGTGGATACGCGATCGGTTTCCGCGCAATTGGGCTTCATCGCCATAGCTGCAGCGCAGGCTGCGGCTGCCGGAGCTGACCTGCAGACCGTGGCCGATACGGCCCGGGCGATGATCGGCAAGGTCGGCGTCTATTTCGTCGTGGATACCCTCGAGTACCTGCACCGGGGAGGGCGGATCGGCGCAGCCGCCCGGCTGTTCGGCACAGCGCTGAACCTGAAGCCTCTGCTAGCCATCAAAGACGGTATGGTCCATCCAGTGACCAAGGTCCGCAGCCGGCGCAAGGCTCTAGCGACCCTCTTTCAGCTACTCGACGAAGAGCTAGCCGGGAAAGAAGGAATCCACATGGCGGTGCTTCATGTTGCCGCGTCGGAGGAAGCAGCCCGGCTTGCGGAGCAGTTGGTGGAGCGGTTCCATCCAGTGGAGATGCTCCACACCGAGTGCGGTCCTGTGGTTGGGACGCACGCCGGCCCGGGGACCGTGGGCGTCGTCTACTATTCTGAGTAGTGCTCGCACCAACCCCGACTGCAGCACACAGCAGAGGAAGGTGACTAACCATCATGACCCACACGGTGTTGGATTACCCCCAGACACGGCGCACCGATACGGTGGATATGCTCCACGGCATAGAGATGCCCGATCCTTACCGATGGTTGGAGGATATCGATTCGGAACAGACCCAGGCCTGGATCGCGGAGCAGAACCGGCTTACCTTCGGCTACCTATCCCAGATCCCCGCCCAGGAGCAGATCGCCGCGCGCATTGCAGAGCTGTGGAATTATGAAAAGTACGATCCCCCCTTCAAGCGCGGTGGGCGGTATTTCTTCACGCGCAACGACGGTCTGCAGAACCAGAATGTCCTGTATTGGATAGAGTCGCTGGAAGATCAACCCAGGGTCCTCCTCGATCCCAACCTACTCTCTGAGGATGGCACTGTGGCCCTCACTAGCTATGCTGTCAGCGAGGACGGGAAACTCCTGGCCTACGGGCTCTCGACTGCCGGATCCGACTGGCAGGAATGGCGGGTACGCGAGGTGGATAGCGGGCAAGACCTGGAGGATCATCTGGAGTGGGTCAAGTTCTCGGATGCATCATGGGCGCCCGATAACCAAGGCTTCTATTACAGCCGGTACGACGAGCCCGAAGAGGGGACCGAGTACAAGGGGGCCAACTACTACCACAAGCTCTACTATCACCGGATCGGCACGTCACAGTCTGCCGACGAGCTAGTCTACGCGCAGCCTGACCAAAAGGAGTGGGGCTTTGGAGGTCAGGTCACTGAAGATGGTCACTATCTGGTTATCACGGTGTGGATCGGCACACACCGCGAGAACGGCATCTTTTACCAGGAACTGGACACGGGAAATGGACCGGTGGTCGAGCTGCTCGCTGACTTTGATGCCCTCTATGACGTCATCGGCAACGATGGCCCCATTTTCTACTGCCTGACCGACCTCGATGCCCCCATGTCAAAGGTCATCGCCATTGACATCACCCAGCCGGACCCCGAGAACTGGCGAGAGGTGATCCCCGAATCGGAGGATGCCCTGCAGACCGTCAGCCTGATCGGCGACCGTTTCGTTGCCACCTACCTCCACGATGCCCACAGTCTCGTTGTGGTCTTTGACAAGGCAGGCAATACCGTGCGAGAGGTCGAGCTACCGGGCATCGGCACCGTGGTGGGCTTTTACGGTCGCCAGGCAGATAGCGAAACTTTTTACCTCTTTTCGGGCTTTGCCACGCCAGGCGCCGTCTATCATTATGACATGGATTCTGGCAAAGCCACGGTCTTTCGCCAGCCGGAGCTTAACTTCGATCCCGAGGAGTTTGTTACCGACCAGGTCTTCTACCCGAGCAAGGATGGCACCCCAATCCCCATGTTCATCAGCCATAAGAAGGGTCTGGAGATCGATGGGAATACGCCAACGTACCTGTATGGGTACGGTGGTTTCAACATCGCCATGACTCCACAATTCAGAGTGAGCAGCCTGGTGTGGATGGAGATGGGCGGCATATATGCCCAGGCGAATCTTCGTGGCGGCGGGGAGTATGGAAAGCCTTGGCACGAAGCAGGCATGAAGCTGAAGAAGCAGAATGTTTTCGACGACTTTATCGCCGCTGCCGAGTGGCTCATCGAGAAGGGCTATACCTGCCAATCCAGGCTTGCCATCGCTGGCGGCAGCAATGGGGGACTGCTCGTCGGCGCCTGTATGACGCAGCGCCCCGATCTCTTTGGCGTTTGCCTGCCGGTGGTTGGCGTGCTGGATATGCTCCGTTTCCACGAATTCACAATCGGCTGGGCCTGGACGTCCGATTACGGTTCTCCTGAGGATCCCAAAGAGTTCACGGCCCTCCTGGCCTACTCGCCATACCACAACCTAAAGCCAGGGACATCCTACCCTGCAACCCTGATCGCCACAGGCGATCACGATGACCGGGTATTTCCGGCCCACAGCTTCAAGTTTGCTGCGGCTTTGCAGGCAGCACAGGCAGGGCCTGCGCCGGTTCTCATCCGCGTCGAGGTAGATGCAGGCCATGGGCTGGGCAAGCCAACCTCCAAGTTGATCGAGGAGGCAGCCGACCTGTGGGCATTTGTCGCCCACCAGATGGGGATTACGCTTCGCATGGGTTCTGCCAGCGGTCAACACTAGAGGCGCATTGCCGGAAGCTGATCCATATCGGATGTTCTCAGCACGGCCGTTCGGTAGGTAGGCATGACTGAACGGACAAATGCGATAGTGAGAGGAGGGTCATCGTGGTTACATGGTTTTCGAACCTGAGTCCTATCGTGCAGGCAGTGCTCGCCACTTGCTTCACCTGGTTCCTGACTGGCCTGGGCGCTTCGGCGGTCTTCTTTTTCAAGAGCGTCAACCGCCAGGTGCTGGATGGCATGTTGGGCTTTGCAGCGGGGGTCATGATCGCTGCCAGCTACTGGTCGCTCCTGGCCCCGGCGATCGAAATGACTGAAGAGGCAGGTGGCATTCCGTGGGTTCCAGCTACTGTCGGATTTCTGTTGGGCGGTGCCTTTCTCTGGGCAGTGGACAAGATCCTGCCACACCTCCACATTGGCTACCCAACAGAGGAAGCAGAGGGACTCCAGACAACCTGGCGACGGAGCATTCTCCTGGTACTGGCCATCACTCTTCACAACTTTCCGGAGGGCCTGGCAGTTGGCGTAGCCTTTGGTGCCGTCGCAGCCGGCCTGCCTGCCGCTACCCTCGCTGGCGCTATGGCGCTGGCTCTGGGCATCGGCCTTCAGAACTTCCCAGAGGGGATGGCCGTCTCAGTGCCCCTCCGCCGCGAAGGGATGTCACGTTTCAAGAGCTTCTGGTATGGTCAGCTATCAGGTGCAGTCGAACCTGTAGCGGGGTTTCTGGGCGCTGCTGCTGTTATTTTGATGAGACCGATCCTGCCCTATGCCCTGGCATTTGCCGCAGGGGCCATGATCTATGTGGTGGTTGAGGAACTGATCCCCGAATCCCAATTGGAGAGCATCACCGACGTCGCAACCGTCGGAGCCATGCTCGGATTTGCGGTCATGATGACCATGGACGTAGCTCTGGGGTAGGGCCGGAGCAGCAACCGATGCCCCACTGTGGGCTGGCTTGCATACTGTCCCCTGAGGCTGTGGTAAGATGATTCTATATGCATCCGCGCTTCGGGTGCACCAGATTATAGAAATGAGAGGAACAGATGGCAGAGAAAATCGAGAAATCCGATGCGGAGTGGCGGAAGCAACTCACGCCTGAGCAGTACCGGATCACCCGGCAAAAGGGAACCGAGCCCGCCTTCAGCGGCAAATACTACTACTTCAAGAGCGACGGCACGTACCGTTGCGTGGCCTGTGGCAACGAGATCTTTGGCTCAGACACCAAATACGAGTCTGGATCGGGCTGGCCCAGTTTCTGGGCTCCCATCTCTGAGGAAAAGATAGAAGAAGAGCGGGACACCAACCACGGCATGGTGCGGACTGAGGTCGTCTGCAGCAGTTGCGGCGCACACCTGGGACATGTCTTTGAGGATGGTCCCCAACCTACCGGACTGCGCTACTGTATCAACTCAGTCGCGCTTGACTTTGTGGAAGAAGGGACAGAGTCTCAAGAATGATCAGCTTGTCCCGGAGGGAAAGCAGATCCAACCTGTCCCAGCCTTGAGGTCTCCATGATCCTCGTCACTGGTGCAGCAGGCAAGACCGGACGGGCGGTGATCAAGGCGCTCGCTGCCAGGGGAGAGGTGGTACGAGCGCTGGTTCACCGCCCGCAGCAGGCATCCATCGCCGTGGATGCCGGCGCGAGGGACTTGGTTGCCGGTGACATGCGCGACCAGGCGGTGATGGACCGGGCCGTCGGGGCTCCAAACCAGGTCCGAGCCATCTATCACATCTGCCCCAACATGAGCCCCGACGAACTCTCGATCGCGCAGGTTGCTGTGCGGGCTGCTCGCGCCGCCGGGGTGGAGTACTTTGTATATCACTCGGTGCTCCACCCGCAGACAGAAACGATGCCGCACCACTGGCAGAAACTGCGCACCGAAGAATTGCTCTTCGAGTCCGGCCTGCCTTACACTATCCTCCAGCCCGCGGCATATATGCAGAATATCCTGGCCTATTGGGACCGGATCATCCAGGAGGGGATATATGCTGTGCCCTATGCAACAGATGCGCGCCTAAGCATGGTGGATCTGGAGGACGTGGCCAAAGTCGCTGCCACCGTCCTAACTGAGAGGGGACATGCCGGCGCCACCTATGAACTGGTGGGCGTCGATGTGCTGTCCCCTGCAGAGGTCGCAGAGGTTCTGGCACAGCAGTTGAGTCGCCCGGTCCATGCTCAGGCGGTGGATCTGGAGGTGTGGGAGCAGGGGGCGCGAGCTTCCGGGTTGGGAGACTACCAGGTCGAGACTTTGCTGCAGATGTTCCGCTACTACGAACGCCACGGCTTCTGGGGCAATCCCCACGTGCTGACCTGGCTGCTTCGCCGCCCGCCTACCACCTTTGCGCGCTTTGCCAGACGCGAGGCAGAGCGCCTGCAGAATGAGGTTTCTGCTCCACAAGGAGCCCCCAGCCAGTGAACGCCATCATGCAGTAGGGCTCGATGTTCCCAGACATGAGCATCGCCAAGCTCAGCAATAGCATAGACTCAAAGCAATGATGGCAGGGCCGTCAAGTCGCTGTTGCGCGATCAGCAGCCGGTAGATGAGATCAGGAGGAGAAAAGATGGAGAACAACCCGATCGTTGAAACAATGCTGAGACGCAAGTCCATCCGCAAGTACACGAAAGAATTGCCATCAGACGAGGTCATCGCCACTATCGTTCGCGCTGGGCAACAGGCACCCTTTGCCTATCAACTGTGCAGTCTATTGCTCTCGCGCAACCGGGTGCAGAATCCGTTCAAGGCACCTCTCCTGTTCTACATCCTGGTCGATTCGCACCGGTTCGAACTGATCATGGCCAAACGGAACTGGAAGATGGTGCAGAACGATCTGTCGTTGCTGCTATTTGGCATACAGGATGCCGCCCTGATGGCTGAGAACATGGTGATCGCTGCAGAGAGCCTCGGCCTGGGCAGTTGCTTCCTGGGCGGAGTGCCCTATCAGGCGGAGGCCATCATCAAAAAGCGCAAGCTGCCCCCGCGCGTCTTTCCCCTGGTGGGGCTGGTCATGGGCTATCCCGCCGAGAATCCGCCACCCCGACCGAGATACCCTCTCGATTTCACCCTCTTTGAGGACGAGTACCCGGAGTTCAGCGATGACCAGATCGAAGAGGCCATGAAGGTCATGGACGAGGGCTATCTGGCGCAGGATTACTATCGTGAGGCGAATTTCCGCATTACCCTGGAGGGCGATCGAGAGGAAACCTTTACCTTTGACGATTACAGCTGGACTGAGCATATCAGCCGGAAGGTAGGGCAATGGATCCCTTCCCTCGACGAGATTGTCGAACCACTGGCAAGGTACGGGTTCAACGTGACGCCCGATTAGCAGCAGCCAGCATCCGTCCTGTGCCCCGCGGAACGGCGCCAGCCGGGATCAGGGCTGCGGTTGGGCTCTCGAGCGAGATGTGCCGGAGATTGTACATCATCTGACTGGCGTTTTCCTTGTGTTTTCCCGCGGATCATGGTACAATCGCCTGTGTTCGCTCTATTACTCGAGGTTTAGCCCTGCAACAGGCACGACTGATCCGAACCAGAGGCAAAGGAAGTGTGGGGTATGAGCGCCAAAGAGAAAATCTCCCCGGCTTTTGATCCATTCTTGGCCGAAAGCCGTCGCAATGACAAGCGCGATGCGATTGTGATCTACCGGACGCCAGTTCCCAAGGCCCCTCCGGTCTCGGGCCGGGCAGGTCAGCCGCAAAAGAGGCTTAGCTACCTCAAAGAGGTGGCAGCGTTGCAGAGATCGGTTGAAGAGAGACTGCTCAAAGGGTACAAGAAGGCGAGCAGTGGAAGCCTGCGCAACGGAGAGGAACTCTCGGCCTCGGCGATTGGCTCAAATGCGCTGCCCGTCACCACAGTAGAGGTCACCAAGTCTACGCTCGAGGCGCTGGCTGAGCAACCAGAAGTGGTCGCCATCATGCCCAACCAGCAGATTCAGCTCATTCAGCCCCAGCAGGTGCATTTTGAGGAACTAAGCAAGCGGGAAACGAGCAGCGGAATGACCTGGGGGTTGGAAGAGCTGGAGATCGCCAAGATGTGGGAGACCACCGGAGGCGAGAATATCAATGTCGCAGTTCTCGATACCGGCGTGTACGGAGACCACCCGGCCCTGGAGTGGCGCGTCAAAGAGTTTGTCGTGATCGACCCACTGGGCCGGCGGATCGGGGTGGAATTGCCCTTTGATAGCAAGAATCACGGGACGCACGTGTGCGGAACCATCGCCGGGGGAAAGACGCCGAACGGCATCTCGATCGGCGTGGCGCCACGAGCCAATTTGCTCGTTGCCGGCGTCCTGATAGGCGACGCCACGCTGCGGACCCTGATGGAAGGGATATCCTGGGCGGTGGAGCGGGGTGCGGATATCATCAACATGTCACTGGGATTTAGCTACTACGAGCCGCTCTTTGCCGAAGTGTTTGACATCCTGATCTACCAATTTGGGATCCTGCCGGTGGTGGCTATTGGCAACGATAGCCACGGAAACACCAACTCGCCCGGCAACGCCTACAGCGCCTTTGCAGTGGGTGCGGTGGAGAGGCTACCCTATCCATCCCGCCAGATCGAGGTTGCGTTCTTTAGCAGCGGGGCCAGCCTGGTCTTTCCCGATCAGAGGCCGAACGATCTGGTGGTCAAACCCGACGTGGTGGCGCCTGGCGCTGAGATTTTTTCATGCATTCCGCCAGAAAAGCGACCAGATGGAGCCTACGAGTACAGCTACATGGACGGGACGTCTATGGCAGCACCACATGTGTCCGGGGCCGCTGCCCTGCTGATGGCAGCCATGCCCAACGCACCGATCACAGACATTATTGACGTCTTGAAGGAAACTGCCCGCCATCCTTCCGGCGACGAATACCGCCCGGACAACCGGTGGGGATTTGGCCTAGTGCAACCCGTCAAAGCACTCAAGGCTCTTGGCTAGTGGGGTATTCCAGTGGCAGCTAAGAAGAGAAGGTCAAAGAAAATAAGCTCCGAGTTCTCCACCCGTCTGGCTCGACTTGAACCGGGGGACAAGGTCCATGCCTTTCTTCTGCTTCGCACCAGCGGGACGAGTAGCCGCAGCAGCAAGCGTCAGAGCCGAGGCGAGCGCAAGACAGCCGTAGAGGCCGCGCGAAAATCGGCCGAGCGAGCTCTGTCCGACATCGATTCCATTCTGAAGCGGCACGATGGACGGCGGCTGGCAAGGCGGCCCAACGCGCTGGGCTCCATGCCGGTTGAGACGACCCCCGCCGGCATCAAGGCCCTTGCCTCATCCAGGTGGGTGCAAGCCGTCCTCGAGGATCAGCCCATCAATCTGACCCGTTAGCGCGGCAACAAGACCGCCAACCTGTTGACGCAACTGCTGCCTCTGGGCAGGGCATTCCTGCGTCGTATCTACGCGACCTGCCATTCCTGACTTGCGCCATCCCTGCCCGATATCCTCGATCTACAGAGACCCTCACCCGATTAGAAACGTAGGCGTGCCAAACATGAATGGCAAACCTATGTCCATCAACCCGGAAGCAACCCTGCCGGGAACGACTTTTGCTTTGCCTCTACCCTCCTTTTGGACTATAATGCGCCTGTTTTCATCGCGAGTGGAGCGCGGGGGCAGGAGGGAGCCCATCGCGAGCTGAACAGATGATTCCCATCGAATCCAAATTGGCACCAGGGAGACAGCACATGTTCGGAGATACCTATCCGATGGCCGAGGCAGTCCGGTCTGCATACCATGCGGGTCAGGAAGACGAGGCATTGGAACCGTTGGTCCGGGTAGATGAGGCAGGGCAACCCGTAGGCAGCATTCAAGATGGCGATTATGTCATCTTTTACGATATCCGGGGTGAGCGCGAGATCGAGCTCACCTCCGCCTTTGTGGATCGACATTTTGAACATTTCGCCCGCAAGCCCATGACCGTTGGCTTTGCTACCATGATCGAATACCATCCCGACCTTGACGTCCGTGTGGCCTTTCCCCCATTGAGCCAACTCGAAGATACCCTGTGCGAGGTGGTGAGCAAGGCCGGCTTGCGACAGGCCAAGATCGTCGAGTCGGAGAAGGCCATCCACATCAGCTTCTTTCTCAACGGCAAGCGCCAGGAGGACCTCCCCGGCGAGCAGCGTGTGATCATTCCATCGCCTCGGCCCGCACTACATGCCGAGATGCCCCCTCAGATGAGTGCCGAATCCGTAGCTGACGCAGCTATCGAGGCACTGCAAGACCCAGGCAACAGCCTGGTGACGGTCAACTTGTGCAACGTCGACGTCATCGGACACATCGAAAACCCTGACGCAATACGGGAAGCAGTCGAGACCGCTGACCGCGAGGCAGGGCGCATCGTGCACGCTGCTCGCGCCGCGGGGGTAACCGTTGTCCTCACCGCCGATCATGGCACTGTGGAGCGCTGGTACTATCCCGACGGGACGATCGACACCGGGCATACAGACAGCCCAGTCCCGTTTGTCTTGATCGATCCCAACATAGACCAGGACAACAGATTGCGAGGGGGAGGCGCCCTCATCGACGTCGCTCCCACAGTCCTGCAGCTTCTGGACCTTCCCCAACCTGAAACCATGACAGGGCACACCCTCATCGACCCTGATTTGTTAGCAGGAGCCGGCGGGCGGCGGGTTCTACTCCTCATCCTCGACGGCTGGGGGATCGGTGATGGCGGCCCCGGGGATCTGATCGCCCAGGCGCACACACCGGTGATGGACAGCCTGCGGGCGTCCTGGCCCAACACCCAGCTCAAGGCCTCGGGTCCCGCCGTCGGAATGCCATCGGGCACGGTGGGCAACTCGGAAGCCGGACATCTGCACATCGGCGGAGGGCGGGTCGTGCCAGCCGATCGCGTGCGGATCAACCAGGCACTGGAAGATGGCTCGTTTTACCAGAACGATGCCTTTCGCTGGGCCATGCAGGGCGCCAAGCGCCACGGCACCCGCCTGCATCTGCTGGGCATTGTCTCTTTCTACAGCTCGCACGGCTCTGTGGATCATCTGCTGGCTCTGATGGACATGGCCCGCCGCGAAGGTGTGCCCGAGGTCTATATCCATTCCATGTTGGGCAGGCGTGGCGAGCGGCCCGAGAGCGGCGCCATCTATATCGAGCAGGTAGAACGCGAGGCCGAGCGACTGGGTGTAGGCCAGGTGGCTACCGTCATCGGCCGCTTCTGGTCGCTGGATCGCGAGGAGCATTGGGATCGCATTGAAAAGACCTACCGCATGTTGGTGGACGGACAGGGACAACCTGTCCCAGTAGCAGATGCGACTTCCCAGGCCTCCAGGAGACCTCAATGAGTTTTTGCGCCGCCCGCCGCCGCTACGTGCGGACTGGAGTCGCTATCCTGCTGATTCTGTCCGTCGCCGCTCTCTTCCGGCTGTGGCGAATTGGCAGCATACCTCCAGGGCTATTTGGGGATGAAGCGGTCAACGGCCTGGATGCACTGGATGTGCTGGCTGGCCGTGGCCGCATCTTTTTCCCGGCGAACTATGGGCGTGAGGGCCTGCACATATTCATCATCGCCGCCTTCTTCAAGGTCATGGGTATCATCCCGCTCGCCATCCGCTTGCCCTCGGTCATCGCCGGCATCCTCACGGTATTGGCTACCTTTTGGCTTGGGCGTGAGCTCTTCCGCTCCGAACTGCACAGGGGAAAGCTCGCCGGTGTTCCGCTGCTGGCTGCACTGTGGCTCGCCACCGCGTACTGGCATGTGCACTTTAGCCGCTTTGGCATCCGTGGGGTGTTCACTCCACTGTTCGGGGCCCTGGCCGCAGCAGCCTTCTGGCGTGGCGTAAACCATTGGACTTTCGTAGAAACGAATGATGCCATGCAGCCCGTCCACCAAGACCAGGAGCAGCGATCGTATGTCCCCCACTCAAATTGGGCTTCCTGGGGCTGGTTTCTCCTTTCGGGCGCGTTCCTGGGCCTCTCGCTCCACTTTTACACGGCCAGCCGACTCTACCCGGTCTTTCTGGGTCTGTTCCTGCTGGCCCAGGCAGCCGTCACTTGGTATCAGAAACGGAAAGATGGAGGTTGGATTAGCGATTCACTGCTTGGCAGGTTCTTTCCGCGGGTGTTGGGGCTATATGCTGTTGCTGCCGCTGTCTTTGCCCCACTAGGTTGGTACTTTTTGACTCACCCAGGCAGCTTTGCCAAACGGGCTAGCACAGTCATGGCATTCGGCAACCAGGAATCGCCCTGGATCCGCATCGCCCAGGCTGCTGCGGGCAACTTGGCCCAGTTCTTCGTCCCGGGCATGGGCGATAACGCCTGGTTCTACAACCTCCCTGGTCGCTCGTTGTTGGAGCCCATCACTGCTGTCCTCGCGCTCGTGGGCATCGTCATCTGCCTGCGCCGTTGGAGACGGTCCCCCTACCTGTTTCTGCTCCTGTGGTGGCTGACCATGCTCGTGCCCTCTTTCCTGGCGGTGGATCGCATCCCTACTGCCCCACGGGTGTTGGGCGTGATGCCTGCTCTCTACTTCTTCCCCGCTATCGGCGTCGTGACGCTGGCCGATTGGGTAAGAGGGCTGCGGTTCTCGGCACGCACGCGCCGTTCGCTGGCGGTTGGCCTTCTCGTCATTCCGCTCGCCCTGGCTGCTGTGTGGACAGCGCGCGACTATTTCGGTGTTTGGGCTCCTTCTGCCGAAGCATATGAAGCGTTCGACGGAGAGGTCGTGGATGCTGCCTACTGGTTGCAGGAAAACCCGCAGCCATGGCCTGTCTACCTATCTGCAGAGTTCTACCGGCATGGCAGTTTCATGCTTCTCTACAGCCACACGCCGACGACCGAGGTTTTTTCATACCGCGATGAGGCTGTGCGCTGGTATGATGGCCGTTTCGCGCTGCCCCTGCCCCCTCGCGGGCACATGGCAACATACATTCTTACCGGCATTGCCCACACCGACGCGCAGCGACTGGCATACTACCTGCCCGAACAGCAGCTCCTGCATCAGTCGCTTGATGCCGCAGGAAGGCCCAGCCTGACGGTGTTTCGAGCCGACTACCGCGATCGGGTGCATAATCCCGCCCAGGTATCGCTGCAGGACGGGGTGACTCTGACGGGGTACGACGTCAATGGCGAGGCGCGACCTGGACACTCCCTCGAGGTAGTACTCCATTGGCGATTCGCGGCGGCACAACCGCAGAACGTAGGCGGCTACTACATCCAGCTTGGCTTGATCGATCATCGTGCCCAGAGCTGGCCTGCCGCCCCAGAGTTCCTGGCCTACCGCCCGCCAGAGTGGGACACTGACAGCGAGGCCATTAGCTGGCACCGGGTCAGCCTTCCCGGTGAAGCTCCCCTTGGCTACTACCAGCTGGCTCTGCGTCTGGTTGACGGCCAGACCGACACTCCTCTGACCGAGTGGGCAGTACTCGCCCCAAGTGAACCCGTGTCGAGTGTACACACGGAGCCGATTGCCTTTTTCGGTGATGCGATGCGGCTGCTGGATGCTGAGACGTACCTTGAAGAGACTGCGGGCAGTGAGCGCCTGGTGGTCGAATTGCTGCTCGATACGACCGCTCGGCTGCCCGAGTCATACACGCTGTTCCTGCATGCCCTGGACATCGATGGGGAGCGAATTGGCCAGCGGGACAGCCCGACAGGAAGTGGCCTCCACCCCACTGATGCATGGCAACCCGGACAGCCATTTCAGGATGTCTATCGTGTCCCGATGGATGTGGCTGGAGCGCGACGACCCCACAGCGTGGCTCTCGGCTTCTATGATCTACAGACTGGGGAGCGACTGCCCGTCTATTCCCCTGATGGGAACAGGTTGCCGGAGGATCGGCTCGTCCTAGAGGTCCAGACGGGCGCAGCCAACCCACCCTAGACCCCGCCGGCTATTCACCCTCCAGGAAGCAAGCGATACCCCGCGCAACCCCCTGGGCAACGTGATAGGCATCCTCGGTGAGTAGCGCGCGGTCTGCTCCCATGAACCCCAGCTCGATGATGGCTCCCGGCGTGAAGGGGTGGATCTCATTGAAGGCGTGATATTCCTGCATGTCATAGGTAATGCTGTTCCGGTGGAAACTCAGGCCCGTCATCTCACCGTATTCACGGACCAGGCACTCGACGAGACGGTCCTCTTCCTCTGGAATAGCGCTTGCAGCGACACGGGCCACCTTGAATCCGGAGGCTTCGGGCACGTTGCACGCGTCAGCGTGGATCGATACAAAGGCATCAGCCTCATAGCCAACGAGCTTTTCCGAGTACTCGGGCAGCAGTTCGGCATCGTAGCCCTCGTACTGCAAAATGGCCACCACACGAGCGGCAACATCGAGGTTGATGGTCACCTCCTGCAGCCCATCGCCGCAGACGGCCCCTGAATCGCTCCTCCAGTGCCCAGCAACGATCCCGACCTTTAGTCCCCGTGGCTGTTGGCTCGGCGCGGGGCTGACCTCGATGATCGGGTCTGGTTGTGGGGTTTCAGAAGAGATCGGGGCACCCGTCGGTGTCTCGGTTGCCAGTTCTGGCACCGCCCGAGTGGATTCCGGCCCGCCATCCGGGGCAATAAAAGCTAGCCACACCACATATACGATCCCCAGCAGAAACGCCATGGCAAAGACACTGGCGGCCCATCTGGGTCCAGTTGGTGACTCTGCGCTCAACTCTCCTCCGCTTGACTACATGCCAGGCGATCATACCCCCAAGTGCGGAATTAGTCAAACTAACGAGAACTGCGCCCTCGTGAGCGCTCCTCCATGCTGTTGACGAGATCAAACCGGGGGGTAGCTTTGGGCTACCCCCCGGTCATTCAGCAACTCAATTGGCGTATTGGACTAGAGATTCGCGATATCCAGCCCCATCCCCAGATCGGGCAACTGCTCCTCTTCCTCTTCCTTGCCAAAGTGTCCAACCGCTTCTTCCTCGCCCAACACCTCTACCGACAGGGCAAGGGATTGGAGCTCCTTGACCAGGACACGGAATCCCTCGGGGACGCCTGGCTCCACGATTTGCTCGCCCTTGACGATGGCCTCGTAAGTCTTGGTCCGGCCCTGTACGTCGTCGGACTTGACCGTGAGCATCTCCTGTAAGGTATGCGCCGCGCCGTATGCTTCCAGCGCCCACACCTCCATCTCGCCGAAGCGCTGCCCGCCAAACTGGGCCTTGCCGCCCAAAGGCTGCTGCGTAACCAGCGAGTAGGGACCAGTGGACCGGGCATGGACCTTGTCCTCTACGAGGTGGGCCAGCTTCATCATCGAGATCACGCCGATGGTCACTGGCTGATCGAATTGCTCCCCGGTCTTGCCGTCGTAGACGATCATCTTGCCGTTGACTGGCATGGGCTCGCTGGTCCGCTTGCTTAGTTGGATAGCCGTCATGTTGATCTCTTCGTCGCTCTGTAGATCGTCGGGCAGGTCCTCGGGCCAGGTTTCGTTCCGCTTTTCGATTTCCTCCTGGACGTACAGAATCCACTCCCGAAGGCAGATATTGCGCGCCCGCTCGCGGCGCCCGGTTCGCTCCTCCGCTGACAAAGGATCAAAGCCGAAGGAGATTAGATGATCTGGATCGTAGCCGCGCTCGCGAAGCCACTCCTGCATCACAACCTGGCGGGCATAGCCAGCATCCCGAACCAATCTCTCGTGGTCATAGTCGTTCTCTCCCACCCATTGCAGGAGATAGAAGCTCAACACTTCGTCGTCAGTAACATCCTCGGGTTCCATTTCCTGCTCGTTTGCCCAGTCCCAGGCCCGCTCAGCAAAGATACTCCAGGCACGGTCCATGAGCCAAGCGCGGGCCAGTTCCGCCTGGATCTCTAGCTCATCAGCACCGTCAAAGACGGGCGAAATGGCCTTGAATCCGAGCCGGTCTGCCGCCCAGCCAAGGTGCGTTTCCAAGATCTGGCCGATATTCATGCGGGAGGGCACGCCCAACGGGTTGAGGATCAGCTCCACAGGCGTACCATCACCCAGAAACGGCATATCCTCAATAGGCACCACCTGGCTGATGACGCCCTTGTTGCCGTGTCGACCGGCCATTTTGTCTCCCTCGGTCACTTTGCGACGCTGTGCAACCATGACCCGAACCGTTCTTTCGACACCGGCCGGCATGTCTCGGTGCTCTTCGCGGGAAAACTCTGTCACGTCCACGACGATGCCATGCTCACCGTGGGGGAGACGCAGGCTAGAATCCCGCACCTCGCGAGCCTTCTCGCCAAAGATGGCCCGCAGGAGCTTTTCTTCAGGGGTGAGCTCAGTCTCGCCCTTGGGCGTGATCTTGCCCACCAAGATGTCGCCAGGTCCTACCTCGGCACCAACTCGGATCACACCGGTCTCATCGAGATCTTTCAGCGCATCCTCACCCACGTTGGGGATATCCCGCGTGATCTCTTCGGGTCCGAGCTTGGTGTCACGGGCCTCGATCTCGTGTTTTTCTATATGGATCGACGTAAACTTGTCGTCGCGCACTACTTGTTCGCTGATCAACACCGCGTCCTCGTAGTTGCCGCCCTCCCAACTCATAAAGGCCACCAGGACGTTCTGACCCAGGGCCAGCTCACCTGCCTCTGTGGAAGACGAATCGGCCAGCACATCTCCGGGTTCCACCCGCTGCCCCTTGAACACGATAGGATGCTGGTCCAGGCAGGTGCTTTGGTTGGTGCGCTGGAAACGGGCCAGCTTGTAGGTCCGGCGTCCGTTTTCGCCCTGCACCACGATATTGTTGCCGGTAACGCTGACTACCTCGCCCGCCTCCTCAGCGATGACGATCTGACCCGAGTCTTGGGCGACCTGCGCCTCAATGCCCGTGCCGACGAGCGGTGCCTGGGGCTGTATCAGCGGGACGGCCTGGCGTTGCATATTAGAACCCATAAGCGCCCTGTTGGCGTCATCGTGCTCCAGGAAGGGAATGAGCGCCGCAGTGACGCCCACGATCTGCTTGGGCGACACGTCCATATAGTCGACTTTGCCCACTACCTCTTCGAGGAACTCCTGCCGATGCCGTACCGATACGCGGTCATTAATGAACTGACCCTGGTCATCCAGTTCGGCGTTGGCCTGGGCAATGATGAATTGGTCCTCTTCGTCAGCGGACAGGTATTCGATACGATCGGTGGCCATGGGCCGGATCTTGATCTCGGGCAGCTCGGAATAAAGTCCTTCCAGGCGCTCAGCCATCTCACTGTCTACCTGCTGCTTCGCCTGACCGATGATCTCACCGCTTCGTGGATCGACGATCTGCTCCTGCAGCGTCATACCCACCACCCGGTCCTTGCGGTTGGCGACGGCGTGGATCACCTTACGGTACGGCGTCTCTATAAAGCCATAATCGTTGATTCGGGCATAGGTGCCCATGGAGCCGATGAGGCCGATGTTGGGACCCTCAGGCGTCTCGATGGGGCAGATGCGACCGTAGTGAGAGTGGTGAACGTCTCGCACATCAAAGCCAGCACGCTCACGGCGCAAACCACCAGGGCCCAACGCGCTGAGCCGTCGCTTGTGCGTCAGCTCGTCCAGCGGGTTTGTCTGCTGCATAAACTGGGAGAGTTGGCTACCACCAAAGAACTCCCGCGTTGAGGCCACCACCGGCCTCACGTTGATCAGCGAGATCGGCGTCATCTGCTCCGGCTCGCGGATGCTCATCCGCTCACGGACCACCCGCTCCATGCGCAGCAGGCCAATCCGAAGCTGGTTCTGTATCAGCTCGCCCATCGTCTTGACGCGGCGGTTGCCCAGATGATCGATGTCGTCCGGGCCTTCGATCCCGTTGTTGATCTGGATCATACGCTCTACCACCCGGACCAGGTCCTCGGGTGTCAAGGTACGTGTCTCCAGAGGAATATCCAATCCCAGGCGCTTGTTGAGCTTGTGACGCCCTACCCTGCCCAAGTCATAGCGGCGTGGGGTAAACAGCAGAGATTCCAGGAAACTGCTAGCGTTATCGTGCGTGGGCGGATCGCCAGGTCGCAGCTTCTTGTAGAATTCGAGCAGGGCCTCATCCGAAGTCTTGGTACTGTCGCGCTCGATCGTAGCCTGGAGGTACGGGTGGTCTGTCATGATATCCGCCCGATCGAACAAGGCATGGAGTTCCTCGTCAGTGCCATAGCCCACTGCCCGGAGCAAGATCGTCACGGGTAGCTTGCGCTTGCGATCGACCTTGACCGACAGTACATCACGCTTGGCAGTTTCGAACTCTAACCACGCGCCCCGGTTGGGTATCAGCTTTGCCATGCACAGCTCACGGCCCGAGATCCGGTCTTCCTGAACCGAATAGTAGACGCCTGGTGAACGTATGAGCTGGCTGACCACCACCCGCTCGGCACCATTGATGATGAAAGTTCCATTTTCCGTCATGAGCGGAAAGTCGCCCATGAACACGTCCTGCGTTGTCCACTCGTCGCTCTCTTTGTTCCACAGCGCGACCCGCACATACAGTGGAATAGAATAGGTAATATCTCGCTCCATGCACTCCCGTTCCGAGTATTTCGGCTCCTCGAAGCGGTAGTCAAGCCCCAGTTTGTCGTTGATCTCTTGGTTCAAGCCGGGGAAGTGGAGTTCGAGATTTCCATTGAAACTCTCAATTGGCGAGATCTCATCAAAGAGCTCGCGCAGGCCCTCCTCCTGGAACCAGTCATACGAATGAAGCTGGACCTCGATGAGATCCGGCAGCGGTAGAACATCAGATATGCGTGCGTACGACTTGCGTCGCGGTTGACTGGGCATTCGTTACACTCCTTGGGAAACTAGTCTGGCCAAAGCTCCATGCTTCTGCCGGGCACTCTGCACTCGGCTGCGCCTGCCGTCATCAATGAGGAAGTTTCGTTTGAGGGAGAACCGGCCAGACATTCTGTACATTATGGTTCAATTCACACAGGCACGCAGCACAATTTGCGGCCTGCCCTAGACCGCAAATGCACATTATACCCACTTGCACGTTCTCTGTCAAATTTGCAGTAGGGGATGACATGCCACCGGATTACTTTTTGCCCAGCCCATCACCTCTTCCGCTCTGGCCAGCGAAAGCGGCCCACCTGCGGTGGGTCGCGGAATTCTTCCGCGGGGTAGCAATGCTCCTTGGTCCGTAGCTTGCCCAACACTGCCGAGCTCACATCCAGGTCCAAAGCATTGCTCAGATTCAGGCAGTAGATGAGGCCGACTACAATAATGGCGGAGTCGGCGTCGGCCAGTTCATCGGCGACGGCGGCGGTCTCGTCCGGTCTCTGTGCT